>Ga0181529_10001814_pt1 | contig 26756 bp, 22 predicted proteins | sample PEATcosm2014_Bin_36_FD_119763 | JGI IMG/M metagenome (GOLD analysis project Ga0181529, IMG submission 119763) | Peatland microbial communities from MTU Mesocosm Facility, Houghton, MI, USA - PEATcosm2014_Bin10_30_metaG | ecosystem: Environmental > Terrestrial > Soil > Wetlands > Peat | place... | reverse complement strand
GCATCCGCCACGCGATAGGCCTTGGCGATCATGCGGGTCATGGCGCCGATCCCCACCAGGTCGATCCTGTTGTCGATGACGTAGCGCACCAGTTCGGCGTCGGTCATGGGCTGAGTGTTGCCGTCGATGAGCCGCACCTCGTGACGCGGCGGGGTGAGCGACTGCAGCAGGAACATCCACAGGTGCGGCATGAAATTCTGCGTCACGCCGTTATCCGGACAATAGAGGAGGATGCGAATCGGGGCGGAGTCCGCCGGAGCTTCGGCCGTTGCGTCTACAGCCATGACGGAATCCGGCGTGGTCTTGCAACTCGATTTCATATCGTCTCTCTCCTCTCGTCCCTCAAACGTCGAACTGAATCTACCGGCACGAACGGGCGACGACTAGCGACGTACCTGGTCGGATCTTCGTCTGACCGCCATGCTGGCCTTCAGGAATGTCCGCGCGCGGTCCTGGGCCTGCGAATATGAGGAAGCGAATCCATTGTCCCCGTGGTCGGTGGACCAATAGAATTCGTCGTGGCGATCGCGATCGTAGACGGTGTATTGCGCCTGATTCCCAGCGGCGTCGATGAATGTGAACGACTGGCTCAAGACCGGATCCTTCCTGCTTACCGAACCTACCCCGAGGATTGGCTACCGGGATTGCGGTCCGGAATTGAAGGAACCGGCAACAGCGGCTGCATTCTCAGCGAGTGCGAGAAAGTACAAAAGCCCCCCGCGCGACGCCTCAATGCTAAGGCCCGACAGAAGTATATCAGTTCACGGTCGAAAAATCCGGTAAGCTCGAAGAATTTACGAAACTTTCCGCACTGTTCCGGCGAAACCCCGCGCCGTAGTCCCGACATGCGTCGATTCCCGGAGACGATCTCGTTGCAGCGGGGCCAGCCGGGATCGGGCGCGTGCCGAAACTCTCAGCACATTGCGGCCGAACCTATGCGAGGCCTGGTATCTTCCCGCACGCGGCCTGAGGACTCGCCTTGACAAGGGGATGCGCTTAGTCTACAGTCAAGCCTGACTGAGCATTCCCGCCCAATCTACGGATTATCCGAACTAAGTCGGTTCTTCCGGGCTTCCCTTTCTTAGGTTAGACCCTTCCGGGCCGGCGGCTATGTTCCTCTTACTGCATCCCGACTTACCCGGCGCACGTGGCGGTCCGGTGGACCCCGATCGACGCACCGGATCTCCGGCTTCAGAAAAGATGGTATGAGCGATTCAACCTTAGAGCACTCGCACGCACAGATTAGTCCCAGCCGGCTCCGGCCGGTGGAGTCGTGGAACCGTCGATTACTCTCTTGGGTTTACCCGAACAGGGGATGGGGAAGCGAACGGCAGACCGGGGAGCAAGAACCCGCGGGGAAGATAGCCAAGCCCACCGCAGGCAAGCCGGCGGGGATTCCGGTAGGAGAGACCCGATAATGCCTTTTGGCAATCATGGGAACCGTTCCTTCACGATGACGTCAATCGACAAGAACGCACCGGCGGCGTCGGGTGTTTACGGGCTCTCCGATGCGCGCCAATGGATCTATGTGGGGGAAACGGCTAACATCCAAGCCGAACTCTTCAGGCACCTGCAAAGTCCGAACCCACTCCTGAGGGAGCACGCCCCCTCAGGATTCACCTTCGAACTAAGTGCTGCGGAGCACCGCCGGGAGCGTCAGAACCGGCTGGTAGTGGAACTCGGACCGATCGGCAATCCGCTGGCGGGCCGTCTTTAGAATCGGACGGGGCGGGAACCTGCGCCACAAGGCGGGCTATCTTGAGCCGCGCCTGGCGCCTGTTAGCAACCTACCAGCGTTTCCGACCAAAACCGCCGCCACCGCCGCCACCGGACCGTTCCGTCTTGGGACGAGCTTCATTAACATTCAGGGTACGACCATCGACGTCCGTCCCGTTCAACGCCGCGATGGCCTTCTCGCCCTCGCCGTCGTTGGCCATTTCGACGAATCCAAAGCCCCTGGGTTGACCGGTGTCGCGGTCCGTGACGATATTTACGCGTCCCACGGTGCCGTGAGCTTCAAATAGGGAACGGATAGTATCCTCCGTCGCTCCAAAACTGAGATTTCCTACAAAGATGTTCTTCATCCTCTAGAGGTCCTTTTCTGATTTGAAGGCGGCTAATTGGGAAGGAGGACAGATTTAGCAACAACTGCTAGACAGGTCGGCCTTAGAATCGGCAGGAGCATCAAATCTAGCATTGAGTCTAGCATGGACCGGGAAGTGGTACAATGGAAATTAAGCCACCAAGTTACCCGCCACAGGTTCACCCCGACGCCTAAACGACTCGGGAAAAGCGCCCACCCCCAAACAAGGAGAAATCGATCTTATGCTTTACGACAGCACAAAGGTCCTGATTCACGGGATTCTGCAATCCCTGCGAACCACGAACCCGGATGGATGGGACGACCATGTGGAGGCGGGTGGCGAGTGTTTGTATGAAATGCACCAGATGGCCCGTCCGAAATACCAAGGATACCGAGCCGAGGCCTTGAGCCGGAAGCCGGCACTGGTGCCGGTTTACGAAAGGGCAGCCCGTGCCATACCGCACGTGAAATGCATGGTTAAGGCAATCCGCCGCAAAGATCGCGCAGCAGCAGTAGAGAGCGGCGTTGCGGCACTTGCCGAAATGTAAGCTTTGCCGGGGCTGGGCCGATCCCAAACCCGTGGATTCGAGGAGTCGCGAGTGAGCATGAAACGTAGAGTGACACAAGCGTTCGAAGCGAAGTTGATGGCATCCCGCCGGCGCGAGAGATTCGTTACTGGGGAACTGTTGATGCTAATCGACTGCCCGGAATCGCCGGTACACTCGGCGTTCATACGAATTAACGGGCTACGGCCGTCCCGAGGGCTCGAATGCCGCTACATCATCGAGTCGGACGAGCTAAACGGAAGAACCGAACTGGCGAAGTAGACGCCACCCACCACACCGGCTGCGCAGTTCCCCATCCATAGGCGGAACTGCGGAGCCTCATGGCACGCAATCCACGGCCGCCGGCATTCGCGCGGGGGGCTGTGTTCCGTCCTTACCTGGACACGCGTGTTCCACTACAACTCCAGCATACCCGTGAAAACCGCAGCCTATCGCGAGGACTGAGGATCGCCCCACGCGTCGCCCCATGCAGCCCCGTGCGCGGCACGGAAAGCCTGGCGGTCGCGGCGCGAGACGCGCGCGGTGCCGATACCGTCGGCCCGGCAAATCTCCAGCGTCACCAGCCCGGGACGGTGGTCGGGACGGCGGACGATGCGCGCCGCGGCGGGGGCGACGGGCTCGCGGGCCAGCGCGATGTAGCTGAACTTCTCGTCTTCGTAATTCAGGGCGGCATCCTTCACACGGCGGTGCAGGCTGGAGCGCTCCACGCGTCCGGCGAAGTGGCACCAGTCGGGGGCTGCGAGGGGACAGGGCGTCTCCGCCGGGCACGGAGCGATCATGTGGGCGCCGCGGCCCAGCAACTGGTCGCGGATGGCGCGGATAAGGGTGAATCCCACAGGCGTCCCGGGTTCTATGGCCACCAGCGCCACGCGCGCGGCGGTCCACAGGCGCAGGGCCACGGATTGCGGAAGCTCGTTAAGGGAGTAGGCCGCTATTACCAGGTCGTGCGGCGGAAACGCCTCCAGGCGGGCGGCATTTTCCAAGCGCAGCGCGACGCCGGGCAGGCACTCGCGCGCGGCATCGGCGAAGGCGGGGTCGCGGTCCAGCAGAGTGATGGCGGCGTCGGGAAACCAGTGGCGTGCGGCCAGCGAGGCGGCGCCGGTTCCCCCGCCTACGTCGAGCACACTTTCGACGGGACGGCCCTGCAGTCGTTCGCGAACTTCTCCCAGGGCGCGGTGGGCCGCCACATATGTGGCCGGCATGCGCGTGACCATGTAGGCGGCTACACGCTCGGCGGCGGGCAGGCGGGCGGCATCGGCGGGCGCGCCTCCGCGGTAGGCGTCCGACAGGGTTCCCGAGGCGCGCTTGAGGGCGGCGAAGCCGATGGCGTCGGCGCGGTCGTCGATGATTCTCTGAATGTGGGGCGGCAGGTGCACGTTCTCTATCATGGCGGAAACTTCTTCCGCGTGCCGGTGTCTATTTCGATGGAGGTTGACCACAAGATGTCAACGCCACGAGTTCTCGAATAAATCCCGAAACAGTCAAACGGTGGCGCGCCCGGCTGCGCGCCTGAATTAAGTGATTGAGTAGCCTGTCACCGAATTAGTGGACGTGTGTCCGAAAGGGGGAAGGTTATGTTCGAACAGTCAGTGATACCGGGCAGTCCGAAGGGGAAGCGCGTCTGGACGACGTGCGTGGGCGTCACCGGGCAGGTGTTGCTGGTGACGGGAATGGTGGTGGCTCCGATGTTATGGCCGCAGGTGATGCCGCCGGCGTCATTCGTGATGTTGGTGCCGCATGCGCCCGCGGGAAGGCCCAAAGGGGATCATGTGGCGAAGCAGCGGGCGCAGGTGACGCCCAGGAGAGCACTTCGCGAATTCCCCGGCCTGGTTCAACCCAGGGAGATCCCTACGATAATCGCTAGCATCACCGATCCACCGGCCCCGGAGTCAGCCATCGGCGGGCCAGGTCTCTGGATTGACGGCGGGACCGGGGATGGTAAGGGGCTCCGGGTACTGACCGATGTCCTGCAGGCGGGGCAGGATGCGCCGCGGGCAACTCCGGTGGTGCATGAAGTCGAACCGGTGAAAGCGGCAGCCGCAATCCCGCGGTTCAGAACCGGAGGGAACATCCGGGAGCCGCGGCTGGTTCATAGAGTCGATCCGCTCTATCCGGTGCTTGCCAAGCAGGCGCATGTCGAAGGCGTGGTGAGGCTGACCGGGGTCATCGGTATCGATGGCCGCATCGCCGCATTGACCGTCGAGAGCGGCAATCCGCTGCTGGTCCCGGCGGCCAGGGACGCCGTCCGCCAGTGGCTCTACGAGCCGACCCTCCTCAACGGCGTGCCGGTGGAAGTAATGACCAGCATCATTGTCACCTTTACCCTGAACCGTTAGCGGAATCCTGTGCTACCGTCGGAGTAGCATGGCTAAGTTCTTTATTGGATTGGTCACTGGCGGTTTGCTGGTTATTCTGGCGGCGGTAGTGCTGCTGGTGGTGTTGGTGCGCATTTCGCAGAAACCGCCGGAGGTCGCCGGCAACTCGGTCCTGGTCTTGCGGCTAAGCCACGAGATTCCGGAGAAACCGGGCATCGAGATGCCGGCGTTCCTGGGCGGCGACGATTCGCCGGCAACCGTCGCCAATATCTGGATGGCGTTGCGTAAAGCGGCTGTCGATCCACATATCAAAGCGGTGCTCCTCGAGCCGGAGGACTTATCCGCCGGTTGGGCCCGGCTGGAGGAAATCCGCTCCGATATCGAAAAGTTCCGTAAGTCGGGCAAGCCGGTTTTCGCCTATCTCCGTTCCCCTAGTGCGCGCGAGTATTACCTGGCCCTGGCGGCCGACCGCATTTACATGGGCGAATCCGAGCCGCTGATGTTGAAGGGCATGCGCGCCGAGATCTTATACCTCCGCAAAACCCTGGACAAGTTGGGAGTCGGCATGGAGGTGGAGCACGCCGGCAAGTATAAGGACTTCGGCGACATGTTCACGCGCAGCGACATGAGCCCGGAGACCCGCGAGGTGATCTCCAGCGTAGTGGACGGCCTGTATGGAAACCTGGTGGACCGCATCGCCGCCGCGCGGCATAAGACGCCCGATGAGGTTCGCGCCATCATCGACCGCGGTCCTTTCACGGCCAGGCAGGCGTTGAAGGCCGGGCTGGTGGACCAGTTGAGCTTCGAAGACCAGATGTGGAGCGAATTGAAGGCCAAGCTTCACCCGGGCGACGCGAAGAAGGTGGCGCTGAGCCAGTACATCAAGGTTCCGGCGGAGGCTGCCGGCCTGCCCGGCAAACGGAGAATCGCCATCGTGGTGGGCGAAGGCGACATCGTGCGCGGAGGGCCGGGCAACGACGGTTCGGGCGAAAGTTCCCTGACGTCCTACGGCTTCGACAAAGTGCTGCGCGAGGTGGCCGCGGATTCGGCGATCAAGGGCGCGGTGGTGCGCATCAACTCGCCGGGCGGGGAGGTGACGGCTTCCGACGAGATCTGGCGGGAGATGAACCTGTTGAGCAGGAAGAAGCCGGTGGTGATCTCCATGTCGGACGTGGCGGCGTCGGGCGGTTACTACATGGCGATGACGGGCGACGCCATCGTGGCGTATCCCGAGACCGAGACCGGGTCCATCGGCGTGGTGTTCGGCAAACCAAATCTGCACGGCCTCTACGATAAGCTGGGCCTCTCCAAGGACAGCGTGCAACGCGGCAAGCATGCCGACATCGATTCCGACTACACGCCGCTGACGCCCGAGGAGCGCCAGGTGCTGCGGGACGGCATCGACGAAACCTATCGGGACTTTCTCGACAAAGTGGCCGCGGCGCGCCGCCGCACGGTGGAAGAGATCGAGCCGGTAGCGCAGGGCCGCGTCTGGCTGGGGTCGCAGGCCAAGGAGCATGGCCTGGTGGACGAGCTGGGCGGACTGGACACGGCCATCGACATGGTTAAGCGGAAGGCCAAGATCCCGGCCGGCGAGAACGTCACGGTGCTGCTCTACCCGGCACGGCAAAGTTTCTGGGACCTGATTTTCAAGCAGCGTACCACCGAAAGCATGCTGGACGCCAAGGTGCGCCAGGTGGTGGGGGACGCGCCATTCCACGCCTGGATGCGGGGCGGATTCCTGCGCATGATGCCGGTCTGGTTCGACGTACGGTAAGATAGCGGCAGAGCGGCCCGATTCGACAGACCATGCACTCACACGAACATCCCACCGGCACCGGCAGCGTGTTGAGGTGGTCGCTGGTGGCGACACTGGTTTTCGTCGCGGTGGAAATCGTCGCCGGACTTCGCGCCCATTCCCTGGCGCTGCTCTCGGACGCCGGGCACAACTTTACCGACGGTCTGGCGCTGCTGCTGGCCTGGTTCGGATTCTATCTGCAGTCCAAACCCGCCGACGAGATCAAGACCTTCGGCTATCACCGGGCGGGGGTGTTGGCGGCTTTTGTCAACGCACTGACGCTGGTTGTGCTCTCGTTGTGGATTCTGTACGAGAGCATCGCGCGCCTGCGCCAGCCGGAGATCGTCCAGGAGACGGTGATGATGGCCGTGGCGGCGCTGGGGCTGCTACTGAACGGCGGCATCATGCTGGCATTGCGCCAGGCCAGCCACCACGATCTGAATGTCCGCAGCGCGTTCGTACACATGCTGGGAGACGCACTCGGGTCGGTGGCGATTGTCGCCGGCGCGTTCGTGATCCGCTACACCGGGTGGACGCGCGTGGACCCGGTGCTTTCGATTGTGATCGCCCTGCTGATCGTGTGGACCGCGCGGGACATCATCCGCGAATCGCTGAATATCCTGCTGGAAGGGCTGCCGCGCGGGCTCAAGCTGGTGGACGTAACGGCGTCCATGCGCGCGGTGGAAGGCGTGCTGGACATCCATGATCTGCACATCTGGAGCCTGGGGTCGAGCACCCGCGCGGCGAGTTGCCACGTGCTCATCGCCGACGTTCCGCCTTCGGCCAGCGATGTGATTTTGCGGCGCATCAATGCCGTGCTGGCCGACCGGTTCCACATTTTCCATTCCACCGTGCAGTTCGAGCACGTGGGGTGTCCCATCTCCGAAAACGGGTGCGCAATTCCGGTGGCGTTCGAGGAACACGAAGGCCACGAAGGGCATCACCATCACCACGAGTGACGGTCCGCACGGTCCACGCCCCTGGCTTTCGACAGGTCCTGGCCGCTAACCATCGGCCTACTGTTACGGCGTCCGCGTTCCGTTGTATATTCCAGACGCGGAAGCTATTCCCGCTATGGTTACCGAGATCTTTCCCGCGTCCGAGACCGCACGCCGCGAATGCCGCCCCAGGCTCCCCGACCGCGTCGAAGATATGGGAATCAGCCCCTCGACGGTGAACGACCTTGTGCTGCGCTACTTATGGCTGCACGGGAGCGGGACGCTGGCTACGCTGCACGGCACGCTGAAAATCTCGTTCCCCGTTCTGGAAACCACCTATCACCAGTTCCGGCAACAGCACGTGATCGAAGTGAAGGGCATGGTGGGGAACGATTACTCGTTCTCGCTGACCAGTGCCGGCCGGGTGATGGCGACGGCGCGGAACGAGGCTTGCCAGTACGTGGGACCGGCGCCGGTTTCGCTGTCTCAATATCATGAGGTGGTGCGCGCGCAGGCGGCCCGCGTCCGTTTGAGCCGCGAAAGCCTGCGGCAGGCGTTTCACGACCTGGTGCTGCCCGACGGGTTGCTGGACCAACTGGGACCGTCGCTGATCGGGCACCAGTCGCTGTTTTTATACGGCGGCACGGGTAACGGGAAGACCAGCATCGCCGAGCGAATTCTGCGAATCTATCGCGACACCATCCTGGTGCCCTACGCCGTGGAAGTGGACGGCCACATCATCACCCTGTTCGACCCCGTGGTGCACAAGCAGGTGGACTCGCAAGACGAGTTGCTGGACCCGCGCTGGGTGCCATGCGAGCGGCCTTGCATCACGGTGGGCGGCGAACTTTCGGCCTCGATGCTGGAATTGCGGCTGGACGAGGCCACCCGTGTCTTCATCTCTCCCTGCCAGATGAAGGCCAACAACGGCATCCTGATCATCGACGATTTCGGACGGCAAATGCTCTCGCCGCGCGAGCTGCTGAACCGCTGGATTGTGCCGCTGGACCGTCGCGTGGACTATCTGACGCTGGCTTCGGGCATGAAGTTCAAAGTGCCGTTCGAGCTGATGGTGGTCTTCTCGACTAACCTGAACCCGCACGATCTGGCCGACGAGGCCTTCTTGCGCCGCATTCAGACCAAGGTCCTGGTGGAGGACGTGGACGCCACCGTGTTCGACCAGATTTTCCAGCGCGTGGTGGAGACCAACCAGGTAGCGTGCGAGGTGGGCTGCGCCGGTTACCTGCGCGAACAGTGCCAGGCGGCCGGAGCCAAGACGCTGCGCGCCTGTTATCCTTACGACATCTACAAATTGGTGAAGGCCATCGCCGAATACGAAGGCCGGCCGGTGCGGCTGACGCGGACGAACATCGACCGGGCCGTCAGCCTGTACTTCACCAAAGCCGTGGAACAGTAGATCGCAAACGTTCCGCGGCCGAGAGACTTCCGGCGCGCCCGCAATTCGGGCCATGGCGGAGCGTGCTACCATCGGGATCGCCCGTGTCGAAGCCATTTGTGTTTGCGGTTGCCTGCCTGCTCGGAGTCGGGTTGAACTGCTTTCTCATCCTACCGGCGCTGCCGTACGTCGTTCACGGCGACAACGACTTCATGAACCTATACGCGGGGAGCGTGCTGGCCGGTTCGCACGATCTGTACGACATGGACACCGTGCGGCGCGTGCAATCGAAGATTTGGGAACGCCCGCACACCTTGCCGTTCGCGCGGCTGCCATTTTATGCGCTGATGCTCACCCCGTTGCGGCTGTTCGCCTACCCGCTCTGCTATTGGGTCTTTCAGATGGTCTGCCTGGGGGCGGTGGCAGCGACGGTCTTCCTCTGGCCGGCGCGCGACAAGTGGGTCACGGCCGTGGCGTGCTGCTGGTCGCTGCCGCTGTTGAACGCCTTCGTGATGGGACAGGACGTGGCGATCGCGGTGCTGGCCCTGGCCGGGTCCATGGCCCTGCTGTTCCGCGGTAAAGACTTTGCGGCGGGTTGCGTTTTGAGCCTGTGCCTGATCAAATTCAACCTTTTCCTGGCGTTTCCGATCCTGATCCTGGGAAGGCGGCTGTGGAAGTTGGGGCTCGGTGCGGTGGCGGGGACTGTCGTGTTGCTGGCGTTGTCGTTCCTGGCGGCGGGTTGGCGATGGCCGGTGGACTACGTGGCGGTGCTGCAGGCACCCGGGACCACGGCGCTCTTCGGCGGACTGACGAACCTGCGCGGGCTGTTTGCAGGGCTGCCCGGCGTGAACTATTGGCAGGCGGCCGGAACCTGCGTAGCGGTGGCGCTGGCGTGGCTGGCAATGCGGGCGAAGGACCTGCGGCTGGCGATCGCGGCGGTGTTGCTATGCAGCTTGCTGGTGAGTCATCACGCCTTCTGTGCGGACGCGTTTACCATGGTTCCTGCGGCCGTGCTGCTGTGGGACGGCGCGGCGCACGCGGTGCATAAATTCGCCGCGTGCCTATTGGCCTGTCCCCTGGTGTACCTGCCGCTGATGACCGTGTGGCCGGCGTTCCATGCGGCGATTGTGTTTCTCGCGTGTCTAGCGGCGATCGCCGGATGGGTTTCGACCGCCCGCCGTGGCGAGCGGAGCGCGATATGAATGGCATTCCGATTTCGAGAAGAGCGTCGCTATTGGCGCTGGCCGGCCCGTGGCTGCGCGGGCAATCCCAGTCCGCCACGCCGTTGGCCTTCGAGGTGGTATCGATAAAGCCCCATCCGGTGCCGGTGGGAAGCCTGGTGATGCGCCTCCCTTCCGGCCCGCCGAAAACTTCCGGCAACCGGTTCAGCGATCGAATGACCACTCTGACCAACCTCATTATGGACGCGTACGGCGTGCAGGCTTACCAGATCTCGGGCCTGCCGCGGTGGGGCCAGGTCCCGGACGGCGACCACTATGACATCGATGCCAAATCGGAGGCGGTCCCCACCACGGATCAGTTGCGGCGGATGCTGCAGAACCTGCTGGCGGAGCGGTTCCAACTGAAACTGCATCGCGAGATGAAAGAGCTGCCGGTGTACGCGCTGGTGGTCGGAAAGAACGGGCCGAAGTTGCGGGAAATCGGCCCGGAAGCGCCGGCGCCCGACAAGTCCGCGCCGCGCCAGGAAGGGGAACCGGTCCCCAAGAGCGTGGAAGCGCCGCGGTCGGTTATGCGAGGCACGGTCTCCCAACTCATCTGGTTGCTCTCCAGCGTAGTGGATCGCCCGGTGATCGACCGGACCGGGCTTGCGGGACGGTACGAATTCCCCAATCTGGACTGGCGCGGGTTCGGCCGCGAACGGCGGGGGTTACAACCGGATTCCCAGGACAGCCTGTCGGTATTTGCGGCCATCCAACGGGAATTGGGACTGAAACTGGAACCGCGGAAAGATAACGTGGAGACGTTGGCGATCGACCGCGTTGAGAAGCCCACCGGGAACTGAGCGGGACTGACGCCAGGGCCACTCTACGAGTCAATGCCGCGCACCCGCCTCACTCGCCACCGCCATTCGCCACCGCTCGCCGCCAACAAACCCGCCGCACAGAGTTGCGGCACACAGTTGCGTTGACACACAGAGTTGCGGCCCTTGCTCTGGCGAGAAAGAACTGATATTTTTCCTTGCAGGATGAGGCCGCTAAGCCGAATTGACGCAGCCCTCGAGTTCGCGAATATCGGCAAGGATCTCGTCGAAAGCCGGCGCATCTGCAAACAACATTTCCTTCATCTCCCGATAGTCTCGACGGAGTTGACGCTCAAACTCGGGGGAGGGAGAGATCCGCAGCGATCCGGGCTTCGCCAAATCATAACGCGCCGCCGCTTCGCGGAAAAAGACGGTCTTGTGCTTCACGACCTGATCCAGCAGTTTGAAATCTGCAATCGCCCTGCGGCCGACCTCATGGCGGTACAACCGCGAGACATCGTAGTAGTGACGCGAGAGTCGCGGTGGCTTTTTGCCCGAGTGTGTCACAGAGCGCAGCAACGTCACCTTCTCCCAAAAAGTCCGGTCGGGACTCAGCACGCGGACCGAGCATGCCGGCAATGCGAAGAGGGCGGGAAAAGTCTCGGCAACGTAAGGCCGGATCTCGCGTTCATCTGCCGGCCAGACATCTCCGCGGCAGCCGAACTCAAGACGAACGAACGGATGGATATCCGAATAGCAGGCTCTGCCCGTCGGCATACGGTGTCAAAGAACCCGGTTTGAAGATGAGAATCCTGGGGGTGCGGGCAGAACCATCCCGGAGTGTATGCCCTTTATATTCTGTAGATTGCGCAGGTTTGAAACGGGAGTTGCTAATCCCAGACGCTGGATCCCCACAAAGCCCGGCATAAAACGACCTCTCCTGGCGTAAGCTACTGAGTCTGAATGGCGAATGGATAGCGACGGAGCAGTTGTCGGGCATTCCGGCGCCTTAGCAACCGCAGGCAGTTCAGGATTGGTACGGGCTCACGAAGAGCACGCGATCGTAGTCGATCATGGCGATGCGAAGGCGGTCAAGCCAACCGGAGCGGCCAAGGAAGTTCCTGTTGAACGTGGAGTCCTGGGCAAAGAAGACGACCGCTGAAAACTCGATACCGAGCGTCTGAACTGTGACCTCGTGCTGATAGGCGGCAAACGACCCAGCAACGGTCCGGAAACGTTGAAGTCGGCCGGAGCCGACGTCCACTCCGAGCATCTCAGCGTACTTGCGCTCAAATATGCAATGTGCGGCGCCTGTATCCATTTTTGCCAAGAGCTCAACCGATTGCCTGCCGATGCTCAGCCCGATCGGCACCTCGATTCCATCGAGGGCCTCGGGATACTGATGCGCGGCATCGAAGGCAAGCGAGACCGGCGTGCCTACCAACCCGGAATGAACGGAAGCGGATCTTCCGGCAACATGTGCACGACGAAGGGAATTCCGATGCCCTCTTCCTTTGCCGCAGCAAAAACCTTCAGAGGATCGTTACCGGCGGCGACCAAACGATCGCCTTCCACTGCCACCCATTGATCCGCGTAGGCGGCGCGGTTCAAATCGATCCACTTCATTTCCATGGTTCGATCGCGGGACGGGACAATTTTGGATCTGGCACTGTCCTGCAAGCCGTCTGCGAAGCGCAGCACTTCCTCCTGCTTCGCCGGCAGAAGGCGGCGGACTTTGTCCAGGATGGCTTCTTCGAGACTCATGCTATGCCCTCCTTGATGATACCCGAGTCGGCCGCGCCAAGCACGTCGCCGACTACGTCCGCCGTATCCTTTGACGATTCTACGGCCGGTGCGAATTGCCAGGTCCCGTCGTGGACCTCGCTCGCTCTTCTTAGGACGGCAGCCTCGGATTAGAGCATCGCGCGTGCCGGTTCCGAGCAACGAGAAATCGCCCACCAATCGTCCCGCCCTGTTTTGCTTTGGCGCGGTCTACGAACAGCAACACAAACATTCGGCATCCAGGGAGGTAATTGCGCAGGCTCTTGGCTACACTACGGTCAACAATGGCGCATCTAAAGCCGCAATTTCCGCGCCGAAGTACTACGGCATGCTCGAGCCGGCTGGCGACGGCCTGCGCGTTTCTGCGGACGCCATCCGTGCATTCGAATTGCCGCAAGGAGATCCCGAACGGAGCGAATCGCTCGTTCGAATGGCTTTTCCGCCGCCCGTGTTTGCGGATCTTCGGAGCAAATATCGCGATCAACTGCCTTTGAGCGTACGGCATACCCTTGTGACACAAGATTTTGCACCGCATGCGGCGGACGAAATCATACGCGTTTACCGCGCAAACCTCGATTCTGTTGGCGGTCAAGGTGTCGATAATAGCCTCCAGGCGTCTCCCGAGACAAGGGTGGAACCAAACGGAGAGACGTCGGCAACCGGCGTTGGCGAATCTAGCCGCGGTCGCACCTATCCAGATGCCTCATCTGATCGCGTTCTTCAGTTCCAGATTGCGGAAAACACAGACGCGCGCATTCACTTCCGAGGACGTCCCAATCGCCCAGCGATTAAGAAGCCGATTGCCCTTTTAGCGCTTTCGGCTGACACCTTCCCAGCGTAGAGTGGGTGAGGCCACACCGCGGTTGCCGACTGAATGGACTGACCGCCGGACGCCGGACAGACATGAGACCGGCGGCCGCTCTTAGAAGCCGTTAACTCGACCGGGGTGTAGTCTGAGTCAGTATCGTGGCCGCCCGGAAATTCCGGATCAAACCCCTGCTTTTGCGATTGACAGCTCTTGTTTGTTGACGGTCCCATCCAACGTGCTCCCCAGGTAGGGCTCGAACCTGTGCACCCTGAGTTATCAATTCTCACGTCGCCGGCACGATCCGCGTGGTCCACGTTCCGCGTTGCGGCGGATTCCCGGCGCGCAGCAGTATGCGGTATAGGCGGTCGCCCCAGGCGGCATGCAGACGGGCGTCCTCAATGCGGATCTCTTCCACCACGGGGGTGAAGGCCGCGGCATCGTAGAGCACCTTGACGGCGTCGCCCAGCGCCAGCGTGCCGGCGGCTTGCTGCTTCACGGCGCAACACGTCATCAAAGTCAGCGTGACAAGTTTGGCGGGAGACCGCAGCGCATAGTCGTCCACCAGTTCGATTTCATTGCGTTGGCGCAACAGGCGCAGGGTGCGATGCCAGGATGCGAGATTGGCTTCCTTCGGGTACGCCGCGGCGAGGTTCAACTGGAACTGGGCGGCGGCGTCATCGGCGCGATAGGAGACCTCGCTGGCCGCGAACTGGCGTCCGGCGGACTGCATCACGCCATCGATGGTGGGGCAGTTGTGATAGGCCGACTGCATGGTCCAGATCTCATACCGCTTGGCGCTGAAGGTCTTGGCGGTGTAAGTCTCCACGCCCACGTCGATGATAGCGGGCTGGCCGTTCGCATAGACCATGAAGTTGCCGACATCGTTATGATTGTGGCTCTCGGCGTTGTGACCGCCTTGCGCGGCGAGGTACAAGCCCTCGGCGGAGGCTTCCTTGACGCGCGCCGCCATCACCTGAATTCCGGGCAGCCACACGTCGCGCGAGAGAGCTTGGGCACGCGGGGCCTGGCGCAGTTCGGAGAGATGGAAGAGGCCGGGCAACTGGCGCGTAAGGCTGTCTTCGGGAACTCCCGCGGCATCGCCATAGAACGCCGCGAAGGCGCCATGCGTCATCATCTGGACGTCTTCCACGCGCTTGCCATAGCGGTAGATCAGGTGGCCGTCGGGGTGAACGCGCGCCGGGGCATCGGCGAAGTTGGTGTACCAGTCGTCGTAGATATGGGCGCGGCAGATGTAGCGGCCGATCTCGCGGACCAGCGGCTGGCGGAAGGCCGTCTCCGCCCCACGGCTGGACGCGGCGGCGAGCAGGTCGAGGCAATCGAAGAGCGAAGCGCCGGCGCGGCCCCAATAACCGGGACCTTCGTCGCAGCCGCCATCGTCGGCGTAGCCTTCCAGGAAATTATCCAGGCAACGGAGAATTTTCGCCACGGCGGACTGGCGGCGCTTCTCGTCGAACTCCATGAGCAGCGCGGCAGTCAGCCAGTTGGAGCAGATCCAGGGGGTCCAGTTGTTGAGCGGCTTGCCGGTGAAGCCCATCCAACCGAAGTTGTCGCGGGTGAGGCAGGGCGTGAGGATGCGGCGGTCGATCTCCAGGCGGACGCGCTCGGGGATCAGCTTGGATACGGCGGCGAGGCGCGGGCCGGCGAGGTAGGCGGTCCAAGCGAGCAGGCTGGCGGTTTCTCCGGCGAACAGCTCGACGATGGGTTCGGCGACGTCCGGCAAACCGACGCCGGCCCGTTGCGCGCTAAGATGCGCAGGCACGCCCCAGAACGACTCTTCGCAGACCAGCCAGACGCCGTTCGCAATCTCGTCGGCGAAGCGGCCTTTGGCTTCCACGCACTCGGCGATTACCAGGTCCTGCAGTTTTTTGCGGCGGCGGTCGCGAACCGCCTCGTAGTGCGACCGGTTGCCGTTGCGGGCGTACTCGAGAAACAGGGTGGCCGGCAGGACCTCCCATGGCGTTTTCAGGTGCTGTTCGCCGGAGTGAAGGAGCATGGCGCGCGCATCGGCGGGCAGGGCGTCCCAGGCGGCGCGGTCGGCAGCCGCGGGGAACGGATGAAACCGTTCGCGGGGCGTGAGCACGGCCGCGAGTTGGTCGGCGGGCCAAGCCGAAGTGAGGAGGTTGCGTCGCGGCGCCGAACTGGGCGCGGCGTTGAGAAAGGGCACGGCGGCGGAACCGGCCAGGAAGGTGCGTCGGCTGAACTGCGGCATCAAAACCGTTGTAACTCGTGGCGGAGGATTTTGCAGGGCGGTGGTCCGGTCCACATTGTGGGATCTTTTCCGGCGGTAAGATCGTAGTACCGGATATGCGAACGATCCATTGGCTCATCGGTGCAACACTTGTGTCTTCCGCCGCCTTCGCCCAGGACCCGGCTCCCGCGCCGCGCCTGGAGTTCGAGGTGGCGTCGGTCAAGCCGGCCGAGTCGCTCACCGCCAGCACCCAGCACGTGGATATCGGATTGCACATCGACGGCGCCCAGGTGCGCTTCAACTACCTGTCGCTAAAGGAACTGATTGGCATGGCGTACTGGGTAAAGGCACACCAGGTGGTGGAAGGCCCGGAGTTTATTTCGTCCGAACGGTTCGACATCGCCGCCAAACTACCGGCTGGAGCCACGCGCGACCAGGTACCGGAGATGCTGAAGACGTTGCTGGCCGACCGGTTTGGGATCGTGCTGCATCGCACCTCCAAGGAGTTTCCGGTGCTCGGTCTTGTGGTCGCCAAGGGCGGGCTGAAACTCAAGGAGTTGCCGCCCGATCCCGATGCGGATGCCACCAAAGGGAATGTGGACGTGAACGCGTCCGGCGGAGCCGGCGGCGTATCGGTGAGCTACGGTAAGGGATCGTACTACATCTTCGGCGACAATAAGTTCGAAGCCAAGAGGCTGACCATGGCGCAGTTGGCCAATTCCCTGGCGCGGTATGAACCCGACTGGGTGGTCGATATGACCGGGCTCACCGGGGTGTACGATTTCAAGCTCGAACTGACGCCCGAGGATTACCGCGCCATGCTGATCCGCTCGGCCGTGGGGGCCGGCGTACAGCTTCCTTCGGAGGCGTTGCGCCTGTTGGACGTCAGTTCGGGCGACTCGCTGGCGAGGTCGCTGGAAGCCGTGGGTCTGAGACTGGAACGCCGCAAGGCGCCCATCGACGTGCTGGTAGTGGACAGTGCCTTCAAGACCCCGACGGCGAATTAGCCGGCACGCCCGTGCGGCGAACCCGCAGGGTCCAGGCGTAGGGACTACTTCCTGGCGAACATCTCGCGCAGTTTCCGGCCCAGCACTTCGCGGCTGAAGGGTTTGGGCAGAAAGTCCACTCCCGGGTCCAGGACACCGTGGTGCACGACGGTGTTTTCGGTATAGCCCGACAAGTACAGCACCTTGGTGTCGGGCCTGGATTGGACCAGTTTGTCGGCCAGTTGGCGTCCGCTCATTCCCGGCATCACGACGTCGGTGAGCAGCAGGCCGATCGGCCCGCGGTGGGCCGCGCTCGTCTCCAGCGCCTCGGCCCCGCTGGACGCGGTCAGGACGTCGTAGCCGAGTTGATGCAGCAACTTCACCGTAAGATCGCGAACCACCTTTTCGTCCTCCACCACAAGAATGGTCTCGCCACCGCTCTGCTTGACGACCTCACCGCTGTCCTCGGACCGTTCGGCGACGGGGTCGGACACACGCGGAAAATAGAGTTTGAAAGCGGTGCCCTGGCCCGGCTCGCTGTACACCCAGATATCGCCGCCGGTCTGTTTCACCGTGCCATAGACGGTAGCCAGCCCCAGGCCGGTGCCCTTGCCTTTCTCCTTGGTGGTGAAGAACGGCTCGAAGATGCGGCGCCGTGTCTCGGCATCCATGCCGTGACCGGAGTCGCTTACCGCGATCATGACAAACTCCCCCGGTTTGACGCCCATATGGGTCCGGGCGTAGTTCTCGTCCAGGAACACGGTGGCCGTCTCTATAGTCAGCCGGCCGCCCATCGGCATGGCGTCGCGGGCGTTTACGGCCAGGTTCACGATGGCCTGTTCGACGTGGCCCGGGTCGGCCTTGATGTTGCCGATGGCGGGGTCCAGGCTGAGCACCAGGTCGATATCCTCCCCGATGAGGCGCCGCAGCATTTTCTCGGTCTGCCGCATCACCGCGTTGACGTTGACCACGCGCGGCTGCATGATCTGGCGCCGGCTGAAGGCCAGCAATTGATTGGTGAGCGCGCCGGCGCGGTCGGCGGCTTTGAGGACTTCTTCGGCATATCCGCGCAAGGGGTCGAGCGGGGAAAGCTCATCGAGAATCATCCGGTTGTAACCGGCAATCACAGTGAGCATGTTATTGAAGTCGTGAGCCACACCGCCCGCCAGGCGGCCCACCGCTTCCATTTTCTGAGCGTGGAGTAACTGCTCTTCGAGGCGCTTGCGCTGGCTGATATCGCTGACCAGTGCGATGCCGAATACGCCCTCATCGATCTCCACGTAGCTCAGGCTCACTTCCAGCGGGAACTCCGCGCCGTCCTTGCGGCGTCCGGAGAGTTCCATGCCGATCCCCATGGGCCGTATCCGGGGATGTTGGAAGTATTCTTCGCGATCGTGGGTGTGAGCGGCGCGTTTGGAATCGGGAAGCAGCAATTCGATGCGCTCGCCCAATAACTCCTGGCGAGTGTAACCGAACATCTCCTCCATACGGCGGTTGGCCAGAACGATTCTGCCCGTGCGGTCTATGCTGACGATGCCCTGGGACGCCGATTCCAGCAGCGCGGCAACCAATTTTTCGCTCTTCTGAAAAGCCCACAGCATGTCCTGCTTGGCGGAGCCGGCTCCGCCACCGAAGGTTCTGCTATCGTCCTGGTCCACGGGTTTCCCCCCTCTGAGTGCTGCACCTATCTTGCAACAACCGGGGCGGCGGCGCAAGGCTACCCTTGGCCACGGATGGGGGTACCTGGAAGCACCGTTCGGGCCTCTCCTTCGGAAGCCGTGAAAGAATCGCGCGCACAAGGGTGAGACAGAAACTCGTGGCGTGCGCACTCATGCGCGCCGCATCCCGACGAGTCGGGATGCTCGGCGAACACCCGTAGATGCAGAGGTCCTCCGCCGGGCATCGCCACGAGTGGCGACGCGGCACGCATGAGTGCATGCGCCACGTCGGCGCCCCTATACTTTCACGGCGTCTCACACTCGCGGTTCCGGGGGGACCCGGCTCTAGCGGGCTACCAGCCGGACCGGTCCGAGCAGACCCGAAGTCTGCGGCGTTGGCGCCCTGCCTCCGCGGCCGGCTGCCGGAGTCGCGTTCGCGCCAACCGGAGCAGGAGGTGGCCCGCCAAAACCTCCTCGACCGGCGGGCGTCGCGTTCACTTGTATCTCCAAATCGTTGGAGCCCGCTATCAGGGCGCCCGTGATTTCCCAGCGATAGGGCTGCCACGCGTGAGCCTCCAACTCTTTTCCGTTTAGCTTCAAGCGCGCGTAGTCGCGCACTTCGGCGATTTCCAGAAACACCCTTCTCCCGGCGGGCGCCGCGGCAACCGTGAACTGCTTCCGATACGTCGCCGGTCCGGCAAAGGATCGCGTACCTAACTCCTCCCACGATTTCAGGGGCGTGGTCACGGTTTTGCCGTTCAGGTCCAACGTCCAGTCGCCGTCCAGTTCCAGGAGAGTGGTGCCCGCGACCAAGGATGGCTCCGGGCCGGCCACTCCGCTGGGAAGGGGGCCGACCACGACAACTTTCGCTTCGTATGGCCCGAGCGCCAGCGGGAAGCTCACCGCGTCGCCCTCGGCCTTCACATTGGCGATGGGGTGAATCTCGCCCGTTGCCAGATCCCAAGCTTGTGCCCGGCCGATGCCGGCGACGGTCGCGGTGCGCGATTCCGGCTTGTCGCTCTCATTGAAGAAGAAGTACATTTCGGCATCGCGCCAACTGCGGTGCGTGTAAGTCAATCTGGGGAATTCGGAATCCAGTTTCACGTCCGGCCTGGGAAGCGCCGCCAGCACTTGGGGCGTGATGTCTCCCGTAGGCTCGACCAGCGTGGCGAAACTCAGGTCGGGGACTTCCTTGGCATTCAAGAACGTCGCGTCCAGCACCAGGCTGGGAGTCTTGCCCACGAAAATCACCTTGCCGCCCGCTTTGACGAAGGCCCGAAAACGCTCCAGACCGGTCCGCGTGATCACCGTTGTGGAGGGCACCACGATGGCCTTGTACACTTGGCCGCTGAGGTTCTTGAAACCGCCATCCGCGATGCTCGCCACTGAGCTGAGTGACTGCTCGTCGAAGTAATCCCAATCCACCTGGTGTTCCAATAACTGCCAGCCCAGCTTGGTGGTGCTGCGGTCGGCCTCCTGATCGCCCATCCAGATACTGTTGCCGGGATGGTACAGGCCCACCTGCGCCGCGGGCCGTCCGATGGCCATCAAATAGCCGCCGCGGTTGGCGTACCACGCGATCATCGGGGCTTGGGGCGGTATGGCGGGCGGTGGCGCCGCCGCGGACGGATCTCCGGGACCGCGCGAAATCGGGACGCGGATCTGCAGGGCGTTGACGCCTCGCACCAGTTGAAAATCCAACTGATACTTGCCGTCGATGCCGACTCCGCCGCCTTCTTCCGCCCAGACCTTGGGTTTGCCGAAAAGATGCGCCGCCGAAGAAGCCAGCTTGGGGAAATTATTATTGACGTTCCACGTTCCGTCGGGCGTATGAACCAGGCTCGGGATGAGTTGGTTCAGGTTGTCGATTCCGGGCACTTCCACGTAGCGGTTGTCGCGGAAGTAGTCGCCTTCGCTGCGCTCCAGGGCGATCATGGTCTCTTCATGGTTCAGGTGGACCAGGTACTCCACGCCGTACTTCTTGCACCACTCGGCCTGCTCTCCGAAGAAGGAGTTTTGGAAGATGCCGCTCCACACGTCGTAGTAGTCGGCTCTCACACGCCGCGTCTCATCCGTCGCTTCCGCCCCTCTGGCGGTAAAGAACGACGGGATGTAGGGCTTCAGGTCATACCCTTTCCGCTTCTGAAACTCTTCCAGCAGCTTGGGAGTCCAGGGGATGGAACTGCTGTAATCGGGCTCGTCGCCGAAGAATCCCAAAACGATCTTGCCGAACTGGTCGCCGACCGCTTGCCGGTAGGTTTCGTGGGTGATCTTGAGAAATGCGCGGGTGGCCTCGGGGTCCAGATAGTCGATGAGAGTGTAGAGGGCATCCTTGGCCCGGGTCCCGTCCTCGCGATTGAAGTTCCGCGTCGGCGAACTGACGTAAACGTGCCGCACGAAGACCACTTCCCAGTTGTAGCGGGGCTCATTGGGGGTGGATCCTTCGGCGGGCGTGATCCACTTGAGTTGAAGGTCGGCGGGAACCGGAATCGGAATCACGCTTTGTAGCGCCGCCTGGTCGGGCGATGTCTTCAACGCCATAATGGCGAGAGTGTCGGGCGGCACGGGCATCTGGAGCGTTTGGCCGGGCACGACGTGGACGTGGATATCGGCGACGATGCCCTGCATGCCGAGTTGCGGGTACTGCTTGCTGATGTTGCCGCCGGCAAACCCGCTGGGGTAGTCGGATTCGTCCTGAATCCACAGCCGCATCCCGCGTTTCGCCGCTTCCTGGACCACGAACTTCACCTGATCCATGTGCTCCGGCGAAAGATACTTTGGCGCGCCACGTCCCGGCGAAAGGTTCACGACGAAAATGCCATTGGCCGCAAGCCGGTCGAGATCGCGAACGATTCTCTCCCTGACTTCCTTAGGATCGGAGCCGTTCCAACTGGCAAACGGCTGGATGGCGCCGTATTCGTGCGGGGGCGCCTTGAAATTGGCGGCTACATCGCGCACCGAAGGAACCGTGACCTGCTGCCACGGCCTTTGCGCCATCGCTGCAAACGAGAAAAGAAACCATGCGAGCGTTCTCGTCAAACTTCCGGTGTTCATTCGTCGGCCTCCAGGACTGCTGCAACCGCCTCGGGGCCCTCGCCTGCGCGTTTGAGGCGACAGAACCGATACTGTGCCCCGGCAGCGAAACACCCCAAGCCGGCGACGATTATAACAAGGCTCAGGAGAGGCCAGATCGTCTTATGCACTGGTAAATATTCCGAAAACGCTTGCGCTACCGGCGTTCGGTCGGCGGGTACATCCCAGGCACTGCGGACTATCTACAGATTGGCGAGAACAAGAACACTCCCGAATGTTGCAAGGCGCGGAGCCTCGCAGGCCCGGCCGGGTGACGTGCGCATTGAGGCCCGGGAAAATGAACGGGTGCGATGACTGGCGAGCGCGCGTGTAGTACACTAGAGTTTTGCCGGACACGTTCCTGGAGGGCTCTCGTCCGCGAGGGACTTCTTCAAAGCGTTCGGTTTGTTAGGCCAGCGATTTCAAGAGGCGCTGGCCGCTTGTCAGTCGTTCGAAATATGCGCCCGTAGCTCAGTTGGATAGAGCGTCTGGCTACGAACCAGAAGGTCGGGTGTTCGAGTCACCCCGGGCGCACCACTCCTTACGAAATCGAGACAACGGCTCCGGTCTCATGCCGCGCGGCAACGCCATCGAGGTTGCGACACAGCCCCGAGCGGATGGCGCGCCGGCGTCGAGATAGTGATATCCTGATCGCGTTGACGAGTCCCAACCCTCCTCAATTATGAAACGCACCCACTTCCAAGCGTCGATCACCTGCCTCGCGTGGCTTCTCGCGGCTCCCCTGGCAAACTCTCAGCAGTTGAGCTTCACGCCGTTTCACAAGAGCGGCGTTTACGAGCTCGGCGAAAAAGCCGGGTGGACCGTCGCGCTTCCGCACGATGCGCCCGCCCCCGCCGGCAGCTTTACGTACACCATCAAGAAGAACAACTCCGACACCATCAAGACCGGCGTCCTGGACCTCTCCTCCGGAAGCGCCAACATTGAGACCACGCTCGGCGAACCCGGCATGCTTTACGTCGAAGTGAACTCCGGCGGCGGCGCTCCCGCTATTCATCTGGGAGCGGCCATCGCTCCCTGGCAGTTGCAGCCTTCCGTTCCCCGCCCCGCCGATTTCGACAGCTTCTGGGATGGCAGGTTGAAAGCGCTTGGCGAGATCCCGATCCATCCCGTCCTCACGGCCACACCAACCGCCAAAGCGGGCGTGGATCTGTTTACCGTCAAGCTGGATAGCCTGGGTTCGCACGTCCAGGGCTACCTCGCGACACCATTCCGGGAAGGCAAGTTCCCCGCCCTGGTAATCTTCCAATACGCCGGCGTGTATGCCCTCCAGCCGAGCACGGTCGTCGATCGCGCGGCCGAGGGCTGGCTGGCCTTCGACGTGGACTCGCACGACATGGCGCCCGACCAGGACAGCGGGGTGAGCGCGGACTATCCGTCGATCGGGAATACCAGCCGGGAGACGTCCTACTTTCTCAATATGTATCTCCGCGATGCGCGCGCCGTCGATTACATTACCAGCCGCGCCGATTGGGACGGCAAGACCATCGTGTTCATGGGCACCAGCATGGGTGGACAACAAACGCTCGTCACGGCGGCGTTGCGTCCCAAAGTGACGGCGGCGATCGTCAACGAACCGTCCGGCGCGGATTCAAACGGCAATCTCCACGGCCGTAAGGCGGGCTTTCCGGGTTGGCCATCCAAGGACCCGAAGATCATGGAAACGGCCCTCTATTTCGACACCGTGAATTTCGCCCCGCGCATCAAGGCCCCGGTTCTCGCCTCCATCGGGTTCATCGACACAACCACCCCGCCGGTGGGAATTTGGATTGCGGTAAACCAGATCCCGGGGCCGAAGGAAGTCGTCCCCATGATCGAATCGGACCACAACAACAGGACGCCGGAAAAACAGGGCGCGTACGATGCCCGCTCCAGGGAAGTGCTGGGCATCCTGCTGCATGGAGGCGAGTTCAAGCCCAACGAAGAAACGGTCCGTGGTTTATTCAAGTAGCGGGGCAAGTAGCAGGGGCGCCTGGCCGGCGGCCGCGGCGGTTGCGCGGATGTACTCTCCCAACCGGATGTCGATCGTCATGACATGTCGCTTGATCCACTCCGAGAGGAACAGCGTCAATTCGATCGTCAGCGTGGTCTCGCCGCGCTCGTAGCGCCCCGCAAATTCCTGGACCTTCACGGTCAGCGCAGCGTGCTGTTGGGCATGATCCGGAATTCCGGGGTAATGGATGTCAGCCATCAGTTTCTCTTCACGGGCAAAGTGGACAAGGGTGTACTGGTTCGCTTCCGCGAGGAGTGGCTTCAGGAGGTCCTTCCCTTTTCCGGCGAGCATCGCCTGGTGCAGCCGATCCACGGTGGCGAACCAGATCCGATGCTCCCGATCGATCTCGGGGACATGCACGGAGTATTCCGGGGTCCACTCTAAGAGCTTCAGTGGCACGCTCGGTGTGGTCAACCGGCTGCTCCAATCCTAAAAGAACTCGACATTCTCCCCCATTTCTTCGGCTTCCGTCGATAGCGGTTCCATCGGGCCAGCGGGCACGGTTGCGGGCGCTCCTTCGGCCGCCGCCGCGGCGACACCTCGATGCACATCGCGCTCGGCCTGCATGGTGTAGTGCGCCGCGAAATCCGCCAAACCTCGTTGCCACCCATCGGCGCCGTCGCGCGACAAACCGGACTTTTCGCCCTCTCCGATCTCTTTGAGCATGCCCCGCGCGCGGCCGATGCCTTCGGCGAACAGCTCGCCGACGGAAAAGCCATCGCGCGCCGCGGCAATGCCTTCGCGAAGCCGTTCGGCGCGGGCGGAAATCTGAGTCATTTGTGCGAAACTGCGTTCGCTGGCCGAATGCAGACTGAGGACCGCCGCTCGCATCGCTTCCAGTCCGCCGCCGCGCCCCGCTGCAGGCCCCGATCCATCTTGCACGGAAAGGCGGTTGGCTGCCTGGTTCATGGCGGCAAGCGATTCGAGGAGAGTTCCCGAACGTTGTGCCGACTCCGACGCCAGCGTCTGCATCGAGCCGGCCAGAACGGCGAGCGCGTCCCCCCGTGCGCCAATGTGGTCGGCGCGGATACTGGCATTCAGCGCCATCCACTGCATCTGGATTTCAATCAGCCGAATTTCTTCAAGAGATCCATTCACCCGGCCGATGGTTTCCGTCAATCCGCTACTGGCGGCCTGGGCGGCAGCCTCCGTATCGGTACACTCGCCGAGGCCGGCAAGAATCGTGGCGCATCCCCGTTCCATTTCGAGGAAGAACGAGTTCTTGGCATTTTGGGAAAGGCCGGAAAGCGTTCGGCTCTCGCCGGCCATCTCCAGGACATGGGCGGCAATCTGATCCAGGTTGTGGCCAACCGAGGCGACCGAAGCGGCGAATTTCTCGGCTGCGTCGGCGAGTTGCATGGACTGCAACGCCAGAACGGCCCCGGTATCCCCATCCCGTTGAACGCCGCCGCCGGTTGCTTCGCGTTCGGGGCACAGGCGGCGCAGCGTTTCGATCGCGTGCTCCACCTGCTGCCGGGTAATATCGTGGAACTGAATGGATACAATCAGTTTGTTGAAGGCCTCCGAGATTGCGCCATAGCGGGTTCCCAACCGGACCGATGCGTCGTGCGTCCGGTCCTGCATGTCGCGGAACGATTGCAGGCTTTCCAGGACGCCGGCAATCACCCGGGGAAGGTCTTGAGCCTCCCCTTGATGCAGGGCCGAGACCCGTTGCAGTACGCTTTCGATAGGCGCGGTCAACTGGGCCGCCTTGTCCAGCGCGCTTTCGATTCTGGCCTGGATGTTCCCCGCCAGTACTTTCACGTCGTCGGCCAGACTGCCGAAATCGGCGCCTGCACTGCCAAGCTGCGCCGTTTCAATCCGCGTCAGCACCCCAATGATATTAAAAGTGGAGACCGTGTCCTTAAACCCGGACAGCGTCCCCGTCAGCCGGCCCGCTTCCCGGCGCATGCCGCCCAGCATCCGGACGCCATCTTCGGCGCCCGCCCGCATCGCCCTGGAGCGATCGAGGGCGGATGCGAGCGCCTCCGAAGCTTGCGTACCTTGCTCGCCCGAAATCAGGTCCGCCAACGCGGTTAACTCGGACGAAATCAGATTCACCGTCTGGATGAACTCGGCCAGCTTTTCACCGATACCCAGAAAGTCGCGCTCCGTGTTGCGATTCAAAGAATCGAGAAGCGCAATCGTCTCTTCGAGCGTTGCGGCGCCGCTCTCGCTCTGAAAACCGCTTACAGCCGTCTTCCGGCGCACCACGGCTGTCCGAGAGCCTTGCAGCCACGCCGAGAGCCGCGCCCGGAAAGGCGCAACTCCAGCCGGGGCTTTCGATTGGTTTACTAATTGCACGAAAATCGATCCAAACTGTGACACTCCAGCGCATTCAGCACAAGCACTACCCGCCCGTCTCCCATGATGGCGGCGCCCTGGAATTCCTTGCATCGCTCCAAGCCGCCGCTCAGCGGTTTCACCAGCACCTCCACTTCACTGACAAACTTATCGACCACCAGACCATATTTCATAGCGCCGGTTTCGACGATGGCCACGGAAAGTTCCGCCGCCTTTGTGGGAGCCAGGCCCAACAGCTCCGCCAGGCTGAATATCGAGTAGATATTTCCCCGGACCTGCGCCAGCGTAAGACCCCGGTATTCGTGCGCTTCTTCGGCCGGCACCTTGACCATGTCGCGGATACTACTCAGTGGCAGGATATACTCCTGGGCGCCCGCTTCCAGCAGAATGCCCTTGGAAATCATGAGACTGGTGGGCAATTTGATAAGCAGCGTAGTGCCCCGGCCGCGCTTCGACCGGATCTCGATGGCGCCTTGCAGATTGCGAACATTACTGCGAACCACGTCCATTCCGACGCCGCGGCCGGAAACGTCGGTGACCTTCGCCGCGGTCGTCAACCCGGGGAGGAATATCAGCTGAAAGGCGGCCTCCTGGCTCATTGCGGCCGCGGCTTCCGGCGTGAGGAGGCCCTTTTCCACGGCTTTTCGCTTGAGAGCGGCGGCGTCCAGTCCCTTCCCGTCGTCGGTGACCTCGATGGTCACCCCGCCAGCCTCCTGCGCCGCGCGCAGGGTCAATTGCCCGGCCCCGTCTTTCCCGCTTACCCGGCGCTCCTCGGGCGGCTCGATCCCGTGGTCCACCGCATTGCGAATCAAGTGAACCAGTGGATCGCCGATCTGTTCGAGGATGGTC
>Ga0181529_10001813_pt1 | contig 26760 bp, 15 predicted proteins | sample PEATcosm2014_Bin_36_FD_119763 | JGI IMG/M metagenome (GOLD analysis project Ga0181529, IMG submission 119763) | Peatland microbial communities from MTU Mesocosm Facility, Houghton, MI, USA - PEATcosm2014_Bin10_30_metaG | ecosystem: Environmental > Terrestrial > Soil > Wetlands > Peat | place... | reverse complement strand
TTTTAATCAGAGCCTTCTCACGTCGTCTCCTACGGATTTTGGCACGGCGTTCGTCCCAACGGGACAACCGGAAATGAGCCCGGAGAGCGCCCGTCCCCGGGCGCAGCAACGTGGCCAACCAGGCCGTCATCAAAATATCCAACGCGCGTCGCCGTCCGTTCCTTGCTGCGGCCGGGGACGGCCGCACTCCGCCGTCAATTTTGTAGGAGTCGAGGTGACGAGACTCATTTCAAACCCGGTTTTTTAATTTTTCAATCAGAGACTCCTCACGTCGTCTCCTACAATAATTGGAATAAAAAAGCGGCCTCCGTTTTCCGAAGGCCGCTTGCGTTTTCTGACTTTGAATTTATTTCATGCCATCAGGCAACGCTCAAGGCGCGGCGATGGCGGTGACGGTGGCGCTCATCTCCACCAGCCACTTCGTAGCTGGCTAATTTCCATCGTCGCGTTGCGACATCCCACACGGAGCCGGAGCATCGTCCGCCATCCCCTTGAAAACCCCGCTGGACGGCAAATCTGTCCTAAATATCTGATTTTGAACTAGTAACAACCGTTTCCGGCCATTTTCTGCCTTCCAAAAAAGTCCAAGCAGGCGTTGCTGCCCTGGTTTAAGGAGCTTGGAGGCTTGCATCATCGGTTGCTGGGGGTTCAAAAAGAGTTTTTTGGAGGGGAGCAACGGTTGCTCCCCTGTTTTAAGGAGTTTTGGGGCTTGCATCATCGGTTGCTGCGGGTCAAAAAAGAGTTTTTCATAGGGGAGCAAGGCTTGCTGCCCTAGTTTAAGGAGCTTGGAGGCTTGCATCATCGGTTGCTGCTGGTTCCAAAAGACTTTTTGGCAGGGCAGCAACGCTTGCTCCTCCTCCAAAAAGAGTTTTTAACAGGCCAGCAACGGTTGCTGCGGGTCCAAAAAGAGTTTTTTGGAGGGGAGCAACGGCTGCATCTCATCAATAATGAGTTTTTGGAAGGACAGCAACGACGGTTGTTCCCGGTAAATGAATTTTAGCCATCAGCGACATTGACAGCGCGGATTGATTTTGAGGAAATGCGCGGAATCATTTACGACCTGACATGAGCCACAAGACCATCTCCACCGAATCGCTGCAATACGAGGGGCCGGACGTTTCCCCCGTCGCCGGAGGTCGTCAAGCACGCGCTCATCAATGCCGGGCAGTTCAACGCGCTTTACGAACGGGCCGTCAGCGGGCCGGAAAAGTTCGGGCGGTTCATGCGGCGGTGTTCGGCGGGTTCAGCGCGGATTCGCGGGGCGACCGCATCAACGATCCGACGTGCAGGGTCTTGATCCCGGACGATTCCCCGCCGTAAATGAAAAAATACCTGCACGTCATCGGCATCGGGATTCAGAACAACCTGACCTACCGCTTCAATTATCTGACGCGGACGTTGTTCAGCTTCATCCCGCTCTTTGCCATGATCGCGCTCTGGCAGAAGATCGGCGGCCCGGCGCATTCCGGCTGGACGCTGTCGGAAACGGTTTTTTACTACCTGCTCGTCGCGGTGGTGGATGTCTTCACCGCCGTCAACGAGGACGACTGGCAGATCGCCGCCGACATCCGCGAGGGCGCCATCAGCCAGTTCCTGCTCAAGCCGATTGATTACCTCTGGTATCGGCTCTGCCTCTTTTTTTCCGGGCGCATCACCTTCGTGATGATGGCGGCAATCCCGCTGGCGGTCTTCATCTTCTGTTTCCGGCAATATTTCCTGATGCCGGCGGACGGCACGGCCATGGTTGTCTTTCCCGTCTCGCTGGTGCTCACCGCGCTGCTGCAATTCTTCACGTCCTACGCCATGGCCATGCTCGCTTTCTGGCTGCTGGAGATCTCCACGCTCATCTTCATCCTGTTTTCGTTTGAATACATCGCCAGCGGCCACATGTTCCCGCTGCCGTTCCTGCACGACAAGATGCCGCTGCTGGAACACGCGCTCATGTTCACGCCGTTCCCGTATCAGATGTATTTTCCCGTGGCGGTCTATATGGGCAAGATTTCCGGGGCGGACCTGTGGAGCGGCCTGCTGGCGCAAACCATCTGGGTGATCCTCTCCTACGCCCTCGCGCGGTTCATGTGGCGGCGCGGCGTGACGAAATATTCCGCGTTCGGCGGTTGACGGGATTTATCCGTCCGGTGCGGCGGCGGGGATGGATTCATTCTTTTGAAAAAAAAGTGATGACCTCCGGCAGCTCCCTGCCGTTGGAGGCGGATTTCCATTTGCCATCTATGTCAAAAAAGCCCATGCACCGGAAATCTTCACATTGCACCCAGTAACAGATGCCTTTTTCCGGAACCAGTTCGGTCGGTAGCGTAACATTCATAGTTGCATTTATTTTTTCTATTGGCTTGCAAGCACGATAATTCTTCCACGGTGAATCTCAATGGGGTGAAACCCGCATTAGTCGCACCTGAAAGAAACGTTTTACCGGCTGGCACAACAAAGGCGTTTTTTTGGAGCAAACAGGGCGCGGAGGATTTGAAGCAGCCGCCATTTGAAATCCTGCCGCGCCCTGCCCGCGAAATCACGTTGCTTTTTCCGGCAAATAGTTTTTATTGTTGGCATGACCGTTTGGATACTTGCTTTATTGCTGTTGGCGGCTGGAATTGGCATGGGGCTCAGGCTGGGCGCGATACGCGCGTCGTTTTCGTTTCTGGGCATCGTCTTCGCCGCATTGCTGGCCGCGCCGGTCGGGAGCCTGTTCAAGCCGATCATGCCGCACATCGGCTTTCACAACCCGACCTTCATCTGGATGATCGCGCCCATCGAGGGGTTCGTGCTGGTGCTGATCCTGTTCAAGATGGCGGGATTTTACGTCCATCGGAAGGTGGATGTTCATTACAAATATCATGCCGGGGACATGCGGCAGATTTTGTGGGAGCGGATGAATGCCCGGCTGGGTGCGTGCGTGGGCGTGATGAATGGAGCGCTGTATCTGGTGCTGGTCAGTTTTGTGTTCTACAATTTGAGCTATTGGACGGCGCAGGTCGCCACGTCCGATTCCGAAACGAAGACCCTGCGCCTGGTCAACCAGCTTGGGCGCGATCTGGACAGCACGGGCATGGACAAGGCCGCGCGCTCGGTCGCGACGATGCCGGACAATTATTACAAGATGGCGGACCTCGCGGGATTGATCTGCCAGAACCCGCAGTTGAGCGACCGGCTGGGAAGTTATCCGCCGTTCATTTCACTGCTTGAACGCCCCGACCTTCAGGGTCTGGCGCAAAACAGCGATTTCACCAACGCATTCCAGGCACATGCGCCGCTGGGAGAGCTGCTGAACCAGCCGGCGGTGCAAACCATTCTCCAGAACACCGATCTGGTCAACACGGTCTGGATGACGGTGACAACCAACCTTGACGACCTCACGGCTTATCTCAAAACCGGCAAGTCGGACAAATATGATTCGGAAAACATCCTTGGCCGCTGGGATTTCAATGTCAGCGTGACCGTCGCCATGCTGCGCGAGGCGGAACCGAACATCCCGTCCAGCCAGATGAAAAGCATCCGCGCGTGGATGACCAAGTCGTATGAGGACACAACCTTTGTGGCCGGCACCGACGGTCAGGCGTTCCTAAAAAACCTGCCACACCTCAAATCCGGCACTCCTCCAACAACCGAAATCGCGACCTGGACAGGTTCGTGGACGGCGAACGACGCGACGAACTATGATTTGACCCTCACGGCCAACGGCGAAAACAAGTCCATGACCGCAAGAATCTCCAACGACCGCCTGACGCTGACGGATGACAAGAACACGCTGATATTCGACCGGGAATAAAAGGCGGGCTTTTAGAAAACGGGCGGGGCGGGCATATTTGAACTGGCTCTGTTACTTTTATGGAAGCATCGAAAACAAAGGGCGTTCAACAGGTTCAATGGTTCCGATGGTTTTGCAATGACTTCTTTTCACGGCTGGACGGCGATGGCGGCAGAAAATTTCTGCAACGCGTCAGCGAATTGTTTCGGGTCGAAATCGGGAACGGACTGCGCGAGCTTGAACAACTGGTTGAGCGCGGATTGCACCGGCTCGTTGTTTTTCAATTCCGGCAGCGCGGCGACGAGCCGGTCGAGCGCGAGAACTAGGCGCTCGGCGCGTCGGGCTTGTAAATTTTGTGAAACGGAACTGTCTTGGAAATCTTTGCTTAAACCGGCGAACGCAAACAAAAGTTTGCGTGTCCATTCGTCAGGCCAGACTATGCTTGCTGCATTACGCGCGCCCTCATCACATCTTTGCTTCTCATATCCGACACTAGGCCCACTCCAAAGTATGGGCGGCAAAACAGGAATTATTTTGGAAGCATTATCCAACAGCCATTGCAACGCCGCTAAACGGTTTTGTTCATTTTCATTCTGTGATTCGAGCCAGCTCATTTCGCGCAACGCCACGGCCTGTCCGACCAGCCACGCCTGCGCGCCGTTGCCGTTTTTCTCCGCGCTCCAATGTTTCGGCTCGGCGACGCTCTGGCCGTCGAGTTCGAAAATCAATTCGGGATGCCCGGCCTTGAGAATGTCGGCGTCAACATTCTGGTGGCACGCCACGCAGGTGTTGGCGCGGACATAAAGATTTTGCAGGTCGCGCATCCCGGCGGCGGTGCGGTCGGCGCGCGAATAATCCGTGCGCGTGTGCGAGCGCAGCCAGTTTTCCGCCGGGCCGTGGCAGCTTTCGCAGGAAACGCCCTCGCTGATTTTGGAATCTTCGCCGCGCAGATTTTCCGGCACTTCATGGAGCGGCGCGTGGCAGGTGGTGCAGCGCGCGTCCGCCGTCGGATCCTTAATTTCGAGCGCGTCTCCAATTTGTTTCGCACGCGCTGTGGCGAGCGTGGCCGCCGGGCGTTGCGAATGAAAATCCCTGAGCGACCAGACGAGGAATTGATTTTGTTTTTCTCCGCCGCCGCCGTGGCAACTGGAATTGGCGCAGGAAGCCGCGCCGAGAAATTTGGGAATTGTTTCCGCGCCGTTCGCCGCGCCGATTGCCAAAAAAATTCCGGCAACAAAACCGGCGGCTGGGCGACAAAGTGTTTTACTCACGGCGACAAATTGGTTAATGGAGTGGCACAGTGATTGCAACCCTAATTGATTCCCTGCGCAATGCAAGCGGAGGCAGTTTAAGCTCCATGATCGGAATATTGTTGCTGGGTGGATTGCTGGTCTGGCTCGCGATTGAAATTTTCCGCGCATTGCTCCGCACGGAGGCCGAGCGCGCCCAGAACCGCGTGGCGCTGGAAAAGCTGCGCGCGCAACTGCACGAGACGAAGCTCCGCTGCCGCGAGGCCGAGCACGCGCAGCTTGGCTGGAACGGCCTCCGCAAATTCACCGTCGCCAAAAGAATCACCGAGTGCGACGATGTCCACGCATTTTACCTCAAGCCGCACGACGGACGTCCGCTGTGCGCCTTCAAGCCGGGACAATATCTTACTTTTCAACTCGATCTGCCCGGCCGAGACAAGCCGTTGATCCGTTGCTATTCGCTTTCCGACAGTCCGCACCAGAAGGATTATTACCGCGTCACGATCAAAAAGGAAAAAGCCCCGCCGGACAAGCCCGACCTGCCGCCGGGCGCGGGTTCAAGTTTTTTTGCCGACGCGGTGAAGGAAGGAGACATCCTCAACGTCAAGGCGCCGACCGGCCATTTCTTTTTGGACATGACGAAGATGAATCCGGTCGTGCTGCTCGCCGGCGGCGTTGGCATCACGCCGATGTTGAGCATGGCCAACGCGATTGCGGCGAGCGGTTCGAAGCGCGAGGTTTATTTTTTCTTCGGCGTGCGCAATGTCCGCGAACACATTCACAAGCCGGAACTGGAAAAACTCGCGGCGGAAAACGAAAACATCCATCTGCACATCGCCTACAGCAAGCCCAGCGAACGCGACGTGAAGGGAAAAGATTTTCATCACGAAGGCCGCGTGGGCATCGAGCTGCTCAAAGAAATATTGCCGTCGAATAACTTTGAATACTACCTGTGCGGCAGCGGCGCGTTCATGAAAAGCCTGACCGACGGCCTCGAAGCGTGGGGCGTGCCGGACAGCGTCGTCCACTTCGAGGCGTTCGGACCGGCGAGTGTTAAGAAAAAAACTGTCGCGCCCACAGCCGAGGAAACAAGCCATCTGACAAAGATCAACGTCACGTTCGGGCGCTCGAACAAAACCGTCCGATGGGAGGCGTCCGCCGGCAATCTTCTGGAGTTCGCCGTCGCGCAGGGCGTCAAGATTGATTCCGGCTGCTGCGCGGGTAGTTGCGGCTCGTGCGTCGTCGCCATCAAGTCCGGCGAGGTGGATTATCTCAAAAAACCTGATGCGCCGCCTGAATCGGGCAGTTGCCTCACCTGCGTCTGCCGGCCGAAAAGCCATCTGGTTCTCGACGCCTAAAATAAATGCCCGCCGCACCGACCATCCTCGAACGCCCGCAACGCTGGGACGCGGCGTTCGACCCGGACATGACGGACGCGACGCTGGATCGCCTGCTCGCCACCGCGCCGTTCCGCGACATGGACGCCGAAAAATTTCCCAAACGCACGCCGCTCCGTGAAATTCTCCGCAATGATTCGCGCATCCTGCGTTTTCGACAAGGTGAAATCATCGTGCGCCAGGGCGATTACGGCACGTCGGCGTTTTTGATTTTGCGGGGCGCGACGCGTGTCGTTTTGAAACCGCACCTTCCGCCCGCGCTGCTTGGCCGTCAGTCGCCGGGCAAAAAGGGGTTTTTCCGCACGCTCGCCCAGCTTTGGAACGGCTCGCGTCCGGCGGAAACTTTTTCCCGTGCGCGGCTCCGGCAGGCCGCCGGCCTCGGCGCGCGCCAGACGAAAAATGAAGTCCGCGTTTTTCTCCAGGATTTGCCGCGCGTGATGGACGAGCACCGCACCGAGCAGATGACGGGCGGTGATTTTTTTGGCGAGATCGCCGCGCTGAGCCGCATGGCGCGCACGTCCACGATTTTTGCCGACAGCGACGACGCCGAGCTTCTGGAAATCCGATGGCAAGGCTTGCGCGACCTGATGAAATATGACGACGCCCTGAGCACGCACGTCAACAAGATTTACCGCGAACGTGCGCTGTCCTCGTATCTCAACGCCACGCCGATGTTCCAGCATTTGACGAAGGAGCAGATTGACCGCGTCGCCGAACAGATCGAATTCGCGACTTACGGCGATTACGACTGGTCTGGCGAATACAAACGCCTCGCGCAATCCGGCAGTGTCCAGCCGGAAAAAGAGCCGGTCATTGCGCAGGAAGGCGACTATCCTAACGGCATCGTGCTGCTGCGCGCCGGGTTCGCGCGCGTCAGCCAGAAACTCGGCGGCGGCGAGCGCACGCTGAATTACATCGGCGCCGGACAAATGTTCGGCCTGCGCGAAATCGCCCACAACTGGCGCAACAAAGATTCGCCGGTGAACCTGCAGTTCTCTCTCCGCGCCATCGGCTACACGCACTTGCTCATCGTGCCGACGCGCGTGATGGAAGAAATTGTTCTGCCGTCGCTGCCAAAAGAGGAATTGCCGGAGGCGATTGAAATTGTAAAAGACGAATTGGATTCCCAGCCCGTTGCCGAAAGCGGCGCGCGCGAAAAAATCGGCGCGGAAGCTCTGGAATTTCTCACCGAGAACCGTTTCTTCAATGGCACGGCCTCGATGGTCATTGATCTCGACCGCTGCACTCGCTGCGACGACTGCGTGCGCGCCTGCGCCTCGACGCACGACAACAATCCGCGTTTCCTCCGCCACGGCCCAACCTCCGGCAGCCTCATGGTTGCCAACGCCTGCATGCATTGCGCCGACCCGGTCTGCATGATCGGCTGCCCGACCGGCGCGATCCACCGCGAATCATTCGCCGGCCAGGTTGTCATCAACCCCGACACCTGCATCGGCTGCAAGGCCTGTTTTAACAACTGTCCCTACGACGCCATCCGCATGGTCGAAATCCGCGACGAAAACGGCGAATTCATGGTGGACAAGGAAATGAAGCCGATCGCAAAGGCGACAAAATGCGATCTGTGCGTGGAAAGTTATGGCGGCCCGGCGTGCGAACGCGCGTGTCCGCACGGCGCGCTCACGCGGATAAACTTGAACAATCTGGACGCGCTCGCGAAGTGGCTCAAGTTATGAACAAGCGAAGTAGATTTTATTGTGGAAATTTCTTGACACAACTTGCGCTATTCTTTCAAGTGGTTGGCGCAGCAGATGAAAAGAATTAGAACATCTGGTGCCGCTTGTTCAGGGCAATCAGTAAGCAACCGCGCAACCGCGCAACCGCGCAATAGTGCAGGATATTCTTTTGCCGTAACCAGCCTCCTTCCGCCGCCGCCGGATTCTCCGAGACGATTGCCGCGGTTTTTCCGCCGCTGCCCCGAATCTCGGTGGGGCGAGCGCCCTCGCGAGCCGCGTTGCCCCGGTTTTGACAATAACTGCCCCGGCTCCGTAAACAGCCGCCCCGTTTTCAAAACCAGTTGCCCCGGAATTAAAACTTCCTGCCCCGCTTTGGACAACAATTGCCCCGACCTTGAAGGTCGCTGCCCCGGCCTCAAAAACTCCTGCCCCGGAAGCATGAGCCATTGCCCCGGCAGTTTCCAGCTTTGCCCCGAATTTCAAACCGTTGCCCCGGTTTTGAAAGCTGCTGCCCCGATTTTTAGGACGCCGCTCCTGTTTTTCAAGCTGCTGCCGGATAGCTATTTATGTAGCAGCCGACGTGAGGAGGCTCAAATGATTCCAAATTCAGTAAATCAGAGCCTCGTCACCTCGGCTCCTACAACTTTTTCCCAACTGCCACCTACCAACTCCTAAAATTATGAGCACCAAACGCCCTCACATTCCCGTTGCCATCATCACCCACAACGGCGGACTCATCATCGCCGCAGCCAAGGCGCATCCTGAAATCTCCACGCGCCTGACCGCCGACGCCATCACCGCCGCCGACACCCTTTGCAAAAAAGTTTCCGGCGATGTCACCGGCCAGAAAACCGCCAAAGGCGAACTCGGCAACCTGACCGCCGGGCAGAAAAAGAATCTCAACACCCTGCACCAGTGCATGGCGCAGGCGGCCAAGACCGCCAAGCTCGCCTTCCCCGGCCAGACCGTGAAGCTGCACCAGGAATTTCAGGTCGGCGCGCAGGGCAAGAACGACCTCGGCTCCTATCTTGGCCGCGTGGACATCGTTCTCGGCTCGGTGACAAATGCCGCGAACCTTGCCGCGCTCAAACTCAAGGGCTGGACGGACGATGAGACAAACGCCTTTCAGACCGCCCGCGCCGCCTTTGGCCCCGCCGAGCAATACCGCGTCAAATCCATCAGCGACGCGAAGGACACCACCACACAAAAGAACGCCGACGCCGCGCTGCTTTACGAAAACATATTGACCATCCAGAACGCCGCCGGTTTGCAATGGCCGGCCGCCGACCCGGCCAACGCCGGAGTGCGCGGAGAATTTCTGCTCGGCATCTTCCCGCCCGACCACGGCGGCAACCACGCGCCACCGCCTGCGCCAACAACGGCTGCAAAATAATTTGGTCAAACCGCAGTGATCATAAGCATAACCACATATCAGAGGGAAAGGACTAAATGCAAACGACCAAATTCTCATGGCACAATCAATTTCTGGCAGTGACCACACTGGGCAGTCTCCTGCTCGCCACCGTTGCCCTTGCTCAACCGATTCAAAGGCAGTCATTGCGGGGTCATGTGCCTGCCGCCGTTGCATACTTGACACCAATGAGCCGTCTGGCGGCGGATCGCGAGTTGAATCTCGCCATTGGGTTGCCGCTGCGAAACCAGGAAGAACTGACCAACCTGTTGCAGAGAATTTATGACCCGTCCAGCCCTGACTACCATCATTACCTGACCTCGACACAGTTTGCAGAAATGTTTGGTCCGACAAAAGAAGATTATCAAGCGGTCATGGCATTTGCCATCACAAACGGGCTTCAGGTGACCATGACTCATTCCAACCGCACTTTGCTCGACGTTACCGGGTCGGTGTCGAATATTGAGAAGGCTTTCCATGTCACGCTGCGGACGTATCAACATCCACGGGAAAACCGCTTGTTTTATGCGCCGGATGTTGAGCCAACGCTGGACATGATGACGCCGGTTTTGCATATCAGCGGCTTGGATAATTATATCCATCCGCATCCGATGAGTTTGAGAAAATCGCCACTCGCCAGTTCTACGGGGGCTGCGGCCACCGGTTCAGGGCCTGGCGGCGCTTACCTGGGCAACGACTTTCGCGCGGCCTATATTCCAGGTCTGACCCTGACCGGCACCGGCCAATCGGTTGGATTATTGGAGTTCGATTCAGGCTACTACCAGAGTGATGTCACGAACTACGAAGGTCTGGCAGGGTTGCCAAACGTGCCCGTCAAAGCAGTGTTGTTGGACGGGTATGACGGAGGACCGGGCGGTGGCAACGACGAAGTGTCGCTGGACATTGAGGTGGCGATTGCCATGGCTCCGGGGCTGTCGTCGGTGATTGTGTATGAAGGTTCGACAACCGATGACATTTTGAACCGAATGGCAACGGACAACCTGGCCAAACAATTGGGTGCCTCGTGGACTTATGGGATAGACGCGGTGTCGGATCAAATATTCCTGCAATTTGCGGCGCAGGGGCAGTCGTTTTTCAACGCATCTGGAGATTCAGATGCGTATGTTACCAACATCTACCCGCCAGCCACGCCGACGGACGACCCAAACATCACTTGCGTGGGAGGCACAACGCTGACCACCAGCGGTCCGGGAGGCGCGTGGGTGTCGGAAACGGTTTGGAATTGGGATGTTGAATATGCCCCGTATGATGATGGGATAGGAACTGGTGGCGGCATCAGCATCACCTACCCGATTCCGACCTGGCAGTTGGGCGTGAGCATGGTCAGCAATCATGGCTCCACCACCTATCGCAACATCCCCGACGTGGCGCTCACGGCGGACAATGTATTTGTCGTTTACGATGACGGCGCGAGCGGGTCTTTCGGCGGCACAAGTTGTGCGACGCCGTTGTGGGCGGCCTTTGTTGCTTTGGTCAATGAACAAGCCGTGGCCAATGGTCGTCCAACGCTTGGCTTCATCAATCCGGCCATCTATGCACTCGGCAAAAGTGTCAACTATAACAATTGTTTTCACGACATTGTCACGGGCAACAACACTTGGAGCGAGAGCCCGGCCAACTTCTACGCCGTGACGGGCTACGATCTTTGCACCGGCTGGGGCACGCCAAGAGGAAGTAATCTGGTCAACCAACTGGCGCCACCGGATCCGCTGCAAATTTCACCTGTGGCCGGCGTGGCATTCAGTGGCGGCGTGGGCGGACCGCTGACACCGGCGTCGCAAACCTATACTTTGACTAACGGAGGCAGCGCGGCTCTCGATTGGGTTGCGGGCGCTAATGTGCCCTGGCTAAATGTCTCGCTCGACGGCGGCACACTGACTCCCGGCGGGACGGCGGCGACGGTCATAGTAAGTTTGAACACGGTTGCCAGCAATTTGCTTACGGGAACTTACGCTACGACGCTCTCATTCACCAATCTGACGGATGGCAGCGTCCAAGGCCGTGCCTTTTCCTTGACAATCATCAAGCCTCCTGTAATTACGACCCAACCGACTGGTTTGATTGTAATCGGAGGAGCCACGGCAACTTTCACTGCAGGTGTAGCCGGGGGATTGCCATTAAATTGCCAGTGGCAGTGTAACGGAACCAATCTAACGGACGGGGTAAGAGTCTCTGGCTCTCACACCAATTTGACCGGAGCCATTTATGGCTCCACTATCAGTGTCCTGACGATTAGCAACGTGACCGCTGCAGATGGCGGAAACTATTCGCTGGTGGTGAGCAATGCAGCAGGAGTGGCCGTCAGTTCAAACGCGGTTCTGACTATCACTCCCTCCGGACCGGTTATCATCTCGCAACCGGCCAGCCAGACGGTGCTCGTGGGCGCAACGGTTCAGTTGGCGGTCACGGTGGATGGCACCGCGCCGTTCTCCTACCAGTGGAAGCAGAATGGAACCAACTTGGTTGATGGAGGTGCCATTTCGGGATCCGTGACACCAATCCTGACGATCAATGGCGCGTCGTCAGCCAACATTGGAACCTATAACGTCGTTGTCAGCAATGCCATCGGCACAGTCACCAGCACCGGGGCTGTCCTGACGGTGGAAGCCGCCGTGACGGGCGGGCAATTGGTGCAGAACGGGGGATTTGAAACCGGCAGCTTCTCCTCTTGGGGTGAGTCGGGTAATTTCGCTGATTGTTCGGTCAGCAGCGGTTCTCCCGCCCTTCACTCTGGACATTACGGCGCGTTGCTGGGACCGGCAGGCTCGCTTGGCTATCTCTCGCAATCGTTGCCGACGGTCGCGGGGCAGGTTTACCTGATCTCTTTGTGGTTGGATAGCCCGGACGGTATTTCTCCGAATGAATTCACGGTGGACTGGAATGGAGCGCCGATCTTTGATGAAACTGATATCGGCGCCATCGGCTGGACCAACCTCCAGTTTTATGTCACGGCTATCGGCACCAACACCGTCCTGCAATTTGGATTTCAAGACGACGAAAGCTTTCTCGGCTTGGATGACATTCAAGTCACCCCGCTGGTCAGCGCCGACGGCCCGCCCATCATTGTCACCCAGCCTGCCAACCAAGTGGCATTGGTCGGGAGCAACGCTATCTTCAGCGTTCTTTCGTCGGGACGATTACCCCTGTTCTACCAATGGCAGTTTGATGCGACTAACATCCCCAATGCAACCAATGCGACGCTCGTCTTGGCTAATCTCACCACCAACCAGACGGGAACCTACGACGTATTGATTACCAACTCGCTGGGTTCGGCGACGAGTTCTAACGCGCTGCTTACCGTTCTGTCAGGAAGCCCGGCAATAGTCACCTTTGACGATTTGACCGGCTCAGGCCTGCCGGTTCCGGTGGATTACAATGGCCTGACTTGGAGCAATTTTTATTATCTGGACGGAGTAACTTATGGCCAGCCGAGTGGCTATACTGCTGGCACTGTATCATCCCCAAATGTCGCCTTTAACAACTACGGCACGCCTGCGACTATTAGCTCGTCTGTGCCGTTCGACATTCTTTCCGCTTACATGACGGCTGCTTGGAATGACAATCTGCAGGTCGAAGTGAAGGGATACAACAACGCCTCATTAATTTATGATAACACCTACATCTTGAGCGCGACCGCTCCGACACTGATCCAGTTCAATTACCTGGGCGTCACCTCGGTGCAGTTCATCTCCTCCGGCGGCACCCCTCACCCCGGCTACGGCGGCAGCGGGGAACAATTCGTGTTGGACAACGTCAGCCTCCTCTTCCCGCCAAGTCTCCCGGTCATCACCACACAACCGGTCAACCAAACAGTTGCGGTCGGCGGGGCCGCTACCTTTAGCGTCGCCGCATCGGGCACGGCTCCGTTGAGCTATTTTTGGAGCCGGAACGGCTTGCCGATCACCGGCGCCACTACCTCCAGCTACACGACCAACAATGTCCAGCTTTCCGATTCCGGCAGCCAGTTCAGTTGCGTGGTCAGCAATGCTTACGGGACGGTCATCAGTTCCAACGCCACATTGACGGTCGTGGCCGGGCCGGTTTTCCTGACCGGTAACTACCTCTACCTGCCGATACAAATCAATGGTGTCTTTCTGGCCGCCAATACGGGAGCTAAATATAATTCTGCTGGCACTGGCGGCGCTTCTGGGGTTGATTTCTGGGAGCCGGGAACGCCGGTCTATAACTATATCGTCGGGGTGGGTGGCACTAACTATGTCAACGGCAGTGCGCCCGTGGTAGGCGGTTTTACCAGTGTGACCGTCAGCAACCTCAGCAGTGGCACGCTGCAACGAGCTTTGATTAGCGGAGTGGTCATTCCGGGGTTCAGTTTTACGCGCGATATTTCTTTTGCAACCGATAGCAAGATTATACAAATTGTGGACACGCTTCAGAATACCAGTGCAACGGCGCTGACGAACGTGGTTACCCTGGACACTGCCGATCCGGATCAGGATTCCGTTGCTTACGGCGTCTCCGCCACCCTGAACGATGTGGTTTCGGTCAACGCCAGCAATGACATGGTGATAGCGACCGGTCCTGACACGGGCCTGAGCGTCGGTTTCGGTTCCGATTCGGGATTCCAAATTCCCAGTGCAGCGGGTTTCAACAATATAAACGCATATTCTTACTTGACCGTGGTTGATCCGAACGGGGCCGAAGCGGATATTGACATCAATCTCGCCCAGAACTACGGAACCTTGGCCGCAGGTCAGAGCCAGAGCGTGGTTTGGTATACGGTCTTTGGGAATTCCAAAACGGAAGTGACGAACACCTTCGCGTCGTTTGGCACGAATCCTCCCAGCATCACCTCGCAGCCGGTCAGCGTCACCGTCCCCACTGGCAATGATGCAACCTTCACAGTGGGAGCCATTGGCGCGGCACCTTTGAGCTACTTCTGGCAGCGGAACAGTGTGTTCATCAACGGAGGAACCAATTCGACTTACACGACCAACAACGTCCAGTTGACTGATTCCGGCAGCCAGTTCAGTTGTGTGGTGAGCAATGCCTTCGGCACAACCAACAGCCAGATGGCGACGCTGACCGTTGTGGCCCTGCCGCCCTCGATTACCCAGCAACCTGTGAATCAGACGGTGCCTGTGGGTGGCACGGCCAGCTTCAGTGTGACGGCCACCGGCAACCTGCCATTGAGCTACTTCTGGATGCGCAATGGAACGGCCATTGCCGGAGCCACCAATTCCATTTACACGACCAACAACGTCCAGTTGACCGATTCCGGCAGCCAGTTCAGTTGTTTGGTGAGCAACGCCTACGGCTCGACCAACAGTTCCAACGCGGTGCTGACAGTGGTCTCTAGGGCCTCAATCACGAACGTGGCTTTCGTCCATTCTTCGGTCGGCGATCCTTGGGGGAGTGACGATGACGAAGTCGCTTTGACAACGGTTTTTGGGGCAAATTGGCAGACCAACTTCTACGAAACCGTCAATCCAGCAGCTCTATTTTCGCCGTCCAACACTTTTATTTTCATGGAGGGGAGCGATGACAATGCCAACGCCATGGCCACATTTCTGAATAACAATCTGGCCGCGATGCAGAATTGGGTCAGCAATGGTGGCAGCCTCTTCCTCAACGCTGCGCCGAACCAAGGCGGCAACATCAACTTCGGCTTCGGCGTGACGCTCATTTATGGTGTGACCTTCACATCCAGCGCGGAGGCGGTCAACCCTGCCGCCCCCATCTTCAATGGCCCGTTCTTCCCTGTGGGCACCAACTGGACTGGCGACAGCTTCGCTCACGCGACAATCAGTGGCACTGGGTTGAACCCGTTAATCGAAAACTCCATCAACAATCTTGCCATTCTTGCGGAGACATCGGCCGGACTGGGCCATGTGTTGTTCGGCGGCATGACGCTGCCCCACTTTCACTCGCCGCAACCCCAGGCGGATAATCTGCTGGCCAACATCCTGTCCTATGGCGCGTCCCAGACAGTCTTGCCTCCGACATTGGATCATTTTACTTGGAACGCCATTGCCGCGACACAGGGAGTCGGAACTCCCTTCCAAGCGACCATTACCGTATGGAATGCTGTCAGCACGGTGGCCACCAACTTCAATGGCACGGTGGGTATTTCCGCAAGCGGCGGTGGAGCCGCCACGCTCTACAACTTCAACTTCGAGTCCGGTCTTCAAGGGTTCGTCATTGATAATACCTTCGGCAGCGGAAACGGGCTTTGGCATTTGAGCACCGGTCGAGCCTACGACCCAGGCCACAGCCCAACCAACAGCTTGTATTACGGTCAAGGCGAAAGTCCAAGCGGGGGGGGCAACTACGATAATGGCACCAACAATGGCGGCGTGGTGATCTCACCCGCCCTCAATTTGCCCGCCGCGCCGACGACTATAACGCTTTCCTTCAATTACCTCATGAACGTCGAAGCATTGACCAATTATGACCTCGCGTATGTGGAAGTATCCACGAATAACGGTCTTTCTTACACCCCCGTGGCTGTCAAAAATACCTTTGGTGGCCTGACCAACCTCACTTCAGGACTATGGGTTTCAAATACGGTGGATATCTCGGCGTTTGCTGGTTATACAATCAAACTGCGGTTCCGCTTTGACACCGTTGACGCCGTATCTAATGACACCGAAGGGTGGTATTTGGACGATATTATCATTCGCGGCAGTGGCATTCCGATTGTCGTAACACCAACCAGCGCAGGCCCCTTCGTCAACGGTGTTTGGACGGGCGAACTGGCGGTGCAGCAAGCCGGCTCGAACGTGGTTCTGATGGCCAACGATGGCGCGGGGCATACGGGATCATCCAATCCGTTCAATGTCGTGCCTGGTGCGGGAACGACCAATCTCGTGCAGAACGGCGGTTTTGAAACGGGAGATTTCTCCGGTTGGACGACCAATGGGAATTTTACTTCAACTTTTGTGGCCACCAATTCCGCATATGCCCACTCCGGCACATTTGGTGCGTCATTGGGGCCAGTTGGGTCGCTAGGTTTTCTTTCTCAAACACTGGCTACGACTTCAGGAACAAGCTATTTGCTCTCGCTTTGGCTGGATAGCCCTAATGGATCAGCTCCCAATGAGTTTAGTGTGTCATGGAATGGAAACACTTTTTTTGATCAAACAAATCTTCCCGCCATCGGGTGGACAAACATTCAGTTAACGGTCACGGCCACTGGAACCAGCACGGTTCTTCAATTCGGATTCCGGGATGACCCCAGCTTTCTCGGTCTTGATGACATCAGCGTAGTGGCATCTCAAGGGGCAGTTATTGCGCCAGTGTTCCATCCGGTAATATTGACGAATGGGCAGCTTATACTCACATGGAACACCGTCAGCAATGGCGTATATCAATTGCAATACAAGACGAACTTGCTCCAAACAAACTGGGTTAACATCGGCGGCACCATCACCGCCTCCAACACCATCTTGTCCGCAACCAACCCCATCAACACGGACAATCAGCGGTTCTACCGTGTCCAGCAGCAATAAAAAAGTCGGTCCCAAGAATTGACACAATCTTTGCGCGCCGCAGTGCAGTGGCGAGTTGAGCTTTAACCGCCAAGACACAAAGAACACCAAGTTGGATTTTTTCGCGCCTTGGTGACTTGGTGGTGAATCAAAAAGGGGTTCCAAGTATTGAAACAATTCTTCCGCCTGCCACATCTGTAGCAGCGGATGTGAGTCCGCTCTAAAACTTCTCCGGAATTTTGGAATAATGAGATGACTCACATCGGCTGCTGCAATCATTCGTTTCCCCAAACCGCCTTCAGTTGCGCGGTGCCGCAAAAATGTGGTTTGCCAGAGATGTCAGGCCTGTGTTACGTTTGGCGCACGATGAGCACGGTTCAAGAAATCGAGGCGGCAATCCAGGCGTTGCCAATGACGGAGCGGGAAAAGCTGGTGGAAGATTTGCCTGCCATCCTGCCAGAGTTGAACGGCGACGCCGCATGGGAACGCATCCTGTCCGACGCGCGCCCGCGCCCCGCGCTCATGGCGCTGGGCGATGAAATCGCCGCGCAGTTCAAGGCGGATCCAAACCGCTTTTCGGAAATCCAGGACGGTGATTTTGACCCACGGTCGTGAAGTCGCTCGGCACAGCAGCCTTCTGGAAAAACTACCGCGCGCTTCCTGCGGGAATCAAGGATGCCGCCCGCGCCGCGCACAAAAGGTTTCTTCAAAATCCGGCGCATCCTTCGCTGCAACTGGAACGGCTGCGTTCAGATCCGCGTTTCTGGTCGGTTCGCGTGACGCGGGATTTCCGCGCGGTCGCCCAAAGATTCGAGGGTGATACTTGGATTTGGGTTTGGATCGGAAGCCACAAGGATTTTGACCGCCAGTTTCCCGCGTAAATGGGGCAGTCCCAAGAATTGAGACGATACTTCCGCGCCGTGGTGCAGTGGCGAGTTGAGTTTTAACCGCCAAGGCACAAAGATCACCAAGTTTGATTTTTCGCGATTTGGTGACTTGGTGGTGAATCAGTTTCGCATTTCCATTTCCGGGCGGAATCTTTACGCTGTCAGCAAATGAAAGGCATCCTCCCCGCCGGCGGCACCGGCTTGCGGCCGTATCCTCTCACGCTGGCTTAAAGATGAAACGCTTCCGCCGACAATTTTTCCTCGGCACGTCCGCACTGATTGCGGCGACGGTGGCTGCGTTGTGGCTGCACAAGAAATTCTGCGCGCTGCCGGACTACCCGTTTCTCACCGGCTGGATTTTGTTTGCCGCGATGCTCGTTCTGACATTTTTCAACGCGCGGAAAAAACTCCCGTTCCTGGCGCTGGGCAAAGCCGAGACCTGGCTGCAAATCCATATCTATCTCGGATTTTTCACCGTAGTTCTTTTTTTGATCCATCTCAATTTCCGCGCGCCGCACGGCTGGTTTGAAATCACGCTCGCGTGGCTGTTCGCGCTTGTCACCGGCAGCGGCGTAGTTGGATTGGTTTTTAGCCGCACGCTGCCGCGACGGCTGGTGACGCGGGGTGGCGAGGTCATTTTTGAAAAAATTCCCGCGCTGCGGCACGCGCTGAAAACCGAGGCGGAAAATCTCGCGCTCGGCACGGACGCAAAATCCGCCGTCATCGCGGAATTTTACGCGAAGCGGCTCGCGCCATTTTTCGCCGGACCAAAAAATTTCTGGCTGCACGTTTTTGAATCGCGCCGTCCTTTCAACGCGCTGGCCGCCGAACTTAACGACTTGCGCCGCTTTGTGAGCGAAACCGAGCGCGCCACGCTCGACAAGCTTGCCGCGCTTGTCCGCCAGAAAGACGGGCTTGATTATCACCGCGCGTTGCAGCTTGCGCTCAAGCTGTGGCTGTTCGTCCACATTCCGCTGACTTACGGGCTGCTGGTTTTCACGGCGCTGCACATCGTCCTGGTCTTTGGATTTTCAGGAGGCGCGCGATGAGCGAACAACTGCCCGCACCGGATTTCGACGCGCAGAATTACGCGCGCCCGAACCAGAACTGGATTTGCGGCCACGCCTGCGAGGGCCAGCCGTGCCGCCAAGGCCCGGATGCCAATGGCCGCTGCCGCGCCACCGCCGAGTGCAAACCAGTTTTGGAAACCAATCCCGGCGAGACGAAAGGCCGCTGGCGTTGCACGCGACCGGGCGAGCCGTGTGAATTCGGCCCGCTGCCCGACGGAAGCTGCTGCCGTCCGATTGCGAAATGTTCGCCGGTGCCGACGTTGCGCGTCTGGCGCGGGCGCGTGACGCTCGCGGTCATCGCCGCGTCGTGCGCAGTGTTGCTGATTGTGCTCGGCGATCCGCCGTGGAGAAATAATTTCATCAGCCCCGGCGAGATTTCCCGCGCACATTCCGGCGCGGCGTTTGCGGGGCTGGCGGCAACGAACCATCTGAACCAAAGCTGCGGCGCATGCCACGCCGCCGGAAATTCCGGGCCGAATCCGATGATTCACGCCGCGCTGCACGCGGACCCTGGAATTTTGGATTTGGAAAAACTCGCGAATGCAAAACCGGCGGAGCCGACGGCGATTGATGAGTCGTGCGCTCAATGTCACGTTGCCCATAATTTTCACCAGCCAGATGCGCCGACGATTTCCTGTTCGTTCTGCCACGCGGAACATCAGGGTAAAATGATGGCAGCGACGACGGATGAAAATTGTATTTTCTGCCACGGCGACGCAACAAAAATGGCCGCCACGCAAACCGGAAATAATTTCACGCCGGTCATCCACCATTTTGCGGATGATCATCCGCAGTTCCGTTTCATCACGGAAAAATGGCGCGACCCGGACACTTTGAAATTCAACCACGCATTGCATTTGACGGGCGCGACGATTCCGAACCTGCCCGGCGGTGCGAAGCTGGACTGCGCGTTCTGCCATCAGCCGGACTCGGCGGGAGCGTTCATGAAGCCGGTGAATTTTGAGAACAACTGCCGTGTCTGTCATTCACTGCAATTCGACCCGGAGACGCCGCAATTGCAATTGCCACACGGCAGCGCAGAATTTGTCACGGCGTTTTTACGGAGCCTGCCGAAACAATATGCAGATTTGGCGGCAAAGGAAAATCAAGCGGATGCAAATAATTTTGTCCAACAAAAATTGGCGGCACTGCGGACGCAATTTGGCAGCGGCGAAGAATTGGAACGGCGTGTTTTCTTCAGCACGGCGACATTCGGGCCGGAAACGCAGATCGGGACGTTGAGCGGCGGCACCCGCGCGTTGTTTCCGGGCTGCGAGTTGTGCCACGAGGTGAAAAGCTCAGTGGCCGGTTCGCCTGCAATCACGAAGCCGATGATGCCGGAACGCTGGCTGGCGCAGGCAAAATTTAATCACGCGAAGCACGCGAACATTTCCTGCGGGCAATGCCACGACGCGGTTCACAGCAAGGACACGGCGGACATTCTGCTTCCGGCGAAGGAGACTTGCGCGGCCTGCCACAGTCCGCGCGGCGGTGTGGTGGATACCTGCGCGACTTGCCACACTTACCACAATGCGACGGTCGTCACGCGGTGATTATTTGGCGCCCGTCGTCGGGGATATCGGGATTATCGTCAAATCGTGCGCGTTCAAAGTTATTGATATGTCCGGATATTTATCGAGGATCAACTCCAGCCCATCGCCGGTCGTTGGCAGAGGCTGGAAGTTAAACTTCTTGCCTGAGGCGATTTGTTGGTTTTGCAGTTGAATTGCCGCCTCAATGAGCGGCATCGAGGAGAGCGGGTTTGAAAATCCCCTGAGCAGCAGCAAATGAGACGCAAATTGTCCCAGATGGACATCCATCACCGGGCTGAAGCTGTCCCCGTCTGCCGACGCGCTCACGGTCTGACCGGGACCCACCTGGACTGTTTTGCCGTTTGCCAGCGTCACCAAGGCTTCGCCTTCAAGCACGACAATGTTAAAAACTCCGCCCGGACCGACAAAACAAACCATGGTTGTTCCCAAAACGGCCGCGGACGTGCCGCCGTATTTGACCGTTCCGCCGCCGACTCCTGCGGGTGGATGGAATAATACGCTCCCTTTTTCCAACCGGATGTCCCTTGTGCCCGGCTCGAACGTGAATGCCGAATTTTCCCCGACTCGTGTTATGGTTTTATCCGGCGCCGTCATTTCCAGGCGGGAATTCGATCCGGTCCGCACCACATCCGGCACCCTGAAAACCTCGCTTACCTTGGCGGGCGACACTGTCTTGTCGGCTGCGGCTTCGACATTCGCCTGTTTGATGATTTCCGTGAAAGTGCTTTCCGTGAGCGCGTCCGCGGCAAAAGCCGACACGCTGGCGCAAACAGCCAGTCCGGTGAGAAGAAATCTGATTTTCATGTCGCTCCGCTTGATGGTTACTTCAATAAATTAATAGTAATTGTAATGAATTGTCAAGACTGCAACCAGTGAATAATCTGGCGCGTCCCTTGCGCCTTCGCGGGCGTTAAAATGATGAAAGCACCAACCAAACGCTCCGTAATTGTGCTCGCCATTTGCGGGGCCTGCACGCTGGCCGCCGTCGGATTGTGGAAGGGCGGCTTTGTGCCGTTGCAGCAGATGGAATTTTTCGCGCAGGACTGGCAGACGCGCCTCGGTCGTAAAACGCCGGTGGACGACCGCCTTGTCCTCATCGGAATTGACAAGCCGGTGTATTCCTCCGATTTCAGCGACGATGAATTGCAGCGCGAGCCGGTGCTGAAGGATTTGCAGAACAATTTCCCGTGGTCGCGCGAAGTCTGGGCAAGGCTCATCGAAAAGCTGTCCGACGCCGGCGCGAAGGTCATCGTGTTCGACCTTGTCTTCGCGTCGCAGAGCGATGGCGATGACGCGCTTCATCAGGCGCTTGATAAATACAAGGACCGCGTCGTCATCGGCTACAACATCAACGTCACAAAGACCGATCGCGGCGATATGAGGGAGCTGTTGCTGCCTAATTCGTCCGTGCTGACGCCGGACGCGACGAATTCAGCGGTGGAGGACGACCGCCTCGGTTACGTCAACCTCTGGCCGGATTTCGACGACACGTTGCGCCGCGTAAGCTACCGCCAGAACAGTGCGCAGGTGGGCGAGCTTGTTCCCGATGAAACCGTCCTTGAATCGCTCGACGCGCGGGCGTTGCGCAAGTTTGGCCGGCCCGACCTCTTGCCGCCCGGTTTTGATGCGCGGCTTTTCCGCTACACCGCCCCCGCGAACCAGGCATTCAAACCAATCCCGGTCGGCGATGTCCTCTCGCCGAAACTTTGGGAGAAGAATTACGGCAACGGGAAATTCTTCAAGGACAAAATCGTCCTCATCGGCCCGACTGCGGAAATTTTCCATGACACTCACAACACGCCCTTCACAGATCCCAAACCGATGGGCGGGCCTGAAATCCATTTGCAGATCATCAACGCCGCTCTGCACGGGGAATTCCCCCGCGAACGCTCCATCGTGGCGAGCCTCTTCATCATCGCCATCTCCGGCGTGATTGCCGTCGCGCTGTGTTTTCTTGTCCGCCAGCCCGGATGGCGCTTCTTGGGCATCGTCAGCTTGAGCGGCGGCTACGCAATCTTCGCACAATTGCTTTTCGATTACGCCGGGCAAGTCATTCCATTGGCCGTGCCGCTGATGGTTCTGGTTGTGAGCAGCCTCGTCGTCCTCGCCTACGATTTTGTTCTGGAACGATTGGAGCGCATGAAGCTCCGCAACACCATGAGCCTCTATTTTTCGCCCGCCGTGTGCGAGGCCGTGCTGGCCAATCCCGGCTCCATGGAACCGCGCCGCGCCGACGTCACGCTGCTGCTCACCGACCTGCGCAACTCCACGCCGCTCGCCGAGACGCTCGGCCCGCAGGGGATGTTCGAGCTGCTTAACCGCGTCTTCGAGGCGCAGACCAACGCCATCATGGGCGAGGAGGGGAACCTGGAACATTTTCTCGGCGACCAGTTCCTGAGCTACTGGGGCGCGCCGCAGGCACAGCCCGACGCCGCCGACCGCGCCGGCCGCGCCGCCATCAAACTTATCACCGCGATGGAAAAGCTCCGCCCGACCTTCACGCCGCAGGTGCAGAAACTGTTCAACTACGGCGTCGCGCTGCACAGCGGTGGCGTGCTGGTCGGCAACAAAGGCTCCGCGCAGCGGCTCGATTACGGACTCGTGGGCGACACCGTGAACGAGGCCGCGCGCATCGAGGCGCTCACGAAATATTACGGCGCGCGGCTGCTGGTTTCGAGCATCACCTTCGCGCAGTTCACCGCCAAGCCCGCGCACCGCTTCGTGGACCGCGTGATTGTGAAGGGCAAGAGCGAGCCGGTGGAATTGTTCGAGTGCGAGAACCCCTGCATCCCCGCGAACTACCCCGAACTCTGCCGCCGCTACGAGGCCGCCTATGCCGAATACACCGCCGGACAATTTGCCGGGGCGAAGCTGCAATTCGACGCGCTGGTGCAGGAAATGTCCGACGGCCCCAGCAAGGCATTGTCCGCGCGCTGCGCCGAACTCATCGCGCACCCGCCCGCAGGCTGGCACGGCGTCTGGAAGATGGACGCGAAGTAGTCGCCCTTCTCCAAGCTCCCTGAACGGTAACAGCAGCCGTTGCTACCCTCTTCCAAGCTCCATTTATGTGAGGAGCAACCGTTGCTGCAAGACTCCAAGCTCCTTAAACTAGGGCAGCAACGCCTGCTCGGACTTTTTTGGGAGCCAGAAAATGCCCTGCAACGCTTGTTACAAGTTCAAAACCAGCCATTTATGGGATATTTCCCGTCGGGCGTGGTTTTCCGGCTCCGTAATGTAGGAGCCGACGTGAGGAGGCTCTAATTAAAAGCCGCAACGGGGATTAAAATGAGCCTCGTCACCTCGTCTCCTACGATTTTTTTGTAGCAGCGGACGTCAGTCCGCTCCTATTTCCGGCGGTGGTGGAGGGAGTTTGAGCCGACTCACGTCGGCTGCTACGGTGAAATTGATGAGCGTCCGGCGCGCCAGAGCGGTTCGCTTTCCGGCAACGCGCAAACGTCGCGCAGGCGTTTGACCATGACGCACAGGCATGGGCGAAAGATCAATGCCCATCCCACGCGCGGATTTTAACCACGGATGGACACGGATGAACACGGATTTTTAAGCCCGTCAGGGCTGGCATATTTGTAGAAACGACAACGCAAATGAATCAAGCTCCGTCGGAGCGACATCATGGTGGCCGTCCGCAAGGACTATGCCGCCCCGACGGGGCTTGAATTTGGTTTGGGTTGCGGTTCTACAAAGATGCCGCGCCTACGGCACTCCGGCAGGTCGCGGACGACGAAGCCGCGTCCGGCGCGCCAGAGCGGTTCGCTTTCCGGCAACGCACAAACGTCGCGCAGGCGTTTGGCCATGACGCGGCAGGCGATGGGCGAAGTATCAATGCCAATGTTGATCAAAATTCTAATCTCCTTGCGGCATTTGCGTGCCTTCGGGAGGAAGCCGTTTCTTGATAATCCGAATTGTGCTTTTTTTAGAACGATTGCTGCTTATCCAGAGGCCGCCCAACACAACAGCAGCTACCCAAGAAACTACACACACAATTACAAGCACTGCGAATACACGATTTGATTTAATATCAACGGATGAAAGCATCAGAGCAACAGTAAAAGAGATCGCGTTTGAAAGGAAAAATATTGCAAAATTCAATAAGAGCGATTCAGGCCCACCACGCTCAAGATTTTCCAATTCATTTTCAGAAATTTCATAAACATTAAGTGTGTCAAGCCGTGCCCTGACGATACGAGGTTCAATCACGGGTTGTAGTTCGTTTGGCATAGTTTAATGGCGTTCAACGTTGACCGAAGCTGAAACCGACCCGGTATATCCACCTAGATCAATAGCCAAATGCCAATTTCCTCCATATGGTGGTTTTAATCGAAATGGGCTTTGCTTAACATGTCCTCCGTAATAACTAAAGCGTTCCCTGCGCCGATAATTATCGAAATTTGAGCTGTCCATCAACTGAACATTGGCCTGTTTGTCGAGAGTAACAACAACGACATCATTTTGTCCAAGTTGCAAATCGTAGTGTAAGAAATTCATGGATTATCTTTGGCGACTATTTAAGCAGCAATTTATTATCGCTTCCAAACCGCCTTTAATTTGGAAACTTTAGCTGCGCCCGGAAGGTCTAATAAAGTTTCTCCGGTAATTATCTCTGTGGTTCCGGGTTTGATGGCAGCTTCCTCCGTTTTTGTGTCAATAACGTAACCATCTGCATCAAGAAACTGAATATCAAAAAATTGACGCTCATCATTCATTCCATTATTTCTCACAGTGAGACGATAACCGTAACGCCACCACATATCGTTCTGTTCTGTCGGCTTTGCTGTTATGTTCAGCACTTCAAATGCTGGCTTGTCGGATGCAATGGAAGCAACGGCGGATGACGAGATTATTACCGCGCAAAGTCGGGTCATCCACGCGGTTGAGCCAGGTTATGGCGGGCTTGACGATCATAATTTTGATGCTTTCATTGGTTTACCGGGTTGGATTTGTTCATTCCAACCGACCCATGATGTTAAGCAAAGACCATGCCAGCAAGGTTAGCAGAGCCGGTTTGCGATATCGCGGCAACCTTTCCACATATTACATGACCATCGCGACAAATCACAAACTAGCCATGCGAAATCACAACCATGCCTTGCAATATCGCGGTGATTATCTGTCATATCACAGGCTGTATTTGTGATCCTACAAGCCCATTTTATAATATCGCATAGGATTTGTGCGTTCTTGCAATGCTGCATTTTTATGTCGCAAGAGCATCCTGCAATATCACACTGGTGCTGCGTGATATGAAAACTAGGTTTTGCGATATTACAAAATGGCTTTGTAATATCTCACTGGGCAATTCTTGTATTACAAACCGGCAAATTTTACCTGGTGCAAGACGTTCATCTGGCTTCCGCACCGGCCCAAGCCCTGGCATTTTCGCCCTTGGCATCTGGTCGCGGCCAGTTTATCTGTGGAATTCAGGACCATGGCTTGGGATGGCTGAATTGATGAAACGTCAGGTTTGCCGGAATGCCGGCTGAACCGCGAAATATACGAACCACGCGAAAATTCTTAACCACCAAGACACGAAGACACCAAGTTTTGATTTGAGGCTTAACCGGATGTGCCAGTCGGCGATTTAGCCTGCCTATTTTTTGCCTTGCTCAACTCCATGATAAAAAAACCCAACCTAACCGAATAATTCTTACCAACATGGAACTCAATCGGAGGGCGATTGCGAAGAAATAATCGGACATATTCCTTGTAGTTTCGCCCAGCCGATACAGGAGATCCCCAATCATGATGGCCGATGTCCTTGTAATGAATAAATCCGTGACCGGGAACGGTGAAGCCATTGGTTGTGAAAAATAAACTCTGACCTTTTGGGTCAATAAATTCCATGATTATGTTCTCGTCCGCTGGAACATCTGGGTGCGAATAAGCCGGGAAAAGACTAATGTTGTCCCTCTCTCCAAATTGGAAATTTTGGATATGGTGCATCATGTAATCGATGAAAGGGTCAGAAGTGCTCATGCATTCGCCTTCGCCATCATTGGATTTATGTAAGCGGACGCGTGAAATTCTGTCAAATATTTTCACGGTGTTCATTTCCAACGCCAGATGATTGATTAAATCCCGTTGGGACTTTCAGCGTTTTTGAATTCGCGCTAATTAGTGAAATTCGTGGGCTTATGCAGTTGAGGGAAGTCTGCGGGGATAGGCGGTGTTCTCCAAAAAGTTTTCAAATAAAACCGGCGACAGCGGAGCGCGCCCGTCCCCGGGCGCAGCAACGTCCGCAAACAACGCTT
>Ga0181529_10001812_pt1 | contig 26761 bp, 21 predicted proteins | sample PEATcosm2014_Bin_36_FD_119763 | JGI IMG/M metagenome (GOLD analysis project Ga0181529, IMG submission 119763) | Peatland microbial communities from MTU Mesocosm Facility, Houghton, MI, USA - PEATcosm2014_Bin10_30_metaG | ecosystem: Environmental > Terrestrial > Soil > Wetlands > Peat | place... | reverse complement strand
TTCACCAGGGGATCTCGTGGTAATCGAGGGGAAACGCCGGACCGTGGCAAAAGTCTGGCGATCCCTTGTCGAGGACTGGAACCAGCGCAAGATCCGGATCGACAATTTTACCCGGATCAATGCCGGTGTGAGCATCGGGGACACGGTCAAGATATCGACACTCTCCGAAGAGATCGAGGCAAAACGGGTCGTGCTCGCCCCCCCCGAAGACCTTCCCAAGAAAATACCGATTGCAAATAATCCGCACGTGATTAACGGCCTTCTGGATTTCCCGGTCGTGAAAAACGACTCGATCCCGATCATGCTCGGCCTGCCGTTTGTCCAGCCGCAGATTGTCGCGTTCAAGGTCGTCGAGATCGAACCCGAAGAGGCAGTCATCATCACCAAGAACACCACGGTCGAGTTCTCTGACAAGCCGGCCGCGGGATTCGAAGGAGTCAAACGGTTCAGTTACGAGGATATCGGGGGCTTAAAGGACGAGCTCCAGCGTCTCCGCGAAACGATCGAGCTCCCGCTCCGGCACCCGGAGCTCTTCCAGAAACTGGGGATCGAGCCGCCCAAGGGCGTGCTGCTCTACGGTCCTCCCGGGACAGGAAAGACGCTGATCGCAAAGGCGGTGGCAAGCGAGAGCGGTGCGCACTTCATCTCGATCGCCGGCCCTGAGGTCATCTCAAAATATTACGGTGAGAGCGAGCAGCGTCTCCGCGAGGTCTTTGAGGAGGCGCGGGAGAACGCGCCTTCGATCATCTTTATCGACGAGCTGGACTCAATTGCGCCCCGGCGGGAGGAAGTGACCGGAGAGGTCGAGCGCCGGGTCGTCGCCCAGCTCCTGACCATGATGGACGGCCTCGAAGAGCGCGGGCAGGTCGTCGTGATCGGTGCCACGAACCGCGTGGACGCGATCGATGCGGCCCTGCGCCGGCCCGGCCGGTTCGACCGTGAGATCGAGATCGGCGTCCCGAGCGAGATCGACCGGATCGAGATCTTAAAGATCCACACCCGGGGCATGCCGCTTGCAGAAGATGTGAGCCTGAATGTGCTCGCCCAGCAGACCCACGGTTTTGTCGGGGCAGACCTTGCAGCACTCGCCCGCGAGGCGGCGATCCGGGCCCTGCGCCGGTACATGCCTGACCTCGACCTCGAGAAGGAGGAGATCGACCAGGAAACGCTCGACAAGCTCCGCGTGCTCGCTGCCGACTTCAGGAGCGCCCAGCGGGATGTGGGCCCGAGCGCGATGCGCGAAGTGATGCTTGAGGTCTCGCACGTGAAATGGGAGACGGTCGGCGGCCTTGACGCGGCAAAGACCGAAGTCCGCGAGGCAGTCGAGTATCCCTTAACCCACCATGACCGGTTCGATGAGCTTGGGATCGTGCCACCCCGGGGCGTGCTGCTCTACGGCCCTCCGGGGACAGGAAAGACCCTGATTGCAAAGGCTGTTGCAAGCGAGAGCGGTGCCAATTTCATCCCGGTACGGGGGCCGCAGCTCCTCTCCAAGTGGGTAGGCGAGAGCGAACGGGCGGTGCGCGAGATCTTCAAGAAGGCCCGTCAGGTATCGCCGTCGATTATCTTCTTTGACGAGATCGATGCGCTTGCACCGGCACGGGGAACATCGAGCGATTCGCACGTGATCGACAACGTGCTCAACCAGATCTTAACCGAGATGGACGGCCTTGAGGAGCTTAAGGATGTCGTGATCATGGGAGCGACCAACCGGCCGGATATCGTTGACCCGGCGCTCCTCCGGGCCGGGCGTTTCGACCGGCTCGTCTATATTGGTGAGCCGACCCTGGAGGACCGCAGGAAGATCATCGGCATCCACACGCAGTACATGCCGCTCGAAGGCTCGGCGCTCGAAGAGATTGTCGGCCTGACCGAAGGGTTCACCGACGACACACTCGGGGAACTGGTCGAGAAGCTGGGGAGGGACAAAAAAATATCCGACGAACCCATAAAATTTGTTATAAAGGAAATAGACGAAGAAGCAAAAAAATTGAAGGATGAGAGACGGCGTAGGCTGTTTGATCTAATACGCGAGAAGAATCTCGCATTCGAGGATCAGGCATTCGAAACAATTCTCGACTTGACTGAAGGTTACACTAAAGATGCCATCAGTGAGTTTGTCGAAAAATTGGGAAAAGATGCAAAAATTACTGCAGAAATTGTAAAAGCCACCATAAAACATGCGAATGCAAAGCCTTCGAAGGGTGCGAGGCGGCGAAGGTTAGTCAACCTGATGCGCGAGAAGAACCTCGCGTTCGAAGACCCCGCCCGGGACGAGAACCTCGCAGACCTTGCTCGGATCACTGAGGGATTTGTAGGTGCAGATCTCGAAGCGCTCTGCCGGGAGGCAGGGATGTTTGCATTGCGAGAAGTCACCAGTCGAGATAAAGCAATGGAATCTTTAGATAAATATTTAGAAAAAGAACATATCGATACAAACGCATTAGCAAACTCAGATGTGGAAAAAATTGTTAATATTATTAATCCGTTAAAAACTGAAGACAACGAATCAAAGAATGCCACTCCTCTTCATCAGGAAACCGTATTAAAAAATCTCAACGAATATCTAAAAATTACAGGTCGGGACGCTGCGAAAATGTCCAAACACGATTTGGAAATTATTGTAAAGTCTTTAATTCAGAAAGAAAATGTTTCTTCAAATGTCACCCCCCAGCACTTTTCAGAGGCGCAAAAGAAGGTGCATCCGACCATGAATGATAACCTGCGGGACTACTACGGCAAGATCCAGCAGCACTTCAAGGGCGGGCTGCCAAAGAAGGTACAGCCGCCGGAGTATCAGTAACTTTTTTTTTAGTTTTGTGTTTCGCTGATTGGATCGTTGATCAATTCATTCTCATTGAAACTCCAATGATCGTGAGTATCACTTCTGTGAATGTGGCATATTTGTTTTACCGGGTTATCCGGGGCCGGACGCTTTTTGTTGTTCGTCCGGGATGATCCGGGTCGCACCATGCAAAATGCTGACATCCGATACATACCGACCGGATGGAGCGGGGACAACCTTCAGGAAATGGATCCGGTTTCTTTGTCGGATCGTACCGATCATTCTTTTTTCGTTTAAATGATCCATCCGGTTTTAATTCACAGACATACCGGTCTTTGCACATGCCAAATTCCATATTGAGCATGCAGTAGCCTTCGACAGTTATGTAGTTCCAGGAATGAACAGCCGGATACTCATCATCCCTCTTGCCAGATTTTTTCATTACCAGACCGGATTTTTCCTTATTGCTCCAATGGGCTTGTGGTTGATTAGACCTGTCGGGGCAATTCAATCGTCAGGCAGTCCGTGAACTATTGACTCCCTCATCACGTGAATCGTTTTACTCCTTGGTGGACCGGATCCAAAATTTGTTGGTCCCTGCCGCCCGGTTCAGGTTGTCCCACCCCATCAGGCACTTGATAAAATGCCTGTAAAACCGTCCGATTGCGCCCCCTGAAAATATAACCGTTTTAAATCCCCCGTTTTAAAAAATAAGCGAAAATTAAGCCCCATATAATGCCCGCAAACGGCCCATAGCGGCCTTCCGGCAGCCTCTTTTTCCGGGATCATGCAAACACCTGTACGACCATGAGATCGGCCCAAAAAACGCGAATACGTGAACCGTTTAATTCGCCCGATTGCTAAAATAATCCTTATTTGGGCTTATTTTTGAAAGAAGCCCGATACGGGCTCCGTTTGGGTACCGAAAGGGTGAATCCGGGCTCAAATTGGGCCCGGATGGGTTAAGATACTGATCGGTTCTGTGGAGATCAGATGGGGTATCGGGAGGCCCTTCTCTCCTGGATGGAACCCCGGTAAAAAAGATCTGCTGGATCCTTATTCGTTATACCGGCGCTCGTTGATCTTTGCGGCCATGATAAAATCGTTCAACGTCAGGCCACCGGCCGGGTACGTGTAATATCCCACATCTACGAATTTTCCTTCCCGCATGGCGAGATCCGGGATGTGGCCCTCTTCGGTCGACATGGTCAGAACATCGTTTAAGAATTCGATAGACTTCTCGCTGTCCTCGAACGTGAACGTGCGCTTTAAGTGGCCGTTCTCAAGCGACCAGCCGGGCACTTCTTTTAAGATTTCGACCGTATCCTTCCGGGTGATGGGCGGCGAGCCGGGCTTGTATGTTGAACATTTTTTCTGCGCGAGTTCCATGATTATCTTGTCCGGTCTGTAACCAAAAAAGGTTTTTCCAATAAAAAGAGTTCAGGAATTGTTTTTTGCCCGGCCGGGACCGGTGCTTACAGGACCTTCGCATCCCCATACCATTTCGGAGAACAAGCATCACCACGAACGCGACCGGCAGGACTGCCCAAAAAGACCATAATACCACCGGACAATGGAAGTACTACGAACAGGCCATCGGTATTTCCCACACTGCACGAATCCCTCAGGGCCGTGCTTGCTGAACGGCTGGGCTGGAGCGAGCTCCGCGAGGTGCAGGAGCAGGCGTATGAAGCGATACGCGGGGGAAACGACGTCCTCGTCATCGCACCGACAGCCGGGGGAAAGTCCGAGGCTGCCCTGATCCCGGTGCTGGACGACATCCTGAAGTCCGGCACAAAAGGGGTTGCCTGCCTCTACCTCTCCCCTTTAAAGGCGCTCATCAACGACCAGGAGGAACGCATCGCCGCGTTCTGCCGGCCGACCGGTCTTTCCGTTGCAAAGTGGCATGGCGACGTCCCGAAAGGTGACCGGGGATGGAAGGCTGACGAGGCCCCGCAGTTTTTGCTTATCACGCCCGAGTCGCTCGAAGTGCTCCTGCACGAAAAGGGGCAGGGCGCCGATCTTGCGAACCTTAAGTACGTCATCGTGGACGAACTCCACGCGTTCGTGGAGTCGGAGCGGGGAGTCCACGTCAAGATCCTTCTCGATCGTCTCGACCGGATCGCGAGAAGTCCCGTGCAGCGGATCGGGCTCTCGGCAACGGTCGGGAACCCGGACGAGATCCTTGCGTGGCTCTCGGCCGGTCGCAATCCCCGAAAGCTTGTTGCCGTCCCTGCACCGGCGACGGCAAAAAAATTCCGGTTTGTGATCGAACCGGACCCGTCCCGCCGGATCGATGCGCTCACCAGACTTGTTGCCGGGAAGAAAGCGCTTGTCTTCGTCAACAGCCGGAGCGCGGCAGAAACGATCGTGCAGGAGGCAGTCGGCCGGATAAAGAACCTGCACATCCACCACTCGTCGGTCCCGCCAGCCACAAAAAAGGCGGCCGAGGAGGCGTTTCACAGCGGGGAAGGGGCGTGTATCATCTGCACGAGCACGCTCGAACTCGGGATCGACATAGGGGACCTGGATGTCGTGGTGCAGGTCGGCCCGCCGGACTCGGTCTCCTCGTTCTTACAGCGGATGGGCCGGAGCGGCCGGCGGGAACAGGCCGCGTTTGTCGCGTGGTTCCTTTCCGATCCGGGGGAACTCCTCACGAGCTGTGCAGTGATCGAATGTGCCCGGGAAAAGAAGGTCGAGCCCCTCCTGCCGCTGGAAAAACCGTATAACGTGCTCGTCCAGCAGATCTTCCTCTACGTCCACTCGGTATCCCGTGCCGGCCGGGGCACGATCGTTCGCGACCTCCTCACCTTCTCCGCATTTGCGCATCTCTCCGCAGGTGACGTGGAACGCATCCTCGATCATCTGGTCGCGGCCGGCTATCTTACCGTTGACGGGGAGATGCTAATGCCGGGAACGGAAGCGGAACGGGTGTTCGGCCGGTCGAACTACAAAGATCTGTACTCGGTGATAAGCGGGGGAAACGAGTACCGGGCGGTGACACCGGATGGGGAGGTGGTTGGCAGTCTCGACGCCCGGTTTGCAAACCGCCCGGACCCGGGGGAATTTGCGCTCGGGGGGGCGACATGGTCGGTGGTCAAATGCGACGAGAGCCATAACCTTGTCGTCGTGGTGCCGGGCGGGAACGGGAATGGCACGTCCCGGGTCTTCTGGACCGCCGGAGAGGAGGCTGCGCTCTCACCGGTGATATGCGGTGCGGTTCAAAGGATCGTTGCCCTGGGAGGGACCGATCTTCCGCTTGGGGAAAAAGAGACTGAAGCCCTTTCTGCAGCGCTCAGTACCCTGCCTGCCGAAATCGCCGGGCGGGGCATCTTTGTCCGGGAGGAGCGGGGCACGTACGGGAAGGAAGTGGTAGTGTACTCGTTTTACGGCAGCCGGTTCAACCGGGTGCTGGCATATCTCATAAAAGGCCTGCCCGGCCGGGTCCGGGTAAGGTACGACGATTACCGGGTCCGGGTTACGGGAGCCGGAAAGACCGGTGCTGCCGCGAAGGTGGCTGGCGCGATCCGGGGAATCCCGGCGCTCTCTTCGGATGAGATTGCGGCACTCCTCCCGCTGCCGTCCCCGGAGTCGTGGAAGTTTGCCGCAGCGCTCCCGCAGCCGGATTTCCAGACAATGGTCCTTTCTGATTATTACCATACCGGGGAGTTTACCCGGACTCTTGCGCGGGTGCCGGTCATCCTCATGCCGGATGCAGAACCGGGCGTGGCAAAAACAGATGCCGGGGAGTGAAAGATTCCGATCGGGCAGATGAACCAAAATAAATCCTGTCCCGGATCAGCTTTAAAAAACCCTGGCACAACATATTCTCATAGACTAAATTGAGGTGGATTCCCCCATGAAACGCATTCTTCTTCTCACGATGGCAGTTGTTTTTCTCCTGCTTGCTGCAGGATGTACGCAGTCTGCACCGCAGGTCAAGCCTGTTGCCACCACGGCGACACCGACACTGGTGAAAAGTACCGTGACCGCTACAGATGCTGCTTCCCTTGTGACGACCAGCGCACCGGTCTCGGACAACACGATTATCATCCAGAAAATGGCATATAACCCGGCGCAGCTTACCGTCAATGCCGGCGATATTGTGCGGTGGGTCAACAAGGACACGGTTGTGCACTCGGTCGTCTTTTCCAAGGACGCTAAAATCGATCCGTCCGGTGTACTTGCGCCCAGCCAGTCGTTCTCTGTGAGATTTTACAATACCGGTGTCTACAATTATTCCTGTGGCATACATCCCCAGATGCAGGGCTCCGTGGTTGTGACCTGAACAATGCTGCAGGAAATTTCATTTTATCTGATCTTAGGGAAACCGCTTATCATGTATCTCGGGATCCTGACGCTTACGGCGTTCCTTGTTACCGCGCTTGTTGCCGTCGCGAACAGGCGCGGCATCCACACGATCCCCTTTGTCTGGCACCCCCGCCTTGCCATATTCTCCATTGGATGTGCGGTTATCCACGGGATTCTTGGCGTCCTGCTGTTCTTTTGACTTTTTTGCGGTCCCCCCTTCAAAAGGGGTGAATGACACATACGGTTTTCCCTAAAATTTGATGAAAACCGGGGGAATACACTCCCTGGCACGGGTTTTATTTGGTTCCGCTAAAATGTTACCCAGTCTAAAAAAGATTCCCGAAACGGTCAGTAGCCGGCCACCCTGAGCAATGCACCGACAATGATACCGAACATGGAAGAGGATGCCGACATCAGTCCGAGCAGGATATACCCGGCAGCAACCCCGATCTTTAATGACGTATAGGTACGGTTGATGTTGAGTCGCCGTACCGTACGGAATGATTTTGCATCGGCCGAGATCTTCGGTTTGTTCTTTTTGATCCGGAACATGGTCTTTACCTGAAAGGTCGATCATGGGAATATGATAGTCGTTCGGGGTGCACGCAGATATTGTGTAATAGGGATAAGTTATATTTAAATTTTTTTAATTGTTAAAACCAATAATATGCCGAAATTTGGGATTTATTTGCGATAAGAGCGCCGGAAAACTGATTTTTTCGATTTTTATGAGAGAGACCTAAAAAAAAGGCAAACGCAGTTGATGACGCCGAGGGGGAGATTTGAACTCCCGAGGCGCGAAGCGCCAGTAGCTTTCGAGGCTACCGCCTTCCCGGGCTAGACTACCTCGGCAACCGGTTCAGATCATTTTCTTTGCGATTCCACTAATAGTTATCTGCTTTCCATCGCCCCGGATCAGGTGCCCGGGTACAGAGCATGACGTGAATGGTGCAGATTCCCATGCACAAACAGCAAAAAATGTGAGATATTCTTATCCGGTTTTATGCCATCGGCGGCATGCCCGGGGCTCTCTTGGACTGCGTGATCATCATGTCGTCGACACGGATCAGCATGATGGCAGTCTCGGAAGCACTCTGGATGGACTGGCGCTTCGACCGGAGTGGTTCGAGGACGCCCTCGGCCTGCATATCGATAACCTCGCCCGTGTAGACGTTAAGGCCGGCAGTCTTCTTGCCCTTTGCATGGGCGTTCTTAAGTGCGACCAGTTTGTCGATTGGGTTGTACCCCGAATTTTCGGCAAGGGTGCGGGGGATGGTCTCAAAGGCCGTTGCGTACCCTTCGATAGCAAGCTGGACCCGGCCACCGACGGTCTCGGCGTAGTCACGGATCTTCATCAAGAGTTCAGTCTCGACTGCGCCGCCGCCGACAACATACGTACCGTCTTCGATTGCGTCCATCACAACGCGGGTACCATCGACCACTGCACGCTCGAGTTCGTCGAGGAGGTAGTCGCTCGTGCCCCGCAGGAGGATGGTGATCGTCTTGGGATTCTTGCAGCCGGAGATCCTTGTTATATCGATATCGCTGTCTTCCTCGACAGCCTCGGCATGGCCGAGATCCTTTGCGGTCAGGTCCTCAGGCTTGTTGACAATGTTTGCGCTCAGCGCCCGGGCGGCGTACTTGAGATCCTTTTCCGGGACATCCTCAACAGCATAAATGCCGTTCTTTGCAAGGAAGAACTGGACCGGGTCCGCGATGCCCTTCTGGCAGAACACCACGTTCGCGCCGGCGTTTGTGATGGCATCGGCGAGTTTTTTTAACGTCGCCCGCTCCTGCTCGGAGAAGGCTGCAATCTGGTCGGCCGTCGTGATCTTGATCTTCGCCTTTACCTGCGTCTTTGAGATCTCCATCGGAGTTGCGATGAGGGCAACTTTGGCCTTCGTGACCTTCTTTGGCATACCTTCGCTGAGGCGTTTCTTGTCAAGGACAATACCGCGGACGAGCTCGGCGTCGTCCATGGACCTGCCCTTCTGTTTCTTGATCATCACATCGTCTTCATCGGCAAGGTATTTCCCGTCGACCTTTTCTGCGATGGCCATGACCGCATCAACGATGATGCCGTCCAGTTTTCCCTTGACCGATTCGATCGACTTGCCGGTAATCGCGGTATCGGCGATCTTCATGAGTGTCTTACGGTCCTTGGGGTCGACCTTGAAGGAAAGGGACTTGGTGATATCGAGTGCCTTTTCCATACCCAGCCGGTATCCCTGTGCAATTACCGTCGGGTGGATGCCCTGCTCGAGCAGGTGCTCTGCCTGCTCCATGAGCGAGCCGGCGATAACGACGGCTGTTGTGGTCCCGTCTCCGACCTCGTCGTCCTGGGTCTTTGCCACTTCGATGACCATCTTTGCGCCGGGGTGCTGGACCGAGATCTCTTCTAAAATCGTCGCCCCGTCATTGGTGATGACAATGTCGCCGGTCGAACCCACGAGCATCTTGTCCATGCCCCGGGGACCAAGCGTTGTCCGGACCGCGCCCGCGATTGCCTTTGCGGCCATGATATTCGAGCGCTGGGCCTCCTTACCCGTGTTTCGCTCTACGTTGTCTTTTAGGATAATAATTGGTTGACCTGATAACATAGATAATCCTCTAGTGCTGTAAAAGGTGGAATTGAACTTCTATATAAATCAATCCCTTGTGGGTTCTGTTGAAAAATAATTGGTTAATCAATACGGGATATTTTGAAGAGCGAATAGACCGGCACGCCATCAATGTCCTTGATGCCGCGCTTGTCGAAGATCACCCAGATCGCGACCGGGACCGACCCGTGTTTCTTCAGGTACTTGACGACTTCCCGCATCGTATTGCCCGAAGTGATAACATCATCGACAATGATGCAGCGCTCATCGGCCACAGCGGCAAAATTCCCGCTGATCGACCCGATGGGGTGCTCGCTTGCGTTCTGCTTTGAGGGATGGTAGATCGCAAGCTGTGCCGCCTCCTGCACGGAGATAACCGTTGCAAGCGGGATGCCGGAGAGGGCGATACCCACGATGACATCTGCGGCAGGAGACGCCGCATCTTTCTGTGCACTATAATACCGGTTTAGGAGCATCTGGGCGATTCCGTCCAGCAATGGCGCCTGGCTGCTCACCGCGGTCCAGTCGATATGGACATCCTTTGGTGCGGCCGTTCCTCCTTTTGCCTGGGTTAAAAGCCAGGTCACCGTTTCCATCGAGAGCGAGAGCTCATCTGCAATCTGGCCGGGGCTGTGTCCCTCGGATAACAGCACTTTTGCCCGGGCGATCAGATCGTCAAGGGAAGACATGCAAAAAAGATTTGTGGTAATCTATTTAAGTTTTCGTTTAATATTTGAGCCGCAGACCGGGCATTCCCCGTCGGTTTTAAAGTAGCGGCCACAGCCGGTGCACCGGTATTTCCACACTCTTTTTTTTGCCGCCCGCTGCCGGAGCGGCTGTACGGAAATCCCCATTGCGGCAGCAATGTTCTGGATCGCAAAATCGTCCGTGAAAATCGTGGCCCCAAGTTCACCGGCAAGGGCGAGGACATCGCAGTCGGTGCCGGAGATCACCGGAAGGTCCCCGGATATCCTAGCGGCCTCCTTTACCCGTGCGAGCTCCTGCGCAGAAGGAGACCGGACGGTGAGCCCGGCGTCCGCCAGCTGGTCGTATCGGCATTTGCTCGTGAGATCCAAGAGTTCCTCAACTACGGACGGCGTCGTGTAGCATTCACCGTTGACCGGGTAATCCGTAAAAAAAACCGTGGAATCAAGGATGCACTTCATGGTTTATCCTGCCGTTGCCGGCGCGGCTTTCCGCTCCCCCGGGTCAGTTCCGCAGGGTGGCCGCGATGCGATCGGCAGCGGAGAGCCTGCTGCATCCCCGCTCGATGGTGTCGCTGCAGAAAACTTCGCGGATCCCGCTTGCCTTCAGGTGCACATATGCACCACCGATCAGTACTCCATGGACGCAGGCCGCGTAGACCTCTGCTGCCCCCTGCTGGTACAGCATATTCGCCGCTGTTGCGATCGTGCTGCCGGTCGAGATGATATCGTCAACGATGACTACGGATCGCGATGCAGCACAGAGTTTCTTTGGTGCCATCTTCACCTCGACCCCGGAGAGCCGGGTCTTTTCCAGGTGGTCGCAGTCCCATCCGCCCACGGATGCCACACCCTCAGCAAAGGCCAGCGCGCCATCGTCCGGGGCGAGGATCAGGGGGTCAGACAGGCCCATGGATTGAAGGTACGCACCCATGTCCTTTGCGAGCGAGAGGTTGGTTGTGGGCACATCGAAATATTTCAGCACATCCGGCTCGTGGATATTGACCGTGATGCAGTTTTCCACGCCCTTCCCAAAGAGACGGGCAATCGCACGGGCACTGATCGGCTCCCCGTTCCTGAATTTTTTATCCTGTCGTGCATACCCCATGTACGGGAGGACGAGATGATTTTTTGAGCCCTCGCAGGCATCGATCAGGAGGAGCAGCTGGACGAGCGCATCGCTGTCGGTGATACTCCCGACAATGATGGTCTCATCGTCAAGATCTCCGGCAGCAAGGTACATCTCGCCGTCAGGGAACCGCGAGAATTTCACATCAACGATTGAGGTGTTTAGGGCCCCTGCGATACGGGCGGCGAGAATCTGGGATTTTTCCGTGCTGATCACTTTCATGATAATGTACCTGTCCCTTCGTGGCGGGTGAGGGCGTACCTTTCCCTGCCTTACTATTACATCCTGCTGGTTGTATTATTTTTGCATGGATTTTGAGGCGGGGCCCGATTTTTGCCATCGCTACAAAGTACTTAAACTATCATGCGTCAAATTATATGGATACTCCAAGGGTGAAAAGAGGTATAATTTTAAAATGGAAAACTCGGAACCAGTAGTACCAGTGCACGACGACGTGGTCTCTCCGGTCCAGCAGCCTGAACCCGCAGCTCCCGGGGCGTCAGCACCACAGCCTGAGGTTGCAGGCCAGGCTGCAAAATCAGTCGAAGGTGCATCCTCCCAGATCGAAGTCCCGGCAAAACTGATTGACCAGGTGATCGGGCAGGAACGTGCGGTCGAAGTAATCCGGAAAGCCGCGATCCAGCGCCGGCATGTCATGATGATCGGGAGCCCGGGAACCGGCAAATCGATGCTTGCAAAGGCAATGGCCGAACTCCTGCCAAAAGAGGAACTTCTGGATATCCTTGTCTACCCGAACTCCGATGATTCCAACAACCCTATCATCAGGACCGTCGCCGCCGGCCGGGGCAAGCAGATCGTCGCCGCCCACAAGGCCGAGGCCAAGAAAAAGATCCAGTTCAGAAACACCCTTCTCCTGATTCTCGTCATTGGTATTATCGGGTACGCATTTATTACGTACCAGTGGCTGATGGGTATTATTGCCGCTGCATTCGTTTTTATGGCGCTCCGTTACACCACCCCCCGCGAGGAAGCGATGGTGCCCAAGCTGCTCGTCTCCAATGACACCAAGAAAGCGGCCCCCTTTATTGATGCAACAGGTTCGCATGCAGGAGCCCTTCTCGGTGATGTCCGGCATGACCCGTTCCAGAGCGGCGGGCTTGAGACCCCGGCACATGACCGTGTGGAGGGTGGCGCCATTCACCGTTCGAACGGTGGTGTACTCTTCATCGATGAGATCAATACACTCGATCCCCACTCCCAGCAGAACCTGCTCACCGCGCTCCAGGAAGGGGAATTTCCGATCACCGGCCAGAGCGAACGTTCCAGCGGTGCGATGGTCAGAACCGAACCCGTCCCGTGCAGGTTCGTGATGGTTGCGGCAGGGAACCTCGATGCGATACAGGGGATGCACCCGGCGCTGCGGTCCCGTATCCGTGGCTACGGGTACGAGGTCTACATGGCCGAGAGCATGGACGATACCCCGGAGAACCGCGAGAAGTATGTCCGGTTCATCGCGCAGGAAGTCAAAAACGACGGGAAGATCCCGCACTTTGACAAGAGCGCCATCGATGAGGTCCTCCGCGAGGCCCGGCGGCGTTCGAACCGCAAGGGTCACCTTACCTTAAAGCTCCGTGACATGGGCGGCCTTATCCGGGTTGCTGGTGATATCGCCCGTCAGGAAGGGGCGACCCTTACCTCAGCATCCCACGTGATCACGGCAAAGACGACCGCCCGGACGATCGAGGACCAGGTCTCTGACGATTATATCCGCCGGAGCCGGGAGTACGAGCTTACGGTGGTTGAGGGAACCCGGGTCGGCCGGGTTAACGGGCTTGCGGTTATGGGAACAGATTCGGGATCGGTGCTCCCGATCATGGCCGAAGTTACGCCTGCACAGGGTGCAAGCGGCTCGGTTATCGCCACCGGTATGTTAAAGGAGATTGCGCAGGAATCGATCAAGAACGTGAGCGCGATCCTCAAGAAGTTTACCGGCAAAGATGTGAAAAATATCGATATCCACATCCAGTTCATCGGGACCTATGGCGGTGTCGAAGGCGACTCGGCCTCAATCAGCGTGGCGACCGCTGTGATCAGTGCAATTGAGGGCATCCCCGTGCGGCAGGATGTCGCAATGACCGGTTCGCTCTCAGTCCGGGGCGACGTGCTCCCGGTGGGCGGCGTAACGTTCAAGATCGAGGCGGCGGCAAAGGCCGGGATCAAGACTGTACTCATCCCGCGGACGAACATCAACGATGTGCTGATCGAGGAGAAATACAAGTCCCTCGTGACGATCATTCCGGTGGATACCATCGACGAGGTGCTCAAGTTCGCGCTCGTCCCCGAGAACATGGACGGGTTCCTTTCGAAGCTCAAACAGATGGCGGTCCGGTCGACATCGGTGTTTGCAGAAGTTCCGGCCATCAACAAAACACCGGCATGACCGAGACGCCCGGCATCCGGTATTATGACCTGCGGCAGGTGAGCGGGCAGTCCACCCACATCGACGTCGATATGGGTGTGATTGAGTCTGCCGGCACCACTTTTTATAACAAGGCCGTGATCCGGGTCCTTGGCCCCCGTGGATGGGGGATCCTCCAGATCGATAATTACACGCCCGTATCCGGCAAAAAATTTGACGAACTGCTTGCATCAGCCGAAAAGCTTGCGCTTGCTGCCGAAGATACGATAAGCCTCGGGGATGCACCCCGCACGATCCGTGCCGTTCCCCCGGTCAAAGAGGACTGCCGTGATGTGAGCATCGGCGAGAAAGCGGAGCTCCTCCTCGCTGTCGAGAAGGCAGCAGACCGGCCGCTGGTGACCAGTCGGCGGGCAAATTACCTTGAACGGATCGAGAACGTCAGGTTCATGGACAGTTCCGGCAGCGAATACTCCTATGAAATCTGCAGGTCGGGTTTTTCCGTGATGGCGGTCGCATCGAGGAACGGGACTGTTCAGATGGGTTACGAGCCGGATCACACCATCCACGGGTTCAACCTCCGGCACCGGGAAGATATGGGCAGGAAAGCGGCGGATATGGCAGTCTCCCTGCTGGACGCCGGCCTCGCAAAAGGCGGGAAGATGCATGCCATCCTTGACCCGGAACTTGCTGGTGTTTTCGCGCACGAGGCCGTAGGCCACGCGAGCGAAGGCGACCTTATCGAAGAGGGAAACTCGGTCCTGAAAGGGAGGACCGGCGAAAAGATCGGGGACGCTTCGCTTACGATCGTCGACGACCCGTCCCTTCACGAGTTCGGGTTTGAGCCGGTCGATGCCGAAGGGATCGCGGTGGCCAGAACCGAGATCATCCGCTCCGGGAAGGTCAACTCGTTCCTTCACAACCGGCAGACCCTTGCGGCGATTGGGAACGGCGTTGCCGGCCATGCCCGGTCGATGCCCGGTGAACCGCCGTTAGTAAGGATGAGCAACACGTTCATCGAGACCGGGAACGCGACCGATGAGGAGATCTTCGCGGAATGCAAAAACGGGATCTTCCTTGCCGGTTCCCGGGGCGGGCAGGTCGATCCGGGCCGGGGCGTTTTCCAGTTCAACGCGGAGTACGGGTACCTGATCGAGAACGGGGAGAAAACCCGTATGGTCCGGGACGTTTCACTCTCGGGGGAGATCTTAAAAACGCTCCACGGGATTGTCCTGTGCGGGAAGAAGCGGGTCATGCATTCAGGATACTGCGGGAAAGGCGGGCAGAGCGTGCCGGTGAGCGACGGCGCCCCGCTGGTGCTCCTGCGTGATGCGGTGGTGGGTGGCAGTGGCGTGGATTGAGGAACTTTTTTTAAAGGGTGAGAAGCGGGTCGATGAACTCGAGGTATACTGTTTTTCCGGGACGTCGGTTTCAGCCGACTTAAAACAGCGTCGCGTGAGCATCTGCTCATCATCGGTCGAGTCCGGCCTGTGTATCCGCACCATCGATAAAGGGAAGATTGGCTCGTCGAGCACGAACGACCCTCAGCAGTGGCAGGCCTGCCTCGATGCGGCCATCGCAGGCGGCCGGCTTGCCACACCGCAGGAATGGAGAGGGCTGCCGGACCCGGTTGCACTCCCAAAAGAGGATCTCGCGTACGACCCGTCGCTTACCGTTGAACCGGCAATGGCGCAGGAGCTGCTCCACGGTATGCTTGACGGGGCTGCCGCGCACCCGGAGGCCTCGATAACTTCGGGCGGGGCCGGGATCTCTCTTGGGGAGATCACCTTTGCCAACAGCCACGGTATCCGGTATGCGTCCCGGCAGTCGGAAGTTTCGGTCTCGCTCGAAGCGATCAGCGGCCAGTCCACCGGGTACGAATTTGATCATGCATTCTCACGGGCGCTCGTGAACCCGGAAAAAGTCGGTGAACAGGCAGCATTTCTTGCCTCCCGGTCTGCGGGTGGGCAGGATATCCCCACAGGAGAGTACGATATCATCTTCTCCCCCATGGCATATGCCGACCTGCTCTCAGCCATCTTTGTCCCGGCGCTCTCGGGGAGGAACGTGCTGCAGGGCCGCTCGAAACTGGCCGGCAGGCTCGGCGAAACGATCGCCGCCCCGCTGCTTTCCCTGTATGACGATCCCCACCGGAAAGGGGCTGACGGGAGCACGTGGTTTGACGCCGAGGGAACTCCTACTACCCGGCTTGATTTTGTCAGGGCCGGTGTCCTGACAGCATTTGCCTACGATCTCAAGACCGCGTACCGGGCCGGTAAGATCTCCACCGGGAGTGCCATCCGGGGCGGGTTTGCCGGGCTTCCCGCGATCGGCCATCACAATTTTGTCGTGGACGGCAAACGTGACGAACTCTTTGATGAACCTGCAATCTACGTCCACAGCGTGGTGGGGGCACACACGGCAAACCCCATGAGCGGGGATTTCTCGGTCGAGATGTCCAACCCGTTCCGGGTAAAGGATGGCGCTCTTGCAGAGCCTATCCGGGGTGCAATGATCTCCGGCAACTTCTTCGATCTCCAGCGGCAGGTTACCGCACTCGGGAAAGAGAGCCGCTCCGTCGGATCCTATATCCTGCCCCCGGTAAAAGTTAATAATGTCCGGGTCATCGGGAAATAATCCCCCCTCAAAATCTGGTGAAAAACAGAAAGGATCAGTTCTGTTGCACCTGCCGGGGTTGTTAACCTGACAAGTGATGAATAGTTTTCTTTTTTTTAGTGAAAAGTTGCCCTCCCGTCACAACATACCAGAACCCATACTATGAAAAAAAGGAGAAGTTTTTTTGTTATTTGCGCCGGGCAAAGAGTACAACCGCTCCAGCTCCGATAAGTGCGCAGAGGGCAAGTAGCGCGGGGACGGGCGATTTGGTTGGCGTTGTTGTGGGCGCCGGTTTGGGTACAAGCGTAGCCTGTACTTTCACAATCTCGCCGTTTGCGGGCCACTGGGTCAGGCCCACTGTATACGGGATGTAGCCGGTGCTCTCGACCCGGACGGTCTGGACGGGCGTTCCCGTGGTTGCCACCGTCACATAGAGTACGCCGCTCGTGACATTTCCTTCATAGGCATTGTCGAAGTACACCGGGGCACCGTTCACGTTTGCGTACACCGCGATGATCCCTTGGCCGGAGCCAACGGGTTGCGGGGACGGGTAGAACTCCGGGGTATAGAACGAGACCCGGCCGGCGCTTGTCGTGATCCGCTGTACGTTATCAGCATAGCCGTTTAAGGTGGCCTTGAGCGTATAGGTGCCGGGGGCAAGGTCCGTGATGGTGACAGGAGATGTGCCCTGGTAAGCGCCGTTTAAGTAAATTGATGCGCCGTCAGGTGTTGACTGCGCAAAGATCGCACCGGTATTTGCCGGGTTTGGCAGGGCCTGGAGGACCGGCGTGTAACTGGTAGTCTGGCCGGAGTACACAGTAACTGTCCGGGAGTCTGCCGCATAGCCGATCAGGGATACCATCATCGAGTAGGTGCCGGGGAGCAGGTTGTTTATGGTGCGCGGCGAGGTCCCGTATGAGACCCCGTTCACGTAGATCGTTGCACCGGCCGGTGAGGGCTGGGCTGAGATTGACCCGAGCGTTCCCGGTGGGTTGGGCGAGATTTGGAGGGACGGGTAGTACCTGCTCGTTTGGCCGGAGTACACGGTGACTGTCCGCACATCGGCAGTGTAGCCGCTCAAATACGCCATGACCGAGTATGTTCCAGGCAGGATGTTGTTTACGGTAACCGGCGAAGTTCCGTAGCTCTCGCCGTTCACGTAGATGGTGGCGCCGTACGGGACGGACTGGGCATAGATCACGCCATTGCTCATTACCTGGCCGTTGACCGTAACGATATCGTACTGGGTGATCGTGTCCGAGCCGTACAGGTTCGTCGCGGTCAGCGTCACTGTGTACGTGCCTGGATCAGCGTACGTGTGGGATGGGGAGGCGGTGGTACCTGCGCTGGATCCATCGCCGAAGTCCCAGTACCACATGGTCGGGGTGTAGAGGGATGTGTCCGTGAACTGGACGGTAAGCGGCCCGTTACCGGATGAGGGAGATACCGTAAAATCGGCCACCGGCGCGTACTGCCCCGGGACCGGTGAGGTGGTCTCTTCGGTTGTGACCGTCTCGGTGGGCATTACGGTGGGCTCGTTTGTCGGGTTTTCCGTTGGCTGCGTCGTGATCTCAGTGGTGGGAGCAATGGTCGGCTCCTCTGTAGTCGGTGCGATTGTCGGATTTTCCGTGGGTTGCGTTGTGACCTCAGTGGTAGGAGCAATGGTCGGCTCTTCGGTTGGCTGGGTTACCGGCTCCATCGTGGGCTCGGTTGTGGTATCTGTGCCGGATATGTCCTCGGCTTTTAGTGAGGTAAGGCCGGGAGATCCCGAAGACAGGCCGGTGGCACCGGCCCCGGTATTTGCGGTCGCGAGAGGCAGGCAGAGAAGGCAGAGCGTGAGTGCCAGAATAATAATAATACGGTAGTTCATCAAGTTAGTCCTTCTGTGAATCAATTCTTCTTTAATACGTGAAATTTCGTCATTGTAACGTATATAATACACCGGTTATCCGTAGAATAAAAGGATTTTTTTGGTTTTCGGCAGACTGCTGCGTTCCTTCGAAGTACCACATTCCGGAAACTGCCCGACAATCTGACAGAATCCTCACACCAACTATTTAAATAAACGGGAGAGAGGTACCTGTAAGGTGCACCAGATGAGTCCCGTTCAGGGGCGGGACGATTCGGGAACAATCTCGAAATATACCTGTGTGCCAACCCAAAAGATCAATGGTAAATAATCATGAGTGATATCCTCCTTGCGGTCGTCCTTATCGTCGTCATCCTTGCCATCGCGTATTATCTAGTAAAAAAACTCGCGGTGCTGGTCCTCAACGCCGTTCTCGGCCTCATCTTTCTCTTTGTCTTAAACACGCTTCAGGTCATGACGTGGGTGGGCAGGCCCGATCTCGGGTACAGCCTTGCAACGCTTCTCATCTGCGGTATCGGGGGGCTGCCGGGCGTACTCGTCCTTGTGCTGCTCAACATTCTCGGGATTACCGTTTGAGGGAATGGCCCGGATTGGGGAGACTTTTCACGAGTCTATTACATGCGGGCTGACGCTTCCGCCCGGCACTCTCGGTGGGGATGAACCGGATAGTTCGATTGGGGGAATCCACAAATTTTAGGTGATATTGAATAAAACTAGCATTCTAACTGAATAAGAAATTTAATTATATTCAAAATGCAGTATTGTTTTATTTATCAGGAATGTTCCCATGCTTGAAAATATTACATGTCAAATTGTTACATCTCAATTTTCAGATTCATCTAATTGGTGGAACAATATTTCCTTAACAATTCAGTTGCTAGGAAGTTTTGTTATTGCTTTAATCATACTCCTGATTACCCAATACCTGACTGAAAAAAGTGAATTTGAATCTACCATGAATTGGTTCATAACTGAAGGGGATTATTTGAGATCGATTATATCCCCGAAGATAGATCCCATTGAAGAAAATATAAACACCTTGGATGCTCTTCCTCCTGATCGGAAAGATATTCGGATATTCGATTTTCCGGATTTTAAACTTGATTCATTGGATTTTATTATTTCAAAGGGTTATTTTCAATTCTTCTCTGAAATAGATTCTACGTACTTGATTCAAATAAAAATGGTTTTAGCCAGATTACAATATAATAAAAATTCATATGATTTATTAAATTCGAAAAGTTCTCAATTAACCCCAGAAAATTTTAAAACTCAACAACGTACCCTTTTAAAGGGCATACAAGAACGAATGGATTACTTTGTTTACCTTTGGGATCAACCAAGAATAAAATCGAGAATTAAAAAATATCCTAAAAGCATTCTTACAAGGTGGTTAAAAAGTACGTAAGAACAAAGAAAGGTCTATCTTATTATTGCACAATGGATTATGTTTATTTCAGATTAAAGACTTTGAATCCATTTTGCATATTATCACAGTTAACTATGTATTATTTCGGAAAGTTCACCAACCAAGCCAGACTTTTTTTAAAATGCTCAGCAGCTGAGTCGTAGATTTTCCGGAATCTTCAGCTCCGGACCCGAACATTTTTTGAAATCTTCAGCTGTCAATCTGCTCTTTTTCAAAAATGCTCAGCTCCTGTGCCGGACTTTTTTCTGCACGGGCACAGGATCCGGAAGGCCACCGGGGAAGATTGTGATGATTATTTGTGGGTGCGGGTATCCGGGTCTCCAGACCATACCGTACTTTTTCAGGAATGTTCAGCTCACGGCCCGGTCTTTTTTGAAAATCTTCAGCAGCTGAGCCGGAGATTTTTCAGAATCTTTACCAACAGTTACGAACTTTTTTGCAAAAGATCGCGAGCCTCATCAAACTTTTTTCGTAAAGTTCACGAACGTTCCCGGACTTTTTTACAAAAGTGTGACAACCTTCGCAAACTTTTTTGTGAAAGTCCGGTAGGGCACCCGGGTGATTCACCTGTTTTGCTTACCTGACAAAAAGAGGATGCATCAGAATACGTTCGCTTCCGAGTACACCGTTACCTGCGTCTGCTCGATCTCGTACGGCTTGATCTCCCGGGAATGGGCAGACATCCTCATTTTCACCACTTCGAGCGCAAGGTGAACATCCGTGAGATCGCTTGAACGGACATACCTGAGCAGGATGACGGTATCGGCGAGGTATTCAATCAGGCCGTGCCGGCTCGAAAAGGAATTATTCTGGTCGGTCTCGGATGTCATCATGATGGTGCATTCCTTGTCCCGCAGCCCTTCAATGAACCGGAACATCTCGCGGCGCCGTTCAGCATCGGTAGTGAAAAGATCTTCAAAGAGCGAGATGGGGTCTATCACCACACGGCTTGCCTGTACCTCGCTGATCAGGTTCGGGAGTTCGTTTTTGATCCGGTTGTTTGCAAGATTGAAGTCCGTCGGGTCGAGTTTGATGATATAGAGGGACTTGTTGAGGAACGGCTCTACATCCCATCCTTTCTTTTTCATGTACAGGACCAGCCTGTCCTCACGTTCCTCAAGGCTGATGTAGATGATCCGTTCCCCGGCTTTGAGACCGTCCCAGACAAATTCGAGGGAAAACGTTGTTTTTCCGGTCCCATATGTTCCGATGATGGCGCAGATGCTCCCCGCGAGCAGGCCACCGCCGAGCATATCATCAAGACCTGAGATCCCGACTTTTACGCGTTGTCCGTTCATATGACCATCCTGATATTGCTCACTTCAAATCCCCCGGTCGTGGATATCCTGACGGCAAACTTCACGAGATCCTGCTCTTCGAGATGGGGCATGACGCCGCGGAACTTTTCAAAGAACATCACCCGCTGTCGCCGTGAGCCGGAGCTCTCCTCCCACCGGAACAAAAAGACCGCGTCGGCAATATCGGCAAGTTCGCTCTCCTGCGCCGGCTCGATAATGCCCTTACTCAACAACAGGTAGATGGTCAGGCTCCTTGTCTTTGAGAGCCTCTGGAGCCCGCGGAGGAATCCGGTCAGGTCCGCCCAGAGGTTCGGGAGGGCCGTCTGGGTGGCAATATCGGTGATCGAATCAAGGATGATCATGCTGCCCGGTTCTGCCGCTGCAAAAATGTCAGCCAGCCTCATGAAGATGTTCGCGTGTTCGGAGCGTTTCTGGAGCCGCGTTAAGGTGTTGCTGTGGCTGTACCAGGAGTCAGGGACGATGCTCCGGTCAAAATAGAGATCCGAGAGGTCTTCGAATTGTATCGCTGTCATGCCCTCGGTCACCCCGTCCGCGTGGAACGACTGGATAATTTCGTGGCGGACATCTGCCTCAAGCCGGGTAAAGGTGATGTACAGGATCTTTGCCGGGCACACGGTGCCGGCATCATGGGGATGGCTCATGCATGCGAGCGAGTTTACCGTGGAACTGTAGGCAAATTCATAGTGTCCGGCCCCGATCTCCCCCAAAAGGAGGATCATGGACCCCGGCGGGACGCCGCCGTCAAGGATAGGATCGAGCGAAGCGATCCCGGTAGGCATTCTGGTCTTGGTTGTCTCCTGCATCTGGCACTCCGTGCATCCCGTGAAACGGTTTAACGTACCTCTCATGGGTGCGATGATAAATATATCTGAACCTGTACGGCTTGCGCTCTTTTTTTACCAATAACCTTTGTTTGAGTGCAGGAAAAAACGCAAAACCCCCTGAATTTGCTTACAGATATGACGTGATTTCCCGTAAAACACTATTTATACAAGAATCCCCCGAACTATAACCGGGAAATATAATCATTCTTCGTGGGGCGCGGGTTATGCGGCTTTCAGAATTCTTTGCAGGACTTAAAAGACACCAGCCCGGTACCGGGGATGTCGTGGAGGATGTGGTTCCCTGGGAACTGCATGCCGGTGATGCCGGGACAGACCTCCAGACAGAAAAAACCCCCGGTTTGGAACCCACGGCGCCAAAAAAACATGAAGCGAGTTACCGGTACTATTTTCGTCTCTTTAACACCAAGGAAAAGGTCTCAAACGAGGAGTACGACTTTACAAAGCACGGCACGCTTGTGAGCGGCGAGCTTCCTCGTGGGTATGAACTGCTCGACCAGTACTGGATCGAAGAGGGCCTGACGCTGGTGTATATTGCGCTCAACAAAAAGACGAACCAGACCGAGTATCTTCTCTTCGAACCGCCCCTGTCGGAGTTCGAGTATGAACTCCTCGAGCGTCTCCACCAGGACCTTATCGATGTCCTGATCCTGACAGCGGATGAGCTCAAAAAGGATCGCACAAGGATCCTGCTGTCCAAGGTGCACGGCCTCCTGGACGATTATGGCCTCGTGCTTGAGGAGATCCCCCTCTTCAAGCTCGAGTATTACCTTGTCAGGAACTTTTTAGGCTGGTCGCGGATCGACCCCCTCATGAAAGATCCGCATCTTGAGGATATCTCCTGCGACGGGAGCATGATCCCCCTCTTCCTGTACCACCGGAAACACCGGAACATCAAGACCAACATCGCGTTTGAATCCGACGTCCTCAACTCGCTTGCCATCACGCTTGCCCAGCGTTCAGGCAAGCATATCTCGACCGGCTCCCCGATGCTCGATGCCACCCTTCCCGACGGGTCGCGTCTCCAGCTGACACTTGGGACGGAAGTGACGACCCGGGGGACATCGTTTACCATCAGGAAATTCCGGGAAGAACCATTCTCGCCGATCGAGCTCATGGAGTACGGTACGTTTTCAAGCGATGAACTGGTGTATTTCTGGCTGGCCATAGAAAACAGCATGAGCCTGCTCTTTATCGGCGGGACTGCTTCCGGGAAGACTACCTCCTTAAACGCAGTCTCGCTGTTTATCCCTCCCATTGCAAAAGTCGTCTCCATTGAGGACACGCGGGAGATCACGCTCTACCATGACAACTGGATCGCAAGCGTAACCCGGGAATCACTGACAGAGGGTGGCAATGCGATCAACATGTTCGACCTCCTCCGGGCCGCCATGCGGCAGCGGCCGGAGTATATCCTTGTCGGGGAAGTGCGGGGCCCTGAGGCGCAGACGTTGTTCCAGGCCATGAACACGGGCCACACCACGTTTTCCACCATGCATGCAGGCAGCATCGATGCGGCGATCCACCGGCTGGAGAGTGAACCCCTCAATGTGCCGCGTAACATGCTCCAGGCCTTAAACATCATCAGTGTCCAGGCGCTCATCTACCGGGGGACCGAACGGGTAAGGAGGGTGCAGGAAGTCGTCGAAATCGTTGGTATCGACCCGGCGACCGGCAATCTTCAGGTCAACAATGTTTTTGAATACGACCCCATCCATGACCGGACCTCCTATACCGGGAGATCGCAGGTCTATGCAAAGATGGCCGAGAAGCGCGGGTGGACACGGGACCAGCTCGATACGGAGATCGCGGTAAGGAAAAACCTGCTCGATGAGATGCGCAGGCAGGAAATCCGCGACTATATCTCGGTCGCCTCGCTTTTCCATCACTATCATATCAACCGTGCGGACGTGCTCGCCCATATCGCTGATCTCAGACAGGTACTGTAATGAATATCCGGCATTCACTCCAGAAATGGCTGCTGCGCGATCCTATCCGGTACCGTGACCTTCACACAGATTTGGTCTCGTCCCGATCCGGTATGACACTCGACCAGTACCTCTGGAGATCCATCCGGATCTCGCTTGTCTCGGGGGCACTCTTCGGTGTACTGGGATACCTCGTGAGCCGGATTTTTGCCCTGCAGGTCGAATCAGGGAAGGGCATCTACAATATCCTCAATCTCCGTCTGCCCGAAAGCCTTGGGTTTCTTTCCAGTACAACTGTTGTGATGTCGGCAAGTGTTGCCGTCTCGTGTGCCTTTGGGGCATACTTCACGTATCTCCTCCTGCTCCGGGTCCCGGGTATTGAGAAGAAAAACCGGAGCATCAGGATAAACCTGACACTCCACAACGCAGTCGCCTACATGTACGCGATGCGCCGGGGAGGGGCGCAACAGATGACCATTTTTTACGCCCTCTCAGAGAATGCAAACATCTACGGGGAGGTGGCGCTCGAGTTCCGGCAGATCGTGAGGGATGTGGACTTCTTCGGATCAGATGTCGTGACTGCCATTCACCGACTGTCCGAAACAACGCCGTCGGCAAAACTCAAGGATTTCCTCGAAGACCTGCTATCAGTTACCGAGAGCGGGGGCGACATGACGGAGTTCCTTTCAAGCCGGGTAAGACTCTACCAGGAAGAGGCACGGTTCGAGCAGAAACAGTTCCTGACCATCCTCTCCATGGTGGCGGAATCGTATGTGACCCTCTTTGTCGCTGGCCCGCTCTTTTTGATCATCATCATGGTGGTCATGGGCATGATGGGCGGGTCGGCGGTTATCCAGCTCTCCCTTATCATCTACGTCGTCATTCCCATCGGTTCGCTCATCTTCATCCTCCTGATCGATCTCATTTCAACCAAGGCGGAAAAGACCGAACGCTACACCAAAGCCCAGCAGCTCAACACGTACGCGGATGTACAGATCGTCAAAAAGGCCGGGGAAGAGTCGCTTTTTGAGCAGCTCCGGAAATACGACAAGATACGGACACTGGCCCACAACCTCCGGCACCCGCTCGAAAGTTTCGTGAGTGATGTAAATCACACCCTGTATGTCACGATTCCCCTGGCACTTATCTACGTGGCTTTGGTTATTCACAGCTTCCCATTATATGCCGATCCCGAGCTCTTTATTGATGCCGTAGACGATCACGTCGTTATTGCCCTATTGATCGTTCTTATTCCCTATGCGATCTTCTATGAGATCTGGGCCCGGAAAGTCAGGGGGATCCAGATCATGATCCCGGATTTCCTCGAACGGATGGCCGGGATTAACCGGGTTGGACTGACAATAGCGCAGGCAATCGGGATCATGGTCAACACCAACCTTGGTCTCCTGAGCTATGAAATCCGGCGGATAAAACTGGATATGGACTGGGGCGTGAACTTTTCCGATGCACTGATGCGCTTTGAACGGCGGGTCAGTACTCCCGCCATTGCACGGACGGTCACGCTGATCACAAAAGCAAGCGAGATGAGCGGGCAGATCGGAGAAGTGCTCGCAATTGCTGCAAGCGACGCAAAGATGAGCGAAACCCTGAAAAAAGAACGTTTTGCTGAGATGTTTATCTATACCGCGATTGTGTATCTCTCGTTCTTTGTGTTCCTTTTTGTCGTTGCGGTACTCGCCACCCAGTTCCTGCCGGTCCTTGCCCACATCGGAACTTCCGGGGTTTCATCGATCGCCGGCCCGCTCTCCGGTATCGGATCAGTACCGGTCAAGGCGCTCGACCGGCTTCTCTACCATGCGTGCCTGATCCAGGCGCTCTTCTCAGGCCTTATCGCCGGGCAGATGGGAGAGTCTTCGCTTGCCGCCGGTGTAAAACACTCCTGCATCCTTTTGATAATTGCCCTTGTCACCTTTAACTTCATCCTCGTCGTATAGTGGCACAGGAAAACCTTCTCTCTGCCAGACGCTACCGGTATCCCTGCTGTAAACAAACATAAATAATACCCCAAGGAGATTAGAGTAGTGAGGTGATTGGAGCATGTGTAGTGTTGGCGGACCTACGGACATCGATCTCCCCGAAGACCGGGTCGCGGGAAAAGATTACCGGTGCAAGGAATGCGGCGAACGGTTCAAGGGGATCGGCAAACATCCCATGTGTCCTTCCTGCCAGTCGGAAGACGTTGTCCAGATATGACCGTCTCTGTTGGTAACGATGTCCTGCACGTGAAGGGCGCCCACTCTTTTCTTCTCGTTGCATCTGTCCGTGAGGCATTTCCTCTCTGCATCGAGGCAAGTTGTGAAGAATACATCCAGGGAGTCCATGCCGGCGATCTGGTGGTGGTTTCAGCACCCGAGGCGGGCCCGGTCGAGCCCGCCCTGATGCTTCTCGAACTGGTCAGGACATACCACCTGCCGCTCCTGGTTCTTCCGAGGGACCACCCCGGATCAAAGCGGATCCCCTACGTGGTATCCGTAGGACCCACGATTCAGACCAATTGTTCGATAATACGGGGAACGCACCCGGAGCAGCACCTGATCTGTTCATCGGACGAACTCGCCGGTATCACGCTGAGCGGGAACGGGGACGGTATTGAGATCTCCCCGCTCTCCCCCACGCTCACACTGGAACGGATAAAATCCAGAGATAATCGCTGATTTTTATTTAAATGCCCGTTTTTTTCGGAATTTCATCTCTTTAAAACAGACATGAAATCCCAAATAACAATACATATATTGTGTTTTTCACCAACTAATGTACTGCCGTGAGTGGAGGGTTGGATGAAAACTGAGGTCTTAAACGACATCAAGAAAACTGAAACCGAGTATCAGTC
>Ga0181529_10001811_pt1 | contig 26765 bp, 24 predicted proteins | sample PEATcosm2014_Bin_36_FD_119763 | JGI IMG/M metagenome (GOLD analysis project Ga0181529, IMG submission 119763) | Peatland microbial communities from MTU Mesocosm Facility, Houghton, MI, USA - PEATcosm2014_Bin10_30_metaG | ecosystem: Environmental > Terrestrial > Soil > Wetlands > Peat | place... | reverse complement strand
GATCAGCAAAAGCGATGGCTCGATTCACTATCTCGACAGCGGCAACCACACGCTACTCAGGGAGCAGGGACGGGCCATCTTCACGCCTTCGCAGATTGCGCGCGAAAAGTCAGCCTTCAGCGTTCAGCAGAACTTCCGGCTGAGCGCGGATGAAGGCGTTTATGGCCTGGGACAGCAGCAGTTAGGAGTCATGAACTATCGCGGGCGGTCCGTGAAGATTGTGCAGGCCAACAAGTGGGCGGTTACGCCCGTCCTGGTTTCAACCGCGGGATATGGCATCTTCTGGGATAACTATTCCAAAACGATCTTTGACGACCGCGGCGGCAAAACCTCCTTCTGGTCCGAAGTAGGCAATAACATCGATTACTATTTTTTCTACGGCCCTACGATCGATAGGGAAATTGCAGGATACAGGCAGCTCACCGGCGAGGCGCCCATGTACGGCAAGTGGGCCTACGGCTACTGGCAAAGCAAGGAGCATTACGCCACGCGCGACGAACTGCTGGGCATTGCGCGGGAGTATCGCAAGCGCCGGATTCCGGTCGATAACATCGTGCAGGACTGGAATTACTGGGGCAATAACGATAACTGGGGGGGGATGATCTTCGATGAAACAAAGTATCCCCGGCCCAAGGAAATGATCGACGAGCTGCACCGGCAGAACTTCCATCTAATGGTTTCGATCTGGGCCGGGCTGGGGCCGTCTTCGCAACTTTATAAGGAGATGGACAAGGACGGGTATCTGTTTCCGACCGTGGGCTGGGCCGGATTCAAGTACTTCGATGTGTACAATCCAGCCGCCACGGATTTGTACTGGAAGTACGCGAACATGGGACTCTTCTCCAAGGGCGTCGACGCCTGGTGGATGGATTCGACCGAGCCGGACATGGTCAACGCGCTGACGCAGGAGGGCGAAGAGTATGAGATGAAGAGGGTGCAGGACAATCATCTCGGAACCTTCGCCAGGTATCTCAATTCCTACTCGCTGCTCGACACTGAGGCTATTTATAATAATCAGCGAAAAGAGACGGACCAGAAACGAGTCTATATTCTTACGCGCTCGACCTTCGCCGGGCAGCAGCGGGCCGCGGCAACCACCTGGTCGGGAGACATCGGCGCAAGCTGGGAAGTGTACAAGCAGCAGATCGCCGCCGGGGTCAATCACAGCATGTCCGGCATTCCTTATTGGACCTTCGACATTGGCGCATACTCACTCGGATGCCAGGGCGGCGTCTTTATGAACGGCGGCAAGGATCCCGCGTATCAGGAGTTTTACACGCGCATGTTCCAACTGGGCGCATTTTCTCCTATCTTCCGCGCGCACGGTTCGGAAACTCCGCGCGAGATCTGGGAGTTCGGCGAATACGTTCCCGTGCTGGAGAAGTTCGACAATCTGCGCTACCGCCTGCTGCCGTACATCTATTCGCTGGGCTGGCAGGTTACGCATAACGGGTACACGATCATGCGCGGCCTGCCGATGGATTTTACCCGCGACCATAAGACGTATTCGATCAACGATCAATATATGTTCGGTCCGGCGATCATGGTCTCGCCCGTGACGGAGTATATGGAGCATCGCCCGCCGGAGGATGGCATTCTGGTAACTCCCGAGCATTTTAAGACGAAGGACGGCAAGCCGGGCCTGAATGCAACCTACTATTGCGATGACGAGTTCAAGAGCGTGTGTCATGAAGACGTGGAACCGGATGTGAATCTGGACTGGTACACGGGCTACGAAAGTTTTGTCTCCGGGCCCAAATTCTCCATTCGCTGGGAAGGCAAGCTAACTCCATCGGAAACCGGGAATTATCGTTTCAACCTGAAGAGTTTCGGGGCGCGGCGGGTGTATCTGGACGGCAAGGAAGTGCCGCATAACTACGAATCGATGGAGTCCTGGACAGTGCCCGTGGCGCTGATTGCGGGCAAGGAATATGACTTCAAGCTCGAGACAACGAATAGTTCGCTGGGCGCATTCCGGGCCAAGCTCTACTGGAAGACTCCGTCGATTCACGCCAGGGAAGCGGTCGTCGTTCCCAGAAAGAAGACAAGAAGCGTTTATCTGCCGGCCGGTGCTTCCTGGATTGATTTTTGGACGGGAGAGAGGCTGGACGGTGGCAGAGTTATAATCGCGGATGCTCCGATTGAGAAGATGCCGCTCATGGTCAGGGCTGGATCGATTGTGCCGATGGGACCCTTCCTTCAATACTCAACTGAAAAGCCCGCCGATCCCATCGAGTTGCGCATCTATCCCGGAGCCGATGGCAGCTTCACGCTCTATGAGGACGAGAACGACAACTATAACTACGAAAAGGGTGTCTATGCGACGATTGCGTTTCATTGGAACGACGCAGGGCACCGGCTAACAATCGACGCCAGGAAGGGCGAATTCCCCGGCATGTTGAAGACTCGCACCTTCCAGATTGTGCTTGCGGGTAAGAGCCATGGCGTTGGCGTGGATGCTACAAGCAATCCGGACAAGGTGGTTTCGTATACGGGCGAAGAACAGACGATTCAGTTGCCCCGGTGATCGTTCTCCAGGGGGTGTTCCACTCCGTATCGGCAGGCGCGCAATACAGGCGAGGGCTGGGATCGCTCCCAGCCCTCACTGGTTTGCTCGATTCTGCCGGAATCCGGCCAATGGGCTTAGCTAACCGGCTGCACGTCAGAAGCCTGCCAGCCCTTGGGCCCCTTCACTACGTTGAACTGCACGGCTTGACCCTCTTGCAGACTCTTGAAACCGCTGGAGCTGATTGCAGAGTAATGCACGAACACATCTTCGCCGTTCTGGCGCGAAATGAAGCCGAAACCCTTCGCGTCATTGAACCACTTCACTGTACCTTGTTCCATTTTGATCGTATTTCCTGAATTGAATTGCGCTGGATGAATCGGAGCGACCACTGGCAGAATCTTGCTTGTTTGGGCGAGTGCTGCTCACGCCCGCTTCGGTCTAACGCTGAAAGCAGTGTACCATTTCTTTTCTGAATAAAGTGCGAAAATGTTGCGTTCCACGAAACTTTTTTCATTTTCAATTTTGGAACTTGTTGAATTGGAAGGCCTTAATGTCGTACTCTTGCTGTGTTACCGCGGAAGGTTACCATGTCGGCTGATCCCGTTCCCGGACTGTTGTCGCGCGCCACCGAGCTGCTCGAGGAGCAGTTCGCGGCCTTGCCCGCCTTCGATTTCGCGGCCGATCCCGCGGCGATGGCGTTGGTTCTGGAAGGCGTCGCGCGCCGTCTGGGCGACAACTACCCCTATTTTCACCCTCTCTATGCCGGGCAGATGCTCAAGCCGCCCCATCCGCTGGCGCGGGCCGCCTATGCGCTGGCCATGACGATCAACCCCAACAACCACGCGCGCGACGGCGGCCGGGCCAGCTCGGAGATGGAGATTGAGGCTGTCCGCGAAATCGCCGCGATCTTCGGCTGGACGGATTATCTCGGCCATCTGACTTCGAGCGGAACGCTGGCCAACCTGGAGGCGCTGTGGGTGGCCGGGCAACTGGCTCCTGGCAAGAGAATTGTCGGCTCCGAACAGGCGCACTACACTCACCAGCGCATCTCCGCCGTGCTGAAGCTGGAGTATGCGCCCATCGCCGCAGACCGACGCGGACGCATGAGCCTTCCTGCGCTGGAGGACGAACTGCGCAAAGGCGACGTGGGCACAGTGGTGGCGACGCTGGGCACCACGGCCATCGGCGCGGTCGATCCGCTGGACGAGATTCTGGCGCTTCGCGCGCGGTTCGGCTTTCGCGTCCATGTGGATGCGGCCTATGGCGGCTACTTCCGGCTGATTCCCGAGGCTCTGGATGCCCCGGCGCGGCGGGCCTTCGCGTTCGTCGACCAGGCCGATTCGATTGTGATCGACCCGCACAAGCACGGCTTGCAGCCTTACGGCTGCGGTTGCGTGCTCTTCCGCGATCCGTCGGTGGGACGCTTCTACAAGCACGATTCGCCTTACACCTACTTCACCTCGAAGCAGTTGCACCTCGGCGAGATCAGCCTGGAGTGTTCGCGGGCCGGAGCCTCGGCGGTGGCTTTGTGGGCCACGCAGCAGCTCTTGCCGCTCACGCCGGGGGGCGAGTTTGCCCACGGACTGGCTCGCGGCCGTGCGGCTGCCCTGGAGCTTGACCGGCGGCTGAGAGAAGACAACTCCGGGCGCTTCCAGGCGCTTGCCGGCGGCGGCCCGGAGTTGGATATTGTGGTCTGGAAGATCAACGCCGAGACGACCCAGCAAGCCTCCTCACTGGCGCAAAGAATTTTTACGGCCTGCGCTCTTCGGGATTTGCATCTGGCTCTAGTAGAATTGCCGCTGAGATGGTTTCGGCCCACGGAGGTTTCTGAACCACCCAGCGGCGCTGGCACGATCACTTGTCTGCGCTCGGTGTTGATGAAGCCTGAGCACGAGGCGTGGCTGGACGCAATCTGGGAGAGACTGACCGCGGCCTGCGCGGAAGTTGTTGGAGAAGAAGAAAAATGTCTTTAGAAGCAGTAACTCGCGTTGGAAAAGATAACATTCTCATCGAGATCGGCGATTGCGCCGTCACTTTTCTGCCGCAATATGGCGGCAAAGTCTCGTCGATCCTCGTCAAGGGCCACGAACTTTTGCAGACGCCGCTCGCCCCCTACGGCCCGCGCACGCGCACAATGAGCTTCAATGAGGGCGACGCCAGCGGATGGGACGAGTGCCTGCCCTCGGTTTCAGGCTGCACTGTCGAGACCGTCAACGGCTCCGCCAGCGTTCCCGACCACGGCGACCTCTGGAGGGTCGAGTGGAAGGTGCTCTCCAGCGCCAACGGCTCCCTCACTCTGCAAGGCGAGTGCTTCTCCTTGCCTCTCACGCTGCTTCGCACCATCACCCTGAGCCAGACGGACAAAGGCTACCGCCTGCACGCCGACTACAAGGTTACGAACACCAGCGCCGGGGAAACTCCCTGGGCCTGGTCGGCGCATCCCGGCTATGCGGCTGAAGAGGGCGACATTCTTTCGCTGCCCGATTCGATTCATGCATTGCGCATAGAGTGGACCCGCAACGACCGCCTGGACAAGAGCAACGGCACGGCGGCGTGGCCCATCGCCAAGCTCCTCGTGGGCGGCGAAACCGATCTGCGCGTCTCCTCGGAGGCTCACTCGGGCGTGGGCGACAAGCTCTTTGCCGGCCCACTGGCAGTCGAGGAGAATTGGGTTGCGCTGGAGCGTCCCAAGGCCGGCGTTCGCCTCCGCGTCAGCTTCGACGCAGCCAAAACTCCGTATCTCGGCCTCTGGATCTGCCAGGATGGCTATCCGGAGGGCGATGTGGCCATCAAACAGCACTGCGTCGCCATGGAGCCCACAACCGCTCCCGTCGATTCGCTCGCCATCGCCGGCCCCTGGTCGCGCACCCTGGCTGCGGGAGAATCTTTCTCATGGCCCATGACTGTCGATCTCGAACTGCTTTGACAACTGAACTTAGGAGTGACCCACCATGCATGATCCTATCGCCTTACGTTCAATGCACCTTGCCCGCTTCCACGCCGACCCGGCGATCTTTATCGCCCCCGGCCGCGTCAACCTGATCGGTGAGCACACCGATTACGCCGAAGGCTTTGTCATGCCCGTGGCCATCAACTTCGCCACCCTCGCGGCCATCTCTCCGCGAAATGACGGTAAAATTGTGATCTGGGCGGAGAACTACGGCGAAGAAAGGACCTTCGACGCCGCCGCCAAGCCTGTCGCCGGCAAGCACTGGAGCGATTATCCAATGGGCGTCGTCGCCATCCTCGCCGGCGAAGGCCACAAGATTCCCGGCTTCAGCCTGAGCATCTGGGGCGATGTGCCGCTCGGCTCCGGCCTCTCCAGCTCCGCCGCGCTGGAAGTCGTCACCGCCCTGGCTGTGCTCTCGCTGATCGGCGTCGACTATCCGCGCCCGGTCCTCGCCCGCCTCTGCCAGCGCGTCGAAAACGAGTTTGTCGGCGCAAACTGCGGCATCATGGACCAGTTCATCTCCGCCAACGGCAAGGCGAATCACGCCCTCCTGCTCGATTGCCGTGACCTCAGCTTCCGTCTTGCGCCGCTCCCGTCCGACGTGGCGCTGGTCATAGCCAACACCATGGTCAAGCACTCCATCGCCGGTGGCGACTATCCTACGCGCCGCCGCGAGTCCGAGGCCGCCTGCGCCATCATCAACGGTCATCGCGGCGGCGTGCCCTTCCTGCGCGATGCCACGCTCGAGGATTTGGCCAAGTGGGGCCACGAGATGGAACCGAAGTCCTACCTGCGCGCCAAGCACGTGATCAGCGAAGACCTGCGCACCGTGGCCGCCAGCGAGGCTCTGCTACGGGGCGACATGAAGGAAGTGGGCCGCCTGATGGCCGAAGCGCACACCAGTTACAGCAAGGACTTCGAGGGTAGTTGCGCCGAGGCCGACCTGATGGTTGAGTTGGCGAATGAGTTACCCGGCCTGATCGGCGCGCGCCTCACCGGCGGCGGCTTCGGCGGCTGCACAGTCAACTTGGTGGAGCAAGACAAAGCCAAAGCCTTCGCCGAGGAGCTAGGCAAGCGCTACGAAGCCAAAACCGGCATCAAGCCGGAGATTCACATCTGCCACGCCTCCGATGGCGCTCATCGCATCTCTTAGTTTGCCCGGTCTCCCAGGTCTCGGAAATCGAGGCCTGGGAATCATGGAGAGCAGCCAGACTTGCTTCTGCAAGTTACGCCAGCAATAAACCCGCTAACCCGCTACCCTGCCAACTCCCGCAAAGCGGGTGCTAACCTGCTAAATGGTAAACCAGTCCTCGCGAGTTATGGCGAAAAGCTGGAAAATGTCCAGGTCTCAACTAGTTTTGTTCATAGGGTGTGAGAGCCAATTTGGGTGGCGTTGGACGCGGCAATACCCGCCAGGCTGCCGGAAGCGCCTGGCAGCGGCACTCGCTCATTGCAACCCTCTGATCGAAGGAATCCTACTCGTAGGCCAGTGCGTCGATGGGATCCTTGCGGGCGGCCATCCAGGCCGGGTAAAGCGCGCCGCAGACGGAACTGACAAATGCAATGGCCGAGCCACGGGCGATCCAGGCTGCGTTCATATCCAGATAGAGGGTAGGTATCCAATGCGCCAGCGCTGATTTGACGGCAAGCGAGGCCGCCACGCCTACCGCGACTCCGGCGATGGCCAGCAGCGCCGTCTCGCGCAGCACCACGCCGACGATGGTCAGATTCGAGGCACCCATCGACTTGAGGATTCCGATCTCTCGCGTGCGCTCCAGCACCGATGTGTACATGGATTGGAAGATCACCAGGAAGCCGATGATGACTGCAATCCCAATCACCACGCGCATGGCGATATTCAGCGCGGGAATATGGTCTGGGGTCATCAGGGAATACCACTCCTCCATGGTCATCACCTGATAGTCTTCCAGGCCGCGGACGGCATGGATTTCCCTGGTGATCAGCGCGATATTTTCCGGCTGGTCCGCCTTCAGATAAAAGGCCGAGGCCTTGTCCGGCGTACCGGTAATATCGTCCATGGCGTCAATGGAGATCAATTTGCGCCCGCCCTTGCCGTGCTCGAAGATGCCCGCGATGCGGAAGGGACGCTTTTCAACAAGAATCGTTTCGCCGACACGATGTCCATTGCCCGTGGTTGCGAAGACATCGTCCACGATGACATCGTCCGGCTTCAGCGGCGGGCCTCCCGACACAAAAACGAATGGACTCAGTTGACTGTATGTCGGGTATTCGATCCCCCACAGCACTTCCAATCCATCGATCATGGAGAGCTTTTGATTCACCGGCGTGGCCACAGCGACATGCGGCAGCGCCCGCAGAATCCCCTCCATCCTGACGGGAATGACCGCTCCGTTGATCCCGTTGAAGATCATGGCGTTGCTGGCGCGCACGATCAGATCGGCGCCTATTCCGTTGTTCATCCGCTTCTGCCCGGTCAATTGGCCCACCATAATGGCGATGATGGTCAGCATCATGATGACTTCAATAGCCACGGCGAAGACGCTGATAACCGAGCGCAGCGGCCGGTGCAGCAGATTGGCGAAGATGAGCTTGTTCATTCCCGTCCTGGCTTCAAAAGGCTCGAAGGCTCTTGAAAATTGCCCTCGCCTTCAGGGTAACAGCCCTGGGCTGGCGGGACGTGTTGAGGAGGAAGCCGTCCAAATCGTACTATAGATGTCCAGAATCCGCAGCTTCCTGAAAATAAAAGGAAAAGGGTTTCCGACCTTTGACCGAAGCGGCACCCGGGTTTATTGTGAATGGGTAATCATACTCGGCATAAGAACCGGTTTCTGGTAGGCGATGGGCAACTTTGGAGAAGACCTGCGCATGGAGCGGATCTCCCGCGGCATAGCGCTGGAAGACATTACGGCAGTCACCAAGATCGGCACCCGGTACCTTGAAGCGCTGGAGCAGGAGAATTTCCGCCTGCTTCCCGGCGGGATTCTGAACAAGGGCATTGTGCGCGGCTACGCGAGCGCCGTCGGCCTCGACCAGAGCGACTGGACGGAGCGGTTTCTCAAGGCCTATGCCGCCAGCGGGCAGATGGTCGAAGAGGAGCGCGACTGGCTGGAGTTTGCCTCGAACGTGGGCAAGGCGCGCAACCAGCGCAGCGAAGCAATGGAAAACCGACTGCGCTGGATCGGCGTGATTCTTCTTCTGCTGGTGGTGGCCGCGGGCGCTTTCCTGGCGGTGCGCTACTATGGCCTGCGCGCCGGATGGTGGACCACGCTGCTGCCCATGCACTTGGGCTGAGTTCACACGCTCTTTGCCCCTGTCCTCTCATGGCGCGGGAGCTGAATATGCCTTTATTAAACTAACTGCCACTGCCTTGACGCTATGTAATCGTTCGATTACTATACAGTAATGATCTCGATCAGGCCACTCCCCGAGTTCACCGCTTGGCTTGACGGCCTTGCCGATGAGACGGTGCGCGGTGTGGTTGTAGCCCGGATCAAGCGATTGGCGTGCGGTTTGATGGGAGACGTTCAGCCTGTTGGCGAAGGCGTTTCCGAGTTGCGCATCCACATAGGCGCGGGCTGGCGCGTGTACTTCACCCGGCGCGGCGTTGAACTGATCGTGTTGCTTGCCGGAGGCTCTAAGCGAACGCAGAAGAGGGACATTCAGCGCGCCAAGGCACTGGCGGTGTTGCTGGATTACGGAGGAAAATCAGATGAGCAAACGCATTAAAGTGGACGATCTTCCCGAGTTTGATGCAGCGCCTTACCTTGAGAGTGAGGCGTCCATCGCCGCCTACCTGACTGACATTCTGGAAGCAAACGATGCGTCCTTGCTGGCGGCAGCGCTGGGCGATATTGCCCGCGCGCGCGGAATGACCGAGATCGCCAAGTCGGCCGGAATCACTCGTGAAGCTCTCTACAAAGCACTGCGCCCCGATAGCGCCCCGCGTTTCGACACGGTGAGTCGTGTATGCGCGGCGCTCGGTGTGCGATTGGTAGCTCAGCCTGTCCATTCCTGACGGCAGTCGCTCTGCCCACCACACGGAATTCCCGCCTCACCTGCCGTTGCCGCCCGTTCTCTGCAAGCGTTTGCCCCCATCCACTCGCGGCAATTACCATAGAACCATGCATCCCAAGGCGCATGCCCGACGGTGCTGGCGTCTCCTGTGCGAGAGTGGGTCCGATGCGGCTGAGCAACTTCTGCTCCCCGCGCCGGTGATCCAGCATCTACCGGTCCTCGCTCCAGGCCGCCCAAATTGAATTCCCTGCAATGGGAGGAGAGTTTCTACATTGAGCGACCGTTTCCTGTTTACCTCTGAATCCGTGACCGAAGGCCATCCCGACAAGATCGCCGACCAGGTCTCCGACGCCATTCTCGACGCCTGCCTGGAGCAGGACCCCTACAGCCGCGTCGCCGCCGAGACCCTCACCGCCACCGGCCTGGTGGTCATCGCCGGCGAAATCACCACCACGGCCTACGTTGATTTTCAATCTCTCGTCCGCGGCGTCGTCGCCTCTATCGGCTACGACAACGCCCTCTACGGCTTCGACTCCAACACCTGCGCCGTCATCTCGTCCATCAACAAGCAATCGGGCGACATTGCCCAGGGCGTTGACACCGGCGGCGCCGGCGATCAGGGCATGATGTTCGGATACGCCTCCAACGAAACCCCCGAGCTGATGCCCGCGCCCATCTCGCTGGCCCACAAACTCTGCCGCCAGCTTACAGCCGTGCGCAAGTCCGGCAAGCTGCCCTACCTGCGCCCCGACGGCAAGAGCCAGGTCACCGTCGAATACGATGAGAACGGCAAGCCCGCCCGCATCGACGCCGTGGTCATCAGCAGCCAGCACTCTGAGAGCGTCACCAACGAGGAGCTGCACGCCGACATTCTCAAGTACGTGATCAAGGCAGTGCTGCCCGCCGCGTGGCTGGACGAGAACACCAAGTACCACATCAACCCCACCGGCCGCTTTGTCATCGGCGGACCCATGGGCGACACCGGCCTCACCGGCCGCAAGATCATCGTGGACACTTACGGCGGCGCGGGCCGTCACGGCGGCGGCGCTTTTTCGGGCAAAGACCCGACGAAGGTGGATCGCAGCGCGGCTTACATGGCCCGTTACATCGCCAAGAACATTGTCGCCGCCGGCCTGGCCGACCGCGCCGAAGTCCAGCTTGCCTACGCCATCGGCGTCGCCGAGCCGGTCAGCGTGCGCATCGATACCTTTGGCACCGGCAAAGTCGGCGAAGCCAAACTGACCGAGCTGGTTCGCAAGAACTTCGCGCTCACCCCCAAGGCCATCATCGAGAGCCTCAACCTGCGCCGGCCCATCTACCAGAAGACCGCCGCCTACGGCCACTTCGGCCGCAACGAGCCGGAGTTCACCTGGGAGGCCACCGACAAGGCCGCCGCCCTGGCCGAACAGGCTGGACTGAAGGCCGTGGCCAAGTAAGCGACCGGAGTACCGCAGCAACACCATGGGACCCTTCGCCAGAAGAGTCCCATTTTTCTGTGGCAAATCAAATGATGGATGGTCCCGCGTCGTTGTTCCCGGTCCGTTAAGTTGGGACGAAACTTAAAACGCACTCTCCGACTCGATGCCGCGGCTGGAATCTGAGGTCATCGCGGCGAAGAGCACAATAGGCTTCACAACGAATCCGGCAATGAGCCTTGGTATACGGCGGAAGTCGTGGAACAGCGATCGGCCTGTGCCGGTGAGGAAGACTCCATTGCGCATCACATGCAGATGAAAGAGCGCCGAGAGAGCCGCGAAAATACTGACGGCAAGCGTGACTCTTCCTGTGACGGCCGCGCCGGTGAGGCGATGAGCGAGCCAATCTAGTACCTGTGCCAGGCCGGGAACACCCAGAACCACAATCAGATTTCCCATCCACCGCGTTGCCAGTCCCAGCGCCTTTTGCTGCATGCCGGCGTAGATTCCCGCAGTAAGCGTGACATAGACGATTTCGACCAGGACGACAGCCAGGCTGCCGCGCAGGCCGGTGCGCGCCATGGCCGCCAGATACACCAGCGAGCGCGCGGTCGCACTGAGAAGAGCACACTTCCAATTCCAGCAGGAAAAGGCCTGCGTGAGCAGAGGGCGTTGTTCGGACATGGCCCCATTCTGGCGGATGCGCCAACAATGCAGCATCAAGACCCGGTTACAGCAGGATTGAGATTCGCCGCGTACCGTTACTTGGTAGATTCCCTTTGGCAGATGGCTCAGGCATCGACTCTACTTGCTTCAATCATGAGCCAAGATAAAAGCTGTGCCCATTCATCGCGGCCCTATCGCGATGAGTGGGTCGGCAGGCGGCCCCGGTTTTAGTGTTCTATCTCAACCACAGTGAGGGAGTCCGGTCCCTCGTTTTTGGGGACCGGGGATGGAACAATCTCTGACCGGTGGTTGGCTCCAGTCTCGCTCCTGAGACCTTGGATAGATCAATAGCCCCGGCGAACACGGACTGCACCCGAAAAAGTTGTCAAGGCTCCGCCGTTCAGCTTTCGTAGAATTCTGGGTTTCCGCTAACAGCTCTATGCGCTCATCCAGAATGATTTATTTAAGGTCGGATGAGTATCGGCAAACGCTGATGCCTTCACCAACCTGGCCCCGCGCCCGCCGCCTCGCAAATCGCCGTTCCCTATTCCCTATTCCCTAGTCCCTAGTCCCTATTCCCCAGCACTTTCGCCCACAGCCGCTTCTCCGCCAAATCCTCCAGCGTCTTCCCGTCGCGTGGCACGACCGCATAAATCAGTTGGCAGCCCATCGCCTGCGCCACCCGGCCCGCTCCATTCAGCGAAATCGTTCCCCGCATCTCACTCTGCTCCAGCCGGAAGAGCACCGAGGGGCTCACCTCCAGCAACTTCAACATCTCTGCCGTTGGAACTCCCAGCGCGAGCCGGACCGCCCGCAGCAAACCCGGAGTAGGGTGCTTCTCCCGCGCCGCCCACCGGTAATACTTCATTTCCTTGTCCAGCTTCTTTCGCGCCATCTGCCGCTCTCGCTCCTGCACGTCCCATCCTCCTCGAAGGCGCTTCATCCGCTCTCAATGAGCGCAAGCCTCACTCCAAATGTACGAAAAAGGTGCATAATTATGCGCAAAAAAACGACCAATTAAGGACTATTTTGGCCATTTTTCGCACTTTTAGTAGCTTTCCAACCGGAGTTTTGCTGCTTTTTTCACGGCCCGCAAGGCCGCCTATTTTAGAAATGCCGCCCAATTCTTCACTTTGCCGCTTTGGAGCGCGACAGATCGCCTTTTTTATCTATGCTTGCAGGACTTCATGCACATCGCCTTGCAGCGCGACAAATTCACTGCCGCCGCTACTCTGCTGAATCGCGCTTTTTATTTCCCCTCGCTTTTCTTACCTCTCCAGTCCGCAGTGGGCACCGTTTCGATCTCCGGCAACAGCCCTCCCGCAAATGCCTTAAAATGCTCTCTAGCGCGTTGCGCGTCATTTTTTCGAGGAGTAACCGATGCGTTTTCCTGCACTTGTCGTACTAGCACTGGGCATGGCTACTGTAACCGCAGCACAAACCACCCCCTGGGACTACGAGGGCAAGCGCGGCGAGTTGAACTGGGGCAAGCTCGATCCGGCCTACCAGGCTTGCTCCAAAGGCCGTGAGCAGTCGCCCATAGACATTCGCGGCGCGCGCCTGAACAAGGCCCTCCAGCCCATCGAGTTCCACTACATCGCCGGACCGGTGACGCTTGTCAATGACGGCCATACCATTGTGGCGCGCGTGGACCCCGGCAGCTACATCATCGCTGGCGGCGTGCGCTATGAGCTGGTCGAGTTCGACTTCCACCACCCCGGCGAGGAGGCCGTCAAGGGCAAGCTGAGCGACATGAGCGTCCATCTGATGCATCGCAGCTCCGACGGCAAAATAGCCATCATCGCCGTGCGGCTCATCGAAGACATGGGTAACCCCAATGCCGTGCTGGCCACGCTCTGGCCCCATCTGCCCCGGACCGCCGGCGCGACCGCAAAAGTAACGGAGATGGTCAGCGCGGGCGGCCTTTTGCCCGCCGACCGCGGCTACTGGACCTACATGGGCTCGTTGACCACCCCGCCCTGCACCGAGGGAGCGCGCTGGTTTGTCTTCGAGCAGGATCTAAGCCTCAGCCGCGACCAGTTGCGCGTCTTCGCCTCGCTCTTCCGGGTGAATACCCGCGGCCTGCAAGAGACGCACGGGCGGCGCATCGAGGCCAACGAGTAGCCACCTGCGGTGGGGCAGCCGCTCGCTTTCCGCTCGCACTGGCATCCTTTTCTGTTATCTATTGATCGGGTCCAAAAGTTTGAAACGCTGTGCCCCATCCATTCCGCAGTCTTTGCGGAATGGGTGGGAGGCAGTGTTGCATTTCTTTGGAGCCGGATCAGTAATATTGGCACAAGCTACTCCGTCTTAATCTATGAATGAGCCAGAAGGACTGCGCCTGTCGAAGCAGAACTCTTCCAAATGTCCCGGAAAAGGTTGTGAACGAATGTGTTTTCGCAGCATTCTATTCCAGGCGTGTCGAAACAGCGCCGCCATAGTAGCGTTCGCCATCTGTGCGCAAGCACCTGCTGCCTCCGCACAGCCGCCATCAAGCATCGCTGGGGAATACACAACAACGATTGGATTGCAGCAGGCGACTCTGCATCTGAAGATCGACGCCGATGGAGCACTGAAAGGCAACCTCGACCATCTTGATCCAAAGGCCCCGTGGATGTTCTGGCTTTCCGGTCTGCATTTGCAGGGGCAGAGCCTGAACTTTACTATCCCCGAGGAAGATGTCACATGGAAAGGCGTCGTCTCCAGCGATGGAAGCACTCTCTCCGGAACATGGACGGAGAGAGGCGGTTCAGGGCCGGTGAATTTCGTTCGGCAACAATTCGTCCCTGCCTCCAAACCGTCGCCTGTCGATGGAATCTGGCTGGGTCTGACTCCTATTACCGCCAAGGATTCAACGCGCGTACAGCTCGTGGTAAAGAGCGACAGCAGCGGCCGCGAGTTCTGCACGGTGGATGCCCTCGACGTGCATGGCATGGACCTGCAATGCGCGAATGTTGCTTTCAAGGGCGACGATTTTTCCTTTGATATTCCCGGCGTCGGCGAACACTGGAGCGGCAAGCTCTCACCGGACGGAAAATCGCTCACCGGCAAAACCAGCGCGAAGCAGCTCAAGGAGAACGGAACCCAGGAGATTGTGCAGCCGATGAACTTTACCCGGCAGGCCGCGCTTTCGGGCGAAAAGCCCATTCCTGTTCCCACTTACGATGCGGCGATGCCTCCGGTTTCGGCAGCCGATCTCCAATCCGTGCTCGACCGCGATCTGGCTGGGGCGCTTAGCAATGGAGAGCTGGCGCCGGCAACGGGCGCGGGTGTTTCCATCGCTGTTGATGTGCATGGCGTCCGGCGCGTCTTCAGTTATGGGACCGCAAAACCCGACTCGATCTACGAGATCGGTTCCATCACAAAGACCTTCACCGGCCTGATGCTCTCGCAGATGGCGATGCAAGGCAAGGTCAAGCTCGATGAACCGGTGCGCGAGCTCTTGCCGCCGGGCACGGTGGTTAAGCCCGATGGCCAGGAGATTACGCTGCTCGATCTGGCAACGCGACGCTCAGGATTGCCGCCTATGCCCGACAACATCAACTTGGCCAATATGGACAATCCCTATGCCGATTACCATGCCGCCGATCTTCTCGCCTTTATCGGCAAACACGGTGTAGCAAACCCAACCCGCGCTTCGTCTCCTTTCGGCAGCCTCGGCTTTGGCCTGCTGGGGCTGACGTTGGCGAATCGCGCCGGCACTTCCTATGCCGCACTCCTCAAAGATGAGATCGCCGATCCGCTGGGACTGAAGGACACAACGATAGCCCTCAACCCCGAGCAACAGCTTCGATTGATCGCCGGACACGACGAGTTTCACGGCCCGGCCAAAGCCTGGGATACGGACGCCCTCGCCGGCGCAATTGGCATCCGCTCCACGGCTGGCGATATGCTCTCCTACCTGGAGGCAAATCTGCATCCGGAGGCACTGAAGCCGGTCGCCGGCTCTCCCGGTGCGGCTACACTCTCCGCCGCTCTTCGCCTAGCCCTTCAGCCGCAATCGGAGGTTTCGCCGGGGATGCGCATCGCGCTCGGCTGGTTGTATCAGGAGGAGACGGGAAACTACTGGCACAACGGCGCAACCGCCGCGTACAGCTCGTATGCATTCTTCAACCCCAAGGGCGACTACGCGGCCGTGGTTCTTCTGAATACTTCCCCCGGCGTGAATGGCAGCTTTGTCGAGGTGCTCGGCCGGCACATCAGTCAGAGATTGGCGGGCAAGCCGGCTCTCTCGCTCGCCAATGAAGCACCTAAATGAGAGTGACCGCTGGCTCTTGATACCCCGTCCCCGCTACACTTCCTCTATGCACGTACACGATGCGCCTTCCGGCTCGGGCGCGAATCGAACTCAATCCGTGTTGCGCTTTTCGCTGGTGGCCACGCTTGCCTACGTGGTTGTAACCTTTGTGGCCGGGCTGCGCGCCCACTCGCTGGCTCTGCTCTCCGAGGCTGGCCACAACGCCTCCGACTTCCTGGCCCTGCTGCTCAGCTTTGTCGCCGTCTACTTCCAATCCCGCCCCGCCGACCCTTCGCGAACCTTCGGCTACCAGCGGGCCGGAGTGCTGGCCGCCTTCATCAACGCAGCCTCGCTGATCGCCATAGCCCTGTGGATTGGCGTCGAGGCCGTCCATCGCCTCTCGGCGCCGGTCGCCGTGCAACCCCGGCTAATGATGATTGTGGCCGCCGCCGGCGTGGTGATGAACGGCGTAATCGCAGCCCTGCTGTGGGGAGTGGCCCGCGACGTAAACCTGCGCTCGGCCTTCCTGCACATGGCCGGCGACACGCTTTCCACCGCCGCGGTCATCGCTGGCGGCGCGGGCATCCTGCTCACCGGCCGGAACTGGATCGATCCCGTCCTCTCGCTGCTGATCGCCGCGCTCATCCTGTGGAGCAGTCTGAGCATCGTCCGCGAGAGCTTCAACATCCTGCTCGAAGGCGCGCCCCGCGGCCTCTCGCTGCCCGAGATTCGCTCCGCCATGGGAGACGTCGAGGGCGTAGTCAACGTCCACGACCTGCACGTCTGGAGTCTCGGCTCGAACTCCGCCGCGCTGGCCTGCCACGTGACCATCGCCGACATTCCCCCCTCCGAGAGCGCCTGCATCCTGGCCCGGCTCAACCACCTGCTCCACCAGCGCTTCCGCATCAGCCACACCACTATCCAGTTCGAGCACATGGGCTGCCGGGAGCTGGAAGGCTGCGTCGTTCCCATTGAAGAGATGGCCGGCGGCCAGAGCCGCGAGCACCATGGCCATGCGCATTAGAGCGCGTATTAAAAATCAGGGCACGACTACATAAGTGGGGTTTATTGTGTTGTAAAGCAGGAAAACAGGCGCCGGGCACCCCCTCCATTTTGCACCACCGCCCCGATGTGATTTCCTATCAGTACGCCCATGCTCAAGCGACTCGAAAGCTACTTTGAATACACGCGCCTGGGAACCAACTGGCGCACCGAGATTCTGGCCGGCGTCACCACCTTTCTGACGATGGCCTACATCGTGCTGGTCAACCCGAGGATCCTGGCCGCGGCCGGAATGCCGCTGGCTGCCGTCACCGCGGCCACCTGCCTTTCGGCCGGCTTCGCCTCCATCCTAATGGGCGTGGTCGCGCGCTATCCCATCGCGCTCGCCCCCGGCATGGGCCTTAACGCCTACTTCGCCTACTCTGTCTGTATTCGGATGCATGTGCCCTGGCAGACGGCTCTGGGCGCGGTTTTCCTCTCCGGCGTCCTCTTTCTGGCGATCACCGCCGTGGGCATCCGGCAAATGATCCTGCGCGCCATTCCTCACGAGCTTTACGCGGCCGTCGCCAGCGGCATTGGGCTCTTTATCGCGCTGATCGGCTTTCAAAATGCAGGAATCATCGCCACCGATCCCACGACCATGGTCGCCATGGGCAACCTGCGCAACCCCACCGCGGCGCTGGCTCTGCTGGGACTGCTGCTGATGGTGGCATTGGAAGTAAAGAGAGTGCGCGGAGCGATCCTGATCGGCGTGCTCTCGATCACCGGCCTCGCCTGGGCGCTGGGCCTCGCGCACTGGACGCCCGCCGCCGGCGGCTTTCACTCACTGGCCTTGACCGCCTTTCAGCTCGACATTCGCGGCGCGCTCAACAAAGGCCTGCTGGAGATTGTCTTCATCTTCTTCTTTGTGGACCTTTTCGACAACCTCGGCACACTGGTGGCCGTCACCAAGCGCGCCGGGCTGATCGAGGCCGACCACTCGATTCCCCGCCTGAATCGCATCCTCTTCACCGACGCCACAGCCACCGTCTTCGGCTCGCTGACCGGAACCTCGACGGTGACCAGCTACGTTGAGTCGGCGGCCGGCGTGGCAGCCGGAGGCCGAAGCGGCGTCACCGCCATCGTTACTGGATTGTTGTTCTTAGCTGCTATCGGCGCGGCTCCGTTTGTGGCGATTGTGCCGGCGGCCGCAACCGCCCCGGCGCTGATCCTGGTCGGCTCCATGATGCTCTCGACGATCAGCGAGATTCGCTGGCACGACCCGCTGGTCACCGTTCCCGCCTTCCTCACGCTGGTACTCATCCCGTTCACATACTCCATCGCCAACGGCCTCGGCTTCGGCATCATCGCCTGGGCCGCGCTGCACCTGGCCGCAGGCAAGCTACGCAAGCAGGACTGGCTGCTCTACCTGCTGGCCGCGCTTTTTCTCATCCGCTTCATCTATCTGGGAACGAGCTAGGCCTGCTATCATCGGCGCGATAGCCTGAAAGGAGACCACATGCGCTGGTATCACTACGTCGCCTACTTCTTCGGGGGCGCGTTCCTCGCCAACTGCCTGCCCCATCTCGGTAATGGGATCTCGGGCCATGCCTTCCAAAGCCCCTTCGCATCGCCGCCGGGGCAAGGCTTGTCCTCTGCAACGGTTAATGTGCTGTGGGGTCTTTTTAACCTTGCCGTCGCCTATCTGCTCGTCTGCCGGGTGGGCAGCTTCAACCTGCGCAACACCCGGCATATGTTTATGCTCGGCGCGGGGATTCTGCTCATGTCGCTGATGCTGGCCCGCGCATTCGGACGATTTCACGGCGGGATGTGAGCCGTCCATTGAATTATTAAGTCCGCTGTCTTATCGCGCCTCCGTCGCGGTATACTCGCTGCCAGGTGCAAGCGATGGATCTTTCGACCTTCTTCTCGCCGAGTCTGCTGCAAAACGCAGCCGTGCTGACGGTGATTCTGGCGTTTGTCGGCTACCTGGCCACTTACCTGAGCGCTCAGGTTCTGGCCCGCCGCAAGGACAAGCTGGAGCTGGTCAACCGGCGCCTCAACGAGTTTTACGGCCCGCTCTACGTCGCCTCGCAGGCGGGCAACATCGCTTACCGTTCGCTGCTCAACAAGCAAGGCAAGGCGCAGAGCTTTCCCATTCTCGACAGCGAGATGAAGGAGTGGATGCTGTGGATGAACACCACCTTCATGCCCCTGAACGATATTCGGGAAAAGATCATTATCGAGAAAGCCAGCCTGATCGTAGAGGAGCAGATGCCGCATTGCCTGCTGGACTTTGTCACCCACGTGGTGGGCTACAAGGCGGTAGTGGCCAAGTGGGCCGAGGGCGACTTCTCCGAGCGCCGCTCCACCATCGGCTGGCCGCCGGAGTTTGATCTGTATGTGGAACGCTCCTATGCCGCGCTCAAAGCCGAACAGACGCGGCTGCTGCATGGCGCTCTCTGGCAGCTCTGGCAGCGGGTGTTCCGTCGCGGAAAGCGATAGGCCTTAATCCGAACATGCGGTCAGACCTCTCTTCACCGGAGCCGCCCGCTGTAACCTGGGCAACGCTATATGCCGTGATGCTTGCCTCGACATCTGCCTCACACGCCATCTGGATGCTACAGGATGAACTGGACAATTGACAGACCCATGAACGGAAGATGCGGATCAACAAAACAGGCCGCGACTTGCCCAGCGATTAAACCACCAGTTCGGGATTCAGGGACGTGACTTTAGCGACGGCCTTGGTCAGTCGCGCCTCCTGCGGACGGCTGCCCTTCAATTCCACCGGGGTGTAGAGATGCTCGATGGACTCCACCAGGTACGCGCCGGGAAGAAACTCCCCTTTTCCGCCGACTCCGTGGCCGGGCAGAAGAACCACATCGCCCGCTTTGGGCAGAGAATGCAGGGTTTCCAGCGGTACCAGGTTGATGCAACTGCCATCCCCGGCTATAAACTCCAGGCAGTTCATGCTGTGCAGCGTTCCATCGCGCGCAGCCCTCGCCTCCTGCCGCGCCCTCCACGATTGATAGTAGGCGCCAATGATCGTTGGCAAACCGATCAGACACCAGAGGATGGTGGCCAAAAACGTTCCTAACGGCGCAATGTGAATCAAATACTCCAGCATGGTCTGTCTCTTCTCCTGGGCGAGACCCCGCTTCGCTCAGGCGGGCATGGGCAGCTTCAGCCTCTTCCACAGGCTCAGTGTCGGGCCGGCCTGGTTGACAGTGTAAATGTGCAGGCCGGGCGCGCCGTTGCGCAGCAGGGTCTCGCAGAGGCGCGTAACCACCTCCTGGCCGAACTCCAGCAGCGCGGGCTTGTCGTCCTCTAACTCTTCCAGGCGCAGGCGCACCCAGCGCGGCAGATCGGCGCCGCAACCGGCGCAGAAGCGCAGCGTGTTGGCGTAGCCGGTGATGGGCATGATGCCCGGCGTCACCGGAATCTTGATGCCTGCCTTGGCGCAGCGTTCGATGAAGTCGAAATAGGCGTCGGCGTTATAGAAGAGCTGGGTCAGCGCTCCGTCTGCGCCGGCTTCCACCTTGCGGCTGAAGTGCTCGAAGTCAGCACCGGGGCTGGACGCCTGCGGATGCATCTCCGGGTAGGCCGCCACCTCGATCTTGAAAGCGTCGCCGTGCGTCTCGCGGATAAAGCTGACCAGCTCATTGGCGTAATGAAACTCGCCCGGAGCGGAGGCGCTCATCGCCGTGGCGGGCAGATCGCCGCGCAGAGCAACAATGCGCTTCACTCCTGCCTCCCGGTAGCGCGTGAGCAGCGCGGCAACCTCGGCGCGCGTTGAGCCAACACAGGTCAGGTGTGGCGCGGCCTCCACGCCAGCGTGCTTGATCACCGCCATCAGCGTCTCGTAGGTGCCGTCCTGCGTGGAGCCACCTGCGCCGTATGTAATGGAGAAATACTTTGGCCGCACCGCGGCAAGCTGGCCAATAACAGCCGGCAGCTTGGCCACGCCTTCCGGCGTGCGCGGCGGAAACAACTCGAAAGAAAAGCTCAGCGGCAAAGCCATATGAAAAATCCCTGAAGAAAAGGTGAAATGCCCGGCTGTATAGTCATCTCTGCACTATTTCGTCCTGATCTGAAAAAGCCGATAGAGCCTTAGCTACAACAAATGCGATGCCTTTGTATATTGCAAATACAATCAGCGCGATGACCACCCAAATCAATATCAAATGCATTGAGGAAGCAGGGTTAGCAAAAACTTTGTCATAGTTTTGAGATTGGTGCGCCAAGTAGGCTTCACGCCCAAGCCGATGCCATTTCTGGTGCAATCCATTCGACCAAAGTCCGAATAAAGCCCCAAGCACGGCTGCGGAAAACAGTTCAGAGATGATCTTGATTTTCATGCAGTCTAGTCTATCGCTAGAAGACATTCACTGCATAGGAAGTCAAAGCTATTTTGAGGCCGGTTTCCCAAGTCTCGATTCTGAGACATGGGAAACCACGAATCTCTTGGCGCGTAAGCGCCGACTGCCGCACCGCAGGTGCTCAGTACCGGTAATTCTCCGCCTTGTACGGCCCTTCGACCGGTACACCCAGATAATCAGCCTGGCGGGCGGAGAGCGTCGTCAGCTTCACGCCAATCTTCTCCAGATGCAGCCGCGCAACCTCTTCGTCCAGCTTCTTCGGCAGCACGTAGACGCCCACCTTGTACGTGTCCTTATTGGCCCATAGGTCAAGCTGCGCCAGCGTCTGGTTGGCGAAGCTGTTGCTCATCACAAAGCTCGGATGGCCCGTCGCGCAGCCCAGATTCACCAGCCGCCCCTCGGCCAGCACGAAGATGCCATGCCCGGCCTGATTCGCAATGGCGGGGAAGGTGTAGTAGTCCACCTGCGGCTTGATGTTGAGCTTCACAACGCCCGGCTCCGCGTTCAGCCGGTCCATCTGGATCTCGTTGTCGAAGTGGCCGATGTTGCAGACGATAGCCTGATCCTTCATGCGCCTCATGTGTTCGAGGGTGATGATGTCCACATTGCCGGTGCAGGTGACGTAGATGTCGCCGCGGCCAAGCGTCTCATCGACCGTCGTCACCTCGAAGCCCTCCATCGCCGCTTGCAGCGCGTTGATGGGATCGACCTCAGTGACGATGCACCTTGCGCCCATGCCCCGCAGCGAGTGCGCGCAGCCCTTGCCTACATCGCCATAGCCGCAGATCACCGCGACCTTGCCCGCCACCATCACGTCGGTGGCTCTCTTGATGCCGTCGGCCAGCGACTCGCGGCAGCCGTAGAGGTTGTCGAATTTGGACTTCGTCACAGAATCGTTCACGTTGATCGCCGGCACCAGCAGCTTGCCCTGCTCCATCATCTTGTAGAGCCGATGCACGCCGGTTGTGGTCTCTTCGGAGACACCGCGCCACTCCGCGGCAACCTTGTGCCAGTGCTTCGGATCCTCGGCATAGACTCTCTTCAGCAGATCCTTGATGACCTGCTCCTCATGGCTCTCCGCCGGCCCATGCACCCACTTGTCGCCATTCTCCAGCTCGTAGCCCTTATGGATGAGCAGGGTCGCGTCGCCGCCGTCGTCCACCACCAGTTGCGGTCCCTTGCCGCCCTTGTGGCTGAGCGCCGCCAACGTGCAATCCCAGTACTCCTCCAGCGACTCGCCCTTCCACGCGAAGACCGGAACGCCTGTCGCGGCAATCGCCGCCGCCGCGTGGTCCTGCGTCGAGAAGATGTTGCAGCTTGCCCAGCGGACCTCAGCGCCCAGGCTGACCAGGGTTTCAATCAAGACCGCCGTCTGAATCGTCATGTGCAGCGAACCAGTGATGCGCACCCTAGCCAGCGGCTTGCCCGCCGCGTACTTGTTGCGAATCGACATCAGTCCCGGCATCTCCTGCTCGGCGATGATGATCTCCTTGCGGCCCCAGTCAGCCAGAGCCATGTCGGCGACCTTGTAAGCCAAATCCGTGATTTCCAGTGTTGAAGTTGCCATGTAGATTCTCCTTGTATCGTTAAATCGTGATATATTGATATGTATCAGAGTCCCGCTTATGGCGTCAATCATAAAAATTCTCCGCGTCCTGGCCGACCCCAACCGGCTACGCATTCTGCTGCTGCTCGCGGCTGAGGAACTCTCTGTCGCCGAGTTGCAGGAGATTCTGGCGATGGGCCAAAGCACCATCTCCACGCACCTCTCCCAGCTAAAACAGGCTGGACTCGTCGAGGATCGCCGCACCGGCAAGAGCAGCCTTTACAAGCAAATGGCCGTTGAGGGCACTCTGGCCGGACTGTTGACCGAGGCGCGCCAGCAGATTCCCGAAGCGGAACTCGATCAGATCGCGATGCGCCGCGTCGTCAAGAAGCGCCAGGACAAGATGCGCGCATTCTTTGACTCGGTGGCCGGCCGCCTCGGCAAGGATTACGTTCCCGGAAGATCGTGGAAGAGTATGGCCGAGGCGCTGCTGCGGCTGATGCCGCCGATGGTCATTGCCGATCTGGGCGCCGGGGAGGGCGCTTTTGCGCTGTTGCTGGCCCAGAGGGCAACCAAAGTGATCGCCGTCGACAGCTCAGCCAAAATGATCGAGGTCAGCCGCGAGCTGGCGCTGCGCCACGGCGTAAAGAATGTCGAGTACCGGCTGGGCGATATGGAAGAGTTGCCCATCGACGACGCTGCCGTTGATCTGGTCTTCTTCTCGCAGTCGCTCCATCACGCGCTGCACCCGGAGCGTGCCATCCAGGAGGCCTGGAGAATTCTTGTTCCCGGCGGCCGCATCGTCGTCCTCGACCTGCTCAAGCACCGCTTTGAAGAGGCGCGCGAGATCTACGCCGATGAATGGCTGGGCTTCAGCGAAGCGGAGCTGGAAGCGATGCTGGAGAAAGCCGGTTTTGTGAATCTGCAAACGTCGGTCGTCCACAAGGAGCCGGAGACGCCGCAGTTTCAGACCTTGCTGGCGGTGGGAAACAAAACCAGTTAGTATTTTTCGCCGACGCCCTGGAGGCCACAAACTCCATGGCGCGCAAGCGCCGTCTGCCCCACCGCAGGTGGTTACAGCCGGTTGATGAGTGAGGCAATGCAGGCGGCGCCGAAGCCGTTGTCGATGTTGACCACCGAGACGTTGGGCGAGCAGGTGTTCAACATGCCCAGCAGTGCGGCAATGCCGCCAAAGGAAGCGCCGTAACCGATGCTAGTGGGCACGGCCAGGACCGGCGCGTTGACCAGCCCGCCGACGACGGTGGGCAGCGCGCCCTCCATGCCGGCACAGACGATGAGCACACGCGCCGATTGCAAGCTGTTCTTCTGGGCCAGCAAACGATGAATGCCGGCCACTCCCACATCGGCGATCAGCTCAACGGTATTGCCCATCAGGCGCGCGGTCACCACAGCCTCTTCGGCCACCGGAAGGTCGCTGGTTCCGGCGCAGACTACGGCGATGGTTCCCTTGCCGGGTGTAGTTGCTGACTGCGTGAGCGTGATGGCGCGGGCGGTCTCGTGAAACTCGGCGCGCGGCTCGGCTGCAAGAACCGCTACGTACATTTCACGCGTCGCGCGCGTGGCCAGCACATTGCCCCCGGCGCTGGCCATGCGGGCAAAGATCGCGGCCACCTGACAGGCGGTTTTGCCCGCCGCGAAGATGACTTCGGGATTACCGGTGCGCAGGGCGCGGTGGTGGTCGAGCTTGGCGAAGCCAATGTCCTCGAAGGGCAGATCACGCAGGCGGTCGAGTGCGGCGGTGACTTCTGTGCGGCCTGCCGCGACCTCTTTCAATAGCGATTCGATGCTTGCGCGATCCATCAGAGATTCTCCTTCTTGGCCGCATAAGCTTGCATGGCTTCTTCCATCACCTGCTTGAGCGGGACTGAATGCTCGGTGGCGAGGCGGCGGCAATCTTCATACTCCGGCGCGGCGTTGGCGATGATTCCGTTGGGCAGGCGGGCGATCTTGATACGCACCTTGCCCCAGCTCGTTTCGACTTCAGCAAACTCGCGCGTCAATGCGAGCTTGTTCTCCAACCGCCACCGGAGGCCGATGGTGGTGGTCTCGCGGAAGAGCAGCTCTTGCAACGCAGGGACGAGATCAGGCCGGCAGAGCACGGTCATCTGCACGCCGGCGCGCCCCTTCTTCATCTGCACAGAGACGCGGTAAACGTCCCATGCGCCGGCTTCGAGCAGCTTCTCGCTGACGTAGGCAAGCACCTGCGGATTGCAATCGTCGATCACCGTTTCGATGATCGCGATGGATTCCGCGGCCGCATCGGAGCTCTCTTCGCCGATCAACAGGCGGAGAAGATTGGGCTGTCCGTGCGTCTCGCGTCCGCCCGCGCCGTAGCCGGTCTTCAGAATGCGCAGGCCGGGGAGCTTTTCGTAGCGCACATCGAGCATGCGCAGCAGCACAGCGCCAGTCGGGGTAACGCGCTCCATTGGCTCGCCGGCCGCGTAGACCGGCGCATCGGCAAGCAGAGCCAGCGTGGCCGGCGCGGGAACGGGCAGCGTGCCGTGCTGGCAGACGACGGTTCCGCTGCCTACGTTGAGCGGCGAGGCAAGCCAGCGGTCTACGTTAAGCGCCTCGGCGCCCACGGCGGCGCAGACAATATCGACGATGGTGTCCACTGCGCCAACCTCGTGGAAATGTACCTCTTCGACAGGGACGGAATGGATGGCGGCTTCGGCCTCGCCCAGCAACTGGAAGGCACGAATCGAGCGCTGCTTCACGCTCTCGGTGAGCGGCGAGGCGCGGATGATTTCGACAATGGCCGACAATGAGCGATGCGGCGCATGAGCGTGTGCTGGATGATTGTGTTCATGCTCGTGCTTAGGTTGCGTGTCGGGCGTGATCACGTCTACCTTGGTTGCGGCCAGGCCGCCGCGGCTCACTTTACGCATCTCCAGGCGCGCGCCCACGTTGAGCGCGGTCGCCGTCTCCTCCAGGCAGGCAAAGGGCAGGCCCGCATCCACCATCGCGCCCAGCAGCATGTCGCCGCTGATTCCGGAAAAACACTCCAGATAACCAATTCTCATCGCAATGTGATTCTAAACCGCCGGCAATGCGCCGCGCCGGGCGATGACTTCTACAGGCAAGACGGCATTCATTGCTCCGGAGCTGAAGCCCTGGCAATCCAGCGTCACGTACTGAAAGCCGGCTAGCTTGAGAGCTGCGGTGATCGCGTCGAGCATCTCCATCGTGAGGGCGCGGGGCAGCTCGGCGCGGGCCAACTCCACGCGGGCCAGTTCGCCGTGATGACGCACGCGCAGCTCGCGGAAGCCGAGCGTTCGCAGGCTGTCCTCGGCCTTTTCCACCTGGTCGAGCACCTCGCGGGTCACTGTGCGGCCATACTCGACGCGCGAGGAGAGGCACGGCGCGGCGGGACGGTCCCAGAGCGGGTAGCCGGCGGCCTTGGCCAGCGCGCGAATTTCGATCTTGGTCAGTTCAGCCTCAGCCAGCGGCGCGAGCACGGCGTGTTCCTCGGCGGCGCGCTGACCGGGACGGAAATCCCTGGTGTCGTCGGCGTTCATGCCGTAGGCGATGCGCTCAAATCCCAGCCGCGCGCCCAGCGCCTCCATCGCCTGAAAGAGTTCGTCCTTGCAGTGGAAGCAACGATTGGCGTCGTTGCGCTGATACTCGGGCCGGCTCAACTCTTCAGTGGCAATGATGTGCAGCGGAATCTCTTCGGCGCGGGCAAAGGCGCAGGCTGCCTCGAAATCGCGGCGGGCGAGACTGGGCGAGTCGGCCAGCACGGCCAACATGCGGCTGCCCAGCACACGATGCGCCGTGGCCGCCAGGAACGCGGAATCGACGCCGCCGGAGTAGGCCACCATCAGGCTGCCTGATTGCGCGAGACGAGCTTCCAGCGCTTGCAGCTTGCGGCCGGTCTCGGCGTCTGGGGCTTGGGGGAAGGTGGTGTGCATCTCTGCCGCCATAGGGCTGATTATACCGCTTTTATGATTGCACGCGGCGATCAGGCATACGCCTGCCAGCGACGCTACGGGCGGCGGTAGACATCGTAGCTGCCCAGTTTGCGGTAGGGCATAAAGAGCTTTTGCAGCGCTTCGAGCGCGG
>Ga0181529_10001810_pt1 | contig 26771 bp, 21 predicted proteins | sample PEATcosm2014_Bin_36_FD_119763 | JGI IMG/M metagenome (GOLD analysis project Ga0181529, IMG submission 119763) | Peatland microbial communities from MTU Mesocosm Facility, Houghton, MI, USA - PEATcosm2014_Bin10_30_metaG | ecosystem: Environmental > Terrestrial > Soil > Wetlands > Peat | place... | reverse complement strand
GCGATGGATCCGCGACCGCACGGTGCCGATGGAGGATTGCATGATCTCCGCAATCTCCTCGTACGTCTTGCCTTCGACGTCGCAAAGAAGCACCGCAACCCGAAACGGTTCCGAAAGCCGCGCAAGCGCCGTCTGAAGCCGTTCGTCCAGAACCTGCTCCATCAACTGGTCCTGCGGGTCGCTCTTCTCATCGGGAACCTGAAGCAGCAGGTGCTCCTCGCCCTCCTCGTCGCCCACCGGCTGGTCGAGCGACAGCGGAGATTGCTTCGGCCGGCGCCTGAGAAGATCGATAAAGAGGTTGGACAGAATCCTGAAGAACCAGCTTTCGAACGGCAACGTCCGATTATATGTTCCAAAGGAGCGATAGGCGCGCAGATAGGCCTCCTGCGCCAGATCCTCCGCGTCCTCATGATTGCCCGTCATCCTATAGGCCATGTTGTATGCCTGGCGAGTCGTTCGCCGGACAAGCCTCTCGAACTCTGCATGATCCGCGGGTCGTGCCGCGACCAGCTCCTGGCTGGATTGAGCGTTTGTCGTCATTTGCCTGACTCTCCTAACGAGGCGACTGGGCCTCAGCGCGCCGTCCTCCTGACGCATCTCGCAACGTGGCTAAGAACACTGCTTCCGTACTCTTACTGACGATCCGAACTCCGATTCGTATCATTTTCCAGGCAAATTTTACGGAAAATTGTACGCACCGGTTGGTACTACAAGCTGGGAATTAGCGCTTCCCTCCTATTCCTCCCGCCCCCGCGTCACGGCAGAACGGGATCGTCTTTTCGTAACAACGCTCAGCAGGCCCGGATCATCGTATAGAGATGCCCGCAGCCTGTCCGAAGTCCGTCGACACTCCGGCGCGTCTTCGTGACTATAAACATACCCTGAAGCGCGGCAAAGATGAGCGCTGCGATCTGTTCGGGCGGAATATCGCTGCGAAACTCGCCGCTCTTCGACCCATCCTCCACGCACTGCGCCAGCGCGCTCTCGATCCGCTCGAACAGCTCGCTCAGCCGGGTGCGAAACCGCTCGTTCTTGGCGTCGCACTCGCTCACTGGCAGAGATGCTGCGAAGTTCCCGAATGGGCAGCCGGCCATGTTGGCGTAATCCGCCTGGCTTCTACAGACCTGCTCGAGAAACATCTGCATGCGCTCTCGCGGCCGCCGGTCCGCACAGTTCAGGGTGCGGATCATATCGGCCTCGAGAGAGGCGAGCCACCTGTCGAGGACCTCGAAGGCGAGCTGCTCCTTGCTCTCGAAATGGTAGTAGAAGTTGCTCTTCGCAACTCCGCACCGCTTCAGGATGTCTTCCACGCTGGTGGAGCAGTAGCCCACCTGGTAGAACATCTCCGTGGCGCAATCGAGAATCTTCTCCCTGCTGCTCATCCGACCTGCCTGAACTTCTTAGATAGTACCGGTAAGTGCTAATACACATCTTACCAGAAGAGTTCCCGAAACGCAAGGCCCCTTCGAAATTTTCTTCGGAAAATTTTGCAAGCGGGCCGGCGAACGCTTTCGCGCGTGCCACCTATCGAAAGTCGGACGCTTTGCCGTCCCCGGCTCGAAGGGCCGCGAGATTCGATTCCGGTTCGCGCTAACCCCGCGCCCGGTCTGATCGTCAAAACTGCGTCGACGCGCTCGCGCCCACTCGCGCGGCGCAACGAATACCATCCGCTACCGGCCCGCGGCCCGCCGCAATGGCCGCTTGCCGTACCAGTCAAATCCGTCCGGAGGACGGTTGGCCGCAGGCCGATTAGCGCAGGACTTCAGTCCGGCGGCTCGCTCCGCCACGGCCCGGCATCCCGTCCGGCATCCCGTCCGGCGGCTCGCTCCGCCACGGCCCGGCATCCCGTCCGGCATCCCGTCCGGCGGCTCGCCGCGCCACGGCCCGGCATCCCGTCCGGCATCCCGTCCGGCGGCTCGCTCCGCCACGGCCCGGCATCCCGTCCGGCGGCTCGCTCCGGCGGCTCGCTCCGGCGGCTCGCCCCACCGGCAACCCGCCCGGCGGACAGCTCCGCTTCAAGGCGGTTTTCGATGCAGGAGGGACTTATGATACTCTGGCTGGCGATCCCGGCGCTCTCGGCTCTCCTCGCAGCATCTCCCGCACCCGGCGGCCTGCCCGCAGCGCCCGCAGCCGAACCGAAATCGTCCCGCGCGCAGGTGACCTACGCGCGGGACGTCGCACCGATCCTCTTCAAGAGCTGCGTCTCCTGCCACCGGCCCGGCAATATCGCCCCCGTCTCCCTGCTCACCTACGAGGACGCACGCCGCAATGCCGATCTTATGGCCGACGTGACCCGAATCCGCTTTATGCCGCCCTGGCACGCCGACTCGCACGGCGAGTTCGCCAACGAGCGCAAGCTCACGCCGGAGGAGATCGAAACGATCAGAGAGTGGGCCGTGTCCGGTACGGCGGAGGGCGATAAGAAAGATCTGCCGAAGCTACCGGAGTTTCCGGAGGGATGGCAGCTCGGCACGCCGGACTGCGTGCTGAAGCCGGCGCAAGCCTACACCGTTCCGGCCGAGGGGCCGGACGAGTATCGCTACTACGTGCTGCCCACGAACTTCGGCTCGGACCGATGGCTCTCCGCAATCGAGTACCGGCCCGGAAATATGCGCGTGACCCACCACATCATCGCATTTGCCGACAGCTCCGGAGCTGCGCGCCGCCGCAGCGATCGGGCCGGAGGCGCCGCCTATGCCGAATCGGGCGACGGCATCGGCTTCATCCCGACTGCCGTGCTCGGAGGCTGGGCGCCGGGCAACTTACCGGAGGCACTGCCGCCGGGCGTCGGCCTGCTGCTGCCGAAAGGCGCCGATATCGTGCTGCAGGTGCACTATCATAAGGACGGGAAGCCGGAGCAGGATCTGCCCTCCATCGGCCTCCACTTCTGCAGCTCGGCCGTGGACAAACGGCTGCGGATCCTGCCGCTCTTCGCGCCTATCGACATTCCGCCCGGCGATCCGGACTACGTCGCGCACGCGATTCCCTACCTCGCCTTCGACGACATGACCGTCATCGACGTGATGCCGCACATGCACTATCTCGGCAAAGAGATGACGATCCGCGCACGCCTTCCGGACGGAACCGTCCGGCAGCTTATCCACGTGCCTCGCTGGGACTTCAACTGGCAGACGACCTATCGCTATAAGAGCTTCGTGAAGCTGCCTGCAGGCTCCCTGCTCGGCATGAACGCCCATTTCGACAACTCGAAGGACAATCCGAAGAATCCGAACAGCCCGCCGCGTGAGGTCAAGTTCGGAGAGGCGACGACGGACGAGATGTGCCTCGGCTTCCTCTGGTTCACGTACGACAGGGAGAGCCTGACGCAGGGGAAAAGTGTGGCGGACCTGACGGACACGCTTACCGACGCTGCCCGCAAGCTCGGCGACTTCCTGGATTCGATCCGGAAATCGCTCAACTTCGACTTCGACTGACGGGGCTTTCTGGAGCGCTCTTACCTCAGTCCCATAGCCTCTCGCACGACGCGCATCGTCTCCTCGGCGGCGGCTTGCGCGCGGGCGGCGCCATCCTTGAGCACGCGCTCCAGCTCCGCCGGATCGGCCAGCAGCTCCTCGCGCCGGCGCCGAAGCGGCTCCAGCTTGGCGTTCAGGATGTCGATCAGCTCCCGCTTGTTCTGCACGCAGCCCCGCTCGCCGGCCCGATCCTCGTCCCACGAGGCGCGGTAGCCGTCCGGGTCGTAGAGCCGGCGGAGCTGGCAGACGACGCAGTTCTCCGGCTCGCCGGGATCCGTCTTCCGGATCTTGGTGGGCGTGGTGAAGGCGTTCATGATCTTCTCGCGGATCTGATCGGCTGTGTCCGAGATGTAGATCGCGTTGCCGTACGACTTGCTCATCTTCCGGCCGTCGATGCCGGGAACAACGCCCGTGTCGTCGTACGTGACGGTCTCCGGCTCGGGGAAAACGGTCCCATACAGGTGGTTGAAGCGGCGCGCGATGTCTCTCGACATCTCAAGGTGCGCCGCCTGGTCCTTGCCCACCGGCACGGCGTGCGCGCGATAGACCAGAATGTCGGCAGCCATCAGGCAGGGATAGCCCAGCAGGCCGTACGAGACCGACTCGTCGCCCGCGCCCTTCTCCTCCATCAGCTCCCGCTTCTCCTTGAACGTGGGCACGCGCTCCAGCCAGCCCAGCGGCGTGATCATGGAGAGCAGAAGGTGCAGCTCCGCATGCTGCTTCACGTGACTCTGAATGAAGATCGCGCAGCGAGCCGGATCCAATCCGGCCGCAATATACTCCGCCGCAACTTCCCGGCAGGCCGGCGCGATAAGCTCCGACTCGCTGTAGCGCGTCGTGAGCGCGTGCCAGTCCACGATGCAGCAGAACATCTCGTACTCGTCCTGCAGCCGCACCCACGTGCGCAGCGCCCCCTCGAGGTTGCCGATGTGCAGTGCGCCCGTTCCCGTAGGCTGCATTCCGCTGAGCAGCCGCTTGCGCTGTGCTCCCGTTTCCGTTGGAGTCACTCCTCTCTCATTGAACGTCCGATTGCGTATCGCCGATGAGCGCTTCAGTCGAAGTCTCGATTGCCGGAAGGATAATCTTGCCCGTCATGCCGGTGAACAGAAGAACCAGCAGCAGGATCATACCGAACTGCCCCATCAGCCTGCTGAAGCCGTCTGCCAGGTCGCCCGGCAGAACCGACCAGAGGATCTTGGATCCGTCCAGCGGCGGGATGGGGATCAAGTTGAAAAACATCAGGCTGAGGTTGATGAACAGGACGGCCTCGACGATCTGGCCGGCTATGCTGGACGGCATACCCGTTACAAACGACTGCGGTCCGCTCGCGGCGGGATCGACGAGCCAGGCCGCGTGCCCGGTCGCGAACGACACCCGTATCGCCAGTCCCGCAGCCACGGCCAGGATCAGGTTCATAAGCGGGCCGAACGCCGACACGATAAGGATATCCCGGCGCGGCTTCGAGAAGGCGCCGAAATTGACCCTCACGGGCTTGCCCCATCCGAGCCCGAATCCTGAGATGAGGGTAAAAACCATCATGCCGAAGCCGACCGGATCGAAGTGTCTGTCCGGCCAGAGCGTTATGCGGCCGTCCCTGCGCGGAGTCGAATCGCCGAGCCGGTCGGCCGAGATGGCGTGCCCGAACTCGTGCAGCGAGATGCTGCACACGATGACGACCAGGCCGATTATGAAGGCGCGAGGGTCAAAGTGAAAATGGGACATTGAGTCTATCCGGCACGCGGTCGTGCGCTAAGAGCGAATCGAGCGATTCGCGCTCGACGATGACGTCGGCGCTGCCGTCCGCCACCAGCACCATGGCCGGGCGAAGGGCCTTGTTGTAGTTGCTCGACATGCTGTAGTTGTAGGCGCCCGTGGTCTGGACGGCGAGGATGTCGCCCGGCTCGGGGCGAGGCAGACGCGCGTCCCAGAGCAGCACATCCGTTTCGCAGTGCATTCCGGCGATCGAAACGACCTCCGTCGCCGGCTGGTCCGCCCGGTTCGCCAGCAGACATTCGTACACGGAATCGTAGAGCTGCGGACGCGGATTGTCCGACATCCCGCCGTCGATCGAGACGTACGTCCGCTTCCCGGGAGCGTCCGAAATGGGAACCGTCTTGATGGCGCCCACGCTGTAGAGCGTTGTACCGGCTTCGGCTACCAGTGCGCGGCCGGGCTCGAGTATCAGGCCGGGCGCCGGAAGTCCCGCTGCGGCAAGTGCGCCATGCAGGCCTTGCGTGATCCTCTCGGCGAAGTCGGAATAGGATGGCGGGCGGTGCTCTGCGAGATAGCGGACGCCCAATCCGCCTCCGATATTGAGCTTTTCGACGGCCGCACCGGTCTCGCCGCGAATAGCCGCCATCAGCCGGACCATGATCTCGACGGACTCGACGTGCGTGTCCGAATCCAGAAGCTGAGAGCCGATGTGGCAGTGCAGGCCCCGGAACCGCATGCCCGGCGTCGCGAGCGCGCGGCGCACGGCCTCGATAGCGGCGCCGTCCGAGATGTTGAAGCCGAACTTCGTGTCCGCCTGGCCGGTGCGAATGAGCCGGTGCGTGACGGGGTCGACGCCCGGAGTAACGCGAAGCAGCACGTCGATGCCGGCGCCGGACCGGCCGTCGCGCCCGGCGAGGATGTCGCCCAGCATCTCCAGCTCGTGGAAGTTGTCTACGATGACGTATCCGACCTGCTTCGCAACCGCGCTTTCGAGCTCTTTGCGAGACTTGTTGCTTCCGTGCACGGCGATGCGGCCGGGCGGAAAGCCGGCTGCGAGCGCAACGTGAAGCTCGCCGAGCGAGGCCACGTCGAGGCCGAGACCCTCCTGCGCGACGATCCTGGCGACGGCCGTCGTGAGCAGCGCTTTGCTCGCGTAGAGCACCTCTACGCTGCCGTCCAGCCGCTTGCGGAACGCCGCCTGGAACTCCCTGCAGTTGGCTCTAAATGCGGCCTCGTCCAGCACGTAGAGTGGAGTGCCGAATCGGGACACAAGCGATGTACAGTCGCAGCCGCCAATCTCAAGATGGCCCTGCGCGTTGATGCGTTGGGTGCCAAGTAACATGTGTCTGGGATTCCCGAGCCGCCACGATCGGTCTGCTCGGGCTGACGTGCCGGAAGAGAGAGGATCGAGCGCGAAGTTATCCCGATAGTCTACCCCTGCCGGCCTGTCCCGGTCAAGGTGAATTCAAGCCGCATCGACCATGAGCCGGATCGAAGAGGATCGATCGTGGTAGAATGAGGAAGGAGGTCTACGCCATGTCTGCACCGAGCGCTGCGACAGCCCGAAGAACGCCCTATGTGTCGTACGAGGAGTTCCTCAACTCCGGCATCGAGGGTCACTACGAGTGGGTAGATGGAGACGTTGTCAAAATGAGTCCGGTATCCGGCCGGCATCAGGCTCAACTACAGTTTCTGATCGCGATCCTGACGCATTTTGTCGAATGGAAGAGCGCGGGGACGATCCGATCTGCGCCATTTCAGATGAGGCTGGAGATGAAGCGGCGCGGCCGGGAACCGGATCTCATCTTCGTTCGCGCAGACCGGCTCGTGAACATGAGGAAGAACCATTTCGACGGACCGGCGGACCTTGCCGTTGAGATCGTCAGCCCGGAGAGCGTCGTGCGCGATCGGGTGGACAAGTTCCATGAGTACGAAGAGAGCGGGGTCCGCGAATTCTGGCTGCTGGACTCGGAAGGCGCCGCCCCCGAGTTTTACACGCTGGCGCCGGATGGCCGTTATGAGTCCATTCCTCTCGGTGAAGGCCGCATATTCCGAAGTATCGTCTTGCCCGGTTTCTGGCTCGACGTAAACTGGCTCGCGCGGCCCTCGCTGCCGCCGATCATGGATGTTCTGCGCGCCTGGGGCGTTATCTAGGCTGGGTTTCGCCCCCGGCGGACGGTCTGCAGCGCACCCGCCGGACATGACCGCGGTTCATCGGCCGCTGCCCCACGCTGTCCCCCGATAGACATCATGACCTGGCGGTCATAACGAGGGCATGAAATCCCGTGCGGCCGGCGGTAACAGTCCCGGAGGGACTTAGCACGAATAGCCGCCGACTTTAGTCGGCCGGCGACGGCGAACGGCCGGCGCTCGCGCTCCAAGCATTCGGCGCAGGAACGACCATTTCACATGCCCGATCTTGCAGACGTAGTAATCGTCGGCGCAGGCATTCTCGGCGCCTCTCTGGCCTATGAACTGACGCACCGCAACTATCGCGTCGCACTGCTTGACTCCGGCCGCCCCGGCGCAGGCACAACCGCAAGCAGCTTCGCCTGGATCAACGCCACCTCCAAGCTCGACGACAGGACTTACCACCACCTGAATGCACTGGGCCGCGACCGGTACGATGTCATCTGCGGATCGAGCGCCCCGCCCGGACTGCGTCCGGGCGGGGCGCTCGTCTGGGCGGATCGGAGCGACGAGGCGCGGCTGCAGAGCGTGCGGGAGCGGGCGCGGCGCCTGCAGGCCTGGGGCTATCCCGTCACCCTCCTGACGGCGCCTGAGATGCGCACGCTGGAGCCGCACCTCACGTTCGCCGACGACGCGGAGGGCCTTTTCGCTCCGGCGGATCGCTGGCTCGACGCGCCGAGGGCCGTCGCCTGCCTCGTGCGGGACGCCGTGCGTCTGGGCTGCGATCTCCGCGCCGAATGCCCGGCGACGGGTTTCACAAGGGACGTCCGGGGCGCCATCTCCACGGTCGAGTGCCCGCAGGGCCGCATCGCCACACGCCACGTCGTCATCACCGCGGGTCTGGCCACGCCGGAGCTCGTGGCGTCCGCAGCCGGCAGCCAGGCAGCCGCTCGATGGGTCCCGGTCGTTCCCGCGCCCGGCCTTCTCCTGGAACTGCCGCCGCGCCCGCGCATCGGCCGCGTGCTCTTTCCTCCGGATCCCGGATGGCTGCACATGAGGCCGACCGCCTCAGGCGGACTCCTGGCCGGCGCCGACGACACGGATGAACTTTCCCGCGAGGACCGGAGGGCGGCTCACGAGCTTCTCCTCCAGCGAACGACGGCTGCCCTGGGCGCGGAGGCCGGAAGTCTGGACGGCAGGCCCGAATCCCGGATCTGCGTTCGCCCCATGCCGCGCGACGGCCTGCCCATCGTCGGCGCCATTCCGGACGTGCCCGGGCTCTTTGCCGCGGTTACGCACAGCGGAGTTACCCTCGGCCCGCTCCTCACGCAGATGCTGGCGACGGAGATCGCTACCGGACGGCCGCCGGACCTGCAACTGCCATACCGGCCGGATCGGTTTCACGTGCGCAGCTAAAAGCACAATGGAAAAGTAATGGCGCCTGGCCGCTACCACGACAGAAGGCGGGGGCGGAGATGGGCGGGGGCGCCCGCGAAGAAGTAGGAGACGTCGCCCTCGACCTGCCGGCTGCCCGGCGCGGCTGACGCGGGTAGCCGGACGTGGAAGCCTGCCCTCACCGTCTGGCCCGGCGCAACGCTGCCGAACGACTCGACGTCCGCCGGCTCGCAAACCGCGTCGGCAGGCATCGCCGCAAGGTCCATGCCGATCTTCACGTTGGCCACCGACGCTGCGCCTGCATTCAGAAGCGAGACGGTGACCGTCCCTTCCAGCTCGCCGCCGGGCCCGGAAGGCTTTGCCTCGACCTCGATCTGAGGGACGAGGCCGAGGATGCATGCGCTCGTCTCGGCGAGCGCGTGGGCGAAATCGTCCATGGCCGCAAGCGCGCGCTGGCCGGCCTCGTGGTCGACAATACGGCGCTCCAGCGCGTTCCGCTGCATGGCCGAGGCCTGGGCGAGCAGCAGGAGGGCGTGATGGATGCTGCGCACTCGGTTCGGGCCGCCGGAGCGCAGGTTTCCGCCTCCGCCATCCCGGAGCACGCGCTCGATGCGCGCTGTGAGCGCGGGCGCCGAGCCGGCCTGCTCGGAGAGCGCGCTCCAGATCTCCGCGCGGGCAGAGTGCGCCGCCTCCGCTTCGTTCGTAAAGCGCATCGCGACCCACTCTCCCGGCCCCAGCTCCCACGGTTTGACGATGACTCCCGGGCTGCCGAGAAGTCGCGGGCTTGTGCGCGCAATGCGCAGCGGAGGCTGTCTGTCTGTATTCCCCGCCGCGGAGGGCTGCGCGGTAGCTCCGGCCCCCTGAGATAGGGAAGCGGTCTCGACGCGGTAGACTCCCTCGTCCAGCCTGGCGCGCACCTTCAGGAGGAACTTCTCGCGGGTCGGGTTGCCCACGCACACAGCGGCCCCCTCCGGGCCGTGCACGGCCGTGACGATCAAGGAAGGACTCTCGCAGAAGACCGCGCAGGCCGGCCGCTCCAGCCCGAGCCATCGCGACAGAGCCTGAGCCTCTCCGCCGGATGCGTCCAGGCCGGTCGCCTTCAGGCCCATGTCGCCGGGCGCGAGCCTGCGCGCCTGCCCGCCTTCGGGCTGCCGGAATACGTTGATGCCCACGATTACGGTGCGTGGCGCCGGCTCGGCCGCAGGCGCGCTCTGCCGGTATACCACCGGAAGGGTCCGGCCGGCGACCGGCAGGCCGGGCCGTGAGCGGGCGAAGCTATGGGCGCCTCCCTCCGCCGGCAGGGCTGCGCCGCGGCCGGAGAAGAGCGCCGGCCGGCCGCTCGATGCGCAGAGCTGGACGGAAATTCTGGCCGCGATTATGCTCAGGAACAGGATCGGAAGGATGAAAACCGAACGCCGCGAAATACGAGTCACTACGAAGGTTCCTCGGGCGGGGAAGCGGAGACGATGGACCGGATACGCCGTTCAAACTCCTCGCGGTCCAGCATCACGCGGCGGCCGCACGTGCCGCATACGGCGCCGACGTCGGCGCCCGTGCGCGTGATCTTCCACTCGAACCCGCCGCATGGATGCGGTTTGCGCAGGCGGACGATCATGCCTGGCGCAAGGGGTATCCTGGAGCGCATAGATGTGCTGCGTCTACTAACGTGCTCGATTGCACGCCCATTATACCGAACAGATTCCTCACCGGTCAAGGTATGCTCCGAATCCGGGCGCCGGGCTGTTGTCGGGGCGTGCGGGCCGAAGGGTACAATAGTGCCTATAGCAGCCGGCCGGGGAAGGAAGGCGCATCGAGACAGGGGAGCCATCCGGCCCGGTTTGCGCAACTCAGGCACTTGCGATTCCAGACGAGGCGCTCATGTCCGCTGCGTGGCTAATGCAGGAAGGTGGCTGGGACTTCAACGCGTGGAGGGCGCGCGATAACTGGCAGATTCTGTACAGCCAGCAGTCCGGTGAGGCGGATATCCTGCGCCTCACAACACGGCGAGAGCTGCGGACGGGCTGGGAAGCGCACGCACGTCTCTGGAAGTTCCTCACGGAGGAGATCCTCGGCAGCGTCTCGGATCGGCCCCCCACGGCGCCGGACTGCGAGACCCTCGAAACCCTCCCGTCCAGGTCCCACCTGGCGCGCCTTGTGCGCTATCGCGTAACGGAGACGGAATGGGTGCGCGCCTGGCTTCTCGAGCCGGCAGAGCGCAACGGGCTGAATCCGGCCGTCGTCGTCGCGCATCCCGCGACGCCCGACGGCAAGTGCGCCGCCTCGGGAATGTCGGACGACGCCGATCTCGCCTGGGGAGTGGAGCTTGCAGAGCGCGGATTCGTGGCGCTCGTTCCCGACGCCATCGGCTTCGGCGACCGCCAGCCAGGCCGGCCCGGCGCCATGTACTCCAGCGCCGACGACTTCTTCGCCGTGCATCGGTACGGCTCCGCCGCCGCCAAGATGGCGTTCGACATCTCTCGCGCCGTGGACGTGCTCTCCTGCGCGCCCGGAGTCGACGCCGGCAAGATCTGTGCGCTCGGGCACGGCATGGGCGGCGCCATCGCGCTCTTCGCCGCCGCGAAGGACGATCGCATCGCCGCCACGGTCACAAGCTGCGGCTTCAACCTGCTTCGCGCAGACCCGATGGCGTACCGCTGGTGGCGAAGCTCCTGCTTTATGCCCAGGCTGGGATACTACGAGCGGTTCATCGATCAGACGCCCATCGACTTCCACCACTGGATCGGCCTCGTGGCGCCCCGGCCGCTCCTCATCTGCGCCGCACTGCGCGACGCTCAGTTCCCGCGCGCGGAGGCGCTGCAGCACGCGGCCCACCGCGCCCGGGAGGTCTACCGCCTGTACGACGAGAGGCTAAGCCTGAAGACGTACTGCTTTCAAGGAGAGCACGGTTTTCCGCGCCGCGCCAGACTCACGGCCTATCGCTTCCTGGAAGAGAGCCTCCGCTGAGGCGACCGCTCGATACGGTCCGCTCGGAATCTGCCCGGATAACCATCGGGTACGCCGGACCTCAGGAGTAAGACAATGCGGATTCGAATGGTGTTGCTTGCGGCGCTTTGCGCCATGCCGCTTGCGGTTCGCCCGGCGCTCGCCGTCGATCTCGATACGGAGCTGCTGACGGCGACCCATACGGGAACGCCGGCAGCCGTCGAGGCCCTGATCGCACAGGGCGCCAACGTGAACGCGAAGGACCCCGTTCTGGGATGGACGCCCCTGCACGTGGCCGCGATGTATCGCTGCTACAACAACATGCAGAAGCTCCTGGATCACGGCGCCAACGTGAACGCGGCCGACGCCAAAGGCAATACGCCTCTCATTCTCGCCGTCGATTCCGTCATCGTCTCCCGGGACGGCCAGCCGCTCGATCCCGACCCTGACGTGATCGTCATGCTGCTTTCGAAGCATCCCGACCTGGACGTGCGTAACGCGGCAGGGCGCTCGGCCATCATGGTCGCCATGGAGGACCATCGCGTTCAGATCGTCAGGTTGCTGAGAAAAGCGGGCGCGTCAGAAGCGGATACCGCCGGATCCGCCTTTATCGGAGCAATCCGGGACGGCGACGTGGGCGCGGTTAAGGAGCTGCTCAAGCAGGGCGTCAAGCCGGATACCGCGGATCGCTCCGGCCGCACCGGCCTGATGATCGCCGCAGACGTGGGAGCGGACGACGTGGCTTCAACGCTGCTGAGTCTGCACGCCAACGTGAACGCAATGGATCGAGAGGAAACGACGGCCCTGATGTTCGCGGTGCGTCACAGCCACGAGGCGATCGTAAAGCTCCTGCTGGACTCGGGAGCCGACGCGAACATCGCGCGCAAGGCGACGAAGGAGACTCCGGCTCACATCGCCGCCGGCGACAGGAACCCGAACATCCTGCGGATGCTGTTGGAGAAGGGTGCGCGTGTGAACGTCGCGGATAACTACGGCGTCACGCCGCTTATGCGCGCCGCCATGGGAGCGGTTCTTGACTTTACGCTCAACACGACCGGCCGGATTGCGCTGCCGATCAACGTCAAGATGCTCCTCGACCACGGCGCGGACGTCGCCGCGACGGACGCGGCCGGAGATACGGCGCTGAGCTTCGCCATGCAGGTGCGCACGAATCCGAGCTACCCGTCGGATGCTACGCCCGACGACATCGCCAAAATCAACAGCGCGCTCGCCCTGGTGGTCTCGATCCTGCGGAATGCCGGCGCTCACTAGCCCGCGCCGGCCGAAGTCAACCACGCGTCGCCCCTGAAGCACGCTCGCCCGCAGGCCAATTCAGACGGGTGTCTTACGGGGGTTGACCAAATAGTACCAACCGACGGGAATCGGCGCATCCGTGTCCGAAGGACACGTGGCCGCAGGCCGATTAGCGCAGGACTTCAGTCCGGCGCCCGAACGGGAATCGGCGCATCTGTGTCCGAAGGACACGTGGCCGCAGGCCGATTAGCGCAGGACTTCAGTCCGGCGCAACGCCGCAACGCCGCCGCCCGCAACCGCCGCGCCGGCACCCCTATCCGCGCGCCCTCGGCGCCGCCTCACGCTGTGGGCCCGGAGGATAGCTTCTCGGCGAAGCGCGCGCGCCGCGCGAACGTGGACAGCAGGTGGGCCTCCTCGCGGCTGTATTCGTGCGGCTCCTGGCTGTATACCTCCAGTACGCCGACCGTCTTGCGCGCACGGTTGATCGGAATGCCCAGGTAAGAGGTCAAGCGCTCGCGCGCCAGCCAGGAGTGGAAAAGCGCTCGCGGCTCTTCGCGAAGCTGGGCGACGGGAAACGATTGGCCGCGGCGCGCCACCACGCCCGCAAGGCCCTGTCCGACCGGCACGGTCTCGTCAGGGCCCGACGCGCGAAAGCCGCTCGACGCAAGCAGGCGGAGCTGATCTCCCTCCACGCGATACACCGCGCCCCGATCGGCGCGCATGAGCGCAATGGCGAGATCGCACAGAACGTGGGGCGCGTCCGACTCCTCCAGCGCCGCGCCGATCGCGTTTGCCAGCCGCCGCATGTAGCGCCGTATCTCGTGCGAGCGGGCCCGCGTCTGCTGGAATCGCTCCGCGTTCACCACGGCGATGGCGGCCTGGTTGGCGACGGTGTAGAGAAGCTCCATCTCCTGAACCGTGAAAAGCCGCCGCTTGCTGCTCATCGCCTGGATTACGCCTATCACGTCGTCTCCAGCCTGCATGGGAACGCAGAGAGTGGAGGTGACGCCTGCAGCATCGATGGGAGCGGAGCGGTTGCGCGGGTCCGCCGCGACGTCGGAGACGGCCTGAGGCGTCTGCCATTCGAACACCCAGCCCGCAATCCCCTCGCCCGGCCCGGGCTGAACGACGTCGAACTGCTCCGGCGCAACGTATCTGCTCAGTCTCGTGATCAGCTTGCCCGCGTCCCGATCGTAAAGTTGAAGCGCGAACCGATCGACCTTCAAGAGGGTAATTACGCTGTCGGCCACGAAGCTCAGCACGCGATCGATCTGAAACGTGGAGCTGACGTGCGTAGAAAGGTCGAACAGGGCGCTCGCCTCCTCGGCCCGGCGCTGCGCATCCTCATAGAGCCACGCGTTTTCGATTGCGATGCCCGCCTGCATGCCGACGGCGGCCAGAAGCTTCAGATCGGCCTCGGAATACGCGCTGCGCTGCAGACTGGTGACAAGCACGAGGCCGAGGATCTCGTCCCGGCTGCGGATGGGCGCTGCGATCAGGGAGCGCGCTCGATCCTGCCCGAAGAGCTCCTCGAAACCCTCGATCTCGTCCGTATCGGAGAGGCGGATCAGCTCGCCCTGCTGCAGCACGCGCGCCGGCATGCCGGATTCCACCGCGAGCTGCACCTCCCGGTCCTCGTCCGATAGGCCCCGATCTGCGGCTATGAAGAGGTGCGTCCGCTCGTCGTTCATGAGCCACAGCACGGCCGTGCGATGTTCGAGGTGGCGCCATAGCGCGGTCAGCACGCTGTCCAGAACTTGCTGGACGTTGAGGCTGCTGGAGACGGTGGCGACCGCCTCGTAGAGAACGGCCAGCTCCCGCTGCTGCTCGCCGGCAAGCCGCGTGGAGCGCTCGATTCCACGGCCGAGCACGGCGAAGTCGGCCAGGAGGGAGAGCGATTCGAGATCGTCCGTGGCGAACGCAGCGGCATTCCCTTCCGGCGTCACGCGGTTGATGGCCGTGAGCGTTCCAATAACTCGCCGCGCAGCCCGCAGCGCGACGACTGCCGCAGAACGCGGTCCGCCGGACGGCGCCGCCGGCTGCGCAGGTGTGCGCGCGCCGCTTCGGCGCGTCTCCGCGCCTGCCACGGCGAAGAGATCCGATGTATCTACAATCTGGGAGCCATCGAGGAGAAAGGCCTCTCCGGTAAGAACGACGGAGGCGGAGAGCGAATCCGACACCCGGGTGCGGAGGCCGACCACTTCGCGCGCGTTGTCGCCCGCAGCCGCCACGATGTCGAGCATGTCGCCGGAATCGGACAGGATGCCTAGCGCAACCGCGCCGGCGCCCGTGAGCCGGCATGCCTCCTCCACCACAATCTGCTGGATATCGGCGGCAGGCAGGGACGCTGCGAGCGCATCGGTCAGGCGGCGGACAGCGGCGCGCTGTTGCGCCGATCGGCACATGGTCGTCTCCTCCTGGGCGCATTTTCGCATAAATGGTACGGCGTGTCAAGGCGAGTAAGCAGTGGATGGTGGACAGCGGTCGGTGGGCAGCAGGCAGTGAGCGACGAGCGGTGATCGGTGGGCAGTGGCCGGTCGTTCGCGGCCAAAGATCCTCATCATTGCGACAATCCACACTTTACGGGCGTCCGATTGGCGCAAGCGAGCCGATTTTTGTGAATTTTGTGTCAAGCTACAGGCAGGAAAACGAGGTATTGGCGGGGAAACTAAAAAATACGATTGTTCGACCGCCTGCCATAGCGCGGCCGGCCCCCTCTCGGATTTAGCAATTTTCGCTCGATTGAGCATGACGGCCCGGTCCCGTCCCTAGCTCTCTTATTCAGGAGGTAACTGAATGTCGCGACTGCGCATGGTGCGCGCGTTTGTATCCGTGAGCCTGGCGCTCGGGCTTGCCGGATGCGGGGGCGGAAACGGGGGCACGACGTTGCCCGTCTACACCAGCTCCACCTCGACTTCACTCGCAGCGGTCAGAGTAGTCAACGCAGTGCCGGACTCCGTCAGCGTCTCCGTCACCGTTGACGGCAATCCGCTTGCGTCGGGCGTCGCCTACGATACAACCAGCCCCTACGTCAGCGTCTCGGCTGGCTCTCACACGGTGGCGATCACGGTGAATGCGGCGGCAACGTCGGGCGGAACGCCGTATACCACGACCAGGTCTTACACTACCGGCGCCAGCACGAGCTACACGCTGGACGTGACCGGCGAGCTGACGAACAGCTCCGTGGCGTCGCTGCTGACCAACGACAACATCACCGTGCCTTCGGGCAAGACAGCCATCCGATTCGTAAACGCAGCTCCCAATTCGGGCACGGTGAACGTCTTCATAACGGCGCCGGGAGCCAGCATCTCAGGCATCACGCCTGCCTTCAGCAACGTGACGTACGGAACGGCAACCGGTCTTCTGCTCGTCCCATCCGGCTCCACAGAGATCCGCGTCGTGTCGTCCGGCAGCGTCATCGCGGACAGCGGAACGGCGACGCTCAATTCAGGCGACACCGACAACGCAGTCTTCGCCGGCGACGCCGGCGTCGGCAAGACGCCTTCCGTGAACGTCCTGAACTCGGAGCAGCAGGGCCGTCTCTTCGTCGTGAACGCGGGCATCCCCGCCGGCATCGACGTTACGGTCGCCAGCAACACGGTCATTCAGGACCTGCTGAACCAGGCGGCAAGCGGCGTCGTTCCCATCGCAGCCGGCAGTCAGTACGTCGGCATCCTCGGACCCAGCGGAAGCGCGCTCTTTTCCAATGTCCTGAACGTCGTGGACGGAAGCTCCTACCTGCTTACGGTAACGCCCGACCAGTTGCTCGTAGCCCCGATCACTCCCTCGACTTCCGCAGGAATCGTGGAGTTCGGCAACCTTGCCACGGTCACCTCGTCGGTATCCGGCAGCGGCTCCGATCTTCCGGCCGAGGTCTTTGTGACCAACGTCACGACCCACCAGACAACGGAGATCACTGCCGGTCTCTCGTACCAGCAGTTTACCGTCGTCGGCAGCCTCGCGCCAGGTACCTATAACGTCGGCTACTACCTGCCGGGTTATGGACCGGGAGATCCTTACGTCAACAATGGGCCCGCCAAACAGGCGGGAATCAGCTCGGCCGTTGGCACGATCCAGATCGCATCCGGCCAATTTAGTGTGGCAGTCGGGCAAGTGACGGTAGTCTACGATTCCGGTTCGGCTGCAATTCCGGATCTGACCGTTACGTCCACTCAGACCACCTCAACTAACGGATCGACAACGACAGGCACGACGACCAACACCTATCCGAACCTGTACCAGCAGCCGTTTAGCGCAGGTCTCGGGATCGTGTCGATCAACTCGTACTGACCTATGCTCCATTAGCAGGCCGCGCAGGCTCCCGATCCCGGGAGCCTGCGCTTTTTTGGGTGTGCCGGGCTACAGGAGCGAAATCAGCTTGTGAGTCTGCGGGATAACGCGCACGTCGGCAAGGCGTCGCGAGGCCCGGGCGTGGAGCGTGAGAAGACGCGCAGGCGATACGGACGAGCGCTCGGACCCGAAGGGAGTTACGGGCTGCAGGATAAGTGGGATCGATCTGTCCGCCGCCGCAAGCGCTTCCGTCGCCATGTCCAGCTCCGCGTCGGTCGTTCCGGCTGTGACGACGAGCTTCGCGTACACCTCTTTGCGCCTTGCGATCTCGAGGAAAGCGGCGTGCCTCTGCCGCGTCGTTTCGATGTCGATCCCGGTCGCGCTCGGCGCCTTGAAATCCATCGAGATCGTATCGAGCAGATCGACGATGCTCGCGAGATGATCCGGGAGAAGGCCGTTCGTCTCAAGGAAGATGCGCAGCCCCAGCGCCCGCACGTCCGGCAGCCACCGCCGGAGGAAGCGGCTATGCAGCAGCGGCTCGCCGCCCGTAAGGGAGATGGAATGGTGCGGCTCGACCAGATATGAGCGCACAAAGCCCGTCAAGTCGTCCGCGCCCACCGGATTGGCCGCTGACCGAAACTGACCGGATCCGGCCGGAAACTCCACACGGCATGCCGCCGGAGTGCCGGACTCTTTAAGCGTCTCCGGGCTGTCGCAATAGCTGCATCTGAGGTTGCAGCCGAAGGTGCGAATGAAGACCTGGCGGCGTCCGACGTGCAGTCCTTCGCCCTGGATGGAGGAGAATACCTCTACCAACCTGATTGCATCGCGATTCTGCGGCGCGGCGCCTGTGTTTCTCATGGCAGGATCGTTATACGAGACCGGGCCGGCGCGGAGTTTCCTCCACGCCGGCCCGATGCCATTCCGCCCAGACGAGACCGGCCATCGCAAACCGGTCCTGCAGCCCCGGCGCAGAGGGCGGTTGTCCTGACTTAAGCGCGTCGCCGAACCGGCTCCTCCGGCATAGAATCCGCGCCCGTGGTCCTCTTATTGGCCGTTCGATCCCGTGCTCGGAAGTATGGTGCCCTCGGTATCGTTCGTAAACACCAGGTGAAGGGGCTGCTGCCCGGTTCCGGGATGCCTCATACCGACCACCCACGCAGTGTAAGAGGTTGTAATCGTGAAAGCGAATCCGTTTGTGCTCAGATCCGTGATGATCGGCGTGGGAGTCGCGCCGCTCACGTCGTAGAGAGCAAGCTGGAACGTTTCCGGTTGCACGGCGGTGTTCGGTGTGCAGAGCACATAACCGGAGCTGTTCAAATAACTGACGTCGCCGATCCCGATCTCGCCGGGCGGTGAGTTGGTGACGGGCGTTCCGTACAGCGACAGCATTCCGGAATCCGGGCTGAGGTTGACCAGCCTGATCTGGAATGACGTACTGGAAACCGAGCTGGCAGCCGGCTGCGGGTCCTGGAACACCTTGATCTGCGGCGCAGTCACGCCGCTCGTGCCGAGGATTCCGCAAACGGCGACCGTATCGTGCAGGCTCTGATCCAGGACGACGTTCGTGGGACCGGCGACCGTCGTGGATGTGCCCGACTGCTGCGCCGTTATGCTTGTGCTGCCGTATGAGCCCTCGATGTAGAGCGTCAGGCCGCCTATGGCAAGGTCCTGAGCGGAGACGCTGCCATGGCTCGCCGCGACGTCTATCGCCTCCGGGCCGACCAGCGCGTTCATCACGCGGTCATAGCTATAATTGCTCGCTCCGCCGAGCTGGCCGGCCGCGTGGTGATCGCCGCAGCCGGTCGCAAGCGCCATGGCGCCGAGGATGCAAAGTAACGCAAAAAGCCGTTTCATCCAATGTCCTCCATAGGGATGTGTCGGGGTCAGCTCACGGACACATTTGTGTAGCAGGGAGAAGTGAAATCAGGATCCCAAAGGTCCTTCTCTATGCTGCCGCCATGAAGCGGGCCGCCCTGCGCGCAGAGATCGAAGGGGGCGTCACTCGTCGGGAATGTGCGCCTCCGCGTCTCCGGATGCGAAAAGGAATCGGTTATCTTTCCAGGAGTGCGGGCGGACGCGCAGGCAGACCCCGCAGGAGGGGCCGACACCGTGATGTCCGCTTCCTTGCTTGTCCCGGTATCAAGCATATTATAGCGCAATTGTGTGAATTGTCAAACCGCTACAAGCTCCGCGCGAGAGTATAAGGCAATCCGGCGGCGCATCTAACCGACCGGCCGGTGTCCTGGCCCGCTCGGCTTCGCGGATTCCGGCGTCCTCACGGAATTGGAGAGGCCGTCATACCTGCCGCGCTCCAACTTCGGCAGGTCGGAGAGGAACCGGTGTATGGCTCCTGCATGGGTCAGGGGGCGGCGCGCACGATTGCATCCGCCACTCGCGCTACTCGCGCCATCTCGCCCACGTCGTGAACGCGCACCACGGAGGCGCCGTTCGCTATGGCGATGGCCACGGCAGCAGCGGTTCCCTCCAGCCGCTCGCCGGGAGGCAGCCCGCCGAGCACGGCTCCAATGAAAGATTTCCTGGACACGCCCACAAGAACGGGATACCCGACCTCGGAGATCTCACGCAGCCGTCGCAGGAGCTCCAGGTTCTGTTGGGCCGATTTGCCGAAGCCGATTCCGGGGTCGATGACGATGGACGCCCGAGCGATGCCTGCGGCCTCCGCCTCTGCGCATAGCCGGGCCAGGAAATCGCAAACGTCCCTCACCACGTCGGAATAGGCGGGCGCGGCAGGCAGGGCGGCGGGAAGACCCGGCATATGCATAAGGCAGACGGGCGCGCCGGATCGCGCCGCGAGCGCGCTCATCTCGGGATCCGCGCGCAGAGCGCTGACATCGTTTATCATCGCCGCGCCCGCTGCAATGGCGTTCGCCGCGACGGATGCCTTGTATGTATCGATCGAGATGGGAAGCTCGGGGAGGCGTGCGGCTATCGCCGTGATGACCGGCAGCACTCGCGCCATCTCCTCTTCCTCGGGCAGCGGCTTGCCGGATGCGAACGTGGCCGGGCGAGTGGATTCGCCGCCCACGTCCACTATGTCCGCGCCCTCCGCCGCCATGCGCTCGGCGTGATCCGCCGCAACGGAAAGGTCGAGAAACCGGCCTCCGTCCGAGAAGGAGTCGGGCGTGACGTTCAGCACGCCCATCACGAGTGTGCGCTCGCCGCGCCATGCGGAATCGAGCAGCCGTCGCAAGGATCGGCTGCTCGGTCGCGCGGCGATAGATTCCAACTCTGTGTCGTGCGGCGGCATGATATGAAATGCTACCACACTCCGGCGCGTCGGCATACCCGGCACGTGTCGGCCGGGGTCCGCCATACGTGCTAGTTGTACTTCATGGAGCGGCAGGGCTCGCAGAAGTCGGGCAGAATGCGGCTGCCCAGCTCGAGCAGGATCTGTTTGCCGGTTTCGCTGAGGCAGAAGCCCCGCTCTTCCACAGCCTCGACGGCATCCCGCGTGAGCTTGACCCGGAACACCGTATCCTCGATCGCCAGCGTCACGATCTGGTTGAGCTGATACGTGTCCAGGTTCTCGAGCGCCTCGCGGGCGTCGGCGGCGTGCGTGCCGCTGGGGTCGAGCAGGATTGCCTGAGTGAACTCCTGCACCGCCTGCGATACGTCGCCGTAGTGCTGGCAGAGGAGCGCCTTCTTGAACCTGTGAACGGGGGCCTCGGGATCGATCCGGATGAGCGCGTTGGCCACTCGGATGGCCGCCTCGACGTCTCCGGACTGCACGTATGCTGCGCCGAGCGCGTCCAGCGCGCCGATGTGGCGCGGACAGGACTTGAGAATGGATCGGCCCGTTTCGATGGCCCGAGCGAAGTCGCCACGCTCAAGGGCCATGGAGAGGATCAACTCGCGGGCGGGTAGAAGCTCCGGGCGCTGCTTCGCGGCGGCCTCGGCCGCCCGCAGTGCGGCGCTCTCGTCTCCGAGCGAACGGTACATTTCCGCGATGCGAAGAGTACAGGAGTAGGCGTCTGCGCCCGCCCCGACGGCGCGGGCAAGACTGGCGATCGCGTCGGCGTAGCGCTCCCTGCGAGCCTCCTTATCGGCGCGGCGCAGCCAATGGCTGCCGCCCTGCGCCGAGTGAGCGCGCATGGCTTCCTGCGGCTCGACCATTGAGGCCGCCCTGGACTGAATTGGCATCGATTCGCTCCTGGGCCGGAGCGGACCGCATACTGCCAGATTGAATTGCGGTCGCGGCGCAGCCCGAAAGGGTACTTATATGCGCATGGTTCGACGACGTTCCGAACAACACGATACAGCCCGCTACGGCACCGCCTGACGCGAACAGCGTAGGTTTCAGCATCGTCTAGGAATGCAACGCACACCTGGAATATATCGGCGGGTCCGCCAAACCGCTATGGTATAACCACCGTTTTTGTGGATTCGGAGGGCTGCACAGGCGCAAAGCCGGATAAAATACCTGGGATACGGCCCACCATTATTTGATCGTTCGGTTGCACGGCAGGGAGGAAATCAGGTGGGCGCCGCAAAATTTAGGTCTGGTCAGCTCGAAGGTGGCGAGCTGCTGGTGAATTCAGGATGCGCTGCGCGCCGGCATGCCGCGGTGAGGAGCTGCGGCCCGCGAGGGCCTGCGTCGTAGGCGGATCGCTGACGGAAGACCAGACAGGCGCTTTGTTGGGAGACTCCAATGCCTAGAGTGAAATGCCCGCATTGTGGTGCCGGGAACCAGGACGCCACAGAAGACGATACCTGCTGGCAATGTGGCAACGTACTTGGCGCGCCCGTAGCTCGCGGAGCACAGCCCCGGCCGGCTGTATTTGAGCCCGGCGCTCCGACCCAGCAACTGGATCCCTCGCAGATGGGTTGGCTCTCGTCTAACGCCGGCGGGGTTTCTCAACGCACGATTGCGTTCGCGGCGCTGATTGGCGTATGCATCCTGGGCGCCATAATCATCGTGCTCGTCTATCTGCTGCTCTCGCGGCCGGCAGTCTGACGACGCCGAAGACCTGGGCCGGGTCGGGGTAAACGCGATACGGGTTCCAGCCGACATGGTATAATACGATTTGCGTCTCGCCATCGGGCGTGGGCGCAGCCAGAGCAGATTGGAGAGACGGGATGGCGAAGAAAGACTCTAAGACGAACGTTACCGCCCGCGCTGAGCTGAAGGCGGCGCAGGCCGTGTGCAGGTTTTGCGGCAAGAAGGCGGAAGTAGTCCGGCTTCTGACCCCCGGCGGCAAAGCGCAGATGTTCCGGAAGTGCTGCGCCTCGTAGCGCGCCGCTCACATCGGTAACAACAGGTTCCAACACTAATAGCGGGCGAGCCGGCAAGGCTCGCCCGCTTTTGGCGCGTCTAAGCCCCCGCCGCGGCGCCGTTTCCGTGGGATTTCGCCGCCCGCCCCGGTCTCCGCATTGCTCATGGATCTCGTTGCCTCCTGTTCGGACGGATTCCGCAATCCTCCTGACGGCCGTGGCGCATCAGAAACTCCCTGTCCTCCTCATCCTGAAGGTGGCGCAAAAAGCGCATCACCGCCCAATAAACGGTTCATCCGGTCACTCTGTTGAACCCTGACCGCGCGCTCAGAACATCCGTCCGGGCAAATCAGGCCGCCTGAACCAGTCCCGGAGGGACTTTGCACGCATAGCCGCCGACTTCAGTCGGCCGGCTGCCCCAGTCGGCCGGCAACTTCCATCGGTCACTGGGGCGAACCCGGGATCTGTTGCTCGGTCCACGTCGGGCCGGCGCAGGATGGGCCGCCCGGCGTCCAGTCGAGCCGGTCGATGCGCATGGTGCGCTCGGTCATTCCCGGATTCCACGCGTGGTAGACGATGTAATCCGTCACGCGGTCCGGCCCGGTGACGACGGAGCAGTGGCCGGGACCGACGACGTGGTCCGGGACGCCTCGCAGCACGCGCGGGCCCGATTCACACCCGGCATTCGAGTAGGGGCCGAGGACGGAATCGGAGACGCCGAAGTCGACGCCGTAGCCGCCGGAATCCCAGCGCCCTCCGCTGTAGAGGCAGAAGTAGCGGCCGTCGCGCTTACGCACGCAGGGCCCTTCGAGCGTGTGCCAGTCCCACACGGCGCCGTACATCGTGCGGTCGGATTGGAACCGCTGCCAGTCCGCAGTCGCGCGCAGCACAACGCGAGGATCTCCCGCCAGCCGCGTCATCGATTCCATCCGGTCCACCACAAGCGCAGTCCCCGGCCTGTATCCGCCATCGCAATCGAGGAAATCCGTTGCGTAGAAGAGATACCAGGCGCCGTCGTCGTCCTGAAATGGGCTGGGATCAATGGCAAAGGGCGTCCGGCTCACGTCCGTAAGCGCGACTCCGGCGTCCACAAAGGGGCCCATCGGATGGTCGGCGGTCGCAACGCGCAGATGATGCCGCGTATCGGCAAAGCCAACCGAGTAGTAGAGAAAGTAGCGGCCTTCGTGGCAGGCAACTTCCGGCGCCCAGAACGTCTCTCCAAGAGCGGGGTCGTCGGGCGGCAGGAGCGCGCCGCCCACACGATGCCAGCTCACAAAGTCGTCCGAGCGCAGCAGCGGAAAGAGGCGTAGCTCCGCGTTCATCGCCGCGAAGGCCTCTTCGGCCTCCTCAATCTGCCCTGCGGCCTCCACGTGCCCCGTTCCGACGGCGTAGTACTCCCCGCCGGCCGACCAGACGAACGGGTCGCCGAGGTATTCGGCATAGACCGGATTGGTGTAGCCTTTCATCTCGATTCCGGGCGCGCTATTCGTCATCGTCAGCCTGTTCGGCCGCCGAGCCCATACTGGATTCGGCGGATGGCGTCGTCGGGATCCTCGACCTCGACGATCAACTCGTCGTACCGATCGTCCTGAAGCTCGATCACGACCGTCTTCTCCGGCTTGTGCACGTCCCAGAACACCTTCTTGCCGGACTGATAGAACGTTCCCGCCGTAATCACGCCGGGCAACTGAGTGCCGGGCATCCTCAGCCCGTGCCACCACCCCCGCGCCACCTCCGGATCGTACCGCGCGTTCCGAATGTGAGCCAGCGGTATGTCCAGCGATCCCTTCAGCGCCCAGAGCTTGTCCAACCCCTGTACTTCGACGTGCAGCATCTCATCGACGATCGTAATGGTGACCATGTTCGTTTCAGCCTCCGCGGGCCGCCTCCGGTGAATGTTACGTATGTCTGTTGGTTGAGGTTTCGCCGGCGCAGCCGCGACGGGTTCGACATGAGCGGGCGCGCCGGTCAATCGTTAACATCCTGAAAAGGGATCGGGCCGCCACTGTCGAATTGGCAATGGTACAGGCTTCGCCAAACAGGCGGGCCGCAACCCGACCCGGCGCTCCTAACGCCGGCCGATCTCGCATAGCGCAGGGGCGAGCCCTGCGGCATGAATGACATTAGACAACTGGACGTTCGATCCTCCGGCGCCGCAAGAGCTCCTGGTCGCCGGGCATGGCGGCGCCGTTCTGCAGGCCGCCTTCTCCGACGACGGCAAGCTCCTCGCATCGATCGGCTACGACCACAGAATCCTGGTCTGGGATCTCGAGACGCGCAGCATCCGGCGCGTGCTCTATCTCCGGAGCTATAGCTCAAGCTTCGCGCTCTCTCCGGATGGGCTGACGATCGTCGCCGACAACGGCGACATGTGGGACGTGGAGAGCGGCGAGCGGCTGACTCTGCGGCGCCGCAGAATGCTCGCGCTCGCAATCTCCCCGAACGGACGCTTCCTCGCCGCGATGAGAGACCATCCGGAGTGCGGCAAGCTCTCCATCACCGAGCTCCGAACCGGCAGGCCGGCGCGCCTTCCGGGCTGGCGCAACCTATCGCGGGAGCAGCGCCATCTCGTTCCGGAGACCGACACATCTCTGATCAGCGATGCAAGCGTTGCCTTTTCCCCAGACGGATCGACGCTCGCAGCATGCGGCCGCCCGATGCCGGTGGATTGGGACCCGGACACCCAACAACTGCACGCGCGCACCCTCCTCTTCGACCTGAACGGAGGCGAGGTCCGCAAACCGCTGGCCGGCCGCAACTGCCGCGCTCTCGACCGCGTCGGGCCGCATCCCGGCCACGTCATCGGCATCGTCTTCGAAGAGGACGAGCCGCAGGAGATATGGGATCTCGCAACCGAACAGCGGCTCGCCGAGCTCGACTCGCGGCCGGAGCATCGATCCGCCTGCGCCTTACCGGACGCGCAGAGTGACGAGACGCCGGAAGGAACGACCGTCTATTCGTGCTGCGTCGTGACCCACGACGTGGGACGAACCCTCCCGGAATCTGTGGCGCTCTCGCCGGACGGATCGCGGATCGCCGAGGGAGGAACCGGCGGCAGCGTCCGGATGCGGGATACTCGCGACGGCCGGATCGTATGGGCGCTGCCTGTCGATAACGAGTGGATCCGCGGCACGGCCTTCTCTCCGGACGCACGGCTGCTCGCCTCATGCGGCGACGACCATATTGTCTGGCTCCGGAAGACCGAAACAGGAGAACCCGTCGCGACACTCGGCGAGCGCGGGGCGCATGTGAACGCCGTCGACTTCACGCCGGACGGCAGGGGCCTGTTCGCCATTCTGGGCGACCGTACCGAGATGACCTGGGACCTGGCAGAGGCATGCCCGGTCGCGCCGCCCGCTCTGCCTCAGACGCACTGGCGCTGCGGCTACCTGGAGTGGGGCATGGACATTCGATGGCGCCGCGAGTCCTGGCAGCGCGTATCGGAGACGGCGACGAGCCGGATTCGGGGGCAGTTCTGCGCGGTGTCGCCGGACGCGACGCTTATTGCCGTGGGCGGACACTCCTCCGATATCGTCACGCTGCTCGACGCGAAGAGCGGCAAAGAGCTCGGCCGGCTGCAGCTCACAACACCGGACTGGCGAGTCGGTCCGGAACAGCCCGATAGCGCCGCCAGCCTCGCATTCTCAAACGACGGCAATATCCTGGCGGTCGGACAGGACTGCTTCGGACTCTCGCTCTGGGACGTACGTACTCTCACGCGCACCCGCCACATCCGCACCTCGGGCGACGACGTCTGCTCGCTCGCCTTCTCTCCGGACGATTCCGTGCTGGCGCTGGTGACCGGCTACGACTACGAAGAGGATGCCTGGCTGTTCAATCTGAAGCGCGGCAGACGCTGGACGCGGCTTGCCGGCCACGACGACAGCACGCGCTCGATCTGCTGGTCGCCGGACGGAACGCGCGTCGCAACGGGATCGAACGACGGCTCCGCAAAGATCTGGGACGCCGCCACAGGCCGCTGCATCGCCACGCTCATGGCGTTTCCGGAGGGCCACTGGCTCATCTTCACGCCCGAAGGCTCGTTCGCCGGCTCGGAAGACGTCGAGCGGAGACTGGTCTGGAGGCAGGGAGCCGATCTGTTCGCGGCGAATGGACGAAGGAATGCCGGGGCGGTGCGCCAGACGCTGCAAGCCCGGCCGTAAGCATTCGCCATGGAATAATCGAAGCGTTGCCGACGCCGCCTGCGGAGGAATTCTAGAAGGTTGGCCGGAAAGTGAGCATTCCGGCGAAGCCGGTGCGTTTGCTAACGGCTTGACATAGAATCTGTCGTTGGTGCGGACGCCAAATCTGCACCGCCGTTGCGACCCAATTCGTGGT
>Ga0181529_10001809_pt1 | contig 26775 bp, 22 predicted proteins | sample PEATcosm2014_Bin_36_FD_119763 | JGI IMG/M metagenome (GOLD analysis project Ga0181529, IMG submission 119763) | Peatland microbial communities from MTU Mesocosm Facility, Houghton, MI, USA - PEATcosm2014_Bin10_30_metaG | ecosystem: Environmental > Terrestrial > Soil > Wetlands > Peat | place... | reverse complement strand
GCCCTCACCACAAACAACACGCTGGCGAACGCCGTCGTCCAGACCGGAATCGTGGACGAAGTGATCCAGAATGCGGCGCGCCGGATCCGCGAGACCGAGCCCGGGATCTCGATGGACGATCTCGTTCTCGACGTCGGATTCGTGGTCAACTGCCAGATCGCTCTCCGGCTCGTGAGCGCGTTCGACGCGCTGGTGAGCGTGGAGCTTCACCCCGGCATCGGGCACGACACGGAGAAGACGGTACGGTACGCGCAGCGCTACTACTCCGTGAATCCGGATCGGTTCATCGTCAAGATCCCCTGGACGCCGGAGGGACTCTGCGCAGTGGCCCGAGCGCGCGCGGAGGGAATTCCGATCAACTTCACGCTCGGCTTCTCTGCGCGCCAGAACTACCTTGCCGCTCTGGTGGCGAGACCCAACTACGTGAACGTGTTCCTGGGCCGTCTGAACAGCGTTGTGGCGGATAACGGACTTGGCGACGGGAAGTTCGTCGGCGAGAAGGCGACTCTGGCCTCCCAGAAGGGCGTGAGCGAGCTGCGCGAGCTTAACGACGGCATTCCGACGCGCCAGATCGCCGCCTCCATGCGCAGCGCGGATCAGATGGTATCGCTCGCCGGCGTAGACGTCTACACGGTCCCGCCGAAGGCGATGAGGGAGTTCCTGGCGCAGAACCACGCTCCGGAGAGCCTGAAGTCGAAGTGTGGCGAGACGTACGAGGTGACGCTAACCGATGCCGCCTACGTCGCGACGGACGGCGGCCGGGTCTGCGTGGCGGACGTGCTCTGGACGATCGACGACAACTTCAAGGCGTTTGCGAAGGAGATGGCGGCGCGCGGAGGGACGAAGCTCACGGGCGACGATCTTCGCCGGGCGGACCGCGATTTCGGGACGCGGCTCTTCTCGGGCTTCACGCCCGAGGAGCAGGCGACGATCCGAAGCGACGGCAAGATACCGAAGACGTTCAGGTGGCTGGAGCGCGCCTCGCTGGACGACCTGATGACGGAATCGGCGCTCCAGTCGTTCGTCACGGATCAGACCGCCCTGGACGACCACATCCGGCGCCTGATCTCGCTGGCGTAGGGCAAAGGGCCCGCGCGAAGGTTGCCGGGGGCCGAGGTCCACAGTTGTGGAGTACGCCCCCGGAGCCCGGTCAGGCGGCCGAACCGACGTGCTCGGCCGTGACGACCGACGATATGCCGCCGCGGACGTTGAATTCGCCGCGGATCGTCATGCGGCGGGGCCGGCAGGCCGCGACGAGATCGTCCAGAATCCGGTTGACGACCGCTTCGAAGAAGATCCCCTCCTCACGGTACGAGAAGAAGTAGAACTTGAGCGCCTTCAGCTCCAGGCAGAGGCGGTCCGGCACGTAGTCGACGACGATCGTGGCGAAATCCGGCTGGCCGGTCTTCGGGCAGACCGACGTGAACTCCGGGCACGTGTGGACCACGCGATAGTCCCGCTCCGGATACGGATTGTCGAAGACCTCCAGCAGCTCCCGCCTGGGCGTGCCCTCGGAGGTCGAGGAAGACGGCATAGGTTTCCTTTCTTCAGTACTCCGTGCTGAGTTATGCACTATTCTATCATGAACGGACGCACGGCTCGGGCAGGGACAATTGGAATGCGGTACGTTACTCGCCTCTTCGGGACGAACTGCGCAGGCGCAGGGCGTGCCAGAGCGTGGGCACGTCGTAGGTCCACCGGTCTATCACGCAGGTCATCGCAATGCCTTCGGCGCAACCAATGAGGCATATCGCGACCGCCGGCCAGAGCACGACGCCGCGGCGCAACAGCACCACGCCGACGAACGCGCAGAAGAGCGAGACGTTCCACAGTTTGGCCATCCACGAATGATAGGGAGCCGGCCGCCCGTATTTGATTACGTCGACAGCGTAGGTGGCCAGCAGCGCTCCGAGGGCCACAAGCAGCGGAATACTGAACGCCCTTACGATTCCCGGCTCGAGCCTCCACACGGCCGCAGCGGCGCAGCCGTAGAAGCAGGCGTCAGCCAGGCTATCGGCCACGCGGATTCGCTGCGTCGCGACGCCGAGCCGCCGAGCGATCATACCATCGAGAACGTCCGAGACGAATCCGATCGCCGCCAGAAGCACGATCGCCCATCGCGGGATCAACAGCGCACCAAACAGAAGGCCGGGACCGATGGCGGCACGGACTCCTATAAGCACGGACGGAACTTGAACCATGATCCGCTCCCTCTCATGAACTGCGCCGCCGGCCAGCGGCCCGCAGCAGTCTTTCACGGCCGATCTGCAAACGGATCGGCTTCCGGATCTGTCATGATATTCAGGTGGTCGCGCCGCGTCGATCTGCGCTTGCTCGGGAAATGCCCGGCAGAGGCACGTTCGACGCGCCTGTGCCCGATTCCGCAGAATATTTTGCGCCGCGGTCTTTAGCGGCGTGCGAATTCGGTTCGATATGTGATCGACGGCGACGCTCCGGCCGCATTCGGGAGCGACGACGCGGCGGCAATTACCCATTTTCCGCGCCGAAGGAGAAAGACGATGTTTCTGAACACAGGTGCGCCCGGAGGGAACGCCATCCGGAATCACCAGAGGCCGCGCTCCGCGTGCCTCGTTCCGGCCAGTTCCGTATGGTTCAGTCCACCGCACTGGAACGTGTTCGGCCGGTAGGCGCCGCCTGCCGGCTTCGTACCGCTCCTCTCAAGAGCGCTTCTTCTCGATAAGGCGCGCCGGGCGTCGTCCTCTTGCGACGCTGCGGCCCGCGCCCCTTGAAGAGCCGCAGGTGGACTTCCGTTCCTGGGGCCTTTTTTCGTTTGTGTCTGCGAGGAGAAGCGTTTCAATGCATCCCAGTGTTACAACAGAAGCCTGGAGTACGATTCCCCGGCCGGACGAGGTCGTAGACATCCTCAGGCCGCGAATAGATAGAATGGCCGCCTACTTCGGCAGGCATACCGGCGTGGACGAGGACGACCTGCGCCAGGAGGCGTGGCTTGCGGTGCTGGAGACGCTTCCGCGGCTGGACCTGACGGTCGGCGCGCCGGAGCAGCACCTGTTGAAGCGCGCAAAGTGGCGCATCCTGGACACGGTCCGGCGCCAGCGCCGGCGCATGCACCTTCCGCTTGCGGAGGCCGAAGCGCAGGCAATCACCTTCGATTCCATGCCCGGAATCGATCTGGCCGAGATCCTCACCCGACTTACCACCATACAGAGACGCATCCTCCGGGCGCTCATGGAGGGCTACACGTGGCGTGAGGCCGGCGCGCACGTCGGCTGCACGTCCGCCAATGTGGCCTATCACGTGCGCCGGATCCGCGAGGTTTATCGGGCCATGGATTCCGATCCGCTCGGCTGATGGTCCAGCGAAGACGGAGCGGGAAGGAATGCCTGCTGCGTCCGCGTAATAGGCCAGTGGCGCAGTTGTCGTTGCGCAGCGCCGTATTGGAGCCACACTCGATGCGCCTCGTCGTCCGGATCGCAGCCGCTCTGACGCTCGCGTGCGTAGCCGCGCGCGTATGCGCAGTCCAGGCGCTGCCGGCCCCTCCGGCCTCGCCGCCCGGGCCGGCCGCCTCCTTGCGGCCTGCGAAGAGTGCGACCAGGTTTGCAGGAGTCGTCCAGGAGATCGACGCAGCCGCTCTCAAGCTGACCGACGCCTCCGGCAAGACGGTCGAGATCGGGATAGATTCCCGTTCCCGCTTCTATCGGGATCGCGCAGCGGCCGGCTGGAGCTCTTTCAAAGCGGGCGACAGAGGCGTGGCCCACGTCCGCCCGTCCCGCAAGGCCGGAAGTTTGAAGCTTGCCTATCTTGCCGACCCGGGCACCGAGGAGTGGATGCGCGCAGCCCGCCGCCGGATCTTCAGCGGCGTCGTAAAGCGGCTCGACGCCGCAAGCCTGTGCGTTGTCGCGGGCGCAGACCAGACCGTGTACGAGCTGGACGGCCGGACGCGCTGGCTGAAGGGCGGCAAGGAGGGCGCGCCGGGACTGTTCAAAGCCGGCGAGGCGGTGACCGTCGTGCCGGGCGGCCGCGTCAACGGCGCGCTCTTTGCCCGGATCGTCGCCGATACGCCGGCCGGAGCGCGCAAGGAGAAGGAGAGCATTGCGCGAACCGTTCACGGCAGGATTTCGACGGTCGATCCGGCCGCGCACAGGATCGTCGTCGCGATGCGGGACGGCCAGACGCGCACAGTGATCGTCGCGCCGGACACGGAGATCTTAATGCAGGCGGCCCCGGCCTCCTTTTCCGATCTCAAGCCCGGCGAGCACGTGGACGTCCTGCTGCGGTCCGGACCGCCGAACGACCATGCGCGCAGGATTCGCCTGTCGTATCCGCGAAAGCGCGTCCGCGGCGGGAGCGTTACGAAGCCGCCGGCCGTGGCGAGATAGCGAGCTGTTCGTCCCTTCGGGCTCAGGTCACGGCAGCGTCCGATCGGGCCTCGGAATTGTGGAGGTTGAGGTGCCGTCTTCTCCCAGCCGCATCGTCGTGATCGGCAGCGCCAACATGGATCTGGTCGTGAAGGCCGAACGGCTTCCGGAGCCCGGCGAAACGGTGCTGGGAGGCCATTTCTTCACGGCTGCAGGAGGAAAAGGCGCAAACCAGGCCGTAGCGGCATCTAGACTGGGAGGAAGCGTCCACTTCGCGGGCCGTGTCGGCGCGGACGCGTTCGGATCCGAGTTGCGGGCCGGCCTGAGCGCAGCCGGCGTGGACGTCAGCCTGCTCGTCGCGGACGGCGATCATGCCACCGGCGTGGCGCTGATTGGGATCGACGCGATCGGCCGGAACTCGATCATCGTCGCTCCCGGAGCGAACGGCGCGGTATCGCCGGCCGACATAGATGCCGCGTCGGAAGTCATAGCGGCGGCCGACTGCCTCCTGATGCAGCTTGAGATCCCGGCGGATACGGTGAAGTATGCGATGGCCGTCGCCCGGCGGCACGGCGTGATGGTGGCGCTCAATCCGGCGCCGATCGGCGGGCTGATGTCTGCGCAGTGGATCCGGCAGGTGGATCTCCTCACGCCGAACGAGCGCGAGGCCGCGGCCCTGCTCGACGTTCCCTATTCGGAGGATCTGCCCTGGCACGAGATGGCAGCCGAGCTGCAGCGGCAGACGGGCAACAGCGTGGTCATCACTCTGGGAGCGGCGGGCTGCCTCGCGGCGCAGGCATCCGGCGTTGAGAGGATCCCGGCCGAGCAGGTCGTCGCGGCTGATACGACGGCCGCCGGCGACTGCTTCAGCGGCGCGCTCGTCGTAGCATTGACCGAAGGCATGTCGCTGCTCGACGCATGTCGGTTTGCCTCGAAAGCGGCCGCCATCTCTACAACCCGGCTTGGCGCCCAGGCCTCGATCCCGACCAGAGCGGAGACGGACGGAAAGGTCCACGATCCGAAAGCGGTGGTGGATTAAGCAAGCGGTCCGTCACAATTGACAAATTGGCCTGTGATGCGGTATGCTAAACGGTCAATAATAGATAAAAAGCGTGGACTGTGCCTCAGGAGCAGTCTCTTCCCATTTTCGCTTCATTACGCCCGAACAGGCTATTCAGGTTCCGTCAACCTTCAGGAGGAAGTTACGATGAGGTTTAGACCCGCAATCGCCGCCACGGCCGCTCTCTTGTTGGGGCTCACGGCTGTTCCCGTCTGCGCTCATGCGCAGCAGGACATATCGGACGATACGATCGGCTTGTCCAAGATCGGCTCCCAATCCGGTGTGGTAACGGAAGTCAGCGGACATGATGCATGGGTCCGCTTCCCGCACGCCGTCAAGGTTGGCGAGAAGGTCGATTTCACTTTCTATGGGGAAGGCACAAAGCCCCTCGCTCAAGGCAAGATCGATTGGGTCAGCCCGGTCAAGCCGTACGACTGCCTGATCGTCGGCATCAAGGCGGTCGAGAACCATTTCCTTGTCAACGACAACGACGATCAGTGGGGCGTGGCCGTACTCTTCAACAAGGTGCAAAAGGTCGGCGAGCACGACTCCAAGGACGCCTACGGCTGCCCGATAGCGATCAACATGCACGTCCGGGCCAACGAGCTGAATCTTCCAGCCATGAACGCAGACGGCGTCGAGCCGGTGCACGCCTTCATCGCCGCGCTCCGCGCCCGCAAGAACAAGACGGCAGCGGAGATTGCGGATGCAGCGGAGCGCGCCATTGTCGATGAGAGCGCAGATCAGGCCGAGCCCGAGCCTACGCCGGAGGCGGCGGAACACGCGAAGCCCACGGCCCTCCCGACCCTCTCAGTCATACCCGGCCCGAGCAACGAGCTCGTGAACTACTCCGTGCTCGCAGCAAATCTGCAGCGTTTCAAGACTCTGCAGGGCGTGGATACGGTAACGGCGCATATCTATCACCGGCTCGCCATCATGGCGCGGGACCACGTTCCCGGCGCGCATCTGCCGGTCGACCTGCTGAACCCGAAGGCCAACGCCGCGCAGGGGCCAGGCGGACAATAACGCTCGCACGCTCGCGTCTCGAATGCGTGAGTGCGCTCTCTTCGATCTGCCGCGCGTCGATTTCCATGTCGCCGCGCGGCAGTTGTTTGACTTCCGCCGATCGATCCACAAGGAGAGCATCCGCCCATGCAGTATCTGACCGTGCACGACATCGTCTGGATCAACTCGACCGTCACGGGCGCGGTAAATCCCTACGATTACGTGACTCTGGAATGCGCGATGGCCGGGCAGTACCTGTACGGCAACAGCGAGAACGCGCCGGAACAGGCGGCGGGAATGCTGGATCGGCTTCTGAAGAAGAGGCCGTTCGGAGCAGGCAACCGGCGCACTGGTCTGATCGCGCTCTTGACGTTTCTGAACTCGAACGGCTTTGCAGTCACCCTTCCGGATGCAGGCCTTGCCGCAGCCATACTCGCCGCGGATCGTCCCGGCAGCGACACGGTTGCAATCGTCTGCTCGCTCAATGCTCCTGCCGCCGAACCGCTCCCGGAATCGCTCACGCTGCGCAAACTGATCACGCACGAGTGCAACTTCCATGCCGAGGCGCTGAAGCTCCTCGCGGACGGCGACTGATCCGCCTCGGCCCAGGAGGGCTGAATTGCCAGAACTTTCTGTCGCGGTTGTAGGCTGCGGCGGGGCCGGCAACGTTCATCTCGGCTGCTGGACCAACGTGTCCGCAGCGCGGATTGCGGCCATCTGCGACCGTAACGGATCGGCCGTGTCGGCAACCGCACTTCAATATCCCGGCGCGGCCGCCTTCACCGATCTCGACGCGATGCTTCAAGCCGGCCCGTTCGACGTGCTGGACGTCTGCGTTACGCCTGACGAGCAGGCAGCCGTGGCGCGCGCCGGGCTGCTTGCCGGCGCACACGTGCTGTGCGAAAAGCCCGTCGGAACAGACGCGTCCGAGGCAGGCGCCCTCGCGGCCCTTGCCGCAAGCCGGGAGCGGCTGCTCATGCCGGCCTTCTGCCATCGGTTCCATCCCCCCACCCTCCTGGCGGCCGAACTTCTTCAGAACGACGAGCTGGGCGCGCCGCGGATGTTCCGTTTCCGGCTCAGCGGCCTTTTCGCCGGCGTGGAGGCGACGTGGCTCTCGGACCGCGCCGTTTCCGGAGGAGGCGCGCTGATCGACACGGCCATTCACGGCATAGACCTGTTCCGCGCCCTGATAGGCGAGCCGGCCGTCGTCTCGGGCCGCCTGTCGACTGTCCGCGCGGACCTGAGCGTCGAGGACACCGCAGCCCTCCTGCTGCAGACGTCCGGAGGCGCCATCGGCGTCGTCGAGGCCGGATGGTCGAGCCCGGGCGGACGCAACGTGATCGAGATCTATGGAACCGCCGGCGCCTGCATCGTGGACTACGACGATGGGACAGCGCGGTTCCTCACCGCCGATCGACCCGTGTGGCGTCGAGCGGACGAGAGCGGCCCGAACCGCTTCGAGCGAATGATCTTTCATTTCGCCGACGCGATTCGCGGCCTGCAGCCCCTGATGGTTGACGGCGAGGACGCCGTACGCGCCCATGAGATTTGCGCTGAGGTCTATCGGCAAAATGGACCCGACTCCAACCCGCCGGGCGACCAACCCGGATAGCGCGCTAGCCTACTGGAAGCACCTGAGGATCCCGTTTCAGCTCTCGCTCTCGCCGATCTTCCTCTGGGGCTGCCTGCTCGCGTGCAGTCGGCCGTCGCCGGCGGTCGCGCTCGGCTTCGTCGCGATGCATCTCTTCCTCTACACGGGCGTGACGGCCTACAACTCCGCTTTCGATCGCGATTCCGGGCCCGTCGGCGGAATGGAGAGGCCGCCGGAAACGCCGCGCCATCTTCTCGCATTCTCGCTGTTTCTGCTGGCGGCCGGCGCGCCGGTCGCCGCATCCGTCAACCGCACTCTGCTCGCCATCTACGCTGCGGGCGCGCTGCTCGGCTTTGCCTATTCGCATCCGTTCCTGCGCTGGAAGGCATCGCCACTGCTGAGCGCGCTTACCGTCTTCTGCGGGCAGGGCCTGCTGGCCTTCGGCGCAGGCTGGAGCGCAGCGCGCGGCGGCCTCGAGGGCATCCTGTCCGGGACGGGCACGATGGGCGCGCTCGGCGCCGCGTGCACGGTCCTGGGCCTCTACCCGCTCACCCAGATCTACCAGACCGAGGAGGACGCGAGCCGAGGCGATCGAACGCTCGCCATCGCCGCAGGCGTGCCGGGCGCGGTTCGTCTTGGCGCCGGCTGTCTGGCGATCGGGGCCGTCTGTGCCTCTTGCGCCGCGTATCGCCTGTTCGGCATGGCCAGCGCGGCGCTTATCGGCGCCGGATACGGACTGATCCTGCTGGCGCTCACGCAGATTCTGCGCCGGTGGAGGATGGCGGCCGAGGACAGGGCCGGCCTCTGCAGGAGTGTGATGTGCGTGAACTATGCGGCGGCGACCGCCTTCGTAACGCTGATAGCCTATCAGCTTTCGCGCCGCGCCTGACGCCCGGGGGCAAGTCCAATATCCCAGAGGCGCAAAATGTCTCTTTCAGCCTCTTGTGTCGCGTTGTTTGCTATATATTGCGGTTAATTTCATCTGGGAGGAGTCGCGTGCTGACGCGTGCACTGCTGCTCCGGCTCGCAAACAGCCGGAGGGTCGAATCGTTCGTTCGGAACAACGCCTGGACAGTCCGCACGTCGCGCCGGTTCGTCGCAGGCGAGCGGCTGGAAGAGGTCGCTGCGCCGGTCCGCGAGTTGAACACCCGGGGAATATCCGTTACGCTTGCGCACCTCGGCGAGAGCATCACGAGCGCGGATGAGGTAAGGGCCGTCGTCGACGCGCACCTGGCGCTAATCCAGTTCATTCGTGTTGAGGGACTGGCCGCAAACGTCTCCGTGAAGCTGACGGCGCTCGGCCTGGACGTCGACGAGGAGTTGTGCTATCGCAACATGGCTCGGCTGCTCCAGGCGGCGGGCCCGGACCTGTTCGTACGCATCGACATGGAGGGATCGGCCTATACGCAGCGGACTCTGGGCCTGTTCGAGAGGGTTCGCGAGGAGGCGCCGGGCGGCGTCGACGTCGGCGTCGTGATCCAGGCCTATCTCCGCCGGAGCGAGGCGGACCTGGCGCGCCTGATCGAGATGGGCGCTCGCGTGCGGCTCTGCAAAGGCGCCTATGACGAACTGCCGGCGGTTGCTTTCAGGACGCGCGCCGAGGTCGACGCGAGCTACCTCAGGCTTCTCGAACCGCTCATGCTGCGGGGCGATTATCCGGCCATCGCCACGCACGACCTGCGCATGATCGAGGCGGCAAAGGCGATCGCCGAGCGCAACGGGCTGAGCCGGGACCTGTTCGAGTTTCAGATGCTCTTCGGAGTCCGGCGCGATCTGCAGGCCAGGCTGGCGGCCGAGGGCTACCGGATGCGCGTCTACACGCCGTTCGGCGATCGCTGGTTCCCGTACTTCATGCGGCGGCTGGCGGAGCGGCCCGCCAACCTGTGGTTCGCGATACGCGGCGCTCTCGGCTCCTGAGCCCTCGCCCGCGTTCCGGCCCCTCGCTCTCCAGGCGCATCGAACGTGAGGCGGTTCGGCAGCGGCTATTGCCGGCGGATCGATTCCAGTTACTACCAGCGGATCAGGACGGCGGCGGCCGGCGAGAGCTGGATCTTGAGCGTCGTGATGCCGTCGGCGTCCACCGTGCCGGTCAACGGCTTCCACTTGTTCGTGGCGAGATCGAACGTCTGAATCTCGCGCTTGCCGGCGTCGGCGCGAATGACCGCCTCCGTGCCGGACTTGTAATCGCGGTTGGCGACGACGGCCATGAAGTAGCCGCCCCGCGCACGGAACGCTCCGATCGTCAGGTTCGCGTCGCCCGTCGCGCTCACGGGCAGATCGTTCGACTGACCGTGTCCGTCCGGCGGGATCGTTCCCGTCTCGAAGGTGCGGATGGCCTCCGTGCCTAGAAGCCATCGCCCGAGCCGCTTGAGATCGCGATTGACGCGCTTCAGGGGCTCGTAGAGCGGGCCGGGCGTGCCGTCGCGCTTCATGACGCAGTAGTCGTAGGTGGACCCGGACGACGGCGACGGCTGCCAGTAGGTGAAGTAGAGCAGACCCTGGCCGCCGAAGGCCAGCGTCTGCATGGCCAGGAACCGCAGCTCGTCCTCGTTTACGGCGCGGCAGTCTTCGAAGTTGAGCGACTGCACGATATTCCAGAACGGGGTTGTCGGAGTTGTGGAGACGGCGGCGCGCTGGATGACGGCGAGATTGCCGAAGAATCCCGGCCGGTCGCCGCCTTTGCGCATCTGATAGTGGTCGAGGCTGATCATCGCCGGATGGACGGTCTTCACGAACCTGTCGACGTACTCCTGGTATGTGTCGGTATTGAGCTGGCTGGGCTTCGCGGTGAGATCGGTGGAGGCGTAGTTCGGAAAGAGATTGATGTAGGCGGGATGCTCGGGGTCGAGCTTTCTTAACTCGGCGACGACCTCGGCCAGGCCGGCGAACTTATCCGCTCCCGGCTCATCGGTGATGAAGTAGCCGAGCAGCGCCTGCGAGCGCCTGTAGTCGTTCACAATCGCCTTGAGGGCGGCATCCGCGCCGGGAGTTCCGGTGACGGACATCGGCATCCTCGGATCCTGGATTACGGCGTGCATCCCGGTCTTGTGCGCCAGGTCGAGGATCTTCTTGTTGCGCGCGACGGTGCACTCGCCCTCGCAGGGCGGAAGCACGACGGTGAGGCCGGCCTCGGCCATTCGCCGATACTGTTCCAGGGTGATGTACGGCTCAGGCGGGCTGCACCACTGTCCGATGAGGAATTCGGAGGGCGGCCATGCCGGAGCGTTGGGTTTCATGACGACCTGCTTCTCTCCCGGAAGACCGGTTGGCGGCTCATGCGGGTTCTGCTGCCAGGCGAGGCAGGGCAGAAGCATAAGGATTGCGATGGAGGCGAGCAGTCGGGCGGACGTCGAGCCGGGCCGGCAGCGAGGGAGAATCATGGTCGTTGTCCTTAGCGAATGGGTGGCTCGATGGGGCGCGTCCCTCGGGGCGGTCAGGGTTTCGGCGCCGTCATTCCTTGACTATCGAGCCGGCGTAGCATATAATCTTTGAGAGTTGCCGTATCGGGGTGTAGCTCAGTGGTAGAGTGCTGGTTTTGGGAACCAGATGTCGCGAGTTCAAGTCTCGCCACCCCGATCTCCTCGAATCTCGCGTAATCAAGTAAGGTATTTGGCCTCGCCGGCCCCGGTATCCTTCGTTCTGCTCCAGCACTGTCTCCGTGTGCGATAATCGCGGGAGACAGCGCCATGCACGTTGAACAGGCCGTGGAGGATTGCCTCTCGTTCCTGAGACACGAACAGGGCGCCACGGATTCGGCGCGTGACCGCTATGGAGTCCAGCTTCGCCACTTCCTGAACCGGCTTCGCGGCCAACGGCTATCCATGCCCCACCCTGAGCGATTTTGCGCCGGCCGTCGTCCGGCGCTTGTGCACCGGACTGAAGTCCTGCGCTAATCGGCCTTCGGCCAACCGTCCGGAGGACGGAATTGACTGGTGCGGCCGTCAGCCGTTGCGCCCCGGCGGAGCGAGTCGCCGGACTGAAGTCCTGCGCTATTCGGCCTGCGGCCAGCCGTCCTGAGGACGGAACCGACCGGCGCCAGGCCCGGGATGGAATGGCGCCAGGGATGGTTGAGCGGGATGGTACGAAGAATTTCGTATTTTCTCTTGACATCTACGAAGCGCTTCGTATATACTCTGCACGTTCGATAGGTTTTCAGCCCTGCCGACCAGAAAGGCGTGCCCCTATGCCCTTGCCGACCGATACAGAGATAGCCATGCTCAACGTGCTGTGGGAGCGCGGCCCCTCTACCGTCCGCGAGATCCACGAACAGCTCGGCGGACGAAGCAAGATGCGGTATACAACCGTCCTCAAGATGCTGCAGATCATGCTCGTTAAGGGGCTGGTGACGCGCGATGAAGCCGGCCGCGCTCACGTCTACGCGGCGTCCGCCCCGCAGCAGAGCACACAGCGCGCGCTGATCGCCGATCTATTGGACCGCGCTTTTGGGGGATCGGCGCAGAGGCTGGTCCTTGGCGCGCTATCGAGCCGCCGGGCGACCGCCGAGGAGCTGGCGGAGATCCGAAGTCTCCTGGACGAGCTGGAGAATGAGACAAAATGACACCCTTAACCCACGCTCTATCGCCGATCCTCGTGGATAGAATCTGCAACGCGCTGATCCAGTTCGGATGGCAGGGCGCGGTTGCAGCCGTCCTCCTCGGCCTCGCGCTCTATTCCATGCGGAACAGCCCGGCGCAATCGCGATACGCCGCCTGCTGCGTTGCGCTTCTCCTCATGGCCCTCTGCCCGGTCCTTACCGTCTGCCTGGCGCAGCCCGCGCGAGCCCCGGTTGTGGTTGCTGCGTCGAAGGCTGCGGCGGGCAAGGCAGCCGGATCGGGCGAGATCGCGCTGCCGGTCGCAGGCGGCGTGGCAGCGGACGGACCGATCCGGAGCCCGCAGGCCGATACGGCGGCCTCAGGGGGCGCCCATCTCCTGCTCGTGTCGGCCTGGCTGCTGGGCGTCCTTGTGCTCAGCGTTCGGCTCATCGGCGGCAGCCTGATTGCCGCACGTCTCACGCGCCGCGGCGTGCTGCCGATGGCCGCCGACCAGGACCGGCGCTTCCGAGAGCTTGCAGCGCGCATGGGAATCCGGCTTCCTGTCCGGCTGTTTCAGTCGCCGCGCGTCCGCGTGCCGGTTGTGGTGGGCTGTATCCGATGCGTCGTCCTCTTGCCGATCGCCGCCGCGACGGGGCTCTCGTCGGATCAGCTCCAGGCGCTGCTGGCTCACGAGCTCGCGCACGTGCGCCGGCACGATTATCTGGTGAATATCGCACAGTCGATCGTCGAGACGCTGCTTTTCTACCATCCGGCCGTCTGGTGGGTATCCGGCAGGATGCGCCGCGAGCGGGAGATCTGCTGCGACGACCTTGCCGTACGATCGCTGCCCGACCGCACGACTTACGCGCACGCCCTCGCCCGCGTTGAAGAGCTGCGAGAGAAGGAGGGCCTGCTGGCCCTGGCCGCAGGCGGAGGCGACTTGCGCGGGCGCATCCGGCACGTTCTCGGCCTCGCGGACCCGGCCGGCGCCGCCATCCCGCTTCCCGGGCTGATCCCGATCGGCATCGCCGCCGCGGCTCTTTTCGTGCTGACGCTCCGCGCCGGACCGGCCGTAAGCGCCCAGCCTCGCCCGTCCGGCGACGATAACGTGACGGTCGCGCGTTCCGCGATGAAGACGATCGATGGACTGGATCAGTCGTGGAGCATCGTCCAATACCGCCTGATGAACCCGCTTTCGGAAAAGGAGTGGGTCCGCCTGATCGGGACGATGCGTGAGCTGCGCGAGCGGTGGCGCGCCTGGGCCGACGACCATAAGGAGCTCCTGCGCAGGCTGGCCGCTGCGCGCCCGGAGGACGAAGCGCTGATGCGCGAGGTTTGGGATGCCGTTCCCGCTCATCTAATGAGCGCGGCGCGCACGGGAACGGGCGTACGGGACCTGATCAGGGGGCCGGGCTGGGCGATCGTGTGGGAGGGCTGGGACAAGACGCAACGGCGGCTCGACCCTAAGGCCGGCGCAAGGGCCTCGGACCTGGACCGCCGCATCGGCGAGGGGATCGCAAAGCGCATGTTCGCGGACTTCCGGACCCACCGGGACGTGGTCGTCGCGTGGTCGGCCGCGACGCCTGTCCACTTCACGCTCTGGGCGAGCGGCCGCATCACGGAGGAGTGGTACGCGCCGCCGCCCGCGAAGCTGCAGCCCGGCGCGCAACGGGACGAAAGGGACGACGAGTACAAGACAATCGACCCGCCGTTCTCGCCGTGAGAACCGGCGGATCGTCCGGCAGAGGCCGGGCTGCCATGGGCGCTGCCCGCTCGGAGGCGACGCCTATGGCAGCCCGGCTTGCCCGCCAGGTACCTTTCAAGTCGATCCTCAAACCATCGACGCCGTATCGCTACGATACGGCGAGGTCGAAGCGGTCGAGGTTCATGACTTTGTTCCACGCAGCTACGAAGTCCCGCACGAACTTCTGCCCGGAGTCGGCGCACGCGTAGACCTCCGCCAGGGCCCGGAGCTGGGAGTTCGAGCCGAAGATCAGATCGACCCGTGTGCCCGTCCACCGGAGCTTGCCCGTCGAGCGATCGCGGCCTTCGAATACGGCGTCATCGTCCGCGGACGCGCTCCACTCCGTGCTCATGTCGAGCAGGTTGACGAAGAAGTCGTTGGTAAGCGTCTCCGGCCGGCTCGTGAAGACGCCGTGTGGGGACCCACCGAAATTGGTGTTCAGGACCCTCATACCGCCGACGAGTACCGTCATTTCGGGAGGGGTCAGAGTGAGAAGTTGCGCCCTGTCGACCAGAAGCTCCTCGGGCAGTATGGAATAGCGGGCCTTCTGATAGTTGCGGAAGCCGTCCGCGTGCGGTTCGAGTACGGCGAACGAGGCGGCGTCGGTCTGCTCAGGCGAGGCGTCCGTGCGTCCTGGAGCGAAGGGAACCGTCACCTGGACGCCGGCGTCCTTCGCGGCCTGCTCGACACCCGCGCAGCCGGCCAGGACGATCAGGTCGGCAAGCGAGACCCGCCTGTCGTCGGACTGCGACCTGTTGAACGTCCGCCGGATGCCCTCCAGCGTCTCCAGCACGTTCGCCAACTTCGCAGGCTCGTTGACCTCCCAGTCCTTCTGCGGCGCGAGGCGAATGCGCGCGCCGTTTGCGCCGCCGCGCTTGTCGGAGCCGCGGAAGGTCGAGGCCGACTCCCAGGCCGTCGAGACGAGCTGCGAGACCGCCAGTCCGGAGGCCAGCACCCGGCTCTTGAGCGCCGCGATGTCCTGAGCGTCGATCAGCTTATGATCGACCGCCGGAACCGGATCCTGCCAGATGAAGTCCTCCGCGGGCACCTCCGGGCCGAGGTAGCGCGCGCGAGGCCCCATGTCGCGGTGCGTCAGCTTGAACCACGCGCGGGCGAACGCATCGGCGAACTGGTCCGGATGTTCCAGGAAGCGCCGCGAGATCTTTTCGTAGACGGGATCCAGCCTAAGGGAGAGATCCGTGGTCAGCATGGAGGGCGCAATGCGCTTCGAAGGGTCGTGTGCGTCCGGCACCGTGCCCGCGCCGGCGCCTGCTTTCGGCGTCCACTGGAACGCGCCGGCCGGGCTCTTCGTCAGCTCCCACTCGTAGCCGAAGAGGTTTTCGAAGAAGCCGTTGCTCCAGCGTGTGGGCGTATTCGTCCAGGTTACTTCCAGGCCGCTCGTGATCGCGTCGGCGCCTTTGCCTGTGCCGAAGCTGCTCTTCCAACCCAGTCCCTGCTGCTCGATTCCCGCGGACTCCGGCTCAGGTCCCACCAGAGTCGCAGGACCGGCGCCGTGGGTCTTGCCGAAGGAGTGGCCGCCCGCGATGAGCGCCACCGTCTCCTCGTCGTCCATGGCCATGCGGGCGAAGGTCTCCCGGATGTCCCGCGCCGCCGCGATCGGATCCGGTTTACCGTCCGGTCCTTCCGGGTTGACGTAGATCAGCCCCATCTGGACGGCGGCGAGCGGATTCTCCAGGTCGCGGTCTCCGGTGTAGCGTTTGTCGCCCAGCCAGGTCGTCTCGGCGCCCCAATAGACTTCCAGATCCGGCTCCCAGACATCCTCGCGGCCGCCGCCGAAACCGACCGTCTTGAACCCCATCGTCTCCAGGGCGACGTTGCCGGCCAGGATCATCAGGTCCGCCCACGAGATCTTGCGGCCATATTTCTGCTTGATCGGCCAGAGCAGGCGGCGAGCCTTATCCAGGCTTACGTTGTCCGGCCAGCTATTGAGCGGGGCGAAGCGCTGCTGACCTCTTCCGCCGCCGCCGCGCCCGTCGCCGATGCGATAGGTGCCGGCGCTGTGCCAGGCCATGCGGATGAACAGCGGACCGTAGTGACCGAAGTCCGCCGGCCACCAGTCCTGCGACTCGGTCATGAGAGCCGCAAGATCCTTCTTTAGAGCCGCAAAGTCGAGACTCTTGAACTCCCTTGTGTAGTTGAACTCCTCACCCATCGGATCGGACTTCGAGGAGTGCTGGCGCAGGATATCCAGGCGCAACTGCCCTGGCCACCAATCCAGGTTCGACGTTCCTCCGGCGGCCGCGCGCTCGGGTCCGCCGCCCGTCACGGGACATTCTCTGTCCTTACCCATCTCTATTCTCCCTTCGCATTTGCGTTACCACGCAGTAACCGTGCAGTTCAAGCTGCATATGTCAGGGCCGGCGGCACGGGCGAATGCGCCGCCCCGCGCGCCGGAGCGATTCCGATATCTCGACCGGCAAGGAGATTCCGGTCGACTCGACCTGTTCTTCTGGAGGCGCGGCCTTCGCGGGATCGGATGCACCGATCCCGGCCGCGTCGGGCTCTCGCGCAGCGTTTACCCGTTAGATTCGGGCGCAGGCGCAGAGGCGCTCCGCTCCCTGCGCCGCGCAAGATAGTCCTCCACCTGGAGAAGCCCGTCTTCGCCGGCGCGCTGAACGACGCTCAGAAGGCTTCTGGCGCTGTGCACCTCTTCGAGCTGCTCCGAGAGGAACCACTGGAGCATGTTCTCCGCAATGCGGTCCTGCTCCTTGACGGCCAGATCCACAAGCGCGGCGATCTGCTTCGTCACTCCCATCTCGTGATCCAGTGCGGCCTTCGCCGCCTCCTCGGCGGTGTCGAACCGGCTCTTCGGCGCCGGCACGGCGGGGACCTCGACGCGCCCGCCCGTCTCGACAATGTAGTGCACGAAGCGCAAGGCGTGCGAGCGCTCCTCGTCGGCCTGGCGATAGTAGTGAGCGGCAAGCATGGGAAGGGTAAGGCGGTCGAAGTGGGCGGCAAGGGCTACGTACTGAAGGGACGCACCAAACTCGTGGCCGATCTGCTGATTGAGCGCGGCGCACATAGTATCGCTGATAAGCATTTGTTCCATCCTCCTGAATGGCATCCAGAGTCGCTGCTGGTCGACCCCGGGACGTTTGTCAGATGTCTATTTCGACACGGCCGGCCGTCGGACCTCTCTCGCGATTCCGCTGACAGGGCAGCGCGATCGCTCGCTGCAGGAATCACGGACATGATCGCCGAATCGCGCGGTGGTTTGCCTGTTACCAGGATGGCGGTCGTTCCGGGCAGCGGGAGATCTCGCTACGCCGCGCGACTGCGCTCTTATTCAGGAGGGTCGTATGGGTCGATATGGCTTCTCGTCGCGCCCGGTTGCGCTTCGCAACAAGGGGAGGCGCGCCTTCACGCTCATCGAGCTGTTGGTCGTGATCGCGATCATTGCGATTCTGGCGGCGATTCTGTTCCCCGTCTTCGCGCAGGCGCGCGAGAAGGCGAGGTCGGTCGCCTGCATGTCCAACATGAAGCAAATCGGTACGGCCGAGCAGATGTACGTCCAGGATTACGACGAGAAGACATTTTATCGCGCGAGCTCCACCGCGCCGTCGCCCTGGCGCTCCGGCGTCGTGATACCCAACTCCGGCGAGCGGGCGCTCTACTCATGGTGGAACCTGCTCATGCCTTACATCAAGAACAACCAGGTCTTCACATGCCCGAGCGACGGCGGTCCCACGTTAAGCAAGGACCTGAACCTCCAGCTCACGATCAAGCGCTCTTACATCGCCTTGAGCACGGCGGAGGGTCTTTCGCTGGCGCAGGTCGATCTTCCGGTCGAGACGATCGTGATTACGGAGAAGTGGGACACGGATTACACTGGAGCGGTAACGGATAGCTGGATCGAGCCGTTCAACGGCGATTTCACGAAGGATTACCAGACGCCGGAGCGTATGTGGACGGCCGGAAACCGTCACGCCAACCTGATCAACGCGTCGTTCCTGGACGGCCACGCGAAGTCGCTGAATGCAGGCCAGATCCAGAACAGCAAGAACCTGACGGGCTGCGAACTGGTCTATCTCTATCCCTCATCCGGCATGAGCGTGACGGCCGTAAGCTCCGCGCCGCACCAGCCCAACATCTGCGATCCGACCTATTCGCCGGAGTTCACCTATCCGTAGCGGGCGGAGACATGCGCTACGGCGGTGCGCGCCTCCTCACGCGATATGCCAGCCAGGCAGATCCTGGTTGAGCGGGTATCTCGACCGTGAGGCCCTTCTGCATGAGCTCGCGGCCCGATAGGGTCGCAGCGCGATGCGTGAGCAGGTCGGCGACGACGTAGGTTTCCGTTGGCTTGAGCGCTTTCAGCCTGAGCGTCATCTTCTCGTCCGGCGATTTGGCGCGTCGGAACGCCTGCACGGCGCCCTGTCCGCGCTCCGGGCTGTCCCATTGCCAGGCAATCCACTTATCGGCGTCGAGGTTGTACGTTGTAAGCGGGTAGAAATCGGCGAGGTAGAGCGGCGAAACGGCGCGCCAAACGGCGACGAGCTTGCGGTAGCGCTGCCAGTCCTGGCTGCGGTTGCGCGCGTCCCAGCAGGCCGTAAAGCCGGCCTGGGTCATCGCGCTCATGATCTCGTAGTCGCCGGGTTGGTCCGTTCCGGTGCCGTTGAACGGGATCCAGAAGGCCAGGCCGTAGGTGTGGCCCTGGTTTCCGACCGCGTCCAGGATATGGTCGCTGCGCAGGAGAGGAACGGAGCGGCGCATAGTCTCCAGATCGTTGCGATGGCCGCCGGAGGCGCACGAGTCGATCAGCATGTTCGGCCGGCGGCGTAGCAGTTCGTCCCAGAATGCCAGGTAGCCGGCGCAATAGTGGTTCTCCGTGATTCCCCGGCGGTCCGGCGCGTCGGCGCCGCGCCAGTATGGGAGCGGATCGACGTTGTAGTCCTGCCGATAGAGATCGATGCCCTCTCTGCCCAACATCCCGTCAATGTGATCGACCAGCCATCTCCTGGCGGCGCCGTTTCCGAGGTCAAGCAGCTTCTGGTCGCCGTCCCGGCCCAGCAGCCACTCCGGATGCTTCTCGTAGAGCCATGTGCCGGGTGTCACGCGCTCCGGCTCGAACCAGACGATCACCCGGACGCCCTTCGCGTGGGCGTGGTTCGTAAGCGGGCGCAGGCCGCCCGGGAAGCGAGCCGTGTCCACCTCCCACGTGCCGGTGTTCGGCCATCCGGATCTGTTCGGGTACCAACCGGCGTCCTCCCAGAGATAGTCCGGCTTCAATCCCTCCGCGACGTACCGGTCGAGATAGAAACTCTGGTAGTCGTAGTTGACCAGACTCAGATCGACTGTCGTGCCGTAGCAGGCGTTGAGCTGCGGAGGCGGAAGCTTTCCGCCGGGACGGGGCAGATTGTGGGCCACCATCCACCGACGCCACATGTTCTGACCGCGGATCCAGTCGCCCCTGTACGAGAGCGCCGCGATCAGAGGCGAGCGGACGCGCTCACCGAAACGAAGCTTGAACCGCATCCCCTCCTGCCCTGCCGTCGCATGCACGACGCCGGCTGAATCCCGGGAGAACTCGGCGTGCCAGTGTCCCGGCCAGCCGATTGCCAGCGCCACGCCGCCGTCCGGCCCCTGCAAGTTCATGTAGGGAAACTCCCCGCCGCACGGCCTGCCGCCGTTCGGGGCGATCTTAACGTCGGCGCCCGGCGGAAGCGGCGCATCCTGCGGAGCGTAGTCCCCGGCCGAAACCGTCGTGCCCGCCGGGTGGTGCAGCACGTATCCGCCGCTCCTGTTGCGGTCGAAACGGACGTCCAGCGCGTTGAAGTCCGTGATGAGCGGCGATTCTCCGCGTCTCGTCTGCTCGAGATAGACCGTCCACTCGATCACCGGAAAGTCGGAATATCGGACGGAGACACACGTCGCGGCGAAGCCGGTTTTCGGATCGAAGAGCGTGCGCCGTTCGCGCGTGCGGCGGGCGTCGATGCGCTCCAGCCTTACTTTCAAGTTCCAGCCGGCCTGCCTGGATGATATCAGCCGGCCGTCCATCCTGAACGAGAATGGAAGCGATCCGTTGTCGCGCACGTCGGGAGCGAGGAGAGCGACGGCACCGGGCGCCTGCCGCGCTGCGGGCGGCGTTGTGCCTGAAGCGGACGCAGCCGCGCGCAAGAGAGCGCCGGCGAAGATCGCAGCAAACAAGATCAAACCGACTCGAAGTCGCATCCGGACCTCCTACCCTATCCAGGCGCCTGCGCCGAATGTCGGTCGCCAATGCGCCGGCCGAACGATTGTAGGATACCCCGCCTGCCGACAGCCACACGACAGCAACGGTGGTTTGACATGTCCACTGCCCGTACAGTATGATTGATCGTTCACGAGCGCATAGAAAGATGCGCGGAGCGATCTCGCAAGAGGCGGGGCACTGCAGTCTCAGCTCTTGCCATGCCTGTCTCCCATGGAGATCCCACACAGGATCCTGCTATTTCGTCCCTCCGACGGGCATTCAATGCCACAAGAGCGATCATGGAAAACTACAAGTCCTCTTTGGGCGACGCGCACCGGCTCCGCCGGCCGCTTCAGCTTCTGCCCTGCGCCCTGTTCGTTCTCGCCGCCCCGGCGCTGCTCCCGGCTCGCTCCAGAGCCGACGAGGCCGAGATGGGCGTCGAGCGCGTCGCCCGATTCGTCCCGCTCGGATACCGCTCCTTGCCGGCCGCAAGCGACGATACCGTGCGGTGGGTGCAGGTAGATCTCGGGCAGGACAGACAGATCGACAAAGTCAAGCTTCTTCCTCTTGCCGGCTGGGGCGGCGAGGGAATCGGCTTTCCTGTGCGCTTCCGCATAGACGTATCCGACGATCCGGCATTCAAGATCGGCGCGCCGATCGCCGACCGAACCGCTGCCGACTATCCCGATCCTGCCGACAAGGTCGGCGTGTTTCCGGCATCCGTCGCCGGCCGGTTCGTCCGCCTCACCGTCACGCGCCTGCGCGGCAAGCAGTTCAGCCTCTCCAAGCTGGAGGTATGGTCCGGCGGAAAGGACGTTGCCGAGGGATGCGCCATCTCCGACTCGGTGGCCGGAGCGATCGGCAAAACGGCTCTCACGCGCACGCCTCGGCCCGGAGGCGAAGAGGTCGTGACGGACCATCCGGAAAACGTGATTCCCGCGCGCCTCTGGAAGCCCGTTCCGTACCGGATGGAGGCGCCGCTATCCGGCATCCGCCTCGACGACGGGCTCTTCCTGAGCGCGATGCGCAACAACATCGATTACCTCCTCACCTCATTCTCCGTAGACGAGTTGATTCGGCCGTTCCGCGAGCGCGCCGGTCTGCCCATCCCGGCCGGCCTCCGTCCGCCGATCGGCTTCTGGGATACCGATCTGCCCGGGTCGAACGCCGGACGCTTTCTCATGGGCGCCGGCAACACGCTTCGCTGGATCGACGATCCGCACCTTCGCGCAGCCGCGAACCGCGTCGTCGACGGAATCGCCGAGTGCAGGCGCTCAGACGGCTACATCATGGCCTATCCGCCGGAGACCATCTTCCGCAGTGAGCGCGCCGCCTACACCAGGACGTGGGTCACGCGAGGTCTGGTCGAGGCGGGATACGGCGTCAATCCGAAGGCGTTCGACCTGCTGCGCGGCTACTACGACTGGTTCGATCGCTGCCCCTACCTGCCCGAGCTCCTGCGGCGCGCCGGCCAGGGCGTGCAGGGCATGATCGGCAGCACTCGCATGTACTTCACGCCCAGAGGCAAGCCGCTCGACCTGCAGGTCGTCCAGCGCTATTTTCAGGAGAACTACTGGCTGGACGAACTCGCTCGCCGCGACCCGAAGGCGATCTGGCAGTATCCGTACGATCATCCTCACAACTACCTCATCACGTCGCTGGAGCCCTATCTCGACCTCTATCGCGCCACCGGCGCTAGAAAGTATCTGGACGCGGCGCAGGGCGGCTGGGAGCTCTATCACGACGACTGGGAGCACCCGGGAGGCTCGATCGCCATCTGCGAGGGCGACACCTACGAGCCGAAATCCTACTACCTGCACCGCCATACGGGCGAGCTCTGCGGCAGCGTCTTCTGGATGCGCTACAACCAGCGCTTCCATCTCCTCTATCCGGACCGGGAGAAGTACGTCGGCGAGATAGAGAAGTCGATCTACAACGTCGTGCTGGCGAACCAGGTCGGAACGAAGGGCATCCGGTATCACGCCAATCTCGTCGGCAAGAAGGACCTCTCCTGCCCAATCTGCACCAACTCCTGCTGCGAGGGCCAGGGAACGAGCGGGCTCGGCTCGATTCCGGAATATCTCTGGTCTCTCGCGCCCGACGGCATCAGCGTGGACATGTTCGCCGGCTCGACGCTCACGTGGCGCCAGAACGAACGGATAGTCAAGGCGCACATGATCACCGATTTTCCGTTCAAGCCGCAGGTCCGCATCCGGCTCTCCATGGCCGGCCCGACGCACGCTCGCGTGCGCATCCGCGTGCCCGCCTGGGCCAGCGGTTCGATGCCGGTTCTCGTAAACGGCAAGCCGGTCGTCATGGGCAGACCGGGCACGTACGCGAGCCTGGATCGAACGTGGAAGGAGGGCGACTCGATCTCCTTCACCCTGCCGATGGGCTTCCGCCTCGTCCGGTACAACGGCTTCGAGCAGCGAGAGCTTGCTCGCTACTCGCTCGAGTACGGCCCCATTCTGATGGCGCTGACCGGCAACGTGAACGATCAGGGATACGCGAAGCTCGGCCTGCCGTTCTCGGCCCTCCTCGGCCGGCTCAAGCCCGTGGCCGGCCAGCCTCTGCACTTCTCGATCGAGGGCGACAAAGAGCACCGGTATCTTCCCTACTGGCAGGTTGGGGACGAGACCTTCACCTGTTATCCCACACTGGAGGAGTAGCGCGCCGCGAGAGCCGGCCGAACCATCGCCTTGAAACTCTTCAACGAGGGGAAAGACCCGTGACGCGATCTATAGAATGGAGCCGCAGGCAGTTCCTGCAGAACAGCGCGATGGGCGTGGCGCTCGCCGCGAGCGCAGCGCTCGCCGAGGCGCAGCAGGATCCGGCCGTCCGCAAGACCCGGAGCTATAACGAGCAGATGGAGTACCGCCCGCTCGGACAAACGGGAATCTGGGTATCGGCCGTCTGCATGGGCGGCCACTGGAAGCGCGTGGATCAGGTGATCGGAGGTCAGCCGGTCGATCCGTACCAGTCGCCGGACTCGACCGAAGCCGACGGCTTTCATAAGAACCGCACTGAGATCGTGAGCTGCTGTATCGACCACGGCATCAACCTGGTGGACGCGTGCACAGGCGGCGAGATCCTCACCTACTCGCGCGCGCTGAAGGGACGGCGCGAATCGATCTTCCTCGACTTCTCCTGGAGCGTTCGCGAGCCGCGGAACGAGGCGTTCCGCACCGCGAAGGCTCTGCTGCAGGGGTTCGACCAGGGGCTGCACGAGGCCGGGCTGGAGTACGCGGACCTCTGGCGCGTCACCTGCCTCGAAAAGGGCGGACGCCATACGCAGGCGGAGGTGGAGGAGCTCGTCAAGGCGCTGGACATGGCGCGCCGGCAGGGCAAGTGCCGCTTCACCGGCATCTCGTCGCACGACCGCGTATGGCTCAAGATGATGATCGAGACCTATCCTCAGCAGATCCAGGTCATCCTATCGCCCTACACCGCCGATTCCGAGGTGATGCCGCAGGATAGCCTCTTCGAATCGGTCGTCAAGCATAGGGTCGGCTTCCTGGGAATCAAGCCGTTCGCCAGCAACTCGCTGTTCAAAGGCAACAGCGCGCCGAACAGCCCGGATGCGGAGGAGGACGATCGCCGCGCCAGGCTCGCGATTCGCTACATCCTGAGCAATCCCGCCATTACGGCGCCGATTCCGGGACTGATCACGCCGCATCAGGTCGAGAACGTGGTGAAGGCGGTACAGGAGCGGCGGGATCTGCGCCAGCATGAGCACGCCGAGCTCAAGCGAGCAGCAGCCGAGATGTGGGCCAACTTGCCACCGGACTACGAATGGCTGCGGGAGTGGAAGTATGTGTGAGACCGCAATACAATTAGGACAGGATGGACAGGATGGAGCGATCTCGATATATGTCTGATCTCGCGGGGCCGGTCGCTCTTGGATTGCTGGGCGTCGGGATTTCGGCCATCCTGTTGGGAACGGCGCTCGCCGCCGCTCCGCCGTCGCCGGCCGGCACGGCGCAGCATGCGAAGCCTGCGGATAACTCCTATTGCTTCGCCTGCCATGCCAACATGAAGAGCGAGCCGCTCGCCCACACACATCAGATGGCGGGTGTCGGCTGCGCGACGTGTCACGGCGAATCGGACAAACACAGCTCCGACGAGAATAACGTCACTCCGCCGGACAAAATGTACTCGAAGGCGCGCATCGCGGGCGCCTGCATCGCATGTCATCGCACTGCCGCGCTGAGGAGAACCGACCTCCGGCTCCGCCAGCCCGTTCACGCCCGGTCGATAGCCGCCTCCGCCGCAGCGGGCAGACATCCTGCAACTGCTGCGGCCGCGTCCGGCCCATCTAACAGCGCATCGGCTGCAAAGAGATACTGCACCGATTGTCACGGGACGCATCGCCTTCCGACCCGCACGCGCCGCTGGGATAAGGACACCGGCAAGCTCATCAAGGACGACGGTGTGCGGATGCTCAAATAGGAATCACGGTAAACGCGCCGGAACGGTACAAGAATGAAACTCCTACTCATACTTCTTCTCGCGCTCCTCGTCGTCTGGTGCCTCTCCGCAGGGGCACAGGCCTACTACGAAGAGGAGATATCCGCCTCCGATCCGCTCCGCGCCGAACAGGCGGGCGAGCTCGACGCCTACGTTAAGCGCATGAGCAGCGATTCCACCCGCCTGGACCGCCTCTTCCGTCCCGATTACAGCTCTCCATCCGCCTACCGGAGCTCGACCGCTCGCCTCCGCCGACGTTTTGCAGAAGCCATCGGCTACCCTCCGCCCGGCGTCCGCAGCGCCGAAAAGTCTCAATTCACGCGCATAGGCGAGGACGGAATCGGGACGTACTACAGGGCGCGGATTCCCGTCGTCGAGGGCGTGCACGCCGAAGGCATCCTGATCGTCCCGAAGGGTCTGCACGGCCGGGCGCCGCTCGTGATAGCGATGCACGGAGGCGGAGGATCGCCGGAGATTGCGCTCTTTCACGGCGGCGCGAACTATCACGACATGGTCCGCGGGGGCGTCAAGGAGCGATATGTCGTCTTTGCGCCGCAGCACCTCTTCAGCGCGCCGGGCTATCCGCCGGACATACGCGCGCAGATGGACGCCAGGCTGAGGCTCGTCGGCACGACGATCGCCGCGGTCGAGATCGCCAAGATAACGCGCAGCATCGACGTTCTATCTAAGCGGCCCGAAGTCGATTCGAGCAGGATCGGGATGGTGGGCCTCTCATACGGCGGCTTCTATACGCTTATGACCACGGCGATCGATACGCGGATCAAGGCAGCGGTATCGAGCTGCTTCTACGGCTGGCAGGAGGAGTGCTACTCCCGCAATGAGCTTTCCGTCTCCGTCGACTTCCGCTATATGGACCGCTTCAGCATCTTCCGCGATCCGATCCTCGTCGCGCTGATCTGCCCGAGGGCGCTGGAGATCCAGGCCGGCGACCACGACGATCTCGTTCATCTCGACGCCGGCAAGCGGATCGCCCCGCAGGCCGCCGCGCCTTACATGCGGCTAGGCATCCCGGACTCGTTCCGGTTCGCCGTGTTCAAGGGCAGCCACGAGTTCAACGATACGTCTGCCTGGGAGTTCCTGCGAAACCGCCTGTAAGCGAGCTATCTGCCTATGATTGCCAGCCTTTCAACCCCAATCCAACTGCCGTGCGGCGCGACGCTGCCGAACAGGCTCGCGAAGGCGGCCATGACCGAGGGATTGGCAGACTCGGCCAACCACGCGACGGAGGCGCTGGACCGCCTCTACCGGCTGTGGGCCGGCGGCGGCGCGGGCCTGCACATCACCGGCAACGTGCAGGTCGATCGGCGCTATATGGAGCGGCCGGCCAATGTGGCTATCGAGGACGAGTCCGGTCTGGAGGCCCTGAGACGATGGGCACGAGCCGGGACCTCCGGCGGCTGCCATCTCTGTATGCAGATCAGTCATGCCGGCCGCCAGACGCCGCGCTACGTCAGCTCGCAGCCCGTCGCTCCCTCCGCAACGGGCCTGCCGATTCCGGGCGCAGCGTTCGCCAGGCCGCGAGCGCTCACGGAGCCCGAGATCGAAGACGTGGTGCGCCGCTTCGGCGAAGCGGCCCGCGTGGCAAGGAGCGCCGGATTTACGGGCGTCCAGGTCCACTCGGCGCACGGATATCTTCTCAGCGAGTTCCTCTCTCCTCACGTCAACCGCCGAACGGACTCCTGGGGCGGCGCGCTCGAAGCGCGAGCGCGCCTTCTCCTCTCCGTCGTGCGAGCCGTGCGGGCCGCGGTCGGCGCGGATTTTCCGGTCGCCGTCAAGCTGAACTCATCCGACTTTCAGAAGGGCGGATTCACGCTTGAGGAGTGCT
>Ga0181529_10001806_pt1 | contig 26798 bp, 22 predicted proteins | sample PEATcosm2014_Bin_36_FD_119763 | JGI IMG/M metagenome (GOLD analysis project Ga0181529, IMG submission 119763) | Peatland microbial communities from MTU Mesocosm Facility, Houghton, MI, USA - PEATcosm2014_Bin10_30_metaG | ecosystem: Environmental > Terrestrial > Soil > Wetlands > Peat | place... | reverse complement strand
TGGTTCATCTTACCAAGAACCGGTCCCCGCACAGCATTTCAGCAGTTCCGTTCGACGGAACCTTGACGCCGAGCTGAATGTAGTCGTCCGCCCGGAAGCAGGTCTTATGCAAGCGGTTGCTCTCCAGACCTGTCCGGCATCGCATTCGCGCGCGTGGAACGGAAGCGGCCTATAATGAAGCATGGCGACTGTCCGGCAAACCATACCGGAAGAAGTTCCCAGCGTGTCCTCCGCTCCCACGGATGATGCGTCGGGCTTTGTGCGCCCCCCACCCCCCAAAACGATCGGTCTCGAACCGATCGACAAGCGCTTTGAAGCGCTTCTTCGCCACGTCCAAGCCAATCGCCCCAGTGAAGATGTCAGCCTTATCCGCAAGGCATGGGATTTCTGCGTCAAGCATCATGAAGGCCAGATGCGTGCCTCAGGCGAGCCGTACATCATTCATCCTCTGGAGGTTGCCGAGGTGTTGGCGGAGATGAAGATGGACGCGACCTCCATCGCCGCGGGCCTGCTGCATGACTCCGTCGAGGACACACCGGCTACCAACGAGGAGATCGGCGAGGAGTTTGGCGACCAGGTGGCCCACATCGTAGAGGGCGTCACCAAGATCGACAAGATCCAATTTGCCAATCGCGAAGACCGCCAGGCCGAGAATGTACGCAAGATGCTGCTGGCCATGGTGTCCGATGTGCGCGTAGTGCTCATCAAGCTGGCCGACCGGCTGCACAACATGCGCACCCTGGAACACCTGAAGCCGGACCGGCAGGAAGCGATTGCGCGCGAGACGCAGGACATCTATGCGCCGCTCGCGCATCGGTTGGGCATGGGCAAGGTGCGCGGCGAACTCGAGGATCTTGCCTTCCGATACACCGACCCAGTGAGCTACGAGAAGGTGTCGGCCGCCGTCGAAGCGCGGCGCATCGAAGGCGAGCAGTTTCTGCGCGGCGTGGAAGAAACGCTGGTGGAGCAGCTCCGCGAGAACGGCATTGAAGCGCGCGTGGAGTGGCGCATCAAGCGGCTCTATTCCATCTTCCAAAAGATTGAACGCTCGAAGGTTTCATTCGACCAGGTCTACGATCTGCTGGCCGTGCGCGTGATTACCCAGGACGTGGCGGCGTGTTATGCGGTCTTCGGACTCATTCATACTCTGTGGCACCCAGTACCGGGGCGGATCAAGGACTTCATCGCCATTCCGCGCGCCAATCGCTACCAGTCGTTGCACACCACGGTGATGGGTGAAGGTGGCCATCAATTCGAAGTGCAAATCCGGACCGAGGAGATGCACCGCATCGCCGAGGAAGGTATTGCAGCGCACTGGAAGTACAAGGCCGGCGAAGGCGTGGTGACGGCCCGCGATGAAGAGCGGCTGAACTGGATTCGCCAGCTTGTCGAATGGCAAAAGGAGATGACCGACCCCAACGAGTTCCTCTCCAGCCTGAAGATGGACCTGTATCCAGACGAGGTTTATACCTTCACGCCCAAGGGGAAGGTGGTTGTGGTTCCGGCCGACGCTACCCCGGTCGACTTTGCTTACACGATTCACACTGAAGTAGGCCACACCTGCGTGGGCGCAAAGGTGAACAGCCGCATGGTTCCGCTGCGGACCAAGCTGCGCACGGGCGACATCGTCGAGATCGTCACGCAGAAGGATCACAAACCGAGCCGCGATTGGCTCACCTTTGTCAAGAGCCCACGCGCGCGCAACAAGATCAAGCATTGGCTTAATGAAGACCAGCGGCGCCGCGCCGTCGAGATCGGACGCAAGCTGCTGGAGCGCGAAGCGCGCAAGTTCAAAGTGCCGATGACCCAGATCGGCGACGTGGACCTGGGCCGCATCGCCAACGAGTACGGCGTGGCCACGGCCGCTGACATGCTGGCTATGCTGGGTTCGGGCAAACACTCGGCGCATCAGATTCTGAACAAGCTTGCGCCGGGCTACGCGAACCTGGCCGAAGCGGAACCGAGCCCGGAAACCAAGCCCGGTACGGGTGGCGAAGCCGGCATGTCCGATGCGGTGCGCAAACTGCACCTCACCGGTTCCGACTCGCTTCAGGTGGAAGGCCAGAACGATCTGCTCGTCTATCGGGCGCGATGTTGCAACCCGATTCGCGGCGAGGAAATCGTCGGCTATGTGACGCGCGGCAAGGGTGTGGCCGTTCATGCGCGCAGTTGTCCCAACGTGCAGAATCTTCTCTACGAGAGCGACCGCCGCATCAACGTCGAGTGGTCGCGCGTGGGAGATCAGTCGGCAGGCAAGCCGCAGCGCTACCCGGTCAAGATCACCGTCTTCTGCGACGACCGAACCGGCATGTTGAAGGAGCTCACCGCCGTCATCTCCGACGACAACACCAACATTCGCGGCGTGGAGATGCGCCACGACGAGGATGGCGAAGCTGTCATCGAGTTTGTCGTCGAAGCTGAAGATATGCGCCACCTGAACCGCATGGTTCTCGGCCTCCGCCGCGTGCCCGGTGTGCGGGCTGTGCAAAGAACCCAAAAGCTTTAGGAATCCAGCTCCACCTGCCGGCCGGAACGCCAGGCAGCCCTCCTTGCATCTCCCTCTTCCAGCCTTGTGTCCGTCCAAATGGCGACTCAAGTCAACAAAGGCCAGTGGTCTGAACTGCTCAGACTATCGCCTATATTGGTGCAACGCTGTCCTAGTGTGCGAGCTTGTGCGCTTAGGGGGAAGCGAAATCGCAGCCCATCTCAGCGGCGCGAAACGCGGATAAGGCACGTTGACAACCGGACCGCATGCAAAAGGAGGACGCTTCAATGAATCGGGTAACCAGCAAGCATTTTGAGACTGCGACTTTTCTCGCTACCGCGGGACCTGGAACCAGCATTCTCCGGCACACAGCCAAGCAGCCCATTTTTCATCAAGGGGGCTTGGCCGATGCCGTGTTTTATCTCCAGAACGGCCATGCAAAACTCACCGTTGTTTCTAAAAGAGGAAAGGAAGCAACGGTCACGCTGCTTACTGTAGGGGACTTTTTTGGCGAGGAGGCGATGGCGGGAGCGGGAACGATGCGAACGGCCACTGCGTCGGCTGTCTCCGTCTGCATGGTGCTCAGGATCGAGAGGGACCGGATGCTCGAGATCCTGCATGAGGAACATTCGTTTTCCGACTTCTTCATGCATTTCATCCTGTCCAGGGGCATTCGCACCCAGGCGGATCTCGTCGATCAACTCTTCAACTCCAGCGAAAGGCGCCTGGCGAGGATACTGCTCCTGATGGCCGAATTTGGGAAGGATGAGAAGCCGGAGCCGCTGATTCCCCACGTAACCCAGGAAACACTTGCGGAGATGATTGGGACAACCCGCTCGCGGGTGAGCTTCTTCATGAACCGCTTCAGAAAGCTCGGTTACATCGAATACAACGGCCGCATTCGGGTTCACACCTCGCTGCTCGACGTGGTTCTGCACGATTCGTTGCCCGAGGAGAACGCTGAAAGACCCAAACTGCTCGACCATATTCCCAGCAAGGCACGAAACGCCAAACGAGCCCAGTTGGTTTGAGTAGCAGGCTCCGTCATCTGCTCCCTGAGATCGGACGTGCAACTGCAAAATCGCTTTCCAAGGAGATCTCATGTCATTTGGACTCTATTCTGCCGGGTTCGCAATCGTAATCATCGGACTGGCGTACGCCGCGCACCTGGTGCGGATGCCAATGCACTGGATTGTTGTGGGTGCGATTGTAATGATTGGCATTGGGATATTGTCAGGCGTAAAGGCCACGCGCCCGAGAGACTCCGCCAGGTAATTGTATTGAACGCTCAGATTCGCGGCGTCGGCTGGGCACTTTTATCCTTGCTGCTCGAAGCCTACTTCGGCGCGTCGATCCTGACCAGCAGAATGTCGTGGCTGGCCAACTCGATCGGCTGGTTGTCGGTGAGCGTGACTTCCTGGCCGGTCCAGAGGTCCTTGCCCTTGTCGGGGCCCTTCAAGCCGAGCTTGGCGAGGCTCAGGTGGAAAGGATGGCTTGCGACGCGATCGGAACCAACATTGAGGACCGCAATCGCCGTCGCTCCGCCGGCGAGACGCCGGGTCCAGACCTCGACTTCCCCGTCGGCGTAAGCGCGAGTGCCTTCGCGGCCCAGCTTGTCCTGGTCGATGGCGATAACGGCTTTGTTGGTCAGGATGGCCTTGATCTCGGGCTTCATATTGGGCAGGTCGTTGCCGGCCAGCAGTGGCGCAGCCAGCATGGCCCACATGGAAAAGTGCGAGCGATTTTCCGCCAGCGTTAGCCTGCCGTTGCCCACTTCGAGCATGTCTGGATCGTTCCAGTGGCCGGGTCCGGCATATTTAGCTAGTCCGGCGTTCTGGTTGACGATGTCGTAAATGCTCATCCAGTTGGCCTTCACGTCGTCTGTCGTGCGCCACAGGTTGCCGCCAAGCGCGGGCGCCCACTCCCATGGGGCGTCCCAGCCGTACTGGCAGAGCGAATAGACGATCGGCCTGCCGCTTTCCTTGAGCGCGTTGCCCATCTTGTCGTATGCGGCGACCATCAGGCGCATCTGCTCGGCCTTGTCGTCGGGGGCCTTGGCTGCCATCACGTCCTTGCGAAAGCTGCACAGGTCGTACTTGAGATAATCGATGCCCCATGACGCATAGAGTTGTGCGTCCTGAACCTCGTGATCGAGCGACGCAGCGAAACCGGCGCATGTCTTGGAACCCGGGCCGGAGTAGATGCCGAGCTTCAGGCCCTTCGAGTGGACGTAATCGGCCAGCGCCTTCATGTCGGGAAACTTGTCGTTGGTGTGCAGCACGCCATCGGCATCGCGCTGGCCCTCCCACGTATCGTCGATGTTCACGTAGATGTAGCCGGCGTCTTTCATGCCTGTAGCCACAATCTGGTCGGCAGCGGCACGAATGTCCTTGTCGGTCACTTTGCCGGCAAAGAAGTTCCAACTATTCCAGCCCATGGGAGGGGTAGGAGCGATGATCGGGGATGCGGTGGCGCGAGTCTTAACCGGGTGCGCGTTGGAAGCCGAGGGCTTGGGAGCGGTTTGTGCGGCAGCGGTGAAGGCAGTCAATGCAAGGACAGCAAAAGAAAGTGGAGCGTAAAGTCGCATCGCAAAAATCTCCTGAAAACATTTTCAGCCGAATTGTATGCCCACGCCCCAACATTGGGCAACGGCCAGGTGTATGCAACGGCGACCGGGTGCGCTAAGCTACCCCTACACACCGAGATACCTTATGGCGGACGTGCGCAATGAATCCGATCGGGAAGCCCGGAACGGACTTGGCCGCGTATGGCAGTGGCTCGATTCGGCGCACGACCTGATCTTCTCGGAAGCGAACAGGACGGCCATGAGGCAACTGGCCATCCGCCTGAGCATTGCCGGGTTTGCGATTCACCTGCTGCTGATTCTCCTGGCCCGGACACTTGCGCACCCGCCGCAACTGATTGCCGAGGCCGGCCAGAATTATCTGACGGCGATTTCAACGCCCTTCAACTTCATCCTGTTTTACGAAGTCCTGGTACTCATTGCGGCGCTGCCGACCTCGACAACGCGCTCGATTGCGAGTCAATTCGAGATCGTGTCGCTGATCTTTATCCGCGATGTTTTCCGGGACATTGGCAAGGCCGGGGACCTGGTGATCGGGCACAAGCTGACGTTGGAATCGCTGCCCCTGTTTATGGATATGTGGGCGGGATTCCTGATGTTCTTTCTGGTGACGGTGTTTCAGCACGTGGCCCAGATGCGCACAGGGGTCTCGGTCACTTCGATGCCAACGCGGGGAACGCTGCGGTTTATTGCACAGAAGAGGGCGGTGGCCGCGGGTCTGGCCACGTTGCTGATGGCCATGGCCGCCTACAATCTGGGCCTGTTTGCCATTGCCGTGGGCAGGTTGTTGCTGACCGGGCAAGGCACCATCGACACCAGCACCACTACGTTCTATAACGACGTGTTCACGGTGATGATCTTCACCGATGTGCTGATCCTGATCCTGTCGCTGGCGGTATCGGGAAAATATGAGATGGTGTTTCGCAATGCTGCCTTCATCGTATCGATCATCCTCATCCGCTTCGCGCTGACGGAAGGATATCCATACGGCGCGCCGCTGGCGATCGTGGCCATGCTGTTCGGTATCCTGACCCTGATGGTCTACAACTACCACCAGCGCATTAACTGGCCGGTGGCCGGGTAGGGCCGAGCTGCTTAACCGAAGAGGTTGTCGATCTTCTGGTTGAGGGCTGCCATCTGCTGGCGGAGTTCTTCCACCGCGGCTTCGATGGATTCGAATCGCTGCTGGAAGGCGCTGCTGGCGGAAGAGGCATCGTGCGCTGGAGCAGATTCGACGGGAGTGAATTGAATGCTCTCGACCGGACCCGACAGCAGATGCGCGTAGCGGGCTTCCTTGGTGCCGGGCTGGCGCGGCAAAACTGCGGCCAGCGGCGGCTCGCGGTCCATCAGCTTTTGTATGCCGGCAAGCACATCGGAGATTTCTTCAAAGCTGTGCAGGCGTTCGGTGCGGCCGCGAAGTTCGCCGGGCGTTTGCGGCCCGCGCAGCAGTAGCACGCACAGCAGCGCCGTCTCCGCGCGGCTGAAGTTGAACGCCTCGCCAAGCCAGTGCTCGTACTTGGTTACGCGGCCGTCGGCCGAGCGCGCGCGACCGGCGAGGCGCTTGCCCTCAAGACCATGCAGGGCCTGGCGCACATCGTCTTCATCCAGGTTCATCACCGGCTCGCGGTTCGAGCGCTGATTGCATGCGTTGATCAATGCATTGAGAGAGAGCGGATAGTAATCGGGAGTGGTGACTTCCTTTTCGACAAGCGCGCCCAGAACACGGGCCTGGGCGGCAGTGAGCAGGATGGAATCGGCAGGCGACATAGGTCTATTCTCCCACGCTCTATGCCAGTTCCTCGGCTTGTGGTGGTGTCTTAAATGTGCGTTGGTCGGAAAAGGGGATGAAATAATGAAGAAAACAACTTCCTGGCCTGTTCCGCTGGAACAGCTTATCGGTAAAACAGCTAGTGAAGCGCAGCGCGCTATCGACGCTGTGCGAGAAAAGCAGAAACCTGCTTCAACCGCTGATTCATTTCAGCCAAATCCTGCTGTATAGCATTTGTCAGATTGATCAGGCCGTTGTTGAGGTTCCAATTCAAGGGGTCGTCCATGGGCTGCGGCCCGATGAGTTGAATGTTTTCAGCAAAGTTTTTCCTGGCTGATTGATAGGACATTGGCGTTCTCCTTTTAGGGGAGCGCACAGAATAGCCTCGTAAGATGAGGTTGTCTACCACTTTGGATCGAGCGGTTGGTTTGGCGCGAATGTCAGGGTTTTGCTGCCCTCTTCGAAATAGAGCGTTTCAACCTTGATTTCCTTCGCCTTCCTTGCGAGAGCCAAGAGGCGTGAAGCTGAGTCAAAAAACATAAAGCGCGAGTCCCCATCGCTTGATTCTGAGCCGTTCATTGTGAATGGCTGCCCTCCATCGACCCTCAAGGTTGCCTCGCATTCGTCCACACCGCAAAGAATCTGACCCTTGTCGATTTTAAAGAATGCCTCTAACTCCTGCCGACGGCGGAGACAAATGGTCCCTGTCGATCCTCCATCGTAAGGAAACCCAAATTGCAGTTGGTCCTCTGAGTCCAGGCAAGCAAACTTTGTAACCTTTCCAGTCATCTTGTCTGTGGTTTGACCGTAGTTCCAAGATTCTTTCTGAGGTGTCTCGGCTGCCTTTGGCACCTCTGGTTTGGCCCCATTCGCCTGCTTTGCTGTTTCTGACATTTCGCCGATGAAACCGATCAGCATGATTCCCCCAAAAAGGCAAAACAAGATTAGGAATGTTTTGGCTATAGCTCCCATGCGCAACTTCTTACCGCAGTGAGGGCAAACCCTCGCATCCGAGGAGATTTGGGCATTGCATTCCTTGCACTGAATGAGAGGCATGGCCAACACGATACCACAAAATAATACTCAGAGTCTCTAGTGACTGTGAGTATCAATTCTCGAAACTTCAAGGGTGGCAAAGAACATCCAAGCCGCTCTCGGAGCCCGCGTTCGCCAATTGCGGAAAGAGCGGGAATGGTCCCAAGAGGATCTTGCGGCTGCCAGCGAGTTGCACTGGACGTACATCGGCCAGGTGGAGCGTGGGGAGAGAAACCTCACACTCCAAAGCATCCGGGCCATCGCCAAGGCTCTGAACCTCAAAATGTCGGAGCTACTGGCCGGGGTGGATTAGGCGATCAACTCTGCAATTGTCCAGACGTGATCTGTGATCCCAGCTTCCATCGCGGGAGTCACTCTCAGGGTCTTGTGGACCCGGCAGAAGTTGTAATAGGCGAACCAGAGCGCGTAGGCTGCCTCCAGGTTCTCCCACTTCTTAGAGAAGCCATTCGTTAGCCGAGTCATACGGCGCATTCCCATTCTCACGCTCAGGTTCTGGCGCTCAATGTGCGATGTGCAGATGCGGTCTGCAACCGGCCTTCCCATGATCTCGACTGGGACTGAATCCACAACCTCTGCGGGGCTGTAGCGTTGCTCCCCATCGCGGGGCGATCCGTAGACTTTGATTAACTGGGCAAAGTCAACCCGATCTCTCAGCAGCAGCTTGACGGCGCTCACGTAGGGGCTGAATCCGTCGGTGGTCAACTGGAAGCGATTGAACGGTGCCGTGGCATAGGCCAGCTTGCCGATGAATGCGTCTGTGGACTTCGCTGTGCGCTTGCCCAGGTGATAGGCCAGAACCAGTTTCGTGTTCCGCTCCATACCGATGAAGCAATAGGCGTCTCCCACTTCTGCGCCGTCGTCGTCGGACTTGTGGCCTTCCTTCTTGCCCACATAGCCCCAAATCTCATCCGCCTCTACATCCTGAACGTGGAGGCTCTGAATCTTCGAAACCATCAACGTCTGGCAGCGATCTCCGGCCTTAACCAAGAGGCTCATCAGTGTGTTGACGTTCAGATCGGTAATCCGTTCAGTGCTGCGGATCGAGTTGCCTTCGAGCAAAAGGCGAAGGGCCAGGATGGCTTTTTCCTGGGGGATGTACATCGAATCAAGAACCCGCTTGTGGGCCTCGGTGTAAGTCTTTTTGCAGTTCGGGCAGCGGAACCGGCGAAGTCCATTGCGATGTTTTCCAAAGCGTTGGCAATCCATGTTGCACGCCTCGCAAGTTATAGTCATTGCGGATTTTGTATCGCTCATCATGTAAACATAATACTGCTAGCGATAGTTGTTTGTCAACGAAAAAGTGCATTGAAAATGCCCCTTTCGGAGCGATATTTTGGTGGTCCGCGATTCCATGTCATCGGCGTGCCCCTTTCGATATGCCAACTATCAGGCAGGGCGCATCGCAGAGTCAGTGTGGACCCAGAGAAGTCTTTTGCAGAGTTTGCAATTGTGGCGGATTTTGCGGGAATTGCAGAGTTATTGCATAGTTTGCAGACTATTGCAGTTTCGAGCCGATCTGTCAGGTCGGCAATTGGTTAGCTGTAAGGCCAAGGGCCTTCGCCAGTTTGGCCCGACTAGAGCGGTATGGCTTCGTGGTCCCTGAAAGGTAGTCAGCCGCAGTGTGGTAGGCCACGTTCGCTTCATTTGCCCAGTCGAGAACAGACCATCCTTTGTTTTCCAGTAGGGGCAAGATGAATGCCTCACGCGGGGTCGAGGCGGACGGATCGGGGGATGGTAAGTCGACCGCCAAAATGGGCGGATGAGTCACAGCGTTACCTTGTGAGTCTACGAAGTGGATCGATGCCCGCTCCAAAGCATCTTGTACGCTTTGAGCCTCAATCCATCCGGCTTTATACCATCTCGTTATGGTTGATACGAGTTCGGCAGAAGTGCCTTTCCAGACGAGGGCATAGGACTGTGCGCGGATTTCAGCCTTTTGGCGCTCAAGGTCGAGTTCATCCCGCCGCTCTTGGTTTCGACGGAGAACTTCCATCCATTGGTCTTTGAAACTTCCCCGTGGTTTGTCCACGGCGCACCCTTGCACCGGCACGGTGGAGGGCTTACGATGTGGGTAACCAGCCGCACGTCGAGAGCCCCGGCCATCGCGCCGGGCTTTCGTTTTTGAGTTGAACCATTTTAGCGGCTGGGAGCCTTCTTAGGCGTTGAAAATCGGATTAGGCTAGAATGATATAGAGGGGCGGAGATGTTGAACCAAGAGCAAATCGAGGACGTGTGGAAGTGGCAGATTTATGCCGAGACCAGATCCCTCTATTTCGCCGATCTCGCGAATGTCTACACTCGTCAAAAGCAGTGGATTACAGGTGTGTCTTTTTTTCTTTCATCCGGGGCGGCCGCAACTCTGATTGCGAAGTCCCCTGTTCTTGTACCGATAGCCCTTTCAGTTCTAGTCGCGATTGCGACTGCGTATTCAATTGCTGTGAACATGGATTCCAAGATCAGGACCATGGTTAAATTGCAATCTGCCTGGGCTCGGATTGCCGATGATTACAAGAGGCTGTGGAACCACACATACGCGGATGATGCAGAACTAGAACTCGAAGACTTGCAGCGCCGCGAAGCAGAATTCTCAGAACTAGCATCCACCGATGCGCCCAATGACCCGAAAAGGATGGAGCGTTGGGAGGATCATGTGTTTAAGCTCAGAGGGCTGTCGAACGCATGAGCGAGAGCAGTGGCAAGGAAATTCTAACGGAGAAAAGTTGGCCTCCGATGCCTAAGCCTGCCCCGCCACCACCGAAACCACCACCTCCACCACCGCCAAAGAAGTAAACCTACTCGGCTTTCTTTCTAGGTCTTCCGCCGCCGTGTGTCTTGCGCTTTGCGGCCATGGCGCGGTAATGCTCGGGTCCATGCCTACGGGCGGTAGCGGAACCACCCTTGCGGCCTAGAAGCGCGGCTGACGTGGTGGGGCTGGCCTGTTTGAGCAGATCGTCCGTGAGGGCTAGCGCCGCGCCCAAAACCTCCCGGCAAGCTGCTGTGCGGTTCTCAGGCAGCTCGGGGGCGGTGGCCAAAATCCTGTCGGCCTGGGAGATTAGATTCTTGAGCGTTGCGAGTTCCGTTCTGTTCGATGGCATAGCTTGACGATAGGAGCCTCAGGAATGAAAAGCAACCGCTAGTTGTTTTCCACCAACGCACATTTAAGACACCACCCGGCTTGTGCCCCGCGGTGGCGGGTCAGCAGGAAGTAAACCAGCGGCGTGACGACCAGGCTGAGCACCATGGAGATGGTGAGGCCGCCAATGACGGCGATCGCAAGCGGCTGCAGCATCTGCGAGCCTGCGCCGAGCGCAAAGGCCAACGGCAACATGCCGCAAACGGCGGCGACTGCTGTCATGACGATAGGGCGCAGGCGGCGCTGGGCCGCCTGAAGCATGGCATCGTGCGGGGATGCGCCCTGGGCGCGGAACTTCTCATCGGCGTCAAGCAGCAGAATGCCGTTCTTGGCTACGATGCCGATGACCATGATGAGCCCCATGAATGAAGCGACATTGAAGGTTGTCCTGGTGACGAGCAGCGCCAGGATGACGCCGGAGATGGAGAGCACCGACGAAGTGAGGATGGCGATGGGCGCGGGGAAGTTGCGGAACTCCGTGAGCAGCACGCCGAAGACCAGCGCCAGCGCCAGCAGCAACACGCGCAGCAGATCGCGAAAGGATTTCTGCTGCTCCTCGTACGTGCCTCCGTACGTGACGCGCACCTTGGCGGGCAAATGAAGGCCGGCGACCGTTTGCTGAACCTTTGCCATCGCGCTGCCAAGGTCGGAGCCTTCCAGGTCGCCTGTTACCACCACGAGCCGTTGCAGGTTTTCGCGGCGGATTTCGTTTTGCGGCGGCAACTGCTGCACCTCGGCCAGCGAGCCGAGAGACGCAGTGTGGCCAGATGCGCTTAAGAACACCGTGTTCTTGATTGCGTCCAGCGAGTTACGGGTTTCGTCGCCGAGGCGCACGCGGATGGTATAGGGGCGGTCGTTCGCGATGAGCGGATCGGCGGTGGCAATGCCGTCGAGTATGGAGGTCGCGTCCTCGGAGATCTCCGCCGGGGTAAAGCCGAGACGAGCCGCGACAACGGGGTCGACCTGAAAGTTGGTGGCCGGGCCGCTGATGGTATTGTCGATGCCGTTTTCGACATCGACTACGCCGGGAATCTTCGCGATGGCGTCGCCTACCCTGGGACCGAGTTGCGCCAGCAACTCCGAATCGTCGGCGAAAAGCTTGATCTGGATTGGCTCCGGCGCATTGGACAGGTCGTTGATGTTGTCCTGCAAGACCTGGGTCAGCTCGACGTCCAGTTCCGGTTCGGTCGTTTTCACCTGCTGGCGCACATCCTCCATCACATCCCAGACCGAGCGTCTGCGCTTCGCCTTCAGCTTCACCGTGAAGTCGCCGGTGTTGGCCTCGGTCACCGCGGCCAGGCCCATTTGCAGGCCGGTCCGGCGAGATGTGATTTCGACTTCGGGTGTCGCGCGCAAAATGCGTTCGACGTGATCGAGAACCCGGTTGGTCTCGCTGAGGGAGCTGCCGGCGGGCATGATGTAGTCGAGGATGAAGCCACCCTCGTCCATCTGCGGCAACAGGTCTGAGCCGAGTGCCTGGTAGCCGGCCCAGGTGGCGACAACCAGCAGCAAACAAGCCGCGCTAACCCACAGCGGTTTGGCTAACGCCCAATCGAGTGCCCGTTTGTGAAATTGCAGCACTTGGGTCAGCACATTCCTTGGCTGGTGCTCCTCCCGCTCCACTTCGGTCTCCCGATTCTTCAGCAGCATGATGCTCAGGCTAGGAGTCCAGGTCAGGGCGAGCATGAGTGAGGTGAGCAGCGCCGCGGTCATGGTGATGGCGAGCGCCCGAAAAAAGCTGCCGGTGACACCACTGACTGAAACCAGGGGCAGGAAAACGACCACCGGCGTAATCGTTGAACCGATCAGCGGAGTGGTGATTTCTTTGAGCGCCTTGCGCACGGCTTCGCCGCGGGGTTCGCCTGCGTCGCGATGCATCACGATGTTTTCGACTACCACAATGGCGTCGTCGATGACCAGACCGATGGCCGCGGCCAAGCCGCCCAGTGTCATCAGGTTGAAGCTCTGCCCGATAGCCCAAAGCACCAGCACCGTAACTGCGAGGGTGACCGGAATGACCAGCCCGGCAATCAGCGAGGAGGTCCAGTCGCGCAGGAAGAGGAAGAGGATGATGCATGCGAGGATGAGGCCAATGAAGATTGCATCGCGCACGCTGGAAATGGAGTCGCGCACCAGTTGCGACTGGTCGTAGAAAAGCTCGAGTTTAACGCCCGCCGGCAGCTTGCCGCGCAGTTCAGCCACCTGCGCGGCAACTGCATCGGCTACGGCGACCGTGTTGCTAGAGGGCTGTCGGGCGATATTGAGCAGCACCGCATCTTTGCCGTTGGCGGTGACCGTGGTGTAGACAGGCATGATCCCCGGCTCGACCGTAGCCACATCGGCAATGCGCACCGGAGCGCCGGCGGCCGTGGTCTTCACCACCAGTTGGCGCAGTTCGGTGGCGTTGTGCACCTGCGCGCCTACCAGGCTCAGAATCAACTGGTGGTTGGCTTCGTACAAGCCGGGTGAGTCCACAATATTCGAAGCCTGGATCGCATTCACCAGGTCTGGAATGGTGACGCCTGAATTTTCGAGCAGGGCAAGATTCGGAATCACATGAAACTCAGGCACCTGGCTGCCCTGGACGGTCACGGTGCTGACGCCTGCCACGCGATTCAACGGCGGCTTCAGGTCGTAGGTGGCAATCTCCCAAAGCTGCGTCAGCGGAACGGTGTCCGAGGTAAGGCTGTAGCCGAGAATCGGAAACGTCGCAAACGTAAGCCGATGGGTGGTGATTTTGGCCGTAGGCGGCAGAGTCTGCTCAACCTTGCTCAGCGCCGCATCCACCAACTGGAGCGACTGATACATGTCCACGTTCCAGTCGAAGAACAGGCTCACTTCCGCCTGACCGCGGCTGGTCGTCGAGCGCACGGTGGCCAGGCCCGGCACCGCGTTCACGGCGTCTTCAATGGGCTTGGTGATGGTCACCTGCATTTGCTCCACGGGCATCACGCCGTTGTCGACGCCGACGACCACGCGCGGAAAGTTTGTCTCAGGAAAAACCGAGATGGGCACCTGCAATGCAAAGTAAATGCCAGCCACGGTAAGCACTGCGGCAAAGAAGAAGATGGTGTGCGTGAAACGGGCCAGCCAGAAGGGCTTTTGGCCGTCGTCCGTCTTTGCAGAAGCGCCGGGCTCTTCGTTCGGCATCACTCCGCCCTTCCGCCCTTGTCGTCAGCCGGACCCACTTTTACTTTTGTGCCTTCATCCAGGCCGTAGGCTCCGCTGGTGATGACGAGGTCGGTCGCCGCAAGGCCGCATGCCACTTGCACATCGTCGCCGTCTTCGATGCCGAGGGTCACGGGCTTCCGGTGCGCAGTGCCGTCGTCGCCCACCACCATCACGGATTTGCTACCGTCCTGCGCCGTAAGGATAGCGGCGGCGGGAATCTTCCATGCCCTGGAAACGGTCCTGCCCGTGATCGAGACCTTGACCGGCGTGCCCACCTTGAGCCTGGCCGCCTTGTTGTCGATCTTGAGCCAGACTTCGACGGTGGTGCTGCCGGGGTCAAGCGCGGGACTGATGAGCGAAACCTTGGCGGCAACGGGATCGGCGGCTCCGGGTACACTCATTTGCGCATCGTCGCCCACCTTCATCTGCTGGGCAAGGCTTTGCGCCACGTGCGTCTTGGCCAGCAGCGTGGAGGTATCCATCACCGTAATCAACGGAGCTCCGGCCGCCGCGGTTTCGCCGGCGAAGAGCGGCCTATCGGTCACCACGCCGTCGATGGGACTGCGAATCTCCGAGTAATTTACTGCCGCCTCGGCGCCCTTGTACTTTCCTTCGGCCGAGGTCAACTGCCCCTGCGCGGCTTTGAGCGCAGCTTCGCGGCTCACGCTGTGCACCGATTCCAGATGCTTCGCTGCCGCGTCATAGGCCGCCTGCGCCTGCACCAGCGCGGCGTTGGCGGTGTCCAGATCGCGGCCGGGAATCGCGCCCTCGGCGAGCAGTTGCTTGCGGCTTTTCACGATGCTCAGGTTCAAATCGAGATTCGCCTTGGCCTGCGCCAGATCCGACTCCGCCTTGAGCGTGTCTTCCGGCACCTGCGCCTTGGTCGCCGTATCGTAGGCTGCCTGCGCTGCCATGTACGTGCCTTTGTTGTCCATTGCCGCCGCGGCCAGATCGTTGTTCTCCAGAGTGGCCAGCAACTCGCCGGCCTTCACACGCGATCCCCGTTGCACATAGAACTTGCGCACCGGCGCGCCGATCTTGGGCTCGATAGCTGCCTGGGCCAGCGGCGTCAACACCGCGTCGGCCGTAATGTGCTCGGTAATCGGCCCCTGCTTCGGATGCTCGGCTTGTACGGTCACCTGCGTCTCCGGCGCGGTTTCTTTCTTGCAGCCTGGCACGAGCGCCAGCGAAAGCGCCGCGGCGCCAAGCAGAATCCAGCGCGGCAGGATGGAAACCCCTTGAGAGGTTCGACCCCGTCTCGGCAATCGTGCAAATCCACTCATCGCTCTTCTCATCTTCCCGCTCGGGTCCGCATTACAGGGTTCCGGTCAGTGTTTGCAGATTGGCCCGCGCGGCCTCATAGCGCACTCTTCCATCCTCGCGCGCGTTCTCGGCCAGCACATAGGCATTTTGCGCATCCACCACTTCCAGCACCGTTGCCTCGCCGCCGCTGTAGCGCAGTTTGGTCAGTTTCAAACTCTCAGCGGCAGTGGCTGCGCTCAAATCCAACGAGGCGAGTTGGTCCCGCGCCGCTTCGGCCTCGGAATACGCCTCATCCAATCGTGCAATCAACTGTCGCTGCGTGGCGCTCAGCACCACCTTCGCGGCGTCACGGCGAATCTCGCTTTGCTTGATCTTGTGCTGCGTCGAAAGCCAGTCCCACACCGGAATGTCGAGCGTAATGGCAGCCGAGTAACCCAGATTGTGCACGCCGTCGGGACCGTTGACGGCCACCTGCGGAGCGTCGATGCCGTAGGTTACGTTCAACCCCAGGTCCGGCAGGTAGGCAGCCCGCGCCGCCAGCACATCGGCGTTGCTCACTTCCAGCGCGGCCAGCGCGCTCTTCAACTCGGGTTTGTTCTTGGCCGCGGCCTGCTCGACATCGTCGCGGGAGGCGAGTGGCGGCGTGTCGGCAGACGCCTGCAGCGTGTATGCAGTGCGCGGGTCGGGAAACAGCAGCACGCCCAGTTCCAGCCTCGCCTTTTCGGCAGACACCTTCGCGTCTTCCATGTCGCGCTGGCGCTGCTGCTCTGCCAGTTGCGCCTTCACCACGTCGGCATGCGCCGCCTCGCGCGCCTGTTCGCGCTCACCCGTCAATTTCGTAAAATCCGCTGCTTCCTGGTCTGCCCGTTCGGCGACAGCCAGTTTATGATCCGCCGCCAGCGAGCCGTAGAAAAGCCCGGTGACCGCCGCGACGAGGCCGCGCCGCGAGACCTCAAGTTCGGCTCCAGCCATCGCCGACGCCGCATCGGCCCGGCGTACACCGGCCCATCCTGCCAGCCCGAGCGTCTCGTTGATTGAGCCCTGGCTGGCATACTCGCGCACAGCATTGTTGGCGATGAACTTGGGCGCAGGCTGGGCCGAGGCCCCTTGCCCGGCTTGGTTCCGCAATCCATTGGGCTGCGTGTAGAGAGCCTGGTTGTGATACGCCACGCTGGGCAACAGGCCGCCGCGCGCAATCGAGAGGTCAAGGGCCGAGGCCTTGCTCTGGGCCACAGCGGCGGCGTAGGTAGGCTCGTTCGCCTCGGCGCGCCGGATCGCCTCCTCAAGGGTGATGACTGTGGGTCCGGCCGTGGGAGCGGCAGCTCCGTCCGGCGCCTGGGATTGGACCAATGGAACGGTTGCGGTGACGAGAAACATGAGGACGGTCAAACCGGGTAGAGGTCGAGATAGACGCTGGGTTTTGCCCGCCCTGAGAATGATCCGCATGCTCACACTCAAAAGCATACAATCCGCGTCGGAGTTTTTACCGAATGTGACAAAAACTTCAGATGCTTCTACCCGCGAATCCAGTCATCGGCCCTCCCGTTCGCCAGATTTCTCCGCACACTCACGGCCCGGCTCTGCGATACTAATGAGTTATGCCGATTGCCGACCTCGAACAAGCTGCCCAAAAGATTGCTGGATTTCTTGCTTCGCTAAACAAGCTGGGGGGATTGCGCCTCAAATATCGCATCACAGCGGGAGATGGCGCGCGCGACCCCGAGGGCCTGGAGGCCCGCCAGATTTATGTAGAACTTGGCGGACCGGATGTGCCGCTGGTGACCCAGCACAATGGAGAACTGCTGCGCGCGCTGGAGACCATCGCCGCACAGATGCTGCGTCTCGATCAGCGCGAGAACGACCTGGTGAGCTTTGACGCCGCCAACTTTAAGGCGTTGCGGGCCCAGGAGCTGCGGCTGCAGGCCGAGATCGCCGCGGACAAGGTCATCAAGAGTGGAACGCCCTACGCATTTCCGCCCATGAACAGCCGCGAGCGCAGGCTGCTGCATCTCGCCTTCAAGTCCATTGAAGGCGTGGAGACGGCCAGCAGCGGAGAAGGACAGGAGCGCTTTCTGGCCGTGTATCCGGAGGGCAAGACAAATCTGCCGGTCGCGCAACCGATAAAGCCGAGGGGCTTTGGGCGCAGGTAGCCGGCAGCGGATCCGTGCCGCGGATATGCCACAATATTCTCCTATGAGAATTGCGATTCTGATTGTCACGATGGCGCTCGGGGCTCTGGTGTCTCCACTCGTCTCCGGAGCGCAAAAGCGGCTGGTACTGGTCGATCAGGACGCCTCCGGCCCCGGCGGCTCCGACCAGATGGCGATCATGGCGCTGCTTGAGGCGCCCCAGGTCAAAGTTTTGGGCATCACCGTCGTCACCGGCGACGCTTGGCGCGACGAAGAGACGCTGCACACGTTGCGCATGTTGGAGCTGACCGGGCACACCGATGTGCCGGTGGCGCGGGGCGCGGTGTTTCCGCTCATCCGCACGCAGGAAGAAACCCGGCTGGCGGATGCGCTTTACGGCAAGCAATCCTACCTGGGCGCCTGGCGTCAGGCGCCTGCGGTAACCGCCGCGGATGCCACGCAAGGCGCGGCTGAAAGACCACGGCCCCACGGACCATACGAGATTCCGCCCATGCCTGAAGGGCAACCCACCATCAAGGCCATCAATGAAGACGCCGCGCATTTTCTCGTTCGCCAGGTGCGCGCGCATCCGCACGAAGTCACCATCTACGCCGCCGGACCGCTGACCAACATTGCGCTCGCCATCGCCATCGACCCCGAATTTGCCTCGCTGACCAAGGGAATTGCGCTGATGGGCGGAAGCCTGAATCCGCAGACCGACGACCCGGAGTTTGCCACCAACCCGCGCCACGAGTTCAACCTCTGGTTCGATCCCGAAGCCGCGCATATCGTGTTGCATGCAGACTGGCCGCGCATCGATGTCACCACCGCCGATGTGTCTCTCAAGGCGCCATTCACGCAACAGATGCTGGATGCCATCGCTAAATCGGACAAGCCGTCCGCCCGCTACATTGCCGCTTGGAGCCAGGACCGCTACTACATGTGGGATGAGCTCACCGCCTGCGCATGGGTCAACCCAGCGCTGATTACGAAAGAAGAGCAGATCTATATGGACGTGGACCTGAGCCACGGGCCAAGCTACGGCGACACGCTCACTTGGAGCGAAGCGCTCAAGCCCGCCACCGGTGTGCGTCTGGTGCACGCACAGATGGACCTCGACCTTCCGCGCTTTCGGAAGATGTTCGTCAACGAGATGATCGGAGCAGTGCATTAGGCAGCTTTCCTCTCTTGACGCGCACCCGCGCTCGGAGAAGGCGATGGTTGAGTACCGGACGGGTTTTCCTGGCCCACGATTCCCGATCCCTGGTTTACCCTGAATCCTTATGGGGCGTATCCGCGTACTTCCCGACCAGGTTGCTAACCAGATCGCCGCGGGCGAAGTGGTGGACAGGCCGGCCTCGGTGGTGAAGGAACTGCTGGAGAATGCCTTAGACGCGGGCGCCAGCCGCATTCGCATTGAGGTTGAGGCCGGGGGACGAAAGCTCATCCGCGTTGCCGACGACGGCCAAGGCATGAACCGCGACGATGCGCTGCTGGCCTTCGAGCGGCATGCGACTTCAAAGCTCCGCACCGCCGACGATCTGCTGTCGATTGCCACTCTCGGCTTTCGCGGCGAGGCTCTGCCGTCCATTGCCTCTGTAGCTCGCGTGACGCTCGAAACGGCGACCGGCGACGATGCGGCCGGAACGAAGATCGAGATTGCAGGCGGCAAAATCCTGCATGTCGACGATGCGGCCCTGCCGCGCGGAACCACCATCTCTGTTGCCGATCTGTTTTTCAACACGCCGGCCCGCCGCAAGTTTCTTCGCGCCGAGTCCACGGAGTTGGCGCACGTCACAGCTCTCGTCACGCATTACGCGCTGGTTCATCCGGAAAAGCATTTCGAGCTGATCTCTGCCACACATACCATCGTTTCCGCGCCGCCGGTCACTCGCACCGCCGAGCGCATCTTCCAGATATTTGGGAAAGATACATTGGGCCAGTTGCTGCCCGTGGCCGCCGAAACACCGCTGGAGCGCGCTGGCCTGCCGGAGCCGCCTCCGTGGAAGAAGGATCCTGACGAACCGAAGCGCGATCCCGGCGTATTGCGGCTCACGGGCTTCTTCTCCAAGCCCGAGTTGCAAAAGCTGAACCGCAACTCCATCTACATCTTCGTCAACAAACGCCTCATCCGCGACCGCCTGCTGATGCACGCCATCACCGAGGCCTATCGCAACGTGATTCCGCCGACCAGCTTTCCCGTGGTCCTGCTGTTCCTGGAAATGCCGCCCGAAGAAGTGGACGTGAACGTTCACCCCGCTAAAACCGAGGTGAGATTCAGGCAGCAATCTCATATTCATGACTTTGTGCGCGACAGCCTGCGCATGGCGCTCATCAAAGCCCGGCCCGCTGCCGGGTTTCTGGCCGCGCTCGACTCGCAACCGAATGCCAGCCCGTCGCTGATGCCTCCAGCCACGTCGCCGCTGCCTGGTTCGCCAGACTCTGCGCTGGTTCCGCGGCAGCCGGACTCCGATCCTGAGGCATTCCAGACGGCGTGGACGGATGCTGAACGCTTCCAGTTGACCCCGCGGCAGCCGTCCCCGGTTCCCGGCAGTCTGCCCTTTAGCGCAGGTGACCTGCGTCCTGAGAATTTCGACCGGGAGGCCTGGGGTGAGGCAGCCGCGGCTTTGTTTCAGCCGGGAGCCGGCTCGGGAGCAGAGAACTGCAGCCCAGGGCCGGGCAGTTTTGCCGCAAATAGTCAAGATGCGGCAGCCGCGACTGCGCAAGTCGAGTCCGAGCAGGCGGCTGCCAGCCTGAACCACCTGGGCTCCCTGAAACCCTTGGCGCAGCTGCGCGAGTCGTTCATTCTGGCCACTGGGGACGACGGATTATGGATTATCGACCAGCATGTGGCTCATGAAAGAGTTCTTTTTGAGAAAATTTTGCGTGACCGCCAGGTAGAAAAAGTGCACCGGCAGAGGTTACTGATGCCCCTGTTAGTTGAACTCAAGCCCGAACAGATGGTGGTTTTTGCCGGCATCGCCGAAGAGCTGGAACGCAACGGCTTTGAGGTGGAACCCTTCGGCCCACATACACTTGCAGTCAAGGCCGCTCCAGTGGGCCTGGATGGGGCTCAACTGGAGCGGACGCTCGGCGAGGTCATAGAACAATCCGCGGGCGGATTAGACGATCCTTACGAAGCCAAGCAAAATCAGGATCTTACGGCGCTTCGGACGCGGATTGCGGCCTCCATCGCCTGCCATTCGGCCATAAAAGTCAATACTGCGCTCGACCCGGTGCGTATGGAGTGGTTACTCCTGGAACTTGCAAAGACTGAGCACCCAACAAGTTGCCCGCACGGACGTCCAATAGCTTTGCTCTATTCGTGGAAAGAGATACTGCGGGCCTTCCATCGAATCTAATTCGCATTTAGAATGGTTTGGGTAGGTGGTTTCCGCCGCTCTCAGGAGCGCAAGGGAGCCCGGCGCGTAGCGTTTTGATCAGCCAGCCAGGGTAAAGGCCGAAGAGCCGACCCGACGTAACCTTCAGGAAGCCAAGACGATACAAGAGCTCAGGTGACCCTGCGGTGTTCCTGAAAAACGCCTGATCGCCAGCCTGGAAGTGAGGTTTTTCTTTGACAGCAGAACAATTGGAAGCATCGCGCGCCGAAAGGATGCGCTTGAACGGACATGGGGCCCTCACCCTTGAAGACGCCCGCGTATGGATTGAGGAGACCGGCTTGTGTCTCTTCCTGCCCCGACGGCAGTTCGCCTCATCCATTGCGCCTTCCTTCGTTGAGGCCATTGCAGGTCAACGGAATCTGACCCCCGACCCCAAACACATCGCGCTTACCGAGGAGTTACTGGTACGCCTGGAGACAGACGGCGTGGCAGTGCGCTTGAACCTGCTGGGACAACCCGGCGAGCAGCCAGACTTTGTTGTGGCGGCGTGGGTTCTACCCTACGTATACGCACTTCGCGGAGATCGTGACTGGCGCCGCAGCCCGCAGCTTACCGGCTCCCGTCAGGTTTCGCAGCTCGCCGTCCAGACATACAAACTGCTTGAGGCGGGCGACACCACCATCCCGGCGCTGAAGCACGCATTGGGCCGCGAAGTCACTGAAGGCGCAGTTCTTCGCGCCATTACCGAGCTCTGGCAACAGCTTCGCATCATTCCGGTGATATCTGCGCCCGGCGAGACTCCCAAGTGGCAACTGCTGCGTACTCGTTTCCAAAAGGCCATTGCGGAAGGCGCGTCTACCTCACAGGTGACCGCCATCTCCGTGCTCGCCTCTATTTACCTGCAGGCGGTGATCGCCGCCAGCATGGAAGAGGTGGAGATGTTCCTGGCGCCTCTGACGGCGCGCAGCAAGGTTCGCGAAGTGCTGCGGGGGTTGGTGGCTACACGCCAGGTCCATACCATATCGCTCGGCCATGCTCCGCACTTCTACGTAGCCGGAACGCTGCCGGAATTCGCCTTGCCTCCTACGGCTTATGCCAGCTCTTCCATGCCGGCCTCAGCCTATTTCCTGCATTCCCATGAGCACGAAGAGGATATCTATGACCGGGCGCCGCAGCCGCCGGCCGTGACAACCTCGTTCGTACCGGCGGTTCCGGTCAAGGCGCCGGAAACGAACGCGCTTCGGACGCCCTCCGATCACAAGCCCGTGACGGCGGGAAAGCCCTTGGCGGCACGGCCTCACTTCAGTCGTCCGGCAACCCACTCGCGCGACCGCAAACCGGCACAAGGCTCCTCAAGCAGCCGCACTACCCGTCGTTCAGGCCCCGAATCCCGGAGCTCTTCTGCCCGGCCCTCGGCAGGGCGCTCAGCCAATGGTTCGCGCCCGGGCTCTGGAGCACGCTGGAACGGGAATGGAGCCAAGCCCAGCAATGGTAAGCGCGCGGGCTCACACACTGTTTCCAGTTCGACAAGCGGAACCCGTGGCAATGGAAATGGAAGCGGCCGCAACCATACATCCAAGGTCTCAATTGGAGTTCGAAACGGCAAACTTTCTGCGACGGCGACGAGCCCTCGCAATGGGAATGGTAACGGGCATCGCAATGGCGTCAAACCGGCTGGCAAGCCTGGCGCGACAGTACGCGGCGTCGGCCTTCTTCGCAATGGCGGCACCGCCAGGAAAGATGCGCGGCCCGATTCGCGCTCTGCAGGCAGCAGCCGCGAGCCTGCTTTGGCGGCCGGCGCCAAGGCCGGCAACGAGAAGCGGTATGGCTTTACCGCGCCGGCGAAAAAGAACGCCGGGCCGAGCACGAAGAAGCGCGGATGAGTGCCGAGGACAGCTCCTTTTGCTCTGACGTTCCGGGGCGAACGATGATTGTGGCGATTGATGGGCCATCCGGCGCCGGCAAGAGCACCATTGCCCGGCGTCTGGCGAGTCATTTCGGCCTGCTCAACCTGGAAACCGGTGCAATGTATCGTGCCTTCGCCCTGAAGGCTCTTCGCGCCGGACTGCCTTTGGACGACAGCAAGGGCCTGGAAGCGCTTGCTTCTGAAACCACAATTACTCTCGAGCCGGGCGAGGAGGACAACCGCGTCCTGCTCGACGGTGAAGATGTCACGGGCCTGCTCCGCAATCAAATCGTTACCGATGCCGCCTCGCGGGTAAGCGTTTTTCCCGCCATTCGCGTCTGGATGGTTCGCCTTCAGCAGCAACTGGGTGAAAAGGGAGGCGTGGTCATGGAGGGCCGCGACATCGGCACGGTCGTCTTTCCCCATGCCGAAGTGAAGATTTTTCTGGACGCGGCTCCCGAGGTGCGCGGGCTGCGCCGGTACGATCAGCTAGGCGGGAGCAGTCGTAAACCGGAAATTCAACCCGAAGAAGTAATCCAAGATCTGCGCGCCCGTGACCAACGCGATCGCACCCGCGCCGATTCGCCGCTCAGGGCGGCCGCCGATGCAGTTGTTTTGGACTCGACCGATATGACGCTGGAAGAGGCCGTCCAGGCTGCGGTCGATATCGTAACCGCAAAGCTCAGCAAGCCCCTGGATCAGTCGACGGACCAACTCGCGAGTTAGAAGAAAGCGCAAAATCGTTTTTGCTGCCTTTACCGGTCCGCCTCTCCCGTGGCCAAATAAGATAGGCTTTAGAGTGTATGGAGATTACCTGTACGCGCTGCAACCAGACTGTCCAGGCGGAAAACTGTTATTGCCCGGTTTGCGGACTGCCGCAACTGGTCTATACGGCGGACGGTTCCCAGGGACAGGGTCAGCCCGATCGTTGGAATGAGGCTGTGCGGGATGCGAGCAGCGTAGATTGGAAGATGGCCTTGCGGTCCGCCCTGATGCTGGCGATTCCTGCGGGCCTGCTGTGCAACATGCTATCGCCGATCAGTATTCTCGGTTTGCCTTTGATGGCTGCAACCGGCGCGTGGGCTGTGGTCCTCTATGTGCGCAGTCAGAGACCGGCCTGGATTACCATCGGCGCGGGAGCCCGCATTGGCCTGGTCACCGGGGTGCTGGGCGGCTGGATGGCCGCCGCCACCACTGGCTTCGTCCTTTTTGCCATGCGGTTCTGGTTCCACGCGGGTAGTTTCTACGACGATCTCTGGCAGAATCTGGTAAATCGGCAGTTAAGCCAGCAATGGTCGAGCATGGGCGTGGATGCGCAGACCATTGTGCAGATGAAGGCCTGGTTGTTACCTCCGGAAGGCCGTGCCGGCTGGCTGCTGGCGGTCATTATGCTGCTGGCCATAGCGCTCCTGCTTTTTGCGGTTGCAGGCGGAGCTCTCGGAGCTCGATTGGTGGCCCGCAGCCGGCGGCCCGAGATTTAGTTCTTGCCGGCCTGTTGAATTCCCTCAGCAAGCTGCTTGCAAGGTAACGCGCACGCAGGGGAAAATCGTGTTCCACTTCTCCACAACTTGCTCGGGAGCCATGCCCCCTCGTATCATCCCGGAGAGACAAGCACCGGAGAGACATACATAGAGGGATAACCCACGCAGGATTAGCCCTCGAGAGAGAGACCATGAGCGAGTCCAAAGACAGTCCCAGCCTGCGCATGAAGGGCCGGTTGATGTCCGCCTCGGAGATCGAGCGTACGCTGGTGCGCTTGGCTCACGAGATCGTTGAAAAAAGCAATGGAAGTGAAGACCTGGCGCTGGTGGGCATCAAGCGCCGCGGCATCCCGCTGGCCGAACGGCTGGGAAGATTGATCTCCGGAATCGAAAAGCGCACCGTCGATACAGGCCTGCTCGATATCCAGTTCTACCGCGATGATCTGACCACGGCGGGCGTTCGTCCGCTTGTGACTCCGGGGGCCATCGGTTTCGACATAGAGGGTCGAGACATCGTGCTCTGCGACGACGTGCTCTATACCGGCCGCACTGTCCGGGCCGCGCTCGACGCCCTGTTCGACCATGGCAGGCCGCGCCGAGTGCAACTCGCCGTGCTGATTGACCGCGGCCATCGTGAACTGCCCATCGAGGCCACCTATGTTGGCAAACATGTGCCCACCAGCAGCCGCGAGATTATTGAAGTCAAGTTCCACGAGGTCGACGACAGCGATCAGGTGCTTCTCGTCGAGCGTGTGGGATGAGAAAGACAGCGCTTGGCTTCTGCCGGAAGCCAAGCGCTAGAAGCGGGAAAAATGAATCCAGCCGCAACCTCCGTTCGCCGCCAGCTTAACCCGCCTCCAGTGCCCGCTTCGCCATTCCCTTACAACCCAGGGTCTCTGCTTTCCGTCATGGACTTGAGTGTGGAAAGCGTGAGCCGGCTTCTTGCGCGCACCACGGCCCTGGAAAACGAAGATCCGCTGGTCCGCGACCGCATCCTGGCCAAGCGCCGCATCGCTTTGTTGTTCTACGAGTCTTCCACGCGCACCCGCACCAGCTTCGAACTGGCCGCCAAGAGTCTGGGCGCCGACACCACGCTGGTTTCAAGCCTGAGTTCGAGCATTGAGAAGGGCGAGTCGCTGAAAGACACGGGCCTCACGCTGCGTGCGTTGGGCGCCGAAGCCATTATTTTGCGCCATAGCTCCTCCGGCGCGGCCTGGTTGCTGGAGGCTGAAACGCGCCTGCCGGTGATCAACGCCGGCGACGGTATGCACGAACATCCCACCCAGGCGCTGCTCGATCTGCGCACCATTCTCGCGCATCTGCGGCCCGGCACTGCGCCGGTGAATGCGGAGACGCTGGCCGGCGTTACTGTAAGCATCGTAGGCGACATTCTGCACAGCCGCGTTGCGCGCTCGAACATGCTGCTGCTGCCGAGGCTCGGCGCGCGCGTGCTGCTGTGCGGCCCCAAAGAATTGCTGCCGGAGTTGGCGGCTCAAGCAGGGCCCGGTATTGCCATCGAACGCGATTTTGAGGCCGCCGTGCGCCAGTCTCAGGCCATCATGATGCTGCGCATTCAGGCCGAACGTCTAGCCGGCCTGCAACTGGATCTTGAAGAGTACAAAACCAGCTACCAGCTCACCGGTCAGAGGCTAGCCGCGCTTGCGCCCACGGCGATTGTGATGCATCCGGGGCCGATTATTCGTGGGCTTGAGATCACGGCGGGAGTGGCCGACGGCGTACAGTCAACCATTCTGGAGCAGATCACCAACGGCGTGGCCATCCGCATGGCGGTAGTCGAGCGGGCGTTGCTCGCGGCCCGGCAAGGAGGGCGCGCATGACAGTTCTCGCGATTCGCGGTGGGCACCTGATCGATCCATCCGCCGGCGTTGACGCCCCCAGGGACATTCTCCTCAAGGACGGCCGCGTGGCCGAGATCGCCAGCCCAGGCAAGCTGAAGCTGCCCGAGGGCGCCGAGGTTCTTGACGCCACCGGGCTGATGGTTGCGCCCGGCCTGGTCGACATTCACGTGCACCTGCGCGAGCCCGGCCAGGGCTACAAGGAAACCATTGCCACCGGCACGGCCGCGGCCGCCGCGGGAGGTTTTACGTCCGTCGCCGCTATGCCAAATACCACCCCGGTGAACGACACGCCCGACATTACCCGCTGGATGCAGTCACCGGAGCGCCATGCATCCGCTCGTGTCTTTCCCATCGCGGCAGCTACCCGTGCATCGAAGGGCGAGGTGCTCAACGACTATGCGGCCCTTAAGTCCGCGGGCGCCGTGGCTGTTACCGACGACGGCCATCCGATCCTGAAAGACAGCGTAATGCGCGAGGTCCTGGCCGCCGCCGCGCGGGTGGGACTCAGTGTCATCCAGCACGCCGAAGACACGCGCATGACACAAGGCGCCAGCATGAACCTGGGCCCGGTCTCGTTCCGACTGGGTCTGCGCGGAATGCCGCCTGAAGCCGAATCGAACCT
>Ga0181529_10001805_pt1 | contig 26812 bp, 25 predicted proteins | sample PEATcosm2014_Bin_36_FD_119763 | JGI IMG/M metagenome (GOLD analysis project Ga0181529, IMG submission 119763) | Peatland microbial communities from MTU Mesocosm Facility, Houghton, MI, USA - PEATcosm2014_Bin10_30_metaG | ecosystem: Environmental > Terrestrial > Soil > Wetlands > Peat | place... | reverse complement strand
CTGGCGCTTACGCTTGCTTACAATGCCATCTCCGGCTTATGGGCCGTCCTATGGACTGACCTGCTGCAGTTCATTCTGAAAATGAGCATGGTCATCCTGCTTGCGTACTTCGCCGTTCACGCCATTGGAGGCATGCACTCGCTCGCTACCCAGGTCCACGCTTTCGACCTCGCTCACTCCACCGCCGCCGCTCCCCGCGACACCCTGGCCTTCATCCCCTCCAGGGCCTCGCCGTTCTTCCTCAGCTTCCTGGTGCTGCTTTCGCTCAACTGGTGGGCGAGTTGGTATCCCGGCGCCGAACCGGGGGGCGGCGGGTACATCGCGCAGCGTATTTTTTCCGCGAAGAACGAAAAGCACTCTCTCGGCGCGACCCTCTGGTTCAACATCGCCCACTACGCCCTGCGACCCTGGCCATGGATCCTTACCGCCCTGGTCGCGCTCGTGTTGCTTCCCAACCCCACTGCGGCACAGGGCGGCATGGAGGGCGCGTACGTTTGGGTGATGGTCCACTACCTTCCGCCCAGCCTGCGTGGGCTGATGCTCGCCGGATTCGCCGCCGCTTACATGTCCACCATCGGCACGCACCTCAACCTGGGCGCGTCCTACATGATCAACGATATCTATAAGCGCTTCTTGGTGCCCGGCCGGACGGAGCACCACTACGTTGCAGCTTCGCGTATTGCGACGATCCTCGTGGCGGTGATGAGCGCGAGTGCCACGGGCTACATGCTCACGCATGGCGATTCGATCGCCACGGCCTGGAAGTTCCTGCTGGCACTGGGAGCCGGGGCGGGTCTGGTCTTCATCTTGCGCTGGTACTGGTGGCGCATCAATGCGTGGTCGGAGATCGCCGCCATGACCGCAGCTGCCACCATCTCCCTCACGCTCGAGAGTTCGCTCGGCATGCCCGCTGTGCGCGCGCTGCACGCCATTGACCCGGCGCTGGCGTTGGTACCGCTGAATCAGGACGATCCGCACGCCTTCGCGTGGCTGATGCTGACGACCACGACGTTGACCACCGCCATCTGGCTCGCCGTCACTTTCGCCACGCAGCCCGAGTCCGAAGCGACCCTGCAGGCGTTCTACGGCCGCGTACGCCCCGCGGCCCTCGGCTGGCGCCGCTTCGCCCCCACAAAGGAGCAGGCGGAACCAACCCTTCGCTACAACTTCTTCCACTGGGTGCTCGGCTTCACCCTCATCTATTCGATGCTCTTCGGCGTCGGCGACCTTCTCTTTGGACGCTACGCCAACGGCTGCGGCCTGATGGTTCTAAGCGCCAGTTGCCTCGCCGTCCTCTTCTGGAGCCTCAACCGCCGGGGCTGGTCCGTCTGGCGCTAGCGGTACGGACTGGAACTAATTGCGCAGCTTTTGGAAGGTCTCCGGTGTCCTCAGGAAGACCAGCGGGTCCCACGCAGCGTTGGGATCGCCCGGCGAAGCCGCGGCAGCAGCGAATTCCGGGGACGAGGCCGCCACCAGACTGGGAGCCACCGGGGTCGGCGTTGTAGGAATCTTTCGCGCGGGAAGCCACTCTGTTGCCCCGGCGGGCGCGATGGACTGTATCGATCTGGCAGGCGCTACGGGCTGAATAGCAGACTCGGGTTTTAGCGGAGAACCGCCCCGCCCATAGAGATACAACCCCCCGGCACCGAGCAGGATAACGATCAGCGCGGGCGTCTCCGCCCGGATATCGCCAGGCATGAACCTGTAGATGATCACGGCCAGGACAATACTGTAAATCAATGAAAGGCTGCTGGCCGCAACCGCCCAGTTATTGCGATACGGGCTGGGTTTCCACGTGGTGATATATGCCGCGCCATAGAGCACGGCGAGCAGGGAGTCGCCGATCAAGAGCGCGTAGTAACGAACCTCACCGTGCGACGCCGCGAACTCAGGGTGCTTGACCAACCAGACGACAAAGCCGGCAAAGGTCACGGTGGTTACGAAAAATCCATAGCGGACGAGCCTGCGGAGAATCCTCATAGTGGCCGCAGTTTAGCGTCCCGTAAATTGGCGCGTAAATGCCACTTAGGGGGCATAGAACGGAAAGATGAATGGTCCGGGCAAGCAGAAGTTATGCCGGTCGCACCTCTATATCGCCATGGGGCGTGGCCGAGGGGAAGCATCCGCTTTTCGTTCCTCAGATTGCCGGCTTGAAGGAAACCAGGAAGGTGACAAAGAGCACCCCGAACAGAATCAACAGCAGCGGCCACCACCGGTCAACCCACGACTCCCGCTCGCTCGCCACGCTCATTTTTTGCGCCCTCCTTCTCCTGCCTCAATCCTAACCGAGGACCGAAGCCGCGCTCAATCGAGGTCCCGCTGCAAAAGTGAGCGGACGCCTGGCGGACCAAAAGAAGTTGGAGACGTCGACTTAAGCCATTTAGAAGACGTATCTTACGGGCTAATTCCGCTGCTTGAGGTCCCCTTTGAGCTGGATTAATGACCGGAATGCACCTTCACCGAGCCGTCTTCGTGGTGAGTCACCTTGTGGAAGAGCCAGACCACGACCGCCGACGCAAATGCCACCAGCGCGGTCCAGCGGAAGACGTCGATGAAGGACAGCAGCATCGCCTGCAACTCCAGTTGGCGGTACGTCAACCCAAACGCCGCCCGCTGACCGGCAGCACCGCCCAGATGATGCCCTAGATACGCACCGGACGCTTGCAACTGCTGCTGCAGGCGATGACTGCTCTGCGGCAGGTCCGCGGCCAGTCGCGTCTCGTGGAAGTTTGTTCGCCGTATCAGAGTCGTTTGCGCCGTCGCAATTCCAATCGACCCCCCGATGTTGCGCAGCAGGTTAAAGACGCAGGTGGCATTGCCAATCTGCTCATCGCGCAGCGTGGAGATCGCCATGCTGGAGATGGGAACGAAGACAAAACTCAGAGCGAAGCCGGTAAGGACGATCGGGACCAGCAGCGTAACCGGGCTGATCGACAGATTGACGAATGAGAAATACAGCGTGCAGATGCCGAACGCGATGAATCCGGCGCTGACCGCAATGCGGTTGTCTATCTTATTGCTGATAATGCCGATCACCGGCAATCCAAGCATGGAGCCGAGGCCGCGCGGGCCCACCACCAAACCTGCCGTTAGTGCCGTGTAGCCCATCACCTCCTGGTAGAACAGCGGCAGGATCGAGATGGTGATGTAGATAGTGAACCCGAGCATGAAGATCAGCACGCAGCCAACCGAGAAGTTGCGATCGCGCAGCACGTGCAGGTTCACCAGCGGATTGCGCTTGCGCCAGCAGTGGCGGACGAACCAGAACAGCGAGATGCCGAGGACCATCGTCGCCCAGCGAATCCACACGGCCCCAAACCAGTCGTCCTCCTGCCCTTTGTCGAGGATCACCTGCAGACAGCCCGTCCACAGAATCAGGAGTCCGAAGCCGAGGTTGTCAAACGCGCCAGGCTTGGCGTTGCGCACGTACGGCGGGTCTTTTACGTACCGGCTTATCATGTAGACCGCCAGCGCACCGACGGGAATATTGATGTAGAACGCGTAGCGCCAGCTATATGTGTCCGTGAGCCAGCCGCCCAGCGTTGGACCAAGTACCGGCGCAACTACGACACCAAAGCCAAACAAGGCCATGGCCGCACCGCGCTTGGCCGGAGGAAAGCTCTCCAGCAGAATCGCCTGGGAGAGCGGTTGCAGCGCTCCCCCGCCGGCGCCTTGTAAAACGCGAGCAAGCAGCAGCAACCCCAGCGTTGGCGCGGCGCCGCAGAAGAAGGACGCAATCGTGAACAGCACCACGCACGTGAGCAGGAACCGCTTGCGCCCGAAGCGCAGCCCGAACCAGTTGCTTGCCGGAAGGATGACGGCGTTGGCGATCAGGTAGCTGGTCAGCACCCAAGTCGCTTCCGAGTTGGAGGCAGCCAGCGAGCCCGCGATGTACGGCAGCGCCACCGACGCGATCGCCGTATCCAGCACCTCCATGAACGTCGCCAGCATTACCGAGATGGCGACCACCCAGGGATTCGTGACCGGCGCCGCGGCCTGAGCTTCGGGCGCAGCCTGTGCGACGGTGGATTCTTCGGCAATCTGTACGGCTGTGGCCATACCCTCCCGGACCTTCCGCCGGGACTTCACAGATTATGTCGGGGAAGATCACCGGCGCGGTGCCCGCCGTCACGTGGACTGCCTGCGTGCAGGCCACGGTCTGGAAAAAGTGCGTCATTCCGTGACGACAGCCTTGGTCAGGTTGCGCGGACGGTCGACGTCGACACCATGGTTGACGGCCATAAAGTAGGCGAAGAGTTGGAGGGGAACGACCTCCGAGATGGGCAGCAGCGATTCGGCCGCCGGAACGATGGGGATGGTGTGGGACGCGAGCGCCGGAATGGTAGCGTCTCCGGCATTGGCCAGCGCCAACACGCGGGCGCCCTGCTCGCGCATGTCGTAGAGCAGAGAGACCGTCTTCTCGTAGCGCAGCATCGACTCGGGATCTTCGACATCCACCGTGGCCAGCACTACCAGCGGAACCTCGGGGGAAACCAGCGCGTTCGGTCCATGCTTGAGTTCGCCACTGGGATAGCCCTCGGCGTGCAAGTAGGAGGACTCCTTAAGCTTGAGCGCTCCTTCGCGGGCGATCGCGTAATGCACTCCACGACCAAGGTAGAGAAAGGTCCGGGCGTCGGAATACAGGGGCGCGAGCGTGGCAATGGTTCGCTCCCATGCGGGGAGCTGGCCTGCAATCGACGCGGGAACGTCAGCCAACTCGGCCAGCCGGGCGTCGATCTCCGCAGGAGGAAGCGCGCAGCGCTCACGTGCAGCCAGCAGCGCCAGCACCACGATCAGGGCGAGCTGCGCTGTGAAGCTCTTAGTGGCCGGAATAGCGAGTTCTACTCCTGCGAGTGTTGCCAGGTCCAGCGTGGCTTCGCGCGCCATAGTTGAGCCGTGAACATTGGTAACGGCGATGGTGGGATGGCCACGGCGTGCAGCTTCGCGCAGGGCGGCCAGCGTGTCTGCCGTCTCGCCCGACTGCGAGAGGACCATCACCGGGCTGGGGTTGCCCGGATGGCGGCGGACGTGCGTGGAGCGGCAGGCGTACTCGCTGGCATACTCCACGTCGACGACGAGGCCGGCGATGTCTTCGAGCAGGATCTCGGCGGCGAGACCCGCATGGCGGCTGGAACCGCTGGCTGCGATGATGAGGTCCGGGTGCTGACGGAAGAGCGTGGCGACGGCGCGAAGTGGCTCGTCGCGGAAGATGGGCGCGGAGCCGGTGAGGTCGAGATAATACTCGAGCGTGCGGGCGATGGCCGCGGGCTGCTCGAAGATCTCGCGCAACATGTGGTGGGGAAAGCTGCGCGACGGCGACTGGGGCGACATGACGGGCTAGCTCCTGCTCGTACTTATCTGATACCGATGATTGCACATTGAATCGACTAGACTCGAAGGATGCGATTGACCCCGGTGTTCCTGCTGTCGGCTACGGATGTGACGCACTTCCCTGCCGAGGCCAGGACGTTCGGTGCGCCGGAGATTGCGTTCCTGGGGCGGTCGAACGTGGGCAAGTCGTCGCTGATCAATGCGCTGCTGGGATCGAAGCAGGCGCACACGTCGTCGACACCGGGACGGACGCGCGCGATCAACTTCTTCGCGCTGCACGAGGGTGCGGGCGAGAAGAAGAAGCGGCCAACGATGATCTTCGCCGACCTGCCAGGATATGGCTACGCGAAGATCTCAAAGTCGATCTCGGCGGAGTGGCCGAAGTTCATCGAGCCGTACCTGGCGGAGCGGGAGACGCTGGCGCTGGGCGTGTGCCTGGTCGACACCAACATTCCGCCGCAGGCCAGCGACAAGCAACTGATCGACTTCTTCAAGCAGACGCAGCGGCCGTTTCTGGTGGTGGGCACCAAATCCGACCGGCTCTCGAACAACGCGCTGGCCAAGAGCCTGGCGGCGCTGAAGCGCGAGCTCGAGGTGGACGAGGTGCTGGCGGTTTCGGCGAACAAGGGCGAGGCGGGAGTCAGGGCGCTGTGGGCGCGGCTCATGGCTGTTGTCCAGGATTGAGGCCTTGCGCAGCCAGAGATTGCAGTTCTTTTTCGCTCAACCAAATCCAGCGACCGCTTGAGCGCGCCTCCCGGAGGTATTTGGGAACACGCTCGATCCAACGGCGACGGACTGGGTCGTCTGGGGGCAAGACGATGAGAAGAGCCTCATCGAGCGCGCGCAGTTCAGAAACGTCCGACGCCGCAAAGCGATAAACATTGCCATACCTCCACAAAGCATTTGTTGCCGATATGCCGGCGTCGTCGCGCTTTGACCTTGAGGTGATTTCCCGCTGCAGAAAGGTCTCAAATGCACGGAGAAAAGCCGGGTCGCGTTCGGCATGCGACGGATACTCCACCCAGAGATCGGGTTGGACTCCACGCTCAACCATCTCCGTGAGCGTGACGTTCACATCGCCAATGAGACCAACACTGAGGGCGCGCTTCTGCCGCACTTCGTTCTTGAGTGTCCGCAGCGCCTCGTCGAGGGTGTTGACGACGAAGTCAAGGTAGCCTGCGCGCATCGCCGACTTCATCGCCGCTGCGTCGGAGTCGATTGCGAGGGTGGTTCCGCCAGCAATGCTAACCGCAGCCGGCAATCCATCGAGCGCGCAGCCCGGTCCACAGAGAAGCACCAATCTGCCGCCCCAGTCTGCTCGATGGTCCACCAGGCCTTTGTAGTTACGCATTGTTTCGTATTGAAGATCGTTAGGTTGCATGGTCCTTGAAAACTCCGGAACCGCGGTTTGCGGCTCATGGAGTTGAGGCCCCAAACGACAACTACGGAGATTCTGAGCTTCGCTCAGAATGACGAGCTTGGGCGCTGGTGGGCCTTGGGAAAACGAAGACCCTGCGGTGGCGGGCCGCAGAGTCTTCGAGGGTGTCATTGGCGGTTACTCGCCGTAGTAGTCGAGGCCGAGGTGGGTGATGAGGTCCTGGCCCATGATGTGGCGGAGCGTGTTTTTGAGCTTCATCGACTGGATGAAGAGATCGTGCTCGGGATAGACGCCCTTGGCCGAGTCGGGCGCTTTGAAGTAGAAGCTGAGCCATTCCTGGATGCCGAGGCCGCGAAGCGAAGGCGTGCGGGCGGCGAGGTCCATGAAGAGGCAGAGATCGAGGGCGAGCGGCGCGGCGAGGATGGAGTCGCGGCAGAGGAAATCGACCTTGAGCTGCATGGGATAGCCAAGCCATCCGAAGATGTCGATGTTGTCCCAACCCTCTTTATTATCACCACGTGGCGGATAATAGTTGATGCGTACCTTGTGATAAATGTCCTTGTAAAGGTCGGGGTGAAGATCGGGCTGCAGGATCATTTCGAGCAGGCCGAGCTTGGACTCTTCCTTGGTCTTGAAGGACTCGGGATCGTCGAGGACTTCGCCGTCGCGGTTGCCGAGGATGTTGGTGGAGTACCAGCCGGAGACGCCGAGCAGGCGGGTCTTGAAGGCCGGCGCCAGGACGCTCTTCATCATGGTCTGGCCGGTCTTGAAGTCCTTGCCGCAGATGGGTGCGTTCATCTTGCGCGAGAGCTCGTTCAGGGCGGGAATGTCGACGGTGAGGTTGGGCGCGCCGTTGATGAACGGAATACCTTCTTTGAGCGCAGCCCAGGCGTAAAGCTGCGAAGGAGCGATGCCGGGGTCGTCCTCGTCGAGGCCTCTTTCGAAGGCGGCGAGGGACTGGTGGACCGCGGACGGCTGGAGGAAGATCTCGGTTGAGCCGGTCCAGATGACCACCTGGCGGTCGGTTTTGGTTTTGAACTCGGCAATGTCGTTGCGGATCTGGCTGGCGAGGTCGCACTTGTTCTTGCCGGTCTTGGCCTTCTTGGCGGTCAGGCGCTTGACGTAGTGCTGGTCGAAGGCGGCGGGCATCGGCTCGATGGATTCGAGGAAGGGACGAATCTGATCCAGGGTGTCGCGGTCGAGGACGGATGCGGTCTTGGCGGCGTCGTAGAGGTTGCCGCCGAAGATGTCCCAGCCGGTGAAGACGAGGTCGTCGAGCTTGGCGAGGGGGACGAAGTCGCGGATGAGGGGGCTGTTGGCGTCGGTGCGTTTTCCGAGGCGGATGGTGCCCATCTGGGTGAGCGAACCGATGGGTTTTGCGAGTCCCTGACGAACTGCTTCAACTCCGGCGATGAGCGTGGTGCAGACCGCACCCATGCCGACGGTCATGATACCGAGTTTTCCTGTGGCAGGCTTGATGCTGGCCGCGTCTGGCGTTGCGGCTCCGGGAGTAGACATGCTTGGAATGACCCTTCTGTGATGCGATGTAGGTTGCAGCTTCCGTTAAGCGGAAAATTCAGTATAGACCTTGGCGCGCGGGTTCGGTTCGGGCTGGGATTGGCGAAGAATCGGCTTTGGCGCGCGGCGGTTGAGGCTGGTGGAGACACTCCGTTGGCGACGGCAGGCTGGCCAAGATAGGCTTGTTGCACACCTCCTTGCACACATCGGCGATTCGCTGATAGCAAACGGGTTGCGGCTCTGTATATACAAATATTGGTTGATGATAAAGGACTTCCGGGCACGTATATACAAATCCAGACACCATGCGAGTGGCCCCGCGGTTGAGGGTATGGGGAGTGACCTGTTCTGCATACCAGCGATTTGTTGATAACAAATGACTTGCGGTTCTGTATATACAAATATTGATTGATGGCAAATGACTTACAGGCACGTATATACAAACCAAATCTCACGGTCTGCCTGCCGCATGAACGGTAAAGGGCCAAACCCGTGATGGAAGATTTTGAGATATCGCACCCGGAAAACAGAGCCAGACGGAAGGTCGCGCTGCTGTTTGCTTCTGTATCTATTATATCGTGCGTGTCAAGCTATTCGCGGTTTCGCGGCGGCGCGGATCGGCCGGGGCCTGTCTCGACCACTGGGCTATTTGGGCAAGACGTACCTGGGCAATTTGGGCAAGAGTGAATGGCATGCGTTCAGCGTGCGAAGGATTGGAATGCGGCGACGATCTTGCCGGGCAGGGTGTCACGGTTTTGTTTGTTGAGGAGTTCGTGACCGGCGCTGGGGATGGGGAGCAGTTCGGTGGGAGCGGGGATGAGTGCGAGCGCGGCGGCTAGCTCGTCCACTGTAGCGAAACCGTCGCTGGCACCGTGGACGAACATGGCCGGGGTTTGGAGGAGCGGGAAGTGAGCGGTGCGCAGGTCGGTGGGGCGCTGCGGCGGGTGGAGCGGATAGGAGAGCAGGAGCAGGCGATCGACCAGGCCGGGTTCGGCGGCGGCGAGCATGGAGGCCTGGCGGCCTCCGTAGGAGTGGCCGCCGAGGAAGATGCGACCCGAGGTTTGGCGGCGCATGGATGCGAGGGCGGCTTTGAGCCCCTGCTGGTCGCGTTCCGCACTGCCGCGGGGCGGTGGGCCGTGGGGGCGGGACTGGCGAAAGGGCAGATCGCAGCGGAGGACGATCCATCCCGTGTCGCAAAACGCGGAGGCAAGAGCGACGAGGAGCGGGGCGTTCGAGTTGGCTCCGGCGCCGTGGGTGAGGACGAGGGCGTCACCGGACGGGGCGGAGGGCAGATGGAGGAAGCCGCGGACGGCGGGCTGGTCGGGTGGATTGTCGTGGAAGGCTTCGAAGTTGCTCATCGCAGGACCATGGGTGATCGGAACGGGAAGCGGACAACTGCCAGTTTAGCGGTTGCGCGGGCGTCGCCGCGATAGGAGGCTGCCCTGCCCTTCCGGGCGGTACACTTTCGGCTGAGGGCGCGGGTGATGGAAGCTGGGGATGAAGTGGAGGCGGCGCTGGGGTCGATTCGGACGGAGGCGGGCGCGAGCTTGCTGGAGTTGGCGGAGGCGTCGCCGGTGCTGCTGGTGTTTCTGCGGCACTTCGGCTGCTCGTTCTGCAGGAAGGCGATCAGCGATGTGGCCGACTTGCGCGCGGAGTTGGAGAAGCGTGGGGTGAGGCCGGTGTTTGTGCATCTGGGCCCTCCGAAGTTGGCCAAGGTGTACTTCGAGTACTACGGGCTGAGCGAGGTGGAACGAGTGAACGACCCGGAGGCGGCGGTGTATCGGCTGCCGATGTTTGCGCTGGGACGGAAGAACCCCTTCCTGCAGGCGCTGAATCCGGCGGTATGGGCGGGGTGGCTGAAGGGTGCGATCTTCAAGCATGGGATTGGGAAGATCGAAGGCGACGGACACCAGATGCCGGGGATCTTCTTTCTGCGTGGCGCGAAGATTGTTCGGGGCTTCAAGTACCGGACGATTGCCGATGAGCCGGATTATCTGAAGTTGGTTGCGTGATGGGATGCGTGGCCAGTACACTCTAAGAGGCAGTCAGCGAATGTGTTCGTTCGCGGCTCCGGGAAAGCGCCGTACTCGCCGCTGCCCCCTCGTTCAATGGTAGGACAGTCGGCTCTGAACCGATCAATCGGGGTTCGAATCCCTGGGGGGCAACCAGATAAGTAATTGATTATAAATGTATTACATTATCAATTGGAAGCAGGTCGTTGAGGTCCAGGCCCGCGATCTCATGCTTCATGTGAATCCCTGTTTGGCAATCACCCCCGCATAGGTGGTAGTGCGTCAGTTTGAAATTGACGCACTACCGCACAGGTGTCCTCTGTGACATTTGCGACGTTATGGATGGCATCAAAGTTCGCGTCTACTCGGCTGAGAGAACTCTGGCTGATTGCTTCAGGCATCGCAACAAGATCGGAATTGATGTTTGTGTGGAGGCGCTGAACCTGTACTGCCGTCGCGGACGGATGAAGCTCGACAGGCTGGAACAGTACGCGAAGCTGTGTCGCGTTGAACGGGTGATGAAGCCGTACATGGAGGCGATCCTGTGACGGTTGACATTCAAGAATTTACGGATAAGGGACGTTTTTCGACCGCACGCTATGCGCTCACTCCGGCCCCCTGATGAACTTCATCGACTGGAGGCCGACGCCGCAAAGAAATGTCGAAGTGCTCAACGATACCGCCGACCTCTATCGTTATTTCGATTGCACCGAGGCGGCAGAGTTTCTCTATGGGTGTGTTGCCCGCGCCATCGACAAAGATCTGCCTCGCGAGATCGACTTCCTGCGCCGCAATGACGAAGCTGTACGTCGCATTATGAATCTAGTTGAGATGCCGGATCGCATGACGGAAAACCTGGTCAGGTTGATTCGCGTGAACGAAGGCAAGTTAGGCCGCAAACGACGTGAAGGCGAGTTCGAGAAGTTGACTGATGATGAGGTCGCCTCGATCGAGGCCATCGTGGGTGAAGCTTTCGACGGCTTTGAAGACTGGTCAATAGGGCGCATTGCGCGCTAATCAGTATTGTGGCCCCCTGTGTTTTTGATGAGCGCATTGGCCTGTTCTCGTCAGGTGACACCGAGACTGGACAAGGGAACCGACGTGGGTGCAGCTTTAAGCAGGGCCTGATGTCGCCAGTTGAGCTTTCGCTGCCCAGAAGTCGGTAAACACAATGTGACTTATCGGAACGACTTCGCACCTGTGTTTGGATGAGTGGTGGACCCGGCCCCTCGTGGGCCTCAGCGACGTGCCTGGAAAAAGTAAAACTGCCCGCCGAGCGTGTCCTTCATATCGACCACCTGTTCGCGCGCATGAAGCGTCTCAATACATACGAAGCAAAGACGAATGCCATGACGAGAATTGGATCAAATTTCTCCCATGTACTACCACCGCCATAAAGCTGTGAATAGACCGCGAGTAAAAGGTTGATTGCGAGACCGGCGTAAACCCACTCAGTCAATCGAGGCACATTGGGAATCAGAAGGCCCACGCCACCAAGGATGTGGGTCACGCCAAGCAGAGGGATGATATAGCGCGGGTATCCGAGTTGCTGATTGGCAATTCTCCATTCGCCTGGATCGTGAATTAGATATAACCTTCCGAAGTATACAAAGCTGACGACGACAAGGCCGGTTATTGCCATCGCGGCTATTTGAAATTGCTCGACCTGCCCGCGCAGATTTATCTATTGTGTGTTGAGCTTTAATATTTAAAGCGATCCTCCTCTTGCGGTTCGATCTTTCTTGACGTTAGGCCGCAGTTCCCATGGAACCGCGGCCCATTCAGCTTGCCCCGGACTTACGCCTTGACTGCATTCTGTGCAGCCGCAAACACATCGCGTGCGGACGTCGTACCCGCTACGTGCTCCGTACCCGCGATTCCGAGGTCCGACCATCCCGCGTTAACTTTGTCAAACATTTCTTCGGCGGGTCCAGTGTGGCCCTTGGGGATGCCGAACTGTTCGAACGCTTCCGCCCAACCTGGGCGCGGGACTGCGAAGGCTTTCACGTCGAGTTTCAACACTTCACCCAATTGGGCGGCCACTTCATCCGCGCTTACCATCGAACCGAGCTCGATGACGCGATGCCCTGACCACGCCGGCCCGGCCAGAAGCGTTGCCACCTCTGCGCCGATGTCGTCTGACGCGATTATTGTCGATTTCCGGTATGTAGGATTGTAGAAGACCGGCAGTGTTCCGCCCTGGGCAGCCTGCAAGCCGTAAAGAAAGTTTTCGAAGAAGCCGCCTGCGCGCACAAATGCGAGCGGAGATGGCAGGCGGCGAAAACCTTGCTCCAGGAGTGATAAGGCCGTGATGATCCCCATACCGCTGGTTCTATACGCGCCCATCGACGAGAGCGCTACCACCCGCGGGGGCACTACTTTGGTCAGCGCCTCGACATAGTTCGCAATCACGCCCCTTGCTTCTCTGAAATCAGGCGAGGGAGCCCAAACAGCCGGCAACATAACAAACGCGCCCTCTACACCCTTGAGCGCCGCCGCTATGGCTGCCGCATCGTTCCAGTCTCCATCGACCAACTCCACGCCCTGGTCTGCCCACTTCGCCGCTTTCTCGCGATTGCGCACAAGGGCTCGCACCTGTTTGCCTTGCTTAAGCAGATGCCGCACGGTGGCGCCACCAACGTTTCCAGTAATGCCCATGACTAAGTACATGCTCGTTTCTCCTTGTTAGAACGAAGGTGATGCTCCGATGCGAACGCGAGAGCTTGTGAGTAGCGCAGCTAGCACTCTGCTAGTCCCGTGAGTTTCCACGGTTATCTGTCGCATGAATCGTTTGAGGCTTTTACACAGCCGGTCGGATCGCCTCGATGAGCGAGGTGGTCAATCCTCGCGGAGGTCTTGCTATGTGGTCGTCACGGTCACGGCCTGACGCACATACCGGCTGCTTTCCAGTTGCTGGACCATGAAGGCTGCCAGATCGGCGCGCCCGATCTTGTGCGCCTTCTCGCCGCCCTCCGTGCTCAGCACCCTGGCAACGCCGGTCTTCTTGACGTCGGTCAACATCGGCGGCCGCACCAGCGTCCAGTCCAGGTTGCTGCCTTCGATCTCTGCCTCCATGCCCGCCTTACGCACCCCGTGATCTACCAGCATTTCCCCGACAAATCACATATTCTTGCCGAGTTGAGCCGCGAGACGATCGGGCTGATGATTCAGAACTTCGACGCGATTGCCGCTCAATATCTTGCACCGAAAGATCGCCTTTTTGCGACTTCACGCGGCTTGATTCAATTCTGCATTGCGCATCCACAGCAGTTTCGCAACGTCTTCTTCGGGCCTGAGAACAGAAACGGCGTCCGCGCTGGACAATACATCGACGACCTTGGCGCGCCGTTGTTCGCGCGTTTCGTGCAACTCTTCTTCGATGTTGCCAAGGATGAAGGATTGCCAAACAGGGATGACATCGTGATAGCCCACACCTGGTGGTTTACGATCTTTGGCCTCGCCATGCTCTTTGTTGTCCAGGGAGTTGTGCCTGGATTGTCTGACCAGACTCTCGTGATCGAGCAGACGATCGCAACGCTCTGGGCGGGCGTCCAGGCTGTTCCGCGATTGCCGAAGAGTGCAATCTCCGGGCGATCCGGGCGATCCCGTGCTCCAAAGCAAAAATAGCTTATATCTACTTAGGGGTTGTTGAAGGGTTGAAGGGATGCCCGCGGAGTACTGGGACTCACCACTTTTGCAAGGCCGTAGCCCTTCTGGTGGCCGGGCAAGTTCTGTTTTTACGCCAGATCGCGATTGCGTATTTCGAGGGTTTTCGGGGCTGGAAACGTGCTTTGGCCTGTTCTCCCCAAGTGAAAACGGGCGGTTGCCAAGACTTTGGCCGGCCGGATCGAGGAAAATCAGATGCATTATCCGCCTTTCCTGATCGAGTCCCCCTAATGTCTGTTATAGGTGAATCCACCCTGCACGGATCAATGAGAGGGAACCGACAGCGACAACGATCCACAGAAGAATTCCTTGCAGGAGCGGCCTGACGCCGGCCTCTCGAAGCGTCTTCTTCGAAAGACCCGTTCCAATCAGGAAGAGCGTAACCGTCAAGCCGATGACACCAAGATGTTTGAGATCCGGGTACACCATCTGGAAGGGATGTACATAGGTATTGGCCACTGCTGCCAAGCAAAAGAACAATATGAACCAAGGCCACTGGATGCGCGCCTTGCTCTTCTTGGCCATAGCGGTTCCCACTGACAGCGGCACTATCCATAGAGCACGCGCAAGCTTAACGGTTGTGCCGACGGCAAGCGCCACCGCACCGAACTTTGCTGTCGCGCCGACAACGGAACTTGTGTCATGAATCGCGAGTGCTGACCACAGACCGAACTGGGTTTGGGTTAGGTGCAGCGCCGCACCAATCGCGGGAAACGTGAGCAAGGCGACCGAGTTGAGCATGAATACGGTACCGAGAGAGACCGCGATCTCCTCTTCGCTGGCATTGGTGATGGGGGCGATCGCGGCAATCGCGCTGCCGCCGCAAATCGCCGTACCAGCCGTGATAAGAAATGAGGTCCCTTGCCTTACAGCAAGCAGGTTGCCTAGCCCCCAGCCCAACAGCATAGAGAAGCTGATGCTGCCTGCCGTGTAGAGGAATCCTGTCCTGCCAACGTGAATAACCTGCTGCAGATCCATGCCGAATCCAAGGCCTACAACCGATGCTTGCAGAAGAAGCCTGGAGAGCTGTCTCGCTGCGAGGTGGAACGGATGCACGAAAGAGAATCCGTAGACGATGCCGACCACCAATGCGACGGGGGGCGACACGAGGCCGGTTGCGGCGAGGATCATTCCTATGAAGAATACGTTCTTGGACATAGATCCAGTGTTGGCGAGGAAATTGTCCACGTCCAAGCAGTAGTTCTCATGCCGCATTTGCGTAACTTTTGGGACGAGATGATCGCTTATGGCTTGGTTCCAAGCGATGATCGGTGCGTGCCTGCGCGTGAGAACAGGAACCTGCGGAACTCCTGAACTAGCCCCTGAGGCTCCGGCCCGGTTGAGTATGCAAGCAGGAACTTCCGCTGGATGCGCAATCCTTCAACCTCGACGATTCTGAAGCTGTTATCGAGTCGCAGGTCTTTGGCAATCGCACAGCGCGAGACGAATCCGATTCCAAGTCCGGCTTCCACGGCGGACTTGATAGCCTCGGTTGAATCCAGTTCCATCACAATGCGGAGCAAATTGGCTCTTACGCCCTGCCGTGTCAACGCCATTTCGACGACTCGGCGCGTGCCGCTTCCGCGCTCGCGCATCAGCAAAGGAGCAGCGGCAATTTCAGAACACGGGATGGATTTGAGTTCAGCCCACTCGTGCGCGGCCGCCACGATCAAAACCAGTTCATCTTCCAGAAACGGCTCTGTCTTAACATCGCGGCTTCGTGCCGGTCCCTCGATCAAGCCTAGGTCGATCTTCTGTTCTTCAACGGCCTCGACGATCTGCTCTGTATTGCCGCTGATCATTCTGGGGTGAACGCGCGGATGCAGTCGCGCGAACTCGCCCAGCAGACGCGGCAAAACATACTGAGCGATGGTCGAAGAAGCTCCAAGAGCAAGTTGTCCGGCGTGGTCGCCGCTCAGCGCCGCAATTTCGTGTTCAGCCTGAACGAAAAGCGCATTCGCTTGCCGAGAGTATCCCAGGAGGATGTTGCCTGCCTCTGTCAAAGCGATACGCACTCCGGTGCGATCGAAGAGTTGGACGCCGATGTCTTCCTCGAGCGCCTTGATCTGGAGACTCACTGCGGGCTGAGTTAGATACAGTTCTTCCGCAGCCTTGCGAAAACTGTGCTGTTCCGCAACTGCCCGGAAGACAACCAAGCGGAAGTTGTCGAGACTCGCCATGGAACGATTAGAACATCGTTGCATAGCACACGATTCGAATCCAAGCAGCAGGTGACGGCAGGTGAGTATCTGGGCGATCTGTTTGGTCAGGCATGCTCAATGGCCGTCTTGCTCATTGTCAGCTCGATCAAGATTTCAGGAGGCGACATTAGCGTGTTGTGGATGAGACAACAATGTACAGCGCGCATTATGCCCACGTTCTGGTCTTCGGTAAGGGAGACCGGGCATATGACGTTGATCTTGAAGTTGCCGAGCCGGGGAGGCTGCATCAACTTGTCGGCGGTGACGGAAACCTCCAAACCGGCCTCGGCGAGACCGCGGGCCTTCAGATACTGATCGGCATAGAAGGCTGCGCAGGAACCCAGCGACGCGAGCATCAACTCCGGAGGAGTCATCCCGGCGTCGTCGCCACCGTTTTCGGCGGGCTGGTCGCACAGAATGGTGTGGGATCGTGTTTGGATGGCGAACTTTACGTGATCGAGATGCTTAATTGTTACTTCCATAAAGACCCTACCTCTCGTACGAATAAAGACATGTTAGAGGCGATTCGTTACAGCATGGCGGACACTTTTTGTGTGCCAGGCATACCCAGCAGGCGAAAGTATTCCTGGGTGAGGATGGAGCGCAAACGCGGCGCAACGGCGGGGTCACACGGAACCTCCAGCGAACGGCAGTGATCAATGGCAGTTCGAAGGTTGCGGAGGAAGGCAACGCAAGCTGGACATGCTTCTATGTGCCCTCGCATCTCTTCGCAGGTGCGCGGCTCAATCCTGCCATCCAAATAATCGGAGAGGTTTGAAAACAACTCGCGGCATTCGGCTGAGCGCTCTCCGCCTTTGACTCTGCCATTCTTAGACCTCTTCTTGACCGGCTGGCTGTCATCCGGCTGCCCAGATGCGCTATCCAGCATCCTGCTCATTTCCTTGCGTACCGAGAGGCGTGCCCGATGGAGGCGAACCCTGACCGTCCCGGGTTGCAAGTCGAGGATCTGTCCGACTTGTTCGGTTGTCAGTTCCTCCATGTCGTGGAGCACAAGAACAATGCGCAACTGAACCGGGATGCGCAGGACGGCCTGATGTAACAGGTGGTGCTGTTCTGCGTGGAGTAGATTGTCTTCAGGACTCTCGGCGGCATCCTGCAACATTCGCCCCAACTCGGTCTCGTCGGGCATCAATTCATCCAGGGACAGCATGTGCTTGGGAGCAGAGGCCCCCTTGCGGCGCATGCGCCAGCAGCGATTCCTAGTTACGGTATAGAGCCAGACCGCGAGAGCCTGCGGGTCCTGGATCTTGGCCAGGTGTCCCAGGGATCGGGAAAGAACCTCCTGCATCGTGTCTTCCGCGTCTTCGGGATGCCCGCAGACCTTCATGCTGAAGGAATAGACCGTGTGCTGCAACAAACCAATTGCCTCTTCAACGGCTTCAGGAGTATTCCGGCGCAAGAGGTCGGCAGCTTGAATCAGTTCGGGTCGCATCGATTGCGGTTCTCAGAGGTAAGGCAAGTATATTCTTCGGCCACCTACCGAACGCACGTTTGACCGGTGTTGCCTTGTCGATAGGCTTCGATCATCAGGAGGCAGATTGGGCAGATCTTCTTTAGCCACTCATTCAGTTGGGGAACTCCCGCTTCGGAGTCCGAAGCGACCCACCCGCGCAGCAACGCAATTGCGAGGGCCAAGTCCGCGCCCTGCCGGCCTGCTTCCAGACGGAACATCTGGCGATAGACCTCATCCTTGATCTTGTCGCCATGACTTCTGCGAAGATCGCTAGACCGGGTTGCACCTTTCCGTACGGCCATCATCTTCCAGTTCTCCCTCTCACTTGGCAATGGCGCAGTTGGCATCCTTCAGACCGATAGCACGCAGGATTGCCATGGCAGGACACCAGCTTGTGAAGGCCGATTGCAACAGGTTGAGCCCGACGAACACCGTCAGCCACAGCCAGTAAAGAGAGACGTAGTGCGCCAGAGCGAGGGATAACAGCACCATGGTCCCAGCCATCATGCGCAAGCCGCGTTCGACAGTCATAGTTATGCTCCTTGTTCGGTGTTGGGTGCAGTTGTTATGTGAGGTTCACGCCGTGCGTGGACCGCGTAGTACAGCACGGGAACGGCTAGTCGTGACAGAAATGTGGAGGCAACTTCTCCTGCGATCAGCGACAAGGCAAGCCCCTGAAAGATAGGGTCCGACAGAATTACGCTTGCGCCGACGACAACGGCTGCCGCCGTTAGCAGCATGGGCCGGAAGCGGACTGCGCCAGCGTCAATCACTGCCTCGGCCAGGGGCATACCCTGACGACGGCGAAGCTCGATGAAGTCGACGAGGATAATGGAATTGCGAACGATGATCCCGGCCCCGGCAATGAAGCCAATCATCGAGGTCGCCGTGAAAAATGCACCAAGGATCGCATGCGCGGGCAGGATGCCAACCAGCGTCAACGGAATCGGAGCCATGATGACCAGCGGCACAATGAATGATCGGAACCATCCCACCACGAGTACGTAGATAAGAACCAGCACCGCAGCAAATGCGAGCCCCAAATCGCGAAACACCTCGATTGTGATGTGCCATTCACCGTCCCACTTCATCGAGTAGTGGTCGGTCGAGTCTGGTTGCGCCGAGTTGTAGCGAGCAAGGGTATACCCCGCCGGCAGCGTCAGATGGTCGAGTTGCTTGTTCATTTTCAGAATGGCGTAGACCGGGCTCTCCTCCGCGCCGGCCAGGTCGCCGGTGACGTACACCACGCGACGAAGGTTCTTGTGATAGATGCTGGGCTCGATGGTGGTGTTCTCGACGATTAATAGCTCGCGGAGGGAGACCATTGCGCCGTTCGCGCCGGGTAGGCGGATGTTCTCCAGTCCTTGCTCGGAGGAGCGGTCCGCGCGATCCAGTTCCATGGTTGCGGTCACCGGCTCCCTGGCGCTCTGATCGTGGATCAGGCCGACCTGCGTCTCCGAGAGGGCAAGTGTCAGCACACGCGTCACGTCGGCAACTGCGATGCCATGCTGTGCGGCCTTAACCTCATCTACACGCATCACCAGCCTCGGCTGAGGATCCTCGACGTACCAATCTGTGTCGACGACGCCTGCCGTTTGCTGAAAGATTGACTTTATCTGTTGTGCGACTTGCGTCTGACCGGCCAGATCAGGACCGTACACCTCCGCCACTAACGTCTGGATGACCGGAGGGCCCGGAGGAACCTCGCTGACCTGGATGCGTGCGCCGTACTGGTCGCCGATCTTATCGAGCAGAGGGCGCAGCCGCTTGGCGATGGCGTGGCTCTGATGGCTACGCTCGTTTGCAGGAAGCAGGTTGACCTGGATGTCAGCTTGATTCGGCTGGTGACGCATGTAGTAGTGGCGCACCAGGCCGTTGAAGTTGTATGGACCCGAGGTGCCTGTGTAGGTCTGATAGTTCAGGACATCCGGCTGCATCGCCAACTCGCTGCCCAAAGCCTGCGCCACTCGCGCTGTCTGCTCCAGAGGGGTGCCGTCAGGCATGTTGACGATCACCTGTAGCTCGCTCTTGTTGTCGAACGGCAGCATCTTCACTCGGACCATGCCGAAGGGAACCAACAGGACCGCGGCCAGCAGGAGCAGAACCATTCCGGCAAAGAAAATCCATCGATAGCGCACAGAGTGGATCAACGGGGACATCACGCGGCGGTAGAGCCGGGTTGTCCAGCCATCTTTCTTCTGCTCCGCTGTGCGCTCGCCGCCGATGTGCCGGCCGAGCAGACGGAGCGCGGCCCACGGCGAGACCACGAACGCGACCACCAGTGAGAACAACATTGCCGCCGAAGCTCCAACTGGAATGGGCCTCATGTACGGTCCCATCAACCCACGAACAAACGCCATGGGAAGAATCGCCGCAATCACAGCGAAGGTTGCGAGGATGGTTGGGTTGCCTACTTCCGCAATGGCCTCCACTGCGACTTCGGTCAGCGGCCGGCCGCGGTTTTGCGGGAGGCGAAAGTGTCGCACCATATTCTCGACCACAACGATCGCGTCATCCACGAGAGTTCCAATGCTGAAGATCAGGGCAAAGAGCGTGACGCGGTTGACCGTGTAGCCCAGGAAGTAGAATACGGACAGCGTAAGTGCGAGAGTGACCGGGATGGCGAGCAGCACAACGCCGGACTCGCGCCATCCCAGGAAGACTGCAATGAGCAGAGTGACGGAGAGCGTTGCCAACAGCAGGTGCTCCAGCAACTCATCGGACTTTGCCTTGGCAGTCTGACCGTAGTTCCTAGTCGTGGTGACAGTCACGTCTTTGGGAATGGTTATGCCCTGCATCCGGTGGACACTTTGCAGCACAGCGTCAGTGATGTCGGTGGCGTTGGTCCCCTTGCGTTTCGCTACGGTGATGGTTACTGCCGGATACTGTCTCCCCGCCACGTTCGTCGCGTTTGTAGTCCCGTAGACGACGTAGTTTGTCGGATCGGGAGGGCCATCGACGATCTTGTCGGCGACATCCCGCAGGTATACCGGCTGCCCGCTAACTACGCCGACCACCACCGACCTCAGACCTTCTCGACTGGTGAAGACATTGCCGGCATCCACCCGCACTTCCTGATTATTGTCCGCAAAGCTTCCCGCCTGGACCGATGCATTGGCAGCTTGCAGATGGGCGACGATGGCCGTCGGCAAAATGCCGTAAGCGTTGAGCTTCTCTGTGCTGAGCACTACGCGCATGGTGCGCGGAAGCCCGCCAATGATCGTCGTCTCCGATACATCGGAAATCCGTTCGAAGTTGTGCTGCATCTCCGCTGCAATGGCGCGAAGTTGGAAACCGTCGTAATGCTCGCCCCACAGTGTCAGTGCCAGAATTGGAACATCGTCAATCGAGCGGGCCTTGATGAGTGGCTGCGAAACTCCTGGTGGCATGCGATCGAAGTTTGAGTAGAGCTTGCTGTAGACCTTGATGAGCGCGTCTTCCTGTGGCGTGCCGACTAGAAACCGTACGATCACGAGGCTCTGCCCGGGAGATGACGTGGAGTACACGTACTCGACCCCCGATATTTCATGCACAAGATTCTCGATTGGCAGCGTCACCCGCTGCTCCACCTCAGCCGGTGACGCACCCGGCATCGCGGTGGTAATGTCCAGCATCGGGACAAGGATCTGGGGCTCCTCCTCGCGAGGAATCACTGCGATGGCAAACGCACCGATCGCCAGCGACGCGGCGATGAAGAGCGGCGTCAGCTTGGAGTTGAGAAAGGTGTGGGCCAGTTTCCCGGCGATGCCAAGATCTTGCTTCATCGCTGAGCCTCGATGCGCTTGCCGGCGAGGTCGCGGTCAGAGGGATCATCTGCGAGGCTTTCGCCGGGGGAGATGCCTGACAGAACCTCTACCAGGTTGCCCTGTTGAGCGCCGACGGTGAGGTATCGAAGTTGTGCGATTCCATTGGCGTCGAGAACATACGCACAGACCAGCGAACCGCGGGAAACCACGGCGGAACGCGGAATGACGATTGCCTGCCGGACGCCGTTGGCGAACTCCGCCGTCCCGTACATGCCTGCGCGCAGTTGGCTTGAAGAAGGCAAGTCGATCTTGACCAAAAAGCTGTGACTGGCCGGGTCGGCGGCTGGATCGATCTCCGCGACCGTGCCTGCAATATCTGGCGAAGACGCGCCATCGACGGCAACCTGCGCCTTCATCCCCTTGTGAATCGCACCAATCGCCGCCTCATCCACTGTAGCCTCGAGTTGTAGCGCCCCGGCCTGATCCACCTGAATAAGAGGCACGCTCGGCGAGGCCAGTGTCCCCGGATCAGCCATTCGCGCCGTCACTATGCCCGCAAAGGGCGCGACCAGGCGGCTATAGCCGAGCATTGCGTGCGCCCCGCTTTCCTGAGCGCGAGCCGCTTCGGTTTGCGCACGAACCGCCTCAAGCCTGGAGGAGGCTGCAGCAGCCCGCTGAGCAACTTCATCCATCTCCTGCGGGCTGACGCTCTTTTCGGTCTGCAACTGCTGGTAGCGCTCGAGGGTGCTTGCAGCCAGTTTGGCGTCGGTCTGTGCAGCCGCTTGCTCGTCTTGAGCAGCCTTGACCCCTGCCTGGGCCTGGTCCACTGAGGCGCGCAGGGCTGCGTCGTCGAGCACGACCATCGTCTGCCCTGCGCGCACGCTGTCTCCCTCGCGTACCAGGACCTGCTGAATACGGCTGACGACCTGCGCGGACACAACCGCTGTCTCCCGTGCGTGGACAGTCCCAGTAGAATGGATGTACAGAGGAACCTCCAGCTGCTGGCTCCGGACGACCCGTGCCTGCATGGTTTCGACTACAGCCGGCAATGCCGACTCGCCGCTATGACAGCCGGCCATTGTTGCCGCTAAAACGGCAAGCAAACTCGTTCGTAAAACTATCCTCATTGCAAATCCTCCGCCGCAGTGGGAGTCAGTGTCCCGGTTGCGTAAAGCAGCTCAGCATAGGCCATGGCATTCCCGTAAACCGCATGCCAGTAGGTCGATTGACTCTGTCTTTCTGCATCTTCGGCCCGCAGCAGATCGGTGATGGTGGCAAGCCCCGCGCCGTAGCGGTTCTTGACGATGCGAAGGCTCTCCGCCGACTGGACCAGCGCGGCCTGTGCCGTCTCCAGCGAAAGTTCCGCGGTCCTCCGGTGAATGTGCGCCTGACTCACCTCCAGCCGCACATGCTGTTGAGAGGCGGACAGCTGAGCGTCGATCTTCTGTTTCGCTGCGGTCTGCTGTGCAATCTCGGCGCGTTTGCCTATTGGGAGAATGTCAATGCTGATCTGAACGCCGGCTACCCAGTTGTTTCCTCCCGAACTGCCCAGCGCTCCGCGGTCTTCCTCCCAGTTACCATATGTACTGACCACGGGGCCAGAGGTCGACCTCGCCACTCCCACGGCCGAAGCCTGCGCCGATTGCGCCAGCTTCTGCGCCGTCAGATCGGGGCGATTCTTAGCGGCTGTCACAAGTTCCTGCTCAAGCGACAGCTGACTGAAGGTATGCGGCTCAATCGGCTTCAGCTCCGATGCCTTCAGGTCTGGGGCACCCATCGCCTCGCGTAACTGTGCCCACGCCAGGTCCAGGTCGCCTTGGGCAGCTATCAGCTCTTGTTTGCGCGCGGCCATGTTGACCTGAGCCGCCATTCTGTCAGACTCAACGGCCAGACCCGCTTTGACATGGTCTCCCACTGAAGCCGATAGCGCAGATGCGGTTTCCTGTTCATGCTGAGCTACCTCGATCTCGCGGCGCGCATAGAGCACTGACTGATACGCTCCGACCACGTTGAGGACGATCTGCTGGTCAATTGCCTTGGATGAGGATGATGCGCTGGCCCGGAGGAGATCCGCACTGTGAATCTCTCTCTGTGTCTTGAACGAATCAAATGCCGTCCACGAACCGGAGAAGCGAGTTGAGAAGTTACCGATGGGCTGGGGATGGTTCAACGCATCCAGCGCGAAGTCGCTTTGCGTGAATTGTCCCTGCCGCAGCCGGGTGCCGAAGGCATAGACGGGGTCGTTTCCGCGGGAGATGTCTTCCGTGAAACTGAGGCGGGGCAGCAGTCGGGTGCGCGCCAAGGTGGCCGCCGACTTCGCTTCTTGGTCATCGGCGGTGGCGATCGCAGCTGCGGGGCTTAGCTTCAGAGCCAGATCTACGGCTTGTCTGAGCGTCAGAGGGTCTTGCGCAACGGTGGCCAATGTCCTCGTAAAGAAGAGGAGAAAAAGGCCCAATCCTTGATAAAGCCGAGAATTCATCGGGGAAAAGTCCTTCGCTGGTGCATTCACCAGAACAAAGTCCCGAAGCGAGGAATTCGTTACAAGAAATCGTGATAATAGATTTCGCGGCTGACCATGGGGACTCGGTCCCTAAGACATCGAAAGGCTACTAACGCCTAGGTTCGTAGCCCTTTACTGGGTTCGCCATATAGCATTCGTCCTCAGCTAGGCATCTGAATTGATTGATATTTGGGCATGCTGCCCAGCGGGCACCAGACCGATGACTTGAGCAAGAACCATTTATCAGGCTGGCCCTGCTTCAGGCGCTGGCTCCTTGGACGTCTGTTGCGATTGGTTGTCCTGCCGACCATACACCAGCATGTAGACCGCCGGCACGAGGAAGACCGTCACGACGACCGAGGCCGAAAGACCGCCGATGATCGCGCGCGCAAGAGGAGCGTACTGCTCACTCCCTGCCTCTAACCCGAGAGCCAATGGGATCATGCCGAGAAGCGTTGCGAGAGAAGTCATCAGGATCGGGCGCAAGCGAATCTTGCAGGACTGGACGACTGCCTCTCTGTAGCTGCTTCCCCTGCTATGCAGAATGCCAGCAAACTCTACGATGAGGATGCTGTTCGAGACCACGATTCCAACCATCATGATCACACCCATCAGCGACATGACATTCAAAGTGGAACCAGTGACGACCAACAGCACGAGCACGCCCGCGAGTCCGGGTGGCACTGCCATCAGGATAATGAACGGATCGATGAACGAGGTGAACTGGGCCATAAGGATGAAATACACCAGCACTACCGCGAGCACAATTCCTAGACCGAACCGCAGGAACGATTCATCCATGCTCTGTACCGCCCCGTGCGTGAGAACGCGCATCCCGTTCGCCGTGGGCACTCCCTTAATCGCTTCGTTCACCTGTTTACTGACTGCATTCAAAGCTTCCGCCTTGGGCAGGACATAGATATCGATGACACGCCGCAGTTGATAATGGTCCACCTCTGTGGGGGTGTTGATCTGTTTGGTAAATACGACAGACCGGAGCGGCGTGTAACTTTGGCTGTCTTTGCCTCGAAGTGGAATGTTGCCCAATTCCTCCATATTCATGTGCCCGATCAGCGGATTGGAGTATTGCACGGTCAGCATGTAATTGTTGCCTGTCTTGGGATCAATCCAATAGCTCGGAGCGATGACCCCATTCGAGGTAAGCGCGGTGATCACGTTGTCTACGACATCCCTCGGCGTCAACCCGATCAAACTGGCGCGCTCGCGATCGATGTCCATCTCCAGTCCCGGATACTTCAGGTCCTGCGGAATGAAGACAGCGGAAACGCTGCTCGATTTTCGGAGCTTCGTGGCCAGGTCTTCTGCTTGCGCGAAGGCGGCCTTCTGATCGTTGGAGGCGATCTGAATGTCAATCGGCGCGGGAAGTCCCTGATTGACGACGGAATCCACCAAGCCGCCCACCTGAAAGTAGGTGGTCAACTGTGGCAGTTGGGAAGCTAGCGCGTCACGCACCTTCGCAAGGTAGGCGTAGCTGCCAGTTTTGTGACCCTCCTTGAGGCTAACCTGCACAAACGCGGTATCCATGGCAGAATTCGGTGTGTAGATCGCAGAAAGGTCGGGAGTGATACCAATATTGGAGACAATCATGCCGAGATCGGCAGGACTGACGACCTTCCGGATCACAGCCTCTACCTTTCCAATATCTTCATTACTGACCTCAATACGGGTGCCACTTGGCATCTTTACGTTCACGATGAACTGCCCCGGGGCGGTGCGAGGAAAGTATGCCCGGCCGAGGAATGGGAGGAACACCGCAATCACCAGCGCCGTCCCACCGAGCATCACTGCGGCCGAAAATCCGGGCCTCCGCAACGTCCAGTAAGCCAGGCGCTCGTACCTTTCCAGCGTTCCGGCAAAGCCAAGGTTGAAGATGTCGACACCACGCTGAAATATCGAGGGCTTCTTCTTGACGCGGTCCTTTGGCTTTGTGTCGCCGACATACGAGGCAATTCCGCTGTTTTCTTCGTGCTCAACTCCAGCGTCTTCCTTTGGCTTCGGGTGAATAAACTTGGCGCAAAAAAGAGGAACCAGGGTCATCGAGAAGAGGTATGACGCAAAGATTGTGAACACAACCCCGTAGGCGAGATCGGTAAAGATGTACTTGCTCACCCCGTTGAGGATAAACACTGGGAAGAACACTACCGCGGTCGTGACTGTCGCCGCAAATACCGGGAGTGCGACTTCAGTTCCTCCATCGGCCGCGGCGATCTCCGGAGAAGCTCCCTCTTCCATGAAGCGGAAGATGTTCTCCAGGACAATCACGGAGTTATCAATCAAACGGGAAAGCACAAGCGCCAGCCCGCCCAGGAGCATGGTGTTTATCGATCCCCCCATGGCGCTCACGATGAGCAGGCATGTGAGCACCGCAAGAGGAATTGCGATCAATGCTGCGATGGTTGCCCTCGGACTGCCGAGAAAGACCAGAATCATGACGCCAGTAAGAAGGAGCCCGATGCCGGCTTCTTTAAGCAGGTTCCTGATTGCTCCTTTAACAAATACGGATTGATCGAAGACTACTGCTGTCTTGAGAGCGGAAGGAATATCGACGAGATTGTCCACGGCGGATCGCATGCCATTGACGATTGTGATGGTATTGCATTTTCCTGCCTGCTTCAGAACCGGAATATATACGGAGCGTTGCCCGTTAATGCGAACGATGTTGGTCTGAATTGCTCCAGCATCTTCGGCGTGCCCTATATCGCCCACCAGAACGGAAGCGTTGCCCACCGATCGCAGTGGTATCGAATTGATTTGACTCGGTGTGGGGATTTGGCTGTTTGCGTAGATGTTGAAGTCCTGGGTGCCGATGCGAACGTCGCCTGCGGGCAGAATCAGGTTGGAATCAGTCTTTTCCAATTGAAGGATGAGCCTGAAGGTTGGGTGTTGTCGTCGTTGCTGAGGAAGGCTCCTGTGTTTTGGTTTTGCTTCTGTTCCGAATCATAGATTGTAGCGGTCGAGGCGGAGG
>Ga0181529_10001802_pt1 | contig 26829 bp, 21 predicted proteins | sample PEATcosm2014_Bin_36_FD_119763 | JGI IMG/M metagenome (GOLD analysis project Ga0181529, IMG submission 119763) | Peatland microbial communities from MTU Mesocosm Facility, Houghton, MI, USA - PEATcosm2014_Bin10_30_metaG | ecosystem: Environmental > Terrestrial > Soil > Wetlands > Peat | place... | reverse complement strand
TCCGAACAAAAAAGGCTCGTGGGGGAATCGATGTCAGGTTCCGAAACACTATGACCCTTGAACGTTTATCATTCTGGTACAATGGACGAAAAAAAGATTGAGAGGGCATTTGCTGAGGAGAAAATCGTGAAGGCGATTACCTGCCCGCAGGCATTTGCAATCGCAGAAAAACACAATATTCCTAAAGAAGAGATCAGCGAGTACTGCAATACGTATGGGATCAAAATCCGGGCGTGTCAGCTTGGTTGTTTCAAATAATCAGGTTACAGAACTTTCATTTTTCCGGATAAGAACGGAGGCCCACCGTTCTCTTTCGTGTGATACTGCTTCGATGATGGCATAAACCAATCCCCGACTATAAAACATAAATTAAATAATTTATTTAATATGAACAGCAACTATCTGGATACACTCTTGGGAGCACTATTATGCCGCAAACTATATCGCTCCTCTGCATTGACGACGAACCATTGTTTCTGGATGCTTTCAAAGCACGGCTCGAACAGGAGAAGGATCTGGCCGTCACTACTGCACTTACTGCTGCCGATGCACTGGATATGCTTAACCGCCAGTATTTTGATGTGATCATCTCGGACTATGCTATGCCCGAGATGGACGGGCTTTCCCTTCTCAAGGAGATAAGGGCACGGGGAGGCCAGTCGATCTTTATTATGGCCACGGCAAAGAGGCTCGCGCATATCGCACGCGACGCCCTCAATACCGGGGCAGATTATTATCTGCAGAAAGGCGCAGATATGGCAAATGAAGTCGCACGGCTGATCGATTTTATCAGGATACGTGTCCCACAAAAGAACGCCGAGTATGAGCTGATCTCTTGGGCCAGATTCTATAATTCGATCGTCGACAATGGTGCAGAGCTTATCTGCAGGATTAAAAACGACGGCACATTTACGTTTGTCAATGAACCCTGTGTCCACCTTTATAAACAACCCTACCGCCAGCTGGTCCGGGAGAACTTCTTTGGCTTTATTCCTGACAGCGAACGCGGGGAAATCCTTATACACCTCCAGACCCTTTCTCCTGAAAAACCAGACTGTCTTCTCCAGCACCACGTTATTGCCGGTGATGGGAGAAGTGTCCTTCTCGAATGGGGGTACCACGGGTTTTTCACGCAGGTCGGGGCGATCCAGGAATACCAGCTCACCGGAAGGGATACATCAAACCTCATCCGTATTGGAGGAAGGAGCACTGGTGAAGGAGATGAGACTCTTCAGACACACCCGGGGCTTTCGGAAGAGGCAACAGAAGAAAAGGGAGGAGAATGGAGCGATCTTATGGCTACGCTCCAGTCACTTGATGCTCCCGTCTTTGCCGTGGATGCAGCGGGGGTGATTATTGCGTGGAGTGCGAAGCTCGCCCAGTTAACCGGAGTCCCTGCTGTAGAGATGATCGGTAAAGGAAACCAGGAATATGCAATCCCCTTCTACGGTAAACCGGGTTATATGCTTATCGATCATATAATCCGGCCCCCGGGAAGTAACGAAAGCAAACTTATCCCAGCGGCAAAGAAAGTCGGCGATACGTTCATCGGGGAAAAAGAACACGTTGCAATCCGTGGCAGGCCTATGATCCTGCAGGGCAAATGCTCTCCTGTTCTGGATACAGCCGGTCAGCTGATTGCAGCGATTGAGGCGATCACCGTAAGTGAAGCACAGGAGGAATCTGTTAGCGGCCCATCGGAAGAGTATCTTGGCGGGATATCAAGCCTGACACTCAAAATCGCAAGTGAAGGCGTAAGTGGGGCAATCGCAGGTGCTATTGGATCGGCTACTGGAGGATATGGTGTATACGCTACAAACCACAGGCTGTTTGTCATCCGGGATCCTGATCTTGACCTAAATGCTCCACAGGGAGTCCAGTTTAGTACATTCATCATTGACGAATTCTTCGGAAATGCTCCGGATACGCGCCAGAAAACATTGGGTGAACTTGAAAACAACCAGGTCTTCGAAGCGGAGAGAAAGGACTTGGCAAAAATAATCCTTAAAAAACCCGTCCTTCTCGCCGGTTATCTTGATTTAAGAAAAAATGACGGTATCACCTTCAGGGTATACATCGATCATAAGAAATCGTATATATACATCGAAAACCTGATGAAAATGTTTTATCCGGAAATCCTCACTATTGAGTGATTGGGAAAAGTTCCTGTTTTTTAGCCGTAAGAGGTTTTGTATCACATTCATAGTCTTATCCTTCCGCTCTTTATCCATCAGCCATAATACGGAAAGGGACTAGAAAACTAATTTGTCCTCAAAAGCCAACATTCATCGATACGTTTGGGCATCCCGCCACCGTAACAGAGGGATTTTGTGAGAGAAGTCAGTGCGAACTTCAATGCAAAGGAGATAGAACGCAGGGTGCAGGACTCCTGGAGCACTCATGCGACATACAAAGCAGTAAAGGAGCTCCGTAGCTCAGGTAAGACCTTCTTTTTTGTCGATGGCCCGCCGTACACAACGGGGCAGATCCACTTGGGTACTGCGTGGAACAAGATCATAAAAGACTCGATCCTCAGGTTCTACCGGATGAAAGGACAAAATGTGGTTGATCGCGCAGGCTATGATATGCACGGTCTCCCTATCGAAGTTAAAGTCGAGCAGACGCTCGGATTTTCTTCGAAAAAGGATATCGAGACGTACGGGATAAAGGAGTTTATTGACAAGTGCCGGGATTTTGCGATAAAAAATAAACAACTCATGGATGATCAGTTCGAGAGTCTGGGGATCTGGCTTGATTTCCCCGGAGCTTACCAGACGATTACGCCGCAGTATATAGAAGCGGCCTGGTGGACCCTGGCCCGGGCCGAAGAGAAAGGAATGCTGGAACGGGGTCACCGGGTCGTAAACTGGTGCCCCAGGTGCGAAACGGCGATCGCAGATGCAGAAGTCGAATATTGGGACGAGACCGATCCCTCTGTGTTTGTCAAGTTCCCGATCAAAGGAAAGACAGATGAATATCTCGTGATATGGACTACTACTCCCTGGACACTACCGGCCAACGTCGCGGTTGCGGTAGCAAAAGATTTTGTCTATGCCAAAGTCCGTGGAGAGAAAGACAGTCACGCGGAATACCTCTGGATGGCAGAACCGCTGGTGAAATCCGTACTCAAAAAAGGAAGGTACCAGAAGTTCGAAGTATTAGAGTTAAAAAAAGGCTCCGAACTGGTTGGTTGGGAGTACGAATCCCCGCTTGCTGAACAGGTTCCGCTCCAGCGCGACATCAAACACCGGATCGTTAGTGCGGATTTTGTCACGATGGAAAACACCGGTCTTGTACATATCGCGCCAGGCCATGGCTGGGATGATTATGTCCTCGGAACCAAGGAAAAACTTGCTATCGTTTGCCCCGTAGACGGCGCGGGGAGATTCCGGCCAGAAGCAGGAGTATTTGCCGGGAAGGTAGTAAGAGACTCAAATCAGAATGTGCTCGATTCCCTTGGTATCTACCTCCTGGCAACCGAGAAGATTGTTCACCGGTACGGTCACTGCTGGCGCTGTAAAACACCGATCATCTTCCGGGCAACGTCACAATGGTTTTTGAAGGCATCGGAGATCCGGGACCTCATGCTTACCGAAGTTGAAAAGGTAACGTGGTATCCCGAATGGGCAGGAAGCGCCCGGTTTTACGACTGGATCAAAGAGGCCCGGGACTGGTGCATCTCCCGGCAGCGGTACTGGGGTATCCCGATCCCGGTTTGGGTCTGTAAAAAATGTGACAAATATCGTGTTATCGGCACCATTGAGGAGCTCGAAACGGCCAGCGGAAAGAAAATTCCCGATCCTCACCGACCGTTCGTAGACGATGTGACAATTCCGTGTGCATGTGGCGGTACAATGCACCGGGTCGAGGATATTTTCGATGTCTGGTTCGATTCCGCAGTCGCATCGTGGGCAACTCTCGGTTTTCCCAAAGAGACAGCTGAATTCGGAAAAATCTGGCCGGCAGAATTTATTACCGAAGGACAGGACCAGACGCGGGGCTGGTTTTATTCGCAGCTCGGGGCCAGTACCATTGCTTTTGGAAAGGCACCCTACAAAAGTGTCTGCATGCACGGGTTTGCACTCGATGCTGAGGGAAAGAAGATGTCAAAAAGCCTCGGGAACGTAGTGACACCCGAGGAGGTAATTGCAAAGGTAGGTGTGGATGTACTCAGATTCTATGTACTCTCTTCCTCGGCCCCATGGGATGATCTCAAATTCAACTGGGAGGGTGTTGCGACCGTTAACCGGGCTGTAAACATCCTCTGGAACGTATACCGGTTCCCTGTTCCGTATATGATCCTTGATAAATACGAACCTCAGGCAAAGGAAGGGATCTGGGATACATCATTTGTCACTTCCCGGATCCGCCAGCTTCCCGATGAGGACCGCTGGATCATTTCCCGGATAAATTCGGTTGCCGGAATAGTGGAGGTGGCGACCGGTGAATGCCAGCTCCATCGCGCAACACGGGAGCTGATCAATTTTATTCTCGAAGATCTCTCCCGTTGGTACGTCCAGTTGGTCAGGCCCCGTATGTGGCTCGAAGGGGAATCCGAGGAGAAATTGTTTGCCTACGAAACCATTTACTACGTAATACGCCGCCTTATAGGCCTTATGGCTCCCTTCTGTCCGCATATCACCGAGGAAATTTATAGCAACATCCGGTGCGGGAACGACCCGGCCAGCGTTCACATGCTCGACTGGGAGGGTTGTGACGACAGACTGGTCAACGCCGAATTGGAGCACGCTATGGAGCTCGTCCGTTCCTTCGATGACGCAGTGCAGAATGCCCGACAGGCGGGTAAAAGAAAACTCCGCTGGCCGGTTGAAGAGGTTGTGATCGTTACCGACAAACCTGAAGTTAAGGATGCAGTTATCCGACTTCAGGAAGTCTGCAGGGACCGGGCAAACGCCCGTAAGGTCACCGTTGTGATGGGCAGGTGGGACCGGATAGGTTGGCATGCAGAACCGGTGATGAAGGCGCTCGGGAAAGGATTTGGTAAAAATTCTTTCACTGTCAAGGGACTTATCGACTCTGCTGACGGCAATGCGATTAAAGCGGCAGTCAATGCCGGACAAACGTATATGCTGACAAAAGACGACGCGACCTTTGAAATCGGCGCAGAGCATGTGACGTTTACAGAAAAACTACCCGCAGATATCTTCTCCGCACCCATGGAAGATGCAACGGTCTACGTGGATGTTGCACTCACGCCATCACTCGAATCTGAGGGTTACGCCAGAGAGGTTATCCGTCGTATACAGGAAATGCGCCGCCAACTCGATCTCGCCGTTGAGGATTTCATAAGAGCAGATGTGACTATTGCGGACAACCGGATTTGTGATCTTCTCAATGCCAGCTGGAAACAGGGAATAGCAGACGAGGTCAGGGCAAAGGAATTATCACTCCACCGTGCAGGAGATAGCAAGACTCCATCTCATCAGCTTTGTAAAGACTGGGATGTCGAGAACATTATGATGACGATCGGTATTTCAAAAGCTGAATAAATTCAGACCTCAATTTTTTTCCAAGGGGAACAAACTCGGCATTCCAGCAGACCCTCTCGCTTGTTGGACCCCATGGTTCAACGAATAGCCGAAGAAGCCGGTCTATGCTCTACCAACAAGATTTTTCAGAAATAACTGTCCCTGAGGCGTTGAAAAAAGGGGCAGATCGCGGTCAGCCGTAACCATGTTCCGGGTTACGGTCACCCGTTTGTTTGTGATTGGATTATAGCCCTCTTTCTGCACTTCTTTTTTATAGACAAGAACACCCCGGCGCTGCCAAGCTGGAGTTTTTGCAAGGTTCACCCCCCGTGCATGCATCATCTCATGAAGGTCCTTTGCCGGCATTCCTTTAAGCTGCTCTGCAGCGACGGTGGCATCAAGGCCTTCTGCGATAAGCGCCTGCTGGCAATAGGCATTCAGGTGGTTTCGCCACGCTTCATCCTGCCGGCCGGTCATATAAACAATTGCAGATTCAGGTGTTGCCTGAACAATCCGGGCATCAAACGCAAGGGGTTCCGTCGCGCCAAGTGCAAGGGTGAGGGCACTTGCTGCGTACGACGAGGCCACAGAATCAATCTTTTCCACCCTTCCCGAGAAGGGAAGATCGTTGAAATACAAGCTGATCTCATCAGAAAACGTGAAGGCAAAAACCGGTGCAAGGCCACTTTCAGCTACAAGCGACATTGACACCCCGACCATCGCTTCGCAGAACCGGTCGTCAAACGGTTTTGCAAACCCGAATTTCCTCGTCAGACCATGGAACGCCCTTCCATCAAGCCGTACAAAGACAGGTGGGATTGTGACGAGGTTTGAGAAGATCTCAGAATTGTCCATGAAATTGCCCCGTTTTTTTCCGGGAGAAAGTAAAGCGGCGGGGGGCACTGGCCCTCCCGATGATCGCACCAGATTAAAAAAAATCTGTCTTATTTGTTTATTCTTCCTCGATTGAACCGGATCCGGCAAATGCACCTGGCAGGTGGCGGATAAGCACAATGTCATCGATGGCACTGATAATGCGGTAGGGGATCTTGAGCCCTTTGTAGTTCTTGAGCTCGAAGAGTTGTTCGTTTACCTTGCCCACGACAAGCGCTTCGATTTTCTTTGAATCCACATCAATGACGACATCATCGACTTCTCCGATGAACATGCCCTTGTCCGTATAAATCGCAAGCCCGAATAAATCCGTAATCTGGGTTTCCATCGTTATCAGATGAAAGTATATACCATATGGGTTAAAAAGATAATCCTTACTTTATGGACGGATCTCTTCGGATCGGGCGGCTTTTTGGTATCCCGATTCTGCTTCACTGGACGTTTTTGCTCATAATTCCGCTTCTTGCCTATATTATCGGCAGTGAGATCGATGACACGTCACAAATGCTCCATCAGATCTTCAATATCGGGATCGATACAAGCATCATCTCTGCAGGATATACGCCTTGGATCCTTGGGGCAATCGTTGCGCTCGGTCTTTTCTTCGGTGTGCTTGTTCACGAGCTCGCTCATTCCCTGGTCGCCCGGTCAAAGGGAATAAAGATGCAGAGCATCACGCTGCTGATGTTCGGCGGCGTCGCCCAGATGGATGAGGGGATGCCGGAACCAAGGACGGAGCTTCCCATGGCACTTGCAGGGCCGATCACAAGCCTCATCTTCGGGCTTGTCTGTTGCGGCCTTGTTTATTTCGTGCCCGAAATGACCCCGGATACTGCCATTCAGGGTGTACTCGTCTTTATATTTGGCTATATCGGTGTGCTTAACGTTATGCTCTTTGCCTTCAACCTGATTCCAGCCTTTCCCATGGATGGAGGCCGGGTACTCCGGGCAGTGCTCGCATCGAGGATGCCACTTGATCGGGCAACACGCATAGCAGCAAACGTCGGTAAGGCATTCGCGGTTATCTTCGGCATTGTCGGTTTGTACTTCCTCTCGCCTTTTTTGATCCTGATAGCCCTTTTCGTGTACATCGGCGCGGGGCTCGAATCGACAGCAGTCCAGTATAATGTCCTGCTGCGGGATGTTGTTGTCGGGGATATGATGAGCTCACCTGTCATTACCGTGCCCTCAAATCTGCCACTGGAAAAAGTGATCGAGATGATGTATTCAAGTAAACATCTCGGTTTTCCTGTTATCGAACGCGACTCACTTGTTGGCATGGTTACGCTTGTAGACGTGAACCGGACCTCTCCCATTGACCGCGAAGCAATGCAGGTCAAGGATGTCATGACCAAGGATATAATAACCCTCCCGCCCACAGCCTCGGTTATCGATGCATTAAGGATAATGTCATCCCGTAACATCGGCCGGATACCTATAGTTCACGACAACCAAATCGTCGGGATCGTTACCCGCACAGATATCCTGAAAGTGACCGAGTTAAAAAAGATTTAACAATTCAACATACGAGGAATGGATCAAGCGGCGAGGATCCTGCAATTTTTTTAAACGCTGCAATATCGGCAAACGGGCGTTTTGCCATGACCGAGGCTGCCCGTTTCTTACCGACTCCAGGCATCCATCTAATGGCTGATACCGGCAGAGTGTTGACATTGAGGGGGAGTGGAAGAGCCGTGATCGAGCGCATACCCCAATCTACAACAACAACGTCGAGCACGGTTCTGACGGGGATCTGCACCGGGATCCCGGTAAGGATTGGGTACGAACCCGGCTGCCGGCCAAAGGAAAGATTGCCTGAAATTTCAACCCGCACATCGCGGAGCACAGTCCCTACCGGGAATACACGCTGGAGCATCGACAGATCAATTTTCGTTCTCACAAATTCCTTGAATGCCCTGAATTGGCGCTCGTGTTTCCCGAGGGTATTATTGGAGTACGCGGGGGTTCCTTCAAAGGGCATTACCTGTCGTATATTAACACGCCGGACCAAAAGGCCGGCTTTCAGCACGTGAGCAAGAAAATGCTCGTTCATTTCGTACGTCGCCGCACTTTCTCCGGCAAGGCCGCATACGAAGTTGAGGCCGGGCAAAAGTTCCGGGATCCCATCCCTCCGCGTTCCTCCAATCTCGTTTACGATCTCAATAGCCCGAAAGACCTCATCAGGCTGAGCTTTGAGATTGTTAGCCGCGATAACTGCCGGATCGGCGGACTCCATGCCAAATGCTGCAACATCACCAGGCGTGTGATGGCGGACAATCGCAGCAAATGCCTCCCGGCTTTTTTCTTCATGCCGGGCAATGGTGGCGGGGTTTGTATTATCGATATGGAGCGTTTTGAGATCCGGTGCAGATTTCCTAATCGCTGAAAAAAGTTCTTCCAGGAGATCCGGCCGTGGCGATGGATATTCGCCTTCTCCCGCTCCGTAGGCAAGGATGTCCGGCTGCCGACCGACCCGGAAATGTCTGGCCCCATAGGCAGCAAGGGCAGCAACTTCGGATGCAATGCCAGAGACAGTACGGTACCGGGGCCTGCCGTAGAATGGTTCGGTGCAGAACGAGCAGCCGCCGGTCCCCCCATGAGAACAACCCCGGGCCGTTTCAAGCTCGCACATCACAAAAGGAAAATCCGGGTGCTGGGCAATAATCCCTGCCCCCGCCACACTCCAAGGGTCATTCCGGGTATAATCGAAGACCCCGGTGGGCTCACCTCCGTTAAGGAATTGATCAAGGGCACCAGCAGGATCACCGGCCAGCAGCGTATCAAAACCGGTGATCTGCTCCTTAATTGCCTTTTTTCCACCTTCTCCCGCGTATCCGAAACCGATTGGCCCCCCAATGAGTTTCTGCGGGCCGTGGATCATATGTCCTATCTGCCGGAGCTCGGTGAGTGTCGCAGGACTGCCCCCAAGGTACTTTCCCGGCACCGTTACTCCTGCAATTGCTACAAGAAGGCCGGCTTTGTCCAAAACGGTGAGCAGTTGCAGATCGTTCCTGAGCTGGTCAATGGTAATGTACTTGACCGCGAAACCCCGGGTTTCAAGGACACCGGCAACAGTTCGTATGTACGGTGAAATATACGGTGGTACACCAAGGCAGGCGGGTTCGTCAACGTAGCCGTCAAGTATTACGGCACTTGTGCCCCTGCATGCATCAGTGGTCATGGCAGATCAGGGCAAGAAGTTTCTTTGCCCATATAAGTTTTCCGCGTTTGACCGGATCCACGTTCCGGTCATCAAGATCAAAACCAACCAGAGTGATCGTTCGTGCACCAAGCGCGTCCGCAGCAAACACGGCCCGATCACCATCAGAAAAACCACCGAAATTGTGGACATGTAGTAAAGGCGAACTTTGTGTTGTGGCAATAACGGGACCGGGAAATCTCGGCACCCAGTACTGAAGAAGAGAAATGTTGTCGCCGTGCGCATGAACCACAACGATAGTGCCAGCCCGGTTCATTTCTATAAGCAGATCTGTAGCCCCGTCAAGATCAGTGAATATTGTATCGGGGCGGATACCATGGGTGAAGAGTACATCGGCTGCAGCATCAGCGGCAAAAATAACGCTACCTTTTGAGATGCGGGAAAGCTCCCGTGCAAGCGAAGGTGCATTACCGCATACGGTGATATCTCGTCCTTTTACCAGCCGGATCAGCTCGGAAAGATCGTCGCGATTCAGCAGGGTCGATAGAAGCGTCGCAGCTTTCTCATCGTCTTCCCGGGAGAACCCAAAGTAAGCAAGGATCTCAAGATAATGTGGCTCCCATGCGGAAAATTCCATGATTATCCGCGCCCTGACCGGGAAAAGAGGGGCGGTTTGGGGTCATTCCTCATTTTTCCTGTCCTCGTTTTCGAGGCCGACAAGGTTCTTGAACTTCTGGAGGATTGGCTCGATGGTAATCTCCAGAAGCGCCACCTTATCCGAGACATTCCCGAAATAATGGAGCGGAAGATTTGCCGCTGCCATGTTCGGATGACCACCGGCGTCACCCATATCCCCAAACGCTTCAGCAAGCGCGTTTCCCACATGAAGCCGTATATCCCGGTTCCTCGCAGAGATAACAATCGATGTATCGGTGATACCATAGACAAGAGCTGTGTTTACCCCTTCCAGCGTAATGAGAAGATCAGCTGCCTGCGGCAGTGCGTCACGGTTCATGACGTACCCGACGTTCGAGAACAGGTACCCACTCTGGATTTTACGGTTCTGGATCGCCTTTCCCATAACATCGATCGTCTCCTGTGACATGGAAGGTGACATGATCTTGTCAAGAAGATCCGCATCGGTAAGGGGAAGGAGGAAACCGGCATTTCCGAGATCCTGAGGTGTAACGTTTCTCTTGAACTCCTTGGTGTCGGTTCTGATACCGTACAGGAGCGCGGTTGCCACTCTCTTATCGACCGGGATATCGAGTTCCTGAAGATACTGCGTCATGATACTTGCAGTCGCCCCTATCAACGGCCGGATGTCCGTAAACGTACCTTGGCCGGCGATATGGTTCCCGTCTTTGTGATGATCGATAATAATCTGGATCTTTGTCTGTGGCGGAACATCATTATTCGCCCCCGGTCCCGAGCAATCAACCATGGCAAGATATGTGCATTTCTGGAGCGCTTCCTGCGTCAGGTGCTCCATCTTAATGTCAAGCAAATTGACAAAGGTCCGGTTCTCCTGGTGTCCGATATTTCCTTCATAGAAAATCCGGGTGGTAAGGGTCTTTGAGTTTGCATGACGGGCGATCTCGGCAAGGGCCATGGCGCTTGCGATTGCATCAGGATCCGGGTTCTTGTGGGTGATGATGCCGAGGATTCCATCCCAGCCCGCAAGGAGTGAGAAGAGCCTTTGGGAGATCCGGCTTGCATGCTGCTTTTTGATCTGGAAGACCGCGGTCTTTGCAACAACTTCCTGGGGATACAGGACAAGATCCGCGCCAGCTGCCGTAAGCCTGCCACTGGTAACCGGGTCAACAGCCCGGGCGATTACCTGGACAGATGGATACCTTTTTTTTATAGTAACAACGGCTGCAAGATTCGCGTCTGCATTACCGGTCATCACAAACGCAATTTCAAAAGACGGGAGACCAACAAGCATATCCGAAGCCGTGATATCCCGCACGTAAGCATCGTATTTCTGATCGCGGAGATGGCGGACGCGCGTCTCGTCGCAGTCGACAACGACAGCGCGCTCGTTTTCCTTTGCGAGTTCGAGGATGATATTGTACCCGTTTGTCCCGCACCCGAAGATGCAGTATTTCATCGGGTCTGTGGACTCAAACGCGGCAGTATCTGACATGTATAAAAAAGATGGGCCACACCCACGTATAAAGAGATTCTCCGGGACTCTGTGCTTTTTTGGTTCCAAAACATTTATTCGGCCGTACCGGCCACATTATTAGGCTACGTGGGTCTGTAGCTTAGTTCGGCATAGCGGCGGACTCTTAATCCGCAGGTCAAGGGTTCAAATCCCTTCAGGCCCGCTTTCTTTTGTGATTCTGGCTCATAAAAGGCCATATTTGCTCGATCCAAAGAAAATTATTTGGGGAGGCTAATCTTTTGCACACAAACATACATCCATGAACAATATATTTATCTTCAAAAATTATTAGTGTGGTAAAGCCAGATTACCAACCAGAAAAGAGTAATTACTGAACCATGACGATGAGACGGCTCACTCGAAAATGGCAGATCTTATTTGATCTCTGTATCATCGGTAGCATCATTGCTTCAGGGTTGCTCACCTATTTTAGTATTCATCGGGGCATTTACGATGTATTCCCGTACTTTTATCTCATCCCTATAACCTTTATTGCATATTCCCGCCCGAAGCTGAGCATCTATGGATCGATCCTGATAGGCTGGCTGTACGTAGCTTTGGTATTTCTTATCGGTCTGCCGGACATCCGGACATATACGCTTGCCACAATCTGGTTCTACATCTTCGTCTCTCTTGGCATTCTCATCTCCACCTATTCACTGGAGTATCGAAAAGAAAGCGAAAAGACCTGTGGGGCGTATTACAATTCCCAGGCTGGCGCTTTCAGTTATGATCAGAAGAGCCTGAGAATACGGGATGCCAATAAAAAATTCGCTGCTATGATCAGGTACAGTTGTGACGAACTTATGCAGAAATCGCTGCCAGACCTCATTCCTGACTGGGGAGTTCAAGGAGGTTTTGTCAATAAGATCCACGATAAACGAAGGGTCGGTGATGTGGAGGTCAGTATTCGTGCCGGTGACGGGAGTACGCGGTGGGTGCTTGTCTCTGCCGTAGAAACCAGTGACCCCATAGTTATCTGCACGGCTGTAGATATTACGGATAATAAATTATCACAGGCTTCACTTACGCAGGCTAATAAAAAACTTAACCTGCTCAATAATATCACACGCCATGATATCCTCAACCAGCTCTCTGCACTCCAGGGATTTATCGAACTCTCCAAGCTGAAGATTACCGATCCCCAACTGATCACATACCTGGAAAAAGAAGAACAAGCGGCAAATGCGATCCGTAGCCAGATCCTGTTCACTCGTGATTACCAGAATATTGGTGTGCATTCGCCCCAGTGGCATAATGTTGCGGAGACAGTATCACTTGCACTGGCAAGTATTGATCTCCATTCCATTTTTGTTGATGTCAGGATACCTCCGGTAGAGATCTATGCAGATCCTCTTCTTGAGAAAGTTTTTTACAATCTCATTGACAATTCAATCCGCCACGGCAACCACATATCAAAAATAGATTTTTCTTCTTATGAATCCGAAGCCGGGCTTATCCTCACGTATTGTGACGATGGAACAGGCATTTCCGGGGATATTAAGGACAAGATATTCCAGAAAGGTTTTGGGAAAAATACCGGACTTGGTCTTTTTCTTACCCGCGAGATCCTCGCGATTACCGGTTTGACGATCTCGGAAACCGGTGGATCTGAAAACGGTGCCCGGTTCGAGATTATTGTACCAAAAGGAGCATATCGGTTCTCTGATGTGCCAATACCCCTTCACTGATTTAGTCCAATCTATCAGTACCATAATATTGATTACAACAGACCCCTATCGTTCTTTTAAGAGGGCTCCAGCAAAGGTTTTACCAAATGAGTGTTTCCCAAAAAAGCCCATACTGATGATGGAGAACTGATTATGGAATTCATAGGAAGTAAAACAGAAAGAAATGTCCTTGCGGCATTTGCCGGGGAATCACAAGCACGGAACCGGTACAGCTATTTTGCAAGCGTTGCAAAAAAAGAGGGCTACGAGCAGATAGCAGGTGTTTTTTTAGAGACCGCAGATGAGGAAAAAGAACATGCGAAACTGTTCTTTTCTTACCTTAAAGGGGGTATGGTGGAGATCACGGCCGGTTATCCCGCAGGAGTAATCGGCAGCACAAAAGAGAACCTCAAAGCCGCAGCTGATGGAGAGATGATGGAATGGGGTACCCTTTACCCGGCCTTTGCCGGGACGGCAAAAGATGAGGGGTTTCTCCCGATAGCCAATCTTTTTAAACAGGTTGCAGTTGTTGAAAAATATCACGAACAGCGATACAACCGGCTGCTGTCCAACCTGGAAAAAGAAACCGTATTCCGACGCGATTCACCAGTAAAATGGTATTGCCGGGAGTGCGGGTATGTATACGAAGGTACTTCCGCACCACTCAAATGCCCGGCATGCAATCACCCACAGGCTTATTTTGAGATTTATGCTGAAAATTTCTGATGCCAACCTTTTTTTTAGTGGACCCGATTTCTGGTTAGATACTCACTTGATCCAACCCATTCGCACCCACCGGGCATAGTCATCGGCACGGAGGTCCTTGCTCTCCTCTACTATGGCTTTGAAGTACCCACGGTTATCGGAGAGTATTGCGTCCTGGACAGGATCGATGTATCCCTCCCGGACCGCATCTACAAGTTTTTTCCCCAGTGCCCGTGCTGCCGGCTCATATTCTTCAACCTTTGCCAATTGTCCCCCGGTTGCAATACCGATTCCACCAACGGAAACGACGCCAAGATAATTGAGTACATGGTTAAGATAGGCGACCACTTCGGTACTCCCGGATTCAGCAGTAGTTGCCACAGAACAACCATACTTCCCGGAATAGTGCTGGTAATGGATCGCATCAGCGAGCCGGTCAAAAAATATCTTCATCTGTCCGGTAATATTATCGATATACACCGGTGAGCCAAAGACAAAAGCATCAGCCTCTTTCATCCGGTCCATTATAGCCGTGACATCATCGTCGTTGACACAAATGCCATTAATTGCACAAGCTTCGCAGGCAGTGCAGGGAATAATCCGGTAATCGGCAAGATCGATAATTTCGGTTTCTGCACCGGCATCTGCGGCTCCTTCGAGAACAAAACAGGCCAGTCTGCGCGTGGTGCTGTGGATAGTACGAGGGCTTCCATGGATTGCAAGGATTTTCATTATTTCGTTACCTCCTGAAGTTATTCTTCTATATCCGGTAGGTTCCTGCGTACATCCAAATAATCTGTGAATGTAGAAAGCACATTGACGACAGCAGGTAATGGATCGCTGAAGACGCCGGTAAGATCGGCCTCGCCCGGTTCTTTGGGGACAAAAGCAAGACATTCTTTTGGTGGTGTAAATGCTGCATGCACATCAGGACGGTTTCCCCGCGCATCCACCCGGTACCAGCCATAATCTTCAAGCCAGACGGCGTTGAGTCCGTGCAGGTAGAAAACCGGGCCGATGTCACCGTGGTTTTTGAGACGCTGGTAACAGAACCCGGCAGGGATGGCGTTTGCCCGAAGCAGGGCCGCAAGCAGGTGACTTTTTGCAAAACAGTAACCGGGTGTGTATTCAAGCACTGCTGATGCGGACAGGGTAACCGGGTTTGCCCGGTAATCCCAGCTATGCCGGATCTCATCGCGGACAAAGACAAAACAGGCCCGTGAAATCTCCACATCGCCCGACAAACCTTCTGCAAGAGTAAGGGCTTTTTTTCGAACTGCCGGGTTGTCGTGATCGATAACAGAAGTTGCACGGAGGAATTCTTCGTGGCCGGAGCGTTTCATGCCCGGGAGCATGGGACACGGGAGGGTAAAATAAATGCGGGTGCCTAGCCAGTACTCGGGATTAGCAGAAATCCTCGTTTATATACACTTTGTCATCAGAAGAAATACTAACACCAATGCCTTAACCGGCGTAGGTGAATTTGAGAATGTTTTTCCGGTGCCCTGAACTGTTCATCCAAGACGCCCCATCAGCACAAAAAGGAGAATAACAATGAGTATGAACACGATAATTGCTGCGATGATCTTCAAATAAGGGACGCACTGAGCAGGGCACTTGCGGGGTTGTTTATCCTGAGGTGACGTCGGATAGCCGCCCCCATACGCGCTTGTCCCTCCACTACCATACCGTATACCTACGCCAGGTGCCGGGTTCTTTTTCCAAGCTGTAAGACCGGGACATGCATGATCCGGCGGCAGCCGGTGATCGCCGCAGAACTTTTTCCCGCAGTACTGGCAGTGGAACGGCAGCGAGACTTTTTTTCCGCAGAAATCGCAGCGTGGCATTTCCTATTCACACTCTTGTCCGGGTACTCTTAAGGACTCCGGTGAAAATGCGAGGCGAAAACCAATCACATTATGCCTTTCAAACACCGGATACTCTAAATATGGGACGTTATGTTCGGGGCGACGTGATTCTTGCCTCGGTTCCGTTTGAGGAGCGGCACGGCACAAAGACCCGGCCCGCGCTTGTTGTTTCGGTACGGGAGAACGGGGATCTTATAGTCTGCCCGATTAGTAGCAGGCCTCCATCCGATGCTCCCTGTATCCCCATCGGGCTTGACGATTTTTCTGAAGGCGGCCTCGATCTATTCAGCGAAAGTTTTGTCCTCACTGCAAAAGTCAGCACGATCTGGGCCGGCGAGGTTATAGGTCTGAAAGGCCGGCTTACTGCAGATGCCATCGCCGAGATGGGGACACAGGTGCAGCTCCCGTCACATGCAACAGTAACCTCCCGTAAAAAATCCCGGTAGCTGCATCAGCAGCCCGACGTTTTTTTTGAGAAATACTTTGTCAGCCGGGCGTTCGTAGGATCATACCTGTTATCCGGGAATTTCCCGCACCAGGTACAATTCCAGATATATTGGGGATCCAACATCTCATCCTAATAGTGCTTCATCCCACCGTATCCCTGAGTACAAAGACAAAGTTCCTCGGCCGGTTGTTTTCGAGGAGGATGGACTTGCTTTTGAGGGTCATGGGCATTTTGACACCATATGCGTTCTTTGCAATAAATACCGCTATGTTGTCAGAATCCTGGTAATTATGAAATGCCTCTTTTGACAGAGGGTACCGGTTTTCAGCGTGAGCAAGTTCACTGATATGTTTTCCCTTCACTCCATCAGGAGTGAACACAAATTTTTTTTCGAACGTGACGTTGACATAGATAATATATCCCATCCCATCGGTAATGATAACGCAGTCGCTCATATTGTCGAGTGCGGAGGCGAACAATGCCAAGCGCTCCTTTTCCTTCACCAGTTGTTCATTCGCCATCTTCAGCTCATGTTCTGCACGCTTGGCGGCAGTAATATCGTGACGAAAAATGGCAACCTGCTGGCGATTGCCCCGGTTGTCTTTGATTGAATTGATTGTTGTCTCAAGCCACCGGTCACTAAATTCCTCTTCAAATGACACCGGGGACGCTGCATCCTTTTTCTGCATCTCATCCGCGGTTCTCATCGTGATGCCCCCGGTTTTGATGAGTTCATAGAGTACCATATTTCCAAGTTCAGCGGCCGGTCTACCAGCATTGCGGGCAAACGCATCATTGAAAGCAAGGATTTTCGCGTCGTTGTCCACAAGAACGGTTTCATCTTTTGTGGCGTTGAGAAGACCACGAATTGTCTCCTCGCTCCGGCGTACTTTCTCATCCATCTCGTGCTTGAACAAAGCCATCTGGATAGTGGTCCTCAGTGCCCGTTCATCCAAGGGTTTAATCAGGTACCCGAACGGTTCGGAACGAATCGCTTTGGTCACGGTCGCATCATCTGAATGAGCCGTCAGGAAGATTACTGGTGTACCATAGCTGGCCCGGATTTGTTCAGCAGCTTCGATCCCGTTCATTTTCCCTTTGAGTGTGATATCCATCACAACGATATCGGGGTTCAGTTCACCGGTTTTCTGTATGGCCTCAGCTCCGTTATCCACGACTGCCGGCACGTCATATCCCATTTCCGATAGGCGTGCCTGGATCTCGGAACCTGTCACGAATTCATCCTCAACAACCAGTATTTTTCCTTTGCTCATAGATCCTCCTTCCTTCACACGGGGAATGTAATAGTATATTTGGTTCCGGCTGTCCGATCCAGCACTATTGACCCATCGATTTGTTTTGTCAGGCCTTTGATGAGCTGCATCCCCAGTGATTCCTTGCGTTCGAAGGTAATCCCTTCAGGTATTCCGATTCCATCATCACTATAGTTAAGAATGTAATTATCCACACCCTTCTTGAAATCAATTGTGATCGTGCCTTTTCTCCCCCCGGGGAATGCGTGCTTTAAGGAATTTGAGATCATTTCATTGATAATTAGGCTGCAGGGAACTGCTTTATCGATATGCAAAACCGCTTTTTCAGCATTCAGGTTCAAGGTAATGAGGTTTGGATCAACATTGTAGGACTCGAATAAATGATCGGTGATTTTCCGTAAATAATCGGTATAGTCAATCCGTTGGAGATCCGTGGACTGGTAGAGTTTTTCGTGAACGAGTGCGATTGATTTGATACGATCCTGGCTTTCCTTTAAAATTTCTTTTATCGTTTCATCTTTCTGTGCTTTTGCCTGCATGAAAAGAAGGCTTGAGATTACCTGCATGTTATTCTTGACCCGGTGATGGATCTCCTTCAGGAGCATCTCCTTTTCCCGGAGCGAAGTGACAATCTCGTTCTCGGCCTTGTTCCGGAGCGCAATTTCTGCAACTAGGGATTCGTTGGTCTTGTTGAGTTCCTCTGTCCGAACAAGAACTTTCTGCTCCAGTTCGTTGCGGGAACTGACCAGGGCTTCCTGGTCGCGTTTCCTTTCCGTGATATCATGAAGGAAGGTAATGAACTGCCCGCCGTGCCGGTCAGTAGCAACAACACTGATTTCGACATCGAAGAGACTGCCGTTTTTCCGGCGGTACTGTGTTTCGAACCGGTCTTCGCCTTTGCGGATAATTTCCCGGGAATGCTGAATGAACCCTTCAGCAGTCTCTTTTGCATCAATATCTGCAATGGTGAGGGTGAGCAGCTCTTCCCGGGAATAGCCGGTCAACCGGCATAAGGCGTCATTGACATCGAGAAATCTCCCGTCAAGGCTGATGAGGCCGAAGCCATCCATGGTAGTGTGAAGGATCGTACGGTAATCCGACTCGCGGTCGACAAGTTCACATTCAGTATTCTTGCGCCGCGTAATATCGACGAGGATCCCCTCTGAAATGAGAATTTTTCCACCCGGTCCGCGTACGGTATGGGTAGTTAAGGATACCCATATCTGAGTTTTATCTTTACGATAAAATTCGCATTCGAAATCCTGAACACTATCGTGATCCCTGAGCTGCCGGAGATAGGCTTTCCGCTGTTCCTGGTGCACCCACAATTGTCGTGCGGTGTCCGTAACCGTGGCGATGAGATCGTCCACTGAATTATACCCTAAAATGCGGGCCATCGCGGGATTGGCGTCAAGGAACCGCCCTTTCGGCGTGATCTGGTAAATTCCATCGAGGGCGGTCTCAAAGATATCCCGGTATTTTTTTTCGGCCTTTTTGAGATTATCATCCGCCAGCCTGCGGGCGGTAATATCCTCAAAAACCGCAACGAAATGATCTTTTGCCGGAGAATACGCGGATATATGTAACCATTTTCCAGATGGTTTGAAATCGAGATCGAAGGATGCCGGCTGGCCGGTCGTCACCACCCTGCCATAAATTTCAAAAAGTTCGGGAAATGCTGCTTTGATTCCGGGAAACACTTCGGTGACCCTTTTCCCGGTGACGGTCTTTGTACCAATAATCTGGTCAAATGCGGAATTAACGTTGAGATAGATAAAATCCGAAGGTTGCCCTGCGTCATCATAGAGCATGAGGCAATAAGCATATCCCTCCAGCATGTTGGTGAAAAGATTCCGGTAACGTGCCTCGCTCTCCTGGAGCACCTCTTCGGCTTTCTTGTGCTCAGTGATATCCTGATTAGCACCGAATGTCTTTTTGATCTTCCCATCAGCCCCAAAAACAGGGGCCAGTTGTACGATAATGGTTCGAATGGTTCCATCGCGACGGACAATCCGGTGCTCGATCTGCGCTCTATAGGCGGGGTCTGTTATTGTCAGGACCTTTTTTATTTCTTCTGCTACCGCAGGGATATCTTCAGGGTAAACAAATTCACGTACATATGCTTCTGCCGATATTAGGTGACCGCCTTCGCGTTCTGCGGTCGTACCATAGAACGCGAAGAAATGGTTATCGAACGTGAACATGTTGGTCGCAACATCGTACTCCCAGCTTACCATCTTTGCAAGATCCATCGCCGAAGCCAGCAGCTGCTGGTTCTGCCGGAGCAACTCTTCGGCCTGCTTACGTTCAGTCACATCCTGGACGATCGAATGGAGCAGAGATCGCCCGTTCCGTATTATCGGGGTACTGAAAACTTCAACATCCCGAATCTCGCCGTTCTTCTTCTGGTGCCTGAAGGAAAAAACCTCACCTGCGTTTATTACCGCGTGTGCCATGGCCCTGTAGGTCATTTTCGGATCTGCGATATTGATATCCGTGATTAACAGTCTCGAAAACTCCTCCTTGCTGTACCCGTAATAGCGGCTGGCTGCGGAGTTCACGTCCACAATTCTGCCGGTATCAGGGTTTACGACGAACATGACCACATTGGTGCTCTCAAACAGGTCGCGATATCGTTTCTCACTCTCCTGCAGTGCTTCTTCCGCCAGTTTGCGGTCCGTGATGTCTATATGGGCTGAAATCCAGGCGCTTCCAAATTCCGGATGCTCGAACGCTGAAACTACTGCAAGACACCAAAATGTGGTGCCGTCTTTTTTGATGTTTTTAATTTCCCCTCTCCATTTACCCTTTTCATGGAGGATTTTCGTTATCAATTCTGCAGTATCCCCGGGGTTCATCTTTTCTTCAGGAGCATTAATCGCAGAGATGTGTTTACCGAGAAGCTCCCCTTTTTCATAACCGAACATTTCTTCAAATTTGGCATTAACAAAAACAATTACACCGTCACGGGCCCGGATAATGTTAACACCTTCTAATATGGTATCGGAAATCTGGTTCTGGAGACGGAGTGCTTCTTCTTTCCGCTTACGTTCGGTGATATCACGCGAGATGCCAAGAACCGAAGTGACATTGCCTGCCTTATCTTTTAACGGCATCAAATTCGTGTCAATCCATAATTCCTTCTTGCCGAACTGAATTATTTCCTCCTTGCGAACCGGTTGTCCCATCTTGAATACCAGGTTAAGAGAGAGCTCCTGTCTTTCGGCGATTTGAGGAGGGAAGAAGTCTTTTCTTGATTTTCCGATTACCTGATCAGCCGTGCGTTGGAATAATTTCAGCGCAGCGGAATTGACATACTGTATCGTATCATTTCTGCCATCGATAAAGATCTGATCGGGTGATTCTTCCGCTAAGTTTCGGTACAGACCTTCGCTTCGGACAAGGGTCTCTTCCATCAGTTTTCTCTTGGTGATATCACGACAGAAACAGATGAGCTTGCCACCGCCCCTGTCAAAATACGTCACGGATAACTCAACATCGAAGATGCTGCCATCTTTCCTGCGGTGACGGGTTTCAAAAATTGCCGATCCATGCTCGATAACACTTTTTATTTGTGCTGCCTGTTCAGCCGGAGTAAACATCGCGTCAATATCAGGGATTTTTAATTTCAAAAGTTCGGAACTGGTATAGCCGACCATGTTGCAATAGGTTTCGTTGACCTCGATAAACCGTCCATCTGATAAATCAATTATCCAAAAACCATCAGTGGTTGTTTGGAGGATCGTCCGATACCATTCCTCTCGTTCCCTCAGAGCCCTCTCCGCAATTTTAGCGTCAGTAATGTCTCGAACTATTGTCGATGCCCCCACTATCCGCCTCTCATTATTCTTTATCGGCGATATTGTCAGAGATACATCAATAATTTTCCCGTCTTTAGTCACACGCTTCGTTTCAAAATGACTGATGATTTCCCCGTTCTGTATTTTGTTTAGTATTTTTGGCAGTTCGTCGTTCTCCCCGGGCGGGATAAGGATTGATACCGGCTTTCCGATAACCTCCGATGCACGGTAGCCATACATCTTCTTTGCACCGGCATTCCAAGAAACAATGATGCCATCGAGATTTTTCCCGATTATGGCATCATCAGAAAATTCGACGATGTTTGCGAGGTGCTGGAGGGACTCATAAGCATGTTTCCGTTCGGTGATATCCCGTATATTGCACTGGATGATTTTTTTGTTGCCGACAAGGTAGACGTTGCTGACGAACTCAACGTTCATGCGTTGTCCGTCTTTTGTTTCCAGGGGCAGATCCTCGTACCGGATATATCCCTCGCTTTTCAGCTTCAAAAATGCGTCCTGGGCAAGAGATTTATCTTTGATGAACCCAAGTTCCCAGAGGTGCCTGCCAATGAAATAATCCAGCGGGTATCCCAGCATATCGATAATAAACTTATTCGCATCGAGTATTTCTCCTGTATCGCCGTCAAGGATCAGGATCGCATCCTGTGCCGTTTCAAAGAGGCGGCGGTATTTTAGCTCACTCTCATTAAGCACCGCGTCCGCAGATTTACTTTCGATAATTTCACCGGGAATCATCATCGCCTGTCCCCTCCTGACTCACGTTTATGAGATTTTGCCCCGTTTTTAAAACTGATCTGAATTGTGCATTGTAGTATAGAAGATGATATATCTTTACCAGAATTATCCGGATTTTGTAAGAAAAAATCTGCAACGCGGTGACAGGCATATGCCACACTAAACGGGGGATGCTGATCTGGCCCAGTCCTGCTATGAATGACAGGCACAAGATTGATTATGCCCCTGCATATTTGATCTGAAAAAACGTATGATCTATTCTGTATCAATCACTTTATCCACAAACGTCGTCAGCTGTGACATCAGCATCGGGTCAAGCCCTTTCTCCACGGCAAGAAATACACCTGAAATATCCAGAAGCCGGAGTTTGTTTGTCACGAAATGGATGAACTTGGAGATGTTTGGTGACGAGAGATAGATGAGCATCGTACTGACCGAATCGTAGAGTATACAGACTTTCTCCCCGGAATGCTCTTTGAGCACTTCGGTTACTGCAATACCCATGTCGGTCAGGTTCGCCGGATTATTGACATAACGGACAACGCCGTGAATATTTTCCACAGTGCCAATCGAGTTCCGGGTTACTGCGTCAATGAAGCATACGTGACTGAGATCGACCCCACTCTGCGAGTAAAGCTTATTGAGAATGTTGTAGGGAAAATTCGTAGTGATAATCACTGATAGAAACCCGAGTGCTGATAGTTCCTTGATGATCTCGATATTTCGTTCCCGTATGTTCCCCGAAGTTGCAAGGACAAGGAAGATCTGATTCCGGGCAAGATCATCGGGATTTACTATCACCGTCACATTATTCACCTTCAAGGAATTTCCGGTATGCTTCGGGAATATCCTTAGTCCTCTCTGTGATAGCCCGCTGGAATTCTGACACATTTTTAGAGACCTGACCGGCATTCCGTACCTGGCCATCAAGTACCAGGGCAATATCTTTCGGGTCAAGTTTCCCGTCCCGGACCAATTTTGCTACGTCAGAAAGATTGTCACGGATAATCTCGACCGGGCCCTTTAATCGCATTGCCATTTCCGTCATATACGAGATCAGGGCTTCCTCTGCATGTTTACGTGCGGTGATGTCCAGGCCGAGGGCAATATCCTGACATGTTTCTCCAGTTCCGGTCCGCCGCGTGTTCCAAGAAATGATTCTTTTTGGACCGGATTTCGTGACAATCGTTGTCTCAAAATTTTCGAAATACTGTTTTTTCACGATGATATCTGTGATCTGCCGGGTTATTGTGCGGCGGTATTCGGCATCTGGATAGAGCCACTTCCATACATCTCGTTTACCGATCACTTCTTCCCGTGAATACCCGGTAATGGTTTCTGCTGCCTTGTTCCAGATCACGACGTTTCCCTTTTCTAGGACAGCAATCAGGATATTCGCATTGTCGATCACGCTTTCCCGGAACAGATCTGCATTCCGTTGTTCAGTGACATCAAGCCCAACTGTGATGATCCTTGACAAGTTCCTGTCGGTAATTTTTTTGGTATTCCAGAGAATGATGCGAGATTCACCGGACCGAGTGCGGATAGTGGTTTCGAAATTTTCAAAATAATTTTTCGTGGATAAGATCGTTCCGATTTTATTCGTCACACCATTCCGGTAATCTTTGTCTGGATAGAGTTGCTTCCAGATCGTGGCACTTCCCACCACTTCATTGCGCGAATACCCGGTGATCATTTCCGCTGCATGGTTCCAGGCAACGACGCTCCCATTTTTTTCGAGAACCGCGATCATCACAAGGGCATTATCGAGGATGCCTGCCTCAATACAGGAATTATTGTCAATCGATTTTCCCATATTTTCCCTCCGGAGCAAGTCCAGATTTTTTCCGTCTGGGGGAGAATACTCGCTGTAGTTATTTGAATGTATGGGGTCCGGTTCACGCGATGATGGGATATCATTTATCTTGTACATGAATCCGCTTGAATCTGTTCAAATCCAACTTACATTAAAAAAATGGCCAGACCCTAGCACCGGGCAACGGTTATTTCCAGACAACTAATCATCAGGCTTATTACCCGGTTTGCGAAAGGGGAATAGATGGACCTCAAGCATGACCTTTGCGAGATCGAAAACTATGTGGGCAGGCTCTCTCCGCTCCAGAAAATCCTCCTTAGTACCGACGGCTCGGTTACGCAGCTGCTGGAATCGATCACGGGTCACCCGGTTTCGGTCAGGACCCGTGTACAGGAAATTGTGAAAGCCGATACCGTTGCTGCAGAACATCTCGGCGTTGCTGAGGGTGATGCAGTGAATCACCGGATCGTGGAACTCCTTGACGCTGCCACCGGGGAAGTACTAATCTACGCAAAATCGCAGACACCCATTGCCCGCCTGGCGCCGGAGTTCCGGGACGACCTTATGCGAGCCGATATCCCCATCGGAAAAATCATCGAACGCCATCATATTGAAGCGAGAAGGGAGATCCTCACCGCTCGGGTAACTCCTGATGAAACCGGAGGGATCTTCCCTGTTTGTAAAAACGAGCCACTGCTCTCCCGCCAGTACCGGATTATCCATGGCGGCGAACCACTCATTTTCATTGAAGAACAGTTTCCATTCAACCAGTTCCTTGACAAGCGCAGGGTGATTGTGCGGACACCGTCACGTATCCATCTTACGCTCCTTGACATGAATGGTGGACTGGGACGGGTCGACGGCGGGGTTGGAATAGCACTTGAAGATCCTGCTGTCCTTCTCGAAGCACAGGCAAACGATTCCCTTGAAGTTTGCTGCGGTGACGTTCAGACCGCGGCGCTGGTCAGGAAATGTGCAGAGCATGTGCTCACAGCAATCCACGCCGGGGGAAGTGTCTCGATCACCGTACGCGAATATTTCCCGGCTCACCGGGGCCTTGGGAGCGGTTCCCAGCTCGCGCTTGCCACTGCCCGGGCCTGCTGCGAATTGTACGGCAAAACCCCGTCCATGGTAGAACTTGCCCGGATGGCCGGGCGCGGCGGAACTTCCGGTATCGGTACGGCCGCATTCGACCATGGGGGTTTTATCGTTGACGGGGGTCACCGGTTCGGGCCCGGTCGCGAAAAGACCGGTTTTACACCGTCCTCCGCGTCAAAAGGCATCCTGCCGCCGCCGGTTCTTATGCGCCACGATTTTCCCGGAGACTGGCAAATCCTGCTTGCGACCCCGGCACTTACGGAAGGGGCAAGCGGAATGCGGGAGCAGGAGATCTTCCGGACCTGCTGCCCGGTCCCGCTCGATGAGATCAAGACGCTCTGCCACGAAGTTTTGATGCGGATGCTTCCCGGTATCGTAGAAAAGGATCTTGATATGTTCGGTACGTCTATCAATGCAATCCAGGATCTCGGTTTCAAAAAGATCGAGCTCTCCTTCCAGCCCCGGGAGGTCACCGGCCTCCTTGAAACAATGCGGGCAGCCGGGGCGGCGGGTGCCGGTATGAGCTCGTTTGGCCCGACCCTGTATGCCATCAGTGACACGGGAATGAGGGATATAGAACATGCGGCGCAATCGTATCTGAAGGAAATCGGGGGAGGTACAACACTCGTGACCACCGCATGCAACCGTGGCGCAACAGTAAGGATCGCGTGACACTTACCGGATGCCGGCTAACCCAGAAGCACAGATATAAAAACGCTTTTACTCCCCGATTGCAACAAGCATCTCTTCTAGTGACTGGTACCTGGATTCTATCCGTTCAACCCTGCCACCTGATGCTGCAATAGTTTCCGAACAGACATTAAGACTGGCCATATCCCCGGCATCGCAGGCAAAACCGCGATCATCCTTACGGTAGTTGAGTGACTGTGGGTTAATCCGTGAGGGATCGGGATGGGAGAACCAGATCGTATACGTGATCGACCCGAATTGTTCGCGAAGCTCATCCATGGTGCCCAATGCCACCACCTTCCCGCGCCTGAGGATCATCACCCGGTCACATATCGCCTCGATCTGGAACAGGTTATGAGCCGAGAGCACAATGGTCCGCCCCTCATTTTTTAGCTTTTTAAGGTATTCAGCTATGAAACGTGAGGTCATTGGATCAAGTCCGCTCGTCGGTTCATCATATACGAGGAAATCGGGATTGTGGATAAGCGAACGGGCAATCGCAGTCTTACGCTTCATTCCTTTACTAAATTCGCCCAGCTTCTTACCGCCAGTTTCAAGAGAGAGCGCAGCGAAAAGCCGGCGGGTCCGGACAATGATCTCCTCTTTTGGGATCCCGTAAATTTCGCCAAAAAATGCAAGGTATTCTTCTGCGGTCATCGTTTCATAGAGCCGGGATTCCTCAGGGAGGTATCCCAACGTCCCTTTCAGCGCCATTGGCGAGTGAATGACATCGATCCCGTTTACCGACAATTCTCCGGATGAAGGTGTGATTAGCCCGGCAATGATCTTTAACAAGGTGGTCTTACCGGCCCCGTTGTGTCCCACTATCCCAAAGATCCCCGTACCAGGAAACGAAAAACTCACCTCGTCAAGTGCGATAAAGCCCTCGTAACGTTTGGTCAGGTTGCTTGCCGTGATCATTTTTTAGTTTCTCCGGAAGGTCAGGCTTATTCTGTAGTGTAGACTTGTGAGAGGAGTGCCATATATA
>Ga0181529_10001798_pt1 | contig 26889 bp, 25 predicted proteins | sample PEATcosm2014_Bin_36_FD_119763 | JGI IMG/M metagenome (GOLD analysis project Ga0181529, IMG submission 119763) | Peatland microbial communities from MTU Mesocosm Facility, Houghton, MI, USA - PEATcosm2014_Bin10_30_metaG | ecosystem: Environmental > Terrestrial > Soil > Wetlands > Peat | place... | reverse complement strand
GGGGCGGTGGCCGATCTACAGGGCAGGCTCAACCTCAGTTGGCCTAAGGGACGGACGGCCTCACCGCCGAAACGTGAATCCATCCTCACGCCTCTGAACGAAACATACAAGGGACGGTGCGAACCTCCGTACAAAGGTGTGGTGAGCATCGCGAAGCGGGCTGCCGCACCGCAGGTGCCGAAGCGGGCTGGCGCATCGCAGGTGCATTCAGCCCCTGAGGTTACGCAAGAACCGTAAAGAGGAGAAACCATGGGCGTGAAGGAAGATCTGGAACAGGTAACTCTGCAGGAGCGCGAGCTGCGCTTCCAACACTTTGATGCGCAGGTGGCATGGGAGCTGGGAACCCGGCTGCGCGCCGCCGCCGTCGAGCGCGAGCAGGCCGTGGTCATCGATGTCCGCCGCTTCGGCCAGCCCTTGTTTTATGCGGCTCTGGAGGGCACCACGCCCGACAATGTGGAGTGGGTGCGGCGCAAGAACAACCTCCTCGCGCGCTACCATCGCAGCTCCTACGGCATGGGCTTGCAGATGAAGCTGAAGGGCGAAACGCTGGAGTCGCGCGGCCACGCCCTTGCCGACTTTGCCGCGCATGGTGGCGCGTTTCCCATTACTGTCGTGGGCGCGGGGATTGTGGGCTCAGTAACGATCTCTGGACTGCCCCAGCGCCAGGATCACGAGCTTGTGATCGAAGTCCTTTGCAGCTTGCTCGGCAAGGATTACGCCGCGCTCAAACTCGGGTTGGAGAGTTAGCCGATGACCACTTTTCAGAGGGTCTCGATTGCAGTCGGGGGTATTGCCGTTGCGGTCTGCCTCTGCATGCTCGCTAACCACTGGCTCAAGCCGCGCATTTTTTCTGGCCAGGGCACCGAGCAGGCAAAGGCCATGCAACACGCGGTGGCTACAGTCGACAGGGTGGAGCGCGGCGCGAGCACAACCACGGTCTGCTACAGCATTGCTTCGTTCAACGAGTTACCTGCGGCGGATCGAAGCTTTTACGAAACCACCGAGGCCGCGCGCACTGCAGGCCACGGCCCACGCTGCGTCGCCACCCACAATCCTGCCGTAGCAGCGCTCACCCCGGGCTCGAAGCTCGATGTCTATTTCACTTTGGAGAATGGTGGCAAGATCGCCATCACACGTGTTGCAGCCGGCGGCAGAGAGTTATAGCGCAGTTCTACTATGCGGAAGAAATTAACTCTGGTTGGGAAGAAGAATGTTGGGTTTCCCAGGTCTCGTTTTTGAGACCTGGGAAACCGATCCGGCTCGTTCACGGTTCCATCAGCAAAGACTCCTCCGCCTCAGTCAACCCGTTCCAGCAGCGCCACAAAGAATCCATCCGTGGGCGAGGCACCCGGCATCAGCCGCAGCGCGCCCTCCGGCGTGAGCGAACCGGTCAGCCGCTCGGCAGCTCCCGGAGCCAGCAGGCCGCCCGCTTCCAGCGCATCAATCGCCGCGCTCAAGGGAATCTGTCGCGCCGTGGGATGCGCCGCCAGCACCGCCGCCAGCACATCGTCGTTCTCTTCGCGCTCCAGCGAGCAGGTGGAGTACATCACCCGCCCACCCTTGCGCACCGCACTGAGCGAGGCACTTAAAATCGCGCGCTGCCGTTCCACCTGGCGCGGCAGATCCTCCAGACGCAGCCGATGACGAATCTCCGGATTGCGTCCCAGCGTTCCGGTGCCGCTGCAGGGCGCATCCACAAGCACCAGATCGAAGTCTTCGGTTGCCGCCAGCAGCGATGCATCCATGGTCCTGCACTCCACGCGCTTGCCTAACTGGGCAAGTCGCTTGGCTAACTCTTCAGCGCGCGGCGCGCTCAACTCACAGGCCACAATGCGCGCCTGCGTCAGCCGTTCGGCAAGAATCAGCGTCTTGCCGCCGGGAGCAGCGCAGGCATCGCAGATCTTCTTGGCCGGCTTGGCCAGACATGCTCCCGCCAACTCCGCCACTAGCTGTGAACCTTCATCTTGAATGCGTACCCGGCCCTCGCTGAAGGCTTCGGTGTGCACAATGTCGCCGGCCAGCAACGTGCGCGCGTCCGCCAGCAAGGCGCCGCGTCCAATCTTGAAGCCCTCCGCGGCAAGCTCATCTTCCGCAGCACTGAAGGCCAGGCGCAGATGGATGGCGGATTGCTGTTGGCCATGGGCGCAAATCTCGCGCGCAACTTCCGGCCCGTGCTGTGCCACCCATCGCTCCACCAGCCATGCCGGATGCGCAAATTCCAGCGCCAGCTCGGCAGCCGTCGAAGACGCAGGTTTCGCGGCTGCGGGCTCTGCGCTAACTAATTCTGGCGCGCTGGCATTGGCATGCTTGGCTGCCATCTTGCGCAGCACCGCATTCACCATGCGCGCGGCAAAGCTGTGGCCTTTGGCCTTCACCAGCTCCACGCTGTCAGTAATTGCCGCATGCGCGGGAATGCGCTCCATGCGCAGCAACTGCAACGCGCCAAGGCGCAGCGCAATGCGCACCTCCACGTCCAGCTTGGCGTTGGGCTTGGCCAGAAACTCTTTCACGGCGTGGTCCAAACTTACCTGCCAGCGCAGCACGCCCAGCGTGAGCGCGGTGGCAAGGTTGCGGTCCACCGGCGTCATGCGATTCACAGAGCGCGTGCGCAGTAACTCGTCGGAGTGGGCCTGGCCCTTTTCAACTTCAAGCAGAATGCGGTAAGCCGCAAGCCGTGCAGGGGAAACATTGATCATCGACTAACCTAGCTGCGCGCCCGCGGCAAGCGGCGTGCCTCGTAAAAAATCAGTGGACCTCATGCGCTTCTTGCCTTCCAGTTGAATCTCCACTAACTCCAGCCAACTGTTTTGCGCGCAGCATGCGTAAAGCCTGCCTTGATGCACGTGGAGCGCGGCAGGCGCGGCGTGGACAGGCGCGTCAATCGCTGCCCCATCCACCACCGCCAGCGCATGCACAATCAGCTTCTTTTCGTGGAGTTTCGTGAAGGCGCCGGGCCACGGTTGGAAGCCACGCCAGCGATCGTAGAGTTGTTGCGCGGTGTGCGCAGTGAAGTCCATCTGCGCGTCTTCGCGGGTAAGAATCGGCGCCAGCGTGGCCTGTGTGTGGTCCTGCGCTTGTGGCCGAAGGGTGCCCGCGTCGAGGCCGGCGAGGGTTTCAAGCACCAGCGGCGCGCCCTGCACGGCCAGCGTCACAAACATGTCGGCAGCGGTTGCGCTGGGGCCAACGGGTACCGTTTGTTGCAACAGGATGGGACCGGTGTCGAGACCTTCTTCCAGCAGCATAGTGGTATTGCCGGTGACGGCATCACCCATGGCCACAGCCCACTGGATCGGTGCGGCTCCGCGATACTTGGGCAGCAGCGAGGCATGCAGATTGATACAACCCAGTCGGGGCAATGCCAGCATCCACGGCGGAATGATGCGTCCATAGGCCACCACCAGAATCGCGTCCGGCGCAAGGCCTTCCAGCCGTGCGCGGAACGCTTCGTTGGCACGGATCTTCTCTGGCTGTGTAACTTCGAGGTTATGCGCCAGCGCCGCCTGCTTTACCGGAGGCGCGGTCAGCGTGCGGTCGCGGCCCACCGGCCGGTCCGGCTGCGAGACCACCAGAGGCACCGTGTGGCCCGCGGCCAGCACGGCTTCCAGCGTGGGTACGGCGAATTGGGGAGTACCGCAGAAGACGATCTTCATGGTGAGAGCTTCCTGTCTGGGTTCTACATCCCAGCTCCCCCAACGCGAGGGATCTGGTGCACCCGATCAATCTTGGCGCGGAACCCGCGGGCGGAGCTCTACCACTCGCCGTCCCTTTGCATCTTGCGGATGCGCCGTAGGCACATGCTGCGCTTGAGCGGTGTCATCCGTTCCAGAAACAACACCCCATCCACATGGTCAATCTCATGCTGAAAACAGCGCGACAGCAGATCGTCGCCTTCCATCTCAAACCAGTCGCCCTTGATGTCCTGCGCACGCACGCGCACCATGGCGTGGCGCACCACCTTTTCGCGAATATCGGGGAAGCTCAGGCAGCCTTCCTCTTCGTAGATCCGGCCTTGGTGCGAGACGATCTCGGGGTTAACGAGAACCAGTTTCTCCTTGGGGCCATCGGCTATGGCCAGGTCCATCACAATCAAGCGTTTTGACACGGCCACCTGCGGTGCGGCCAGGCCGATGCCCTGGCCCGCGTACATGGTCTCGAACATGTCGTCCACCAGTTTGCGCAGGTCGCTGTTGAACTCGGTCACTGGCTCACCGGGCCGCGAGAGAACGGGTTCGGGATATTTCACAATTTTCAGAATCATGGGCAGTTCTAATAGCTCCGTATCTGTTCGATGTAGCCGCGGAAATTTCGTTGCAATTCCAGCACCGAATCGCCGCCAAATTTGGTTTGTACGGCCTGCGCCAGGGTCAGCGCCACCATGGCCTCGCCCACCACGCCGGCCGCCGGAACCACGCTCACGTCGGAGCGCTCGTAGCTGGCGCTGGTGGCTTCGCGGTCCGCAAAGGTCACGGACGCCAACGGCTTGCGCAATGTGGAGATGGGTTTCAGGTAGCCGCGCACCACCATCTCTTCGCCGTTGGTCAGCCCGCCCTCGATGCCGCCCGCGTTGTTTGTGGGCCGCGTAAAGCGCGTAGGGGTTTGGCCCGGATCGGTCGCCCAAAGGATGGGATCGTGTACCTGGGAGCCAAAGCTGGCAGCCGCCACAACCCCGCGGCCAATCTCCACCGCCTTCACGGCCTGGATGCTCATCACCGACTGCGCCAACAGGCCGTCCAGCTTCTCGTCCCAGTTCACATGCGTGCCCAGCCCGGCAGGAACCCCGTGCGCCACCACCTCAAAAACACCGTTCACCGTGTCGCCGGTGCGTGAGGCGTGTTCGACTTCTTCCTTCATGCGGGCTTCGGCGGCCTCGTCCACGCAACCCAGAACCACTTCGTCGCGTGCGGCCAGGGCCACAATCTCTTCCCAGCTCGCCGGCCGGTCAAGCTCCGCCCGTCCCACCCGGATCACGTGGCTCAGAACCTCAATCCCCAGCGTGCGCAGGTAGAGTTTGGCAAAGGCGCCGGCGGCCACGCGGCTGGTGGTCTCGCGGGCGCTGGAGCGCTCCAGAATGTAACGCGCGTCGGGAAAGTTGTACTTCAAAGCGCCAGCCAGGTCCGCGTGACCGGGGCGCGGCGAGGTCACGGCCTGATGCTTGGCCGGGTCACCCGGCTCCACCGGGAGCTTTTCCTCCCAGTTCTTCCAGTCGCGGTTCACCATCTCAATGGCAATAGGGGAGCCGATGGTCTTGCCATGACGCACACCGGAAAGCACATGCGCCTTGTCGGTTTCAATCTTCATGCGCCCGCCGCGGCCATAGCCCTGCTGCCGACGCCAAAGCTCGCGGTTCACAAACTCAAGGTCAACGGGAACTCCGGACGGAAGTCCAGAGACCAGCGCGGTAAGGGCTTCGCCGTGGGATTCGCCTGCGGTGGAGAAACGGATCATATCCTCTTGATTGTACCGGAGGGGGACGGAAGGGACTCGGGACTGAGAGTGCCTTGGTGAGCGGGCTGGGTGCTGGCCAAGGCGCAGCGTAATCAGGAACAGGTGCCCTGGAGGGGCACAACGAAAATAGCCCCGGGTGGACCCTGAGCGAATGCGAAGGGGGAACCCGGGGAAAGCACCCCACCAAGCCGCCGCGCCCCGGAGGGGCGCACGAATGGCAAGATGGGTGTGTTGGTCTGGGTGCTGGATCGCCTCATTCGGTGCCGAGCTGGGCTGCGACGCGAACTTCCCGGTCTACTGGCTATACTGGCGACCGGGAGATCGGCGCCCTATTCCCTACTCCCTATTCCCTAGATCCCGTCAGGAATCTGTAAAAACTCCGCCGGCGCGAGCGCCTTTGGGGTCATGCGGGCCAGGAGAACTGCACCCTTGAAGGGCGAAATCCGGTTTACGCGCATGCCCACCGAGGTGCGGCCGGGCAGATGTGGCTGGTAGGCAATGGTCCCTGCGCCCTGCAGAGCGTCGCCCACGTAAGCGCGCACCTCAGTGCCGTCAAAAACCAGCGTGGCGCGGTACCACTTGCCCAGTGGGAACAGCTTTTCGCGGTCGATGATGGTCAGCCCGTTTTCGCCGCTCTTCACAAAGCCGTCCAGACACCACTGGTCGCCGATCACGCGCAGCTCAAAGAGCATGCGGCCGTCGCCGTCCTCGCCGGTGGCGGGATTGGTCTCCTGCAGGTGGAAGAAGCGCTGCTCCTCGTCGCCGCCATCGGGCCGGAAGACGATCTCCCAGGTAAAGGTGCTCGCGCCGGCCAGTGGATGCACAGGCAGGTAGATTACGTCGGTAGCACCGTTGAAAAGAATCGCCTTGCCGGCCGGTGTTTCAATGAGTTGCGGTGCACCGACCACCTCAACCGGTTGCCCGGCGATGGTCTCAAGACTGTCAAACTTCCAGATTATGGTGGAATTCATGGTTTCCTTGGACGCATCGTAGCCAGAGGCACTTGCCATCCGGCGTCATGCGAAGTGATTTCTTCCAGTGTCGAACATTTGGCGGGGAAGGACAAATGCTCGAAGGGACTAGGGACTAGGGAATAGGGAACGAGAGAGCAGGGGTACAGCAAACATCCTGCAGGGAATCAGAGGAACTGCGTACAAGGCAAAACAAAGCGGGCCGCAAGGCCCGCCCAGTCACGTAGTCACCTAGTCTCTTAGTCCCCAGTCCCTATTTCTTCCCCGGCATCTGCAAAAATTCGCTCGGCTTCAATACCGCAGGCGTCATGCGAGCCACCAGCACCGCGCCTTTGAACGGGAAAACCTTGTTGATGCGGATGCCCACCGAGGTGCGCCCCGGCGACTGCGGCTTCAGGTCCAGTGTGCCCTCGCCTTGCAGCACGTTGCCAATGTAGTTGTGCAGCTGGTGGCCGTCATACACCGCCGTCACGCGATACCACTGGCCCAGCGGGTAAAGGTGGTCGGCCTCGCAGTTCAGCAGCGTGCGGTTGCTCATGCCGGAGCTGGCAAAGCTGTCCAGGCACCATTTGCCCTCGCGGATGCGGATCTCAAACAGCATACGGTTGCCGGTATCTTTGCCGGTGGCCGGGTCCTGCTCCTGCAGGTGGAAGAAACGTTGCGCCTCGGGGCCGTCCGAATCCGGCCGGAAGATGATCTCCCAGGTGTAGGCGGAGGCGCCGGCCAGCGGATGGGTCTGCAGGAAGATCCCATCGTTTGCGCCATCGAACTGGACAGCCTTGCCGTACGGGCTCTCCACAATCTGCGGATGCCCCAGCAGCTCCACTGGGTGCCCGCCAATGGCCTGCAAATTGTCAAAGCGCCAGGTTTCAGCGGTTGGCGTTTGGGCCAGTCCGGGCAGGGTAACAAGGAGCAAAGAGGCGCTCAAAACAGCAAACTGCAGGCGGCGGATCGGCATGGCGGCAGGGTTCTCCAGGGTTGGGGTCGAACGGGGCAACATCCCCGTCCGTATCGCAGCTATCCTACCCCCCGCTTGAGCCGTGGAACAAGCATAGAGTGACTTCTGCGTGCTGCTCCAACCCCGCTCGCCGCCACGATTCCCATCCCGCTGCCGTCGGCACAACCCGCAATTCCACATGCCGTAAGGGGCCCGAAAGCGAGCAATGGTAACCATACCGGCCTCCAGGGCTGTGCGTGTGCCAAGGCGCGGTATACACTGCTTTTGAGATGGAAACCAAAGGTTTGGGTACAGCATTGGTGACGCCCTTCGGGGCGGATGGGCTAGTGGACGAAGCGGCGTTGCAGTCGCTGGTGAACTGGCAGATCGATTCGGGCGTGGACTTTCTAGTGGTCTGCGGCTCGACGGGCGAAGCGGCAACCCTCGACGAAGACGAGTGGCTGCGCGTGGTAGAGCTGGTGGTGGCCGCCGTCGCAGAGCGCGTGCCGGTGTGGGCAGGCTGCACGCACAACTCCACCAAGGCGCTGGTGCGCCAGGCCTCGTTGCTCAAACAGATCCCGGGGCTGGCCACGGTGCTTTCTGCCAATCCCTACTACAACAAGCCCTCGCAGGAGGGCCAATTCCAGCACTTCCTGGCGCTGGCGCAAACCGTGGCTCCGCTGCCGGTGTGTTTGTACAACGTGCCCGGCCGCACCTGCGCCAACCTGGAGCCGGAGACGGTGGCTCGTCTGGCCGCCGCCGCGCCCAACATCCAGGCCATCAAGGAAGCCAGCGGCAAACTGCCCCAGATAGCGGAGCTGATCCACACCCTGCCGCGCACATTTAAAATTTTTTCGGGCGACGACAACCTGGCCCTGGCCGCCATCGGCGTGGGCGCGCACGGGCTCATCAGCGTGGCCTCCAACGAGATTCCCAACGAAGTCAGCCGCATGGTGCACGCCGCCCTGCAGAACTACTGGCCGGAGGCGCGCGAGCTCGAACGCCGCTTCGGCCGGCTCTTCGAAGCCAACTTCTGGGAGTCGAACCCTGGACCTGTAAAGACCGTCCTCAACCTCATGGGCCGGTGTACGGAGACCGTTCGCCTGCCCCTGGTCACTCCTACCCCGGCCACGCGCGCGCGGCTGGAGCGGCTGGCCGGCGAACTGGGCCTGCTCAAGCACGTGGTGCCCCAGGCGGGGCTGCGGGCGGAAGTTTACTAAACAGGGACCAAGGGACTGTAGCGCCGACCTCCTAGTCGGCTGGTGCGTGGACCTCCCGGTCCACGCCCGTTAGCAGATGCAAGGAATCCTAAGCAGCGGGCGACAAGGATGTCGCCCGTACAGCCGACCGGGAGGTCGGCGCTACAGATTCTCGCCGCTACCTGCCGCGAGTAAAAATCCAGCTGCTTGGACCGCGCTTCAATCTGGACCAACCGGCAGCAACCGACGACAATGGAGTGCGTGAGAGCGCGGACAACTTCCAGCCACCCGGCCGGAATGCGATCCGCGCTCTCTTCTGTTTTTGGGAGACACACCATGAAAAACGCACGCGTTCTGCTCTGCCTGTTGGCTGTGGCGTCCAGTCTGGCCGCCGCACAAACCGTTCCAACCACGCTGGATCGCGAGGCGCTCAAGAAGCTGCCGCCCAACATCTCCGGCCAGCGCAACGGCGCCTTTATTGAGCCGGACCCCATGGACTGGGCCGACCACGCCGGTTACACTTCGCTGTTCGACGGCAAAACCCTGCAGGGTTGGGACGGACAGCCCGGCGTCTGGAGCGTGGAAGACGGCGTGATTGTGGGCGTCTCCACCCCCGAACACGTGGCGGGCAACACCTTCCTCGTCTACCACGGCGCTGAGGCGCACGACTTCGATCTGAAGCTCGAAATCAAGGTGGAGTGGGGCGGGGGAAGCGGCATTCAGTACCGTTCCAGCACCGGAATTCCGGCAGGCCGCACAGCCGGCAAAGGCGAGCCGCCGCTCGATCCGCGCTGGGTGATGATCGGCCCGCAGGCCGACTTCTGGTTCCCGGAGAGCGCGCGGGCCAAGGATTACACCGGTCAGCTCTACTCGCAGAACACCGGCCTGGGCATCGAGGTCTGGCGCGGGCAGGTGGTGCAGATGGAGCCGGGCAAGTTTCAGCGCATTGTGGGAGCCATCGGCGAGCGCGCGCAGTTGGGTACGGTGGTCAAAGACGGCCAATGGAATCAGTACACCATCATCGCCCGCGGCGGCGTGGTGATGCACATCCTGAACGGACAACTGCTGGCCGTACTCCTTGACGACGACCCCAAGAGCTCCAACAACGTCTCCGGCCTCTTCGGCCTGCAGATTGAGAAGACGCCCTGCAAGGTCAGCTTCCGCAACCTCTGGCTCAAGAAGCTCAACTAGCACCTGCGGTGCGGCCAACTGCGCTTCGCGCTCCGCTGGTGAGCCCTGCTCCCTATTCCCTATTCCCTACTCCCTGTTCCCTTGCTTTCTTTGCCCCAGGTCCAGTAGAGTCCCAGGTAGGTGTAGTTCTCGGTCTGCCCGGCCACGGTGTGCCCATAGGCCGCCAGCAGTTGGTGGTCAGGGTTCTTGAAGTGGTAGTACATGCCGATGTCGGCCATAGTTGCCGCCTTGGTTTGCGCGGCGGCTTCGCCCTCCGCGCCGTGCGAGAAGATCTCAGTGCCCAACTCCAGGCGTTTGGAAAGTACGCGCTTGACCAGCCAGCCCGTGTAGACGTAGTTGCGATAGCCGGTTTGGGGCACCACCGTGTAACCCGCGCCGCCATCGAAGAGCCAGGGCCCGGCGTTCTTCTGCAGCCACACCGGCAGCTTGAACCAAGCCTTACCCACGCCCAGGCCTTTGGTGTCGTCGCCTGTGGGCAGTTCGAACATGGTGAAGGTGCCCAACTGCGGAAAGTGCTTGCTCTCCTTGAGAATGGCGATCTTGGCGCCCACTTCCATGTCCGTCAGCCCAAAGGTCAGCGGTCCCGCGCCATCCGGGGCGTACACCCGGCTGTTCATCGGTGCGGAGGCCCCAAAGGGCAGAATGGCGTGGAGCTGCACGCGTGGCAGCGCGCCCCAGTTGAACTCAAAGGCTGGCCCGGCGGAGCCCAACGCCACCGGCGTTCCATCCACCGCGCCAAACACGTAGAACTCATAGTGCCCAAAGTCGACTGGCACCGGATCGTCGGTCTGGAAGGGCGGACCTTGGGCAAACAGGCGCGGTGCGGTTGCAAGCAAAACGAACAAAGCAAGCTGGATGCATCGGAGGGGGAATCTCATCGGTGCTCCTGGGATTAGAAATGGCTCTTGCTGTTCGATGTGCGAACACGCATATCGATACGGAGATTCTTATCCAGCCAGCGCCTTCTTCACCAGATCGCTCACGGTGCGGCCTTCGGCGCGGGTACCGCTGGCGGCTAGAGCGGCCTGCACGGCCTTCATCACCAGGCCCATCTCCTTGGGGCTGGGCTTGCGGCCCAGATCGGCTTCAACGCCAGCCACCGCGTTGGCAACCAGAGCGGCCAGCCCGGCCTCGTCCAGAGCCTTGGGCAGGAACTCCTCAATCACCACAATCTCGGCGGCTTCTTTCGCTGCCAGCTCCGGCCTGTCGCCCTTGGTAAACATGTCAATCGAGTCGCGGCGCTGCTTGATCATGGTAGCCAGCGCCTGCTCGCCCTCGGCCGGGGTCAAGGGTGCGCGCTTTTCAATCGACTTGTTCTTGAGCGCGGTCATGATCAGCCGCAGTGTGCCCGTGCGCTCGGCGTCGTGTGCCTTCAGGGCCGTCACCATTTGCTTTGAGACCAATGCTTCCAGTTCGCCTGCGTCGCGCATAAATTACCTTCCTTGCGGTTCAATGGGGTTCAGTTCGATGGCTACGGCATCTTGGCCCGGCCAGGTGTGTTCCCCATGGCTAGCGGTGGCAGGCGCTTTGCGACCCTGCTCTTGCAGCCACACACAAGATTACCAATTCTTGCTTGCCCTCACATGCCAAACGTCGCCCCGAGCGTGGGTGCCTGGGTCAGCCCAGTTGCTTGGGCGCGCTTCGATCTCTGGGTATTCATGGATTTCAATCGCCAGCTGTGGGGCTCTGCCACTCCAAAGAAATCCCAAATCGATCCCTTCCCTCAAATCCACAGAAAATTTCCACTTTTTCGATCACATAATCCACAAACTTGTGTATTCTGTGAGTGAGCATAGAGCCCGCAACTCAGGCTCCTGCCAGAAATCTGCTCCAAAACGAGGGAAAAATGATTCGGAAGACGCGCCTTTTCACACCCGGCCCAACGCCTCTGCTCCCCGCCGCCCAGTTCGCCATGGCCGCTGCCGACATTCATCACCGCACCCCTGAGTTCAAGGCCCTGTTCTCGAAGGTTGTTGGGCAGCTCAAGGTTTTTGTGGGTACCCAGAACGACGTCCTGCTCCTCTCTTGCTCCGGCACCGGCGCCATGGAGGCTTCGGTCTCCAACCTCACCTCGCCCGGCGACAAGGTCCTGGTGCTCACCGCCGGCAAGTTCGGCGAGCGCTGGGTGGATCTGGTCAAGGCCTTTGGCTGCGACGTGGACGTGCTCCAGAAGCCCTACGGCCAGACCTTCACCATCGACGAAGTCAAGGCTGCTCTCAAGCCCGAGCACAAGGCCGTCTTCATGCAGGCCTCTGAGACCTCCACCTGTGCCAATCACCCGGTGGAAGGTGTGGCCAAGCTGCTCCAGGGCACTCAGACCATGCTGGTCGTCGACGCCATCACCGGCCTCGGCACCCAGACCATCGACGTGGACGGCTGGGGCATCGATGTTCTCATCGGTGGCTCGCAGAAGTCGCTCATGATTCCTCCGGGCCTGGCTTATCTTTCGGTGAGCGAGCGCGCCTGGAAGGCGATGGAAGCCTCCAAGAATCCCCGCTACTACTTTGACCTCCGCAAGGAGCGCAAGAACCAGGCCAAGGGCGAAACTGCCTACACCCCGGCTGTTGCGCTGGTGGCGGCCATGGGCGCGGCTCTGGACTACATTGCCGGTCAAGCCGATGGCGATCTGGAAAAGGGCCGCATCGCGCTCATCCACAACGCCCAGGTCAACGCCAAGGCCACCCGCGCCGGACTGGTCGCGCTCGGCTTCACACTCTACGCTCCGGATTCCCCGTCGGCTGCGGCTACTGCTGTCGCAGTTCCTGAAGGCATGGACTCGGGCGCGGTGGTCAAGACGCTCAAGTCGCGCTTCAAACTGGTCACGGCCAACGGTCAAGGCGCCATGCAGGGCAAGATCTTCCGCGTTGCCCACTTGGGCTTCTTCGATTACCTCGACACCGTGGCCATGCTCGGCGCCATGGAGCACATCGCCAAGGACGCGCTCGGCTTGCCGGTGGTCTTCGGCTCGGCTGTAGCTGCTGCCCAGAAGGTCTTTGTCGAAGAGGCGGGACAGTAAGTACAGCTTTCAGTCATCAGCTCTCAGCTTTCAGCTTGATTCTGCTGGAGGCTGGGAGCTGCCGCTGAAACTGAGGTTTAAGTTTTTGCTGATAGCTGACAGCTAAAAGCTGAAAGCTGTTAGCTAGGAGCTGCCATTCATGGCCGAACTTTCATTTGCCGAGAAGCTGCTGATCGCCCGCAAGCAACTCGGACTTTATCAGTACCAGATGGCGGAGCGGCTGGGCGTACATGCCAACTCGCTCACCAAGTACGAAAAGGGCGAGGGCAAGCCGCACACCGCTGTGGTGCGCATGTTCGATCTGCTCTGCGAGCAGGAAAGCATTCGTTTCGACGCGTACGAAAGCGCGGAAAAGGTCAAGGGAGAGAAGATGAAGATTATTCTTGCGGAGAAGGTTTCCCCGGCAACTCTGGCTGTGTTTCAGGCCGAGCCGGGATGGGAAGTTTTGACGCACGACCAGCTGCCCAACGGCCTGGAGGCCGAGTTGGCCGATGCCGATGGCCTGGTGGTTCGCTCGGCCGTGCAGGCCACCGATGCGCTGATGGAGTTTGCGCCCAAGCTGCGTGTGATTGGCCGCGCCGGCGTAGGTGTGGACAACATTGATGCCGAGGCCGCCACCCGCCGCGGTGTGGTGGTGATGAACACCCCCGGCGCCAACGCCATTGCGGTTGCGGAGCTCACCATCGGCCTGATGCTGGCCATGGGCCGCCAGTTGGTCAAGGCCAATGCCACCATGCACGCCGGGCAATGGGAAAAGAAGAATCTGCCGGGCTCCGAGCTGCGCGCCAAGACCCTCGGCATCCTGGGCCTGGGCCGCATCGGCATGGAAGTAGCCAAGCGCGCCCGCGCCTTTGGCATGGAGCTGATCGGGAGCGATCCCTTTGTTCCCGCCGCGGTTGCCCGCGAAAACGGCATCACCCTTGTTACCGTGGAAGAGCTCTTCGCCAAGGCCGACTATCTGACCCTGCACGTGGGCCTCACCCCCCAGACCCTGGGCATTGTGAACGCCAAGAACATCGCCAAGATGAAGAAGGGCGTCCGCATTGTGAACTGCGCCCGTGGCGAGCTGATTGAAGACGCGGCTCTGGTGGAGGCTTTGAAGAGCGGCCAGGTAGCCGGTGCGGCACTGGACGTCTTTGCTAAGGAGCCGGCCAAGGAAACGCCTTATCACGGTCTGGAGAACGTGATTCTCACTCCGCACATTGCCGGTTCCACGGCCGAAGCGCAGGAGGCCGTCGGTATCCAGATTGCCCGCCAGGTGGTGGACTATCTCAAGCTGGGCGTGGTGCAGAATGCCGTCAATCTGCCTTCGCTCACGCATGAAGAGTACGTGGTCCTCGCGCCGTACATCGATCTGGCTGGGCGCATGGGTTCCTTCCTGGCCCAGGCTGGCAAGACCGGCATTGAGACCATCGACCTGATCTACAGCGGCCGCCTGACCGAGACCAAGACCGACCTGGTGCGCAACGCCGCCATCGCCGGCCTGCTCGAAGGCCTGGAGAACGTGAACCGCATCAACGCCACCAGCGTGGCTGCCGAGCGCGGCATCCGCATCCACGAGGAGAAGGAAGAGAGCCATCGCGGTGGCGCGGCTTCCACGCTCACCATCGTGCTGCACACGGCCAAGGGCCCCAGCCGCGCTACGGGCACGGTGATCCACGGCGTACAGCCTCGCCTGCTGGCCTTTGAAGGCATCGACATCGAGACGCCGCTGGAAGGCAACCTGCTGGTTTGCCGCAACCTGGACGTACCCGGAGTCATCGGCAAGATCGGCACCACCCTGGGCGAGTACGGCGTCAACATCGCCAACTTTGCACTGGGCCGCGAGCGCAAGGCAACGGCTCCCATCAAGGCTCTGGCCGTGGTGCAGATCGATGCCCTGGTCTCCGACGCCGCACTTGAGGCGCTCTCCAAGATAGAAGCGCTGATCGAAGCCAGGCCCGTCAAGCTGCCGGAGTAGGTGGCTATGTGGCTAAGTGCCCCGCGGCTGAGTTGCCAACCACCTAGTCACCTAGCCACCCCGTCACCTGTTGCCAAGACAGCGTAGTTCGTGCTCCTTCCGCAAAGGAGCACCGGCCGCGCTTCAACAGAAAAGCCACCGCGGTTGCGGTGGCTTTTTTGTCTTCTGGAAGGCTGGTCCGGTTTACGCACGGCTCATGTAGGTGCCTTCGCTGGTGTCGACGCGGATTTTTTCGCCTTCGTTGATGAAGGGAGGAACCTGCACCATCAGACCGGTCTCCATCTTGGCCGGCTTGGTCACGGACGAGGCGGTGGCCGACTTCAGGCCCGGCTCGGTCTCCACCACGGTCAGCTCCACAAACGTGGGCAGCTCCAGGCCTACCGCGACGCCGTCGTGGTAGCTCACCTTGATCTGCAGGTTCGGGGTCAGGTACTCCACGGCATCGCCCAGGGTGTCGATCTTGAGCACGGTCTGCTCGTAGTCCACGGGATTCATGAAGTAGTAGTCGTCGCCGTCGTTGTAGAGAAACTCCATGGAGACTTCGTCCACGATGACTTTCTCAAGGGCGTCGGCGGAGCGGAAGCGGTGCTCAAACATGGCGCCCGTCTTCAGGTTGCGCAGCTTGGCCTGAATAAAGGCGCGGAGATTGCCGGGGGTGCGATGCTCTACCTTGAAAACCAGATGAAGAGCGTCGTTGTGCTTGATCACCATGCCGGGACGAAGTTGCGTGGCGGGAATCGCCATAAGGGTGAAGCTCCTTGCGGGACGCTCTAAAGAGCGTGGAAGAGTCTGGGATAGCCCATCTATCATTGTAGCCCACCTAGAGATGAAAGCGCTTGCCCAAGCGCTGCCCCTCTGCCCGCAGCTTGCCTCCGGCCCAGGTTAAAGTCCGGCTAAACTTCGATTCCGGGGCGGAAACCGTTGCGGGAATCCTCCGCAGCGCGTTGTATATTAACGATGTGTGAGCCCCGGCGGGCCGGATTCCTCCTTGAGTGCCACCCTCCTGAGAAAGAAAGTGAAGGAGTTGAAGCCAGCTATGTCCGATTCCGTTTCAATCTGTGTGATTGGTTCCGGTTATGTGGGGTTGGTGGTCGCCGCATGTTTTGCGGAGATGGGCCACAAGGTTACCTGCGTCGACAACGATGAGGCGCGGGTGAAGACTCTGCTGGAAGGCGGCGTGCCCATCTTTGAGGAGCATCTGCCGGGGCTGCTGGACCTGCACCGCGGCGGCAATGTGCAGTTCACCACCGATCTGGCCGCCTCCGTCAACCAGTGCGAGGCCATCTTCATTGCCGTTGGCACGCCGCAGGGCGATAGTGGCGCTGCCGACCTCTCGTATGTGGAAGCGGTCGTCAGTGAGATTGCCCGCTCCGTCAGCGGCTACAAAGTCATTGTGGAAAAGAGCACCGTCCCGGTCTACACCAATGAATGGATTCGCCGCGTGCTTTACCGCCACGGCGTGGCCGCGCAGAACTTTGACGTAGCCTCCAACCCCGAGTTCCTGCGCGAAGGCACGGCGGTGATGGACTTTCTTCACCCCGACCGGATCGTCGTGGGCACCGGCAGCGAGCGCTCCCGTGAACTGCTGGCGCGGATCTATGCACCGCTTACCTCTGGAAGCTATTACCGCCAGAGCGGTTCTCTCCAGGGCAGCTGCAAGGCCGGCAATCTGCCGCCCATTCTGTTCACCTCCGCGCAGAGTGCGGAGATCATCAAGCACGCTTCCAACGCGTTCCTGGCGTTGAAGATCTCCTTCATCAACGCTGTGTCCAATTTGGCGGAGAGCGTCGACGCCGATATTGAAGACATTGCCACCGGAATGGGGCTGGACTCGCGCATCGGGCCCAAGTTCCTGCACGCCGGCCTTGGCTACGGCGGATCCTGCTTCCCCAAGGATGTGGCGGCCTTTGCCTGGGTGGCGCAGGAGCGGGGGGTTAACTTTCAACTGCTTTCCGAGGTCCGCAAGATCAACGAGATGCAAAAGGAAGTCTTCTTCAACAAGGTACGCTCCGCCCTCTGGACCCTGCGCGGCAAACGCATCGCCGCCTTGGGCCTGGCCTTCAAGGGCAATACCGACGACATTCGCGAGTCGCCTGCCGTGGACGTGATTGAGATGCTACTGGCCGCTGGCGCCACCGTGGTAGCTTACGATCCAGCCGCCATGGAGCGCGCTCAAGCCGACCTGCCGCCCTCCGAGAAGATGATCTATGCCGCCGACGCCTACCTGGCGGCGCAGGATGCCGACGCCCTGCTCATCCTGACCGACTGGAAGGAGTTTGGCCAACTGGATCTGGTCCGCCTCAACCAGGCGCTGCGCTTTCCCATCGTGATCGACGGGCGCAACCTCTACCCGCCTCAGCAGATGCTTGAGTCCGGTTTTACCTACGTGAGCATGGGCCGTCCTGGCACTTATCAGGCATTGCAGGGCAAGCCGCGAAATGTTCTGGCGTAGAATCGACTTGCCGGGCATCTGGGCGCTTCCGCCCAGTGCCCCAACGATGCTGGCGTCGGAGATCGCACGGAATGCGCGTACTTGTTGCCGGTGCTGCCGGCTTTCTTGGCTCCCACCTCACGGACAGGCTTCTGGCCGACGGTTACTCCGTCCACGGCGTGGACAACCTGTGCACCGGTTCGCGCGAAAACCTTGCCCACCTGAGCAGCAACCCCGGCTTCAGCTTGCTGGAGCAGGATATTTGCGTTCCCTTTGATCCGGGCCCCATCGATTACGTCTTCAATCTGGCCTCGCCGGCCAGCCCGCCAGAGTACATGCGTCTGGGCATTGAAACCCTCCGCGTGGGCTCCGTGGGTACGGAGAACATGCTGCGGGTGGCGGAAAAGTATGGCGCCGGATTCCTCCATGCCTCCACCTCCGAGTGCTATGGCGATCCGGCCGTCCATCCCCAACCGGAGAGCTATTGGGGCAATGTGAACCCGGTCGGTCCGCGCTCGGTCTACGACGAGGCCAAGCGCTTCAGTGAGGCGATGACGATGGCCTACTGCCGCACCCGCGGCGTCAACACCCACCTGGTGCGCATCTTCAACACCTACGGGCCACGGCTCCATCCCAGCGACGGCCGCGTCATCTCCAACTTCATCGCCCAGGCCCTCTGCGGTGAGCCGCTCACCATCTATGGCGACGGCAGCCAGACCCGCAGTTTCTGTTATGTGGACGATCTCATCGAGGGCATCCTCCGCCTCTCGGCCTCTGCGGAACACATGCCGGTCAACATCGGCAACCCTACGGAGTTCACCATTCTGGAGTGTGCGCAGGCGGTGCTGGAGGTGACCGGTTCCAACAGCGTCCTGGTCTTCAGTGAGCTGCCCGTGGACGATCCCACCCGCCGCCAGCCCGACATTACCCGCGCCCAGCAGTTGCTCGGTTGGGAACCAAAGATCGATTTGCGGGAAGGTTTGCGCCGTTGCCTCAGTTTTTCTCAGGGCCGGGCCGGGAATCTGTAGATCTTCAAGCTGCTTTCCAGCCTGCTGGTGCATCCATTCGTGTCGAGATACGAATGGAACCATCCCAGGGTCTGCCGGGATTCATCCCCGGCGCGCAACCGGTGAGCACTGGATCACCATCGCTTCATTGATCCGGCCTTCCAACAAAAGCACCGTGCCCCATCCATTTCCGCGTTCTTTGCGGAAATGGGTGGGAAACCCATGCAATTAAGGTCTACACCCTTTCAGAAGATTCTCTGGAAAGCGCGCGGGTGAGGTCGGAACCGCTCGTTAATGGGCGGCGGCCCGCAGCATCGCGGCCAGGCTCCGCTCCACATCCTCTTCGGTGGTGGCCCAGCTTGATATGCTGATGCGCATCGCCGTCCGCCCCTGCCACACCGTGGACCCGCACCAGCAGGTACCGTCCTGCTGGATTTTTCTTATGGTTTCGAGAGTCTTCTCAGGAGAACCAAAGCTGACCAGCACCTGGTTGATGGCTACTTCGTTCAAAACTTCATAGCCTGCCGCCCGAAGGGCTTCCGCAAAGCGCTGTGCATGACCGGAGGTGTTCTCCACAATCTCCGCCATTCCGGCCCTGCCCAACTGCTTGAGCGTGGCCCACAGCTCGACCCCGCGCGCGCGGCGGCTGAGCTCCGGGTTGTAGTCGGTGGGTTCGCGATGCTCGCCCAGGGCCAGATACTCGGCCCGGATGGCCATGGCTGCACGGAGCGCGGCCGACTCGCGCACCAGCGCAATGCCGCAGTCGTAGCCAGCGTTGGGCCACTTGTGGCCGTCGGTAGCCCAACTATCGCCCAGTTCAAATCCCGCTACAAGGTGACGATACTTTTCCGACGTTTTGGCCCACAGCCCGAAAGCCCCATCCACATGCACCCAGGCTCCAGCCGCTTTGGCCTGGGGAATGATCTCCGCCGCCGGATCGAAGCAGCCCGTATTCACGTTGCCGGCCTGGACGATCAGAATCGTGTGCTCGTCCAGAGGGGGCAGGGAATCGGCGCGCATGCGGCCCTGGCTGTCGACGGGAACGCGCACCACACGCTTGCGTCCCAGGCCGAGCAGGCCCAGAGCCTTGATGACCGAGGCGTGCACCTCGTCGCCCACGACAACCTTGATCTCCGGCGCGCCGTAGAGGCCGTCCTCTTCCACGTTCCAGCCCTGGCGGGCGAGCAACTGGTGGCGGGCGGCGGCCAAAGCCGTGAAGCTGGCCATGGTGGCTCCGGTGACAACCGCGCCGCCGGTGCCCTCCGGTAACCCCAGCAGCTCCCGCACCCAGGCTAGCGCAATCTCTTCGAGGGTGATGGCGGCGGGAGATTGCACAAAAAACGATGCATTCTGGTCCCACGCGCTCACCAGCCAACTGGCGGCAAGAGCGGCAGGAAGGCATCCGCCGTTTACAAAGCCGAAGTTACGGCCCGCGGTCTTGCTTACGGTGGCGGGCTGCGCCAGGTGCTCCAGCAGGCTGAGCACCTCGGCGGCGTCGGTCGGCCCCTCGGGAACGGGTTCCTGGAAGCGGGCGAGCGCCGCTACAGCCTCATCCGGGGGCGCAACCGGGCGCGCGTCCTCGCCGTCCAGATAGGCAACCGAGGCTTCTGCCGCGGCTTGAAGGAGCCTGCGGCGATCCTGGTTGAAGTTGGCGTCGGAGGTCTTGGGAAGGGCAGTCATGATGGGATGGCAAGCAGGCATACGTCTGAGTTCAAGTCTAGCAGCCACCTGCGGTGGGGCAGACGGCTTCGCCTCCTCCGTGGAAGGTCTCTGCGGCAGGCTCGTGCGCCCCTCCGGGGCGCGGCATCCTCGATGGTGTGCACCGTTTGCCTTCGTCGAATTACCGTGGGCAGCGAAACGTAGCAAAATCTGTACCTTGGTTACTCTCTTCGTTCTATTCTGGGTTGTCTTTCGTTTCTTCGAAAGGATGTGCATGAAGCTCCGCCTTCGATTTGTCTGTTTTCTCTTGCTGCTTGGGGTGCCGAGCCTCTTTGCTCAGACCCCGTCTAAGCCGACCCTAAAACCTGCAGAGAAGTACTCCGGTAACATCCTCAGCGAACTCGCTCCGAATGACAACATTCCTCTCAAGTTACATCTGCAACCAAAGGAGCGGGTGCGGGCTATTTATCTACTGCGTGAGGTCAAGCACGAGTATGTGCAGGCGTCAGACCGCCGGCGGCTTGCTCTCTATCTGCTTGCCACGCTCGGCTACGACTACAGCGCCAACCGCGATGAGTTGCTGCGCGCTTGGCGTGAAAGCGACGACGACGGCGTGATGGAACTGCTGAACGATCTCTATAAACAAGGCCACAAAGAGTGCCTGCTGCCGCTGATGCGCGACGACACGGGGTACAACGTGTCGACCAGCGAAGGGATTGGAGAGGTCTACTCGGACGCTTTGACGCGCCATCAGGACGAGTTTCTGGCAGCCCTGGTCACCTTGCCGGAGAAACGTCAGTCCGAGGTTTGCTGGTTAATGGGTAATGGCGGTGGCGGGGGAATTGGGAGCGAAGAGGCTGCCAGACTTGGCAGGATTCTCGGCCGGGCCGGGGACCCGCTGGCTCTGCGCTGTGCCCGACAGATCCGCGATGCGAACCGTGAGGCTGAGGAGGAAGAGGCACATTATGCGCATACCCCGCATCGTTGATCTCAGCTGTGCGGTAGCCGACGGTCCGATTGCACAACGGATCTGTATTAGCTAATATAAGTTAGCAGAAGGAGAAAAAGCATGATCCACGCCACCATCTTCGAGGCAAAGACAACCCTCTCCCACCTGCTCAAGCGGGCGCAGAAGGGCGAGCAAGTTGTGATTACTTCTGGCCGGGAGAAGACGCCGGTGGCTCGACTTGTTCCCATGGCTGCTCCTGAAAAGAAACGTCTTGGAGCGCTGGAAACCCCTGGATTTATGCTGACGCGCGAGTTCTTTGAGCCGTTGGCGGCCGACGAACTTACGCTTTGGGAGGGCGGCGCGTGAGGCTGCTGCTCGATACCTGCACCGTGCTCTGGGCCACGCTCTCCCCGGCAGCGCTCAGCGACGAAGCGCAGCGGCTGATCGCCGACCCCGCCAACATGATTCTGGTTTCTTCAGCCTCAGCCTGGGAGATTGCCACCAAGGTGCGTCTGGGCAAGCTGCCGGGGGCGGAGCGGTTGGAGAGCAGCTACCCTGAGGTGATGGAGAACGCGGGCTACACGCAGCTGGCCATCGATACAGAGTCAGCGCTCCGCGCCGGCCGGATGACGGCGGCGCATCGCGATCCCTTCGACCGCATCCTGGCCGCACAGGCCATCGGGCTCGACATTCCGATCATCACCCCCGACGTGCAGTTCGATTCGCTTGGTGTGCGCCGCATCTGGTAGGTGTGTGGCCCGCCTTCCGCAGATCAAAAGAAGGCGATCCTCAGCTCCCGCGTAGGCACGAAGTTGGTCAGATGGACGCGGAAGTGGTTGGCATCGAGCTTTTCCGGATCGGTACTGTTGGGTGAGCAGAAGCTGATGGGGCCGCCGCCTGAGCCATCCTTTGCCGGGGTTCGGTCGACGATCAGGGTGAAGTCCTCAATAGGTTTCTTCCAGGCGTTGGCCGTGGTCAGGATGAAGTCCACCCACTGTGGGCTGGCGTAACCCCAGTTCTGCTTGGGAAGCGTCGCGCTCCGCCGCAGCACGCCGCGTAGGAAGGACTTATCGGCGCAAAAGCTCTCCAGTCGATCCAGACCGAGCTTCTGGTTCTGGGTGGCGGAGGTGCCGGTATTTCCCTCGGCATAGGCCAGCTCCAGGCGGATGTCCCCCAGGGGGATGATCTCGTAGCCAGTCAGGGGGGTATATTCGTGGCGGATGTGGGTGGTGGAGTGCGCCGGGAAGCGCTGGGTCCAGTGGTATTGCAACTGGACATCATAGTTGGCTTCGGCGCCGTCCTTGTCCAGATCAAAAATGCCCAGCGCGATCAAGCGATTGCGTTCCTCCGCAGGCAGGCGCATCAGGTCAGGAATGGTGACACGATAGACGCCGCCCTGGCCCTCGTCCAGATGGCCGAAGCTCGCAATGTCAATGTGATCCGTTTCCAGAATCTGCGTAACTTCCTTCTGCTTGCTGAACGCTTTGGCCTGGACGGCGAAGGCGACGGCCTTTCCATCGACCTGGAGCAGGAAATCGGAAAACGCAGCCATTTTGACGGGCAAGCTGAGCGGGCCGTGGCCATACGGCGGCACGGGAAATGCGACTTCGGTGGTCACGTCCTCGTCGGTGTCGTTGCGGAAGTCGTAATCCACCACAATTTTTGACGTGGAGATCGCCAGCACCTCTTTGGCCATGACGATGCGGGTTTCCTGTCGGGGGACAAGGCCGCCGGTGGCGATGGCGACGGCAGTGTCGTCGGCACGGCTGAGGGCGGGGGCCAGGAGCCCAGCCAGGCACACAAACGCCAACCACTTTAAAGAGAGCTTTAAAGAGAGCTTGGGAATCATGGCCCCAAGTATCGCAAAGCCCGGCCCAGTTGCGCACTGAATTACGGGCTCGAATTGGCTGAAGCTCCTGATTTACGTTGAATTCGCGCCCATTTCGCGGTATTCTGTTGGCGCAGACGCGTTTGTCCGCCAGTGTAATCCCGTGTGCGCACCGGCTGGCGGAGAGATGAGTGGGCTTAGAGCCCACTTTTTATTTGCGGCAATTTTCCGGGGGGAACAAGCCCCCACTCAGCCGCCTTTTCTGGAGCGATCTAGCGCATAGGTCATCTTGATTCAGGCGGTTGGAAGCAAAGGTGCGATGGCAGTCAAGCTCGAAGAAATCCGTGCGGCAGCAAACAGAGTGGCCCAGAGCCATGGGCTTGAGGTTGTGGACTTCGAGCTGGTAGGGCCGGCCAAGGAACGCACGCTGAGAATTTTTCTCGAGCGCAACGCCGAGGGCAGGGCGCGTCTCAAAGCGGAACTGGAAGCCGGTGCCGTGGAAGATTTACCCTCCCGGCTGGCCTCCGGCAAATTGAATGCCGACCAGCTTTCTGGCGTGACGCACGAAGATTGCACCGTTTTCAGCCGCGACTTTGGCACGCTGCTCGACGTTGAGGACCTGGTCCCCGGCGATGCCTACACGCTTGAGTCCAGCTCTCCCGGTCTTGATCGCAAGCTTTCCCGGCCGGACGATTTTCGCCGTTTTATGGGCGCGCTGATCAAGGTGCAGACCTTTGAGGCGATTCGCAACAACCGTCACTGGCAAGGCCGGATTACGGCTACCAATGAAGAGACGATGGAGCTGGACCTGAGTGCGGTCCGGCAGAACAGCAAGAGCCGGAAGACCGGCGTTGCCACCGTGGAGATCGCCTTCTCGAACGTTGAAAAGGCCAACTTGGTGCCAGAGATTTAGGTGACTGAGTCAGTCACCTAGCCACTTAGGCACTTGGTCACTTAGCAACTTGTTTTTAACCCCTGGCTGCGTTTTTCAACGCCGCCGCATTTGCACGAAGAGAGTCAGCAAACTATGGCCACCAGCGCTTTGTATCAGACCATCGAGCTCCTCAGCCAGGAAAAGGGCATCGACGCCGACATTATTGTTGGCGCCGTTGAAGAAGCCATTGCCCTGGCTACACGCAAGTTCTACAAAACCCAGGAAAACATGCGCGGCGAGCTCAATAAAGAGACCGGCGAAATCACGGCCTATGTCTACAAAACCATTGTGGCCACAGCCGAAGAGGTGGAGGACCCCGTCAACCAGATCACCCTGGAAGAGGCCAACGAACTGGCCCCAGGCGTGGAAGTGGGCAGTGAGATCCGGTTGTACAAGGACACCAATCCTCTGGGGCGCATTGCCGCCCAGTTGGCCAAGCAGGTCATCTTCCAGAAAGTCCGCGAAGCGGAGCGCGACACCGTTTTCCAGGAGTACGCGCACCGCGAAAAGGAAGTTCTGAACGCCACCGTGAAGCGGATCGAGGGCCAGGATATTGTGTTCGACCTGGGCAAGGCGGAAGCCCGTTGCCCCAAGCGCGAGCAGTCGCGGCTGGAGTCGTTCACCATTGGCGAGCGCGTCCGCGTGGTGCTGCTGAAGGTGGATCGCGCCGCCAAGGGACCGCAGGTGATTGTCAGCCGCGCGGCTCCGGAGCTGGTCTCCAATCTCTTCCAGTCGGAAGTGCCGGAGATCTACGACAACACCGTGGTGATCCGCGCCATTGCCCGCGAAGCTGGCGAGCGCACCAAGATTGCCGTGCAGTCGCGCGACAAGGATGTGGACCCGGTGGGCGCCTGCGTGGGCATGAAGGGCATGCGTGTGCAGTCCATCATCCGCGAGCTGCGGGGCGAAAAGATCGACATCATCGAGTACTCGGATGAGATCACCACCTTTGCCGAGAAGGCGTTGCAGCCGGCCAAGGTCAGCCGCGTCTCCATTGCGGATCTGGGTGAAAAGCAGTTGGAAGTGATTGTCGACGATACCCAGTTGTCGTTGGCGATTGGCAAGAAGGGCCAGAACGTCCGCCTTGCCGCCAAGTTGCTCTGCTGGAAGATCGACATCAAGAGCGAGGAAGAGAAGCGTCAGGAAGTGGAGCAGCAGATGGTGGCTCTCACCGGCGGTCCCAATACGCCGATTGAGCAGGTTACCGAGTTGGGCGACTCCATTGTGCAGAAGCTGGTGGCCGCCGGTGTGACCACGGTGGAAGCCCTGGCCGACATGACCCCCGAGCAGCTGGAAGAGATTCCGGGCATCGGCGAAAAGACGCTTGAAAAGATCTCCGTGGCTGTGCGCCACTACTTTGGCCATTTTGATGAGGCCGAAGCAGACGACGCAGCGAAGCTTGAGCCGGAAGACGGCGAACTGGAGATGGAAAACGCCGATGCGGTTGAGGGCGATGCCGAAGCCGAGGCTGAAAATGCAGCCGAAGTTCTGGAAGAGCTCGACAGCGTCGAGGCCGTTGAAACCGGAGCCGATCCTGAGAGCCCCGAAGAGATAGCGGTCGAGGACGTGCCTGTAGCGGAAGATCGCCAGGAAGAGATTGCAGAGGGATTGGAAGAAGAAGCAACCGGGGAGCAGGGCGCTTAAATGCGCCCCCGCTCCGGTTTTTTGCACGTTCACGGGAATTTGACACAAAATCCGGGTCACGAGGCGCTTATGAGCATCTGACGGCCCCGGCAGCAGGTATTGAAAAGAGGCGGATGAGTAAGGTTCGTATCAACGATCTCGCGCGCGAGATGGAAGTCAAGAGTAAGAGAATTCTTGACATATTGACAGAGCTGGGTCTGGCTTCCGGCAAGACCCATTCCAGTTCTCTGGAGGGAGACGAGGCGGAGAAGGTACGCGCATTTGCACAGCGCGGATCGCACTCCAGCAGCTCGGCTCGCTCTTCCCAGTCGATCGCTCCCAAGATCGACCTCTCGCATATCTCCAAGCCGGGTGATGTCTTGAAGGCGATCCTCGCCAAGAAGCAGGAAGAGGAAGAGGCTGCGCGTCCGCATCCTCAGCCGCGGCCCCCGGTAGCAGTAGCGCCTCCGCCCACCCCTGTTCGCCCCGCTGTGCCGCATGCTCCGACGTATGTTGCCGCTCCGCCAGCGGCCCGTCCGGAGCCGCGGAGGATTGTTCCGCAGCCGCGTCAAGCGCCTCCCATCGTGCATCCTGTCGCTCCCGCCATCGCCTCGCGGCCTCCGGCCACCCCCGTGGTTGCCCGGCCTCCGGCTGGCGCGGCTGCGCCGGTACGCCCCGTGGTCGTGGTGGCTCCGCCGCCTGCCGCCGCAGCCATCAAGCATCCCGTGGCTCCGCCCGTGGTGGTTGTGGCTCCGCCGCCCGCTCCGGTTGCACCTGCTGCTGAGGTTGTAGCGCCTGTGGTGGTCGTCAAGCCTGCTGCTCCGGTCGAGTCCGCGCAGGTTGCGCAGCCTTCCGTGGCCGTGGCTCCGCCGTCCGTCCCGGTTGCTGCCGCAGCTGAGGTTGAAGCGCCTGCCAAGCCCGCAGTTCAGGCTGAGCCCGTGGCTGCCGCCGCTCCTGTTGAGCCAGCTGCGCCCGTGGCTGCCGGTGCCCCGGATGTTGATGCTGCCGCCGTGCCTGTCGCCGCTGTTGCTCCGGGCGCTCACGCTGCTCCAGCTCCGCATGGCCGCGCGCACGTCGGCGCCCATGCCGGTGCGCACACCGGCACTCACACTCATCCCATTCAGCCCGGCCAGCCCGCACGTCCCGGCCAACCGCCGCGCCGCATGGTGATGCCGCAAACCGGACCTCGTCCGGTCTACAAGGCTCCGCCGCCGCCGCCGCCGCCGCCGCCCAGTGCAGCTCCGGCCAACGTCGGCATTCAGCGCGGCCGTCCCATCTTCGATCGCCGTCCTGGCGGTCCCGTAGGCTCTGGTGGCCCAACGGGAGGCCCTGGTGGCTTCCAGCAGCGTACTCCGGGTGCTCCCGGTCAGTTCCCCGGCGGTCCGCGTCCCAAGCATCCCACGCGTACCTCTCCGGGCGGCTATACCCCTGGTGGTCCTGGTGCACGTCCCGGCTTCGGTGCGCGTCCTGGTGGCTTTGCCGGTCCGCGTCCGGGTGGTTTTGGTGGTCCCCGTCCCGGTGGTGCGCCTGGTACTTCGTCGCCGCCTGAGGCTGGGCGTCCGCAGCGCGCTCCTTCCCGTGGCCGTGGCCGTGGGCAGCAGCAGTATCCCAAGACGAAGGAAGGCCCTATGAAGGGCTTTGTGCCGCCGCCTCGTTTTGGTGGTGGCGCACAGTACTCCAACGAGCCGGTGCCAATTACCCCTGAGTTCACGGTCACTGAGGACATCACCGTCAAGGAT
>Ga0181529_10001795_pt1 | contig 26914 bp, 28 predicted proteins | sample PEATcosm2014_Bin_36_FD_119763 | JGI IMG/M metagenome (GOLD analysis project Ga0181529, IMG submission 119763) | Peatland microbial communities from MTU Mesocosm Facility, Houghton, MI, USA - PEATcosm2014_Bin10_30_metaG | ecosystem: Environmental > Terrestrial > Soil > Wetlands > Peat | place... | reverse complement strand
TGGTGCGGAGGAGGGGACTTGAACCCCTATGCCTTGCGGCGCTAGCACCTCAAGCTAGTGCGTCTGCCAATTTCGCCACCTCCGCATGGAGCCTGCGCACAGAAGAATCGTGGCAGCAGCGACCTGCATTCCGAGCGTCAGTATAGCATCCCTAGAAATGGTGGATGAGGTCCGCGAAGGCGGCGAGTTCGAGGAGCGTCTGCCCGGCTGGGGGACGATTGACGGACTCTTCCTCCAGCACCCATGTGTGGTCGTGAGGCACGAAGACAGCGTGCAGACCGGCGGCCAGCGCTGGGTTGATGTCGGACTTAGGACTGTTACCAATCATCCAAGTGAGTGCCGGATCGCAATGGTGATGGGTAACAAGTGCGCGATACGCGGCGGCGTTCTTTTCCGGCAGGACTTCGACGGCAGTAAAGTGACTGGCTAGTCCGGAACGCACCAGCTTGTCGTGCTGCTCCTCCGGGTCGCCTTTGGTGACAAGAAGGCAGCGGTGGCGTGTGGCTAGCTCGGCAAGGGTTACGTCCACACCGGACAGCGGCTCGATCTCATGATCGGCGATGGACTGCACGAAGTGGAGGATGCGCGCGTGCTTCTCCGCGGTGACGGGAGCGTCCGACAACTGCTCGAAACAGGCGACCAGCGAGCGGCGAAAGCTCTTGAGGCCGTAGCCGTGCGCCGCGATGGTCTCATGCTCCACGCGGTTCAGGTGGGCACGCACTTCCAGCGGCGTGTGGGTGCGGTGGTCGAGGTAGGAGATGAAGGACGCGATGGCGCGCTCAAAGTAGATATTGTTCTCCCACAGCGTGTCGTCGGCGTCGAAGAGCAGGGTCTGGCCGGGAGGTTGGCGCATCCGTATATACTGCTGGAGTTCGGGGGCGGAGTCGGTAGGCACAGGTGGATTATATGGATTGTTACAAGGTTCGAGGAACGAGGTTCGCGACAGCCCACTGCTTGAATCTTGAACAGCGGTAATGTCTTGCATAGGTACAATTGCTGCGCGTCTTCCCAAGGATGCGATGCGTACTTAACAGTGCGGCCAGTCCGCCTTTCGCAGCAAAGGACAATCCATGCCTCCGATGTCGCTCCGCCACGCCTCGTTCGCCAGTTTTACCAAGCCCACCGTCTCCGTCAAGCAAGCAGATACTTTTCGTAGATCGCGACCGGCCCGGCTTGCCTGGTTTGCAGCGCCTCTTCTGGTCTGCTTGATCTGTATTGCGTCGTTCGCGCAGAGGCAAAGTGCGTCGGCGGGGCTGCACCCTGAAACCCCCGTGCCGTCGGAGCCGGTCACGGTCACGGATGACGGCACAAGCTACATTCTTTCCAATGGCTATTTGACCGCGACCATCAACAAGAAGACCGGCGACATGACCTCGCTCCGAGTGTATGAACTGGAGACCCAGGGCTACGTCTCCGGACATCATGCGGGCTACTGGGAGCAGAACCCCAACGGTGCGGCGCGCATGGAGGCGAAGGTAACGATCGACCCCAAGGCGAACGGCGGCAAACGGGCGGAGGTCTCCATCAAGGGATGGTCGGACGGCAAGGGTCTGAATGCCGGAAGCAGCGAACCAAGCACCGAATCTCCCGAGAGTGAGATTCCCCTAGGCGCGCGGACCGCCGCGCAGGTCCAGCTACCCCCCGGAGTGCAGCGCAACCGCGGAACCACCAGAGGGCCCCGGCCCGGAACAGCCGCAGGTACACCGGGAGCAGCTCCAGGAGCAGCGGGTACGGCGGGGACACCTGGCGGAGGTGGACGCGGCCCGGGACTGCTGGTGGACATGGAGATTCGTTACTCCCTCGGTCGGGGTGAGAAGGGAATCTATACCTACGCCATTTTCACTCATGAGCCGAGATACGGCGCTACCCAGATAGGCGAGAGCCGCTACGGGATGAAGCTGAACGGCAGCGTCTTCGACTGGCTGTCCATCGACTCGCAGCGCAATATGGCCATGCCCACCGGGGCAGATTGGGATAAGGGGACCGATCTGAACATGAAGGAGGCGCGCCGCCTGACCACCGGCGTCAAAGACGGGCAGGTGGAGCATAAGTACGACTACTGCGCCGACCAATTCGACACTCCGGCTTACGGCTGGTCCAGCACCAAGCAGCACGTCGGCATCTACTTCATCAATCCTTCAGCCGAGTTTCTGTCGGCAGGGCCGAACCACTTTGAGCTGACCGGACACCTGGACGACGGCGACGGCGGCGATCCAACACTGCTCGACTACTGGCGCGGCTCGCACTACGGCAGCGCGATTCTGCCGATTGCCGCCGGTGAGGACTGGAATAAGGTGGTTGGCCCGATTCTGATCTATGTGCCCACCGATGCGACACCCGCCGCCAACTTTGCAGACGCCAAGCGGCAGGCCAAGCTGGAGGCCGACAAATGGCCCTATGCGTGGGTCGAGGGTGTGGTCTATCCCAAGGCGTCGCAGCGGGCCACGGTCAGCGGGCAACTTATCCTGAGCGATCCGCAGGCTGCCGGAGCTACTTTGCCCAACCTGCTGGTTGGCCTTGCCTATCCCGATCAGACGCCTGTAACCGCACAGCCCAGTCAGCAGGGCGGACGCGGCCCAGAGCTGATGACCTGGCAGAACGACGCCAAACACTACGAGTTCTGGACGCACGGATCCTCCAGCGGAAAGTTCTCTATCCCCAACGTGCGTCCCGGCACCTACGAACTGCACGCCATCGCAGACGGTGTACTGGGTGAGTACGCCAAGGCCAACATTACGATCAATGCTGGCGGCGCGGTCGATCTGGGCAAGCTGGTGTGGGTTCCCGTTCGCTATGGCAAGCAGCTGTGGCAGATCGGCGTCCCCAACCGCTCGGCATCGGAGTTTCTACGCGGTGACGATCACTGGCACTGGGGCGAGTACATTGAGTACGCCAAGCTGTTCCCCAACGATGTGAACTTCACCATCGGCAAGAGCGACTTTCGCAAGGACTGGTTCATCTACCAGGTACCGCATGACGAGCTGGCCAACGACCTGTTGGGGCAAGGCCAGGGCCGCGCCACGCCGTGGAAGATCAACTTCAACCTGGCTGAGACGCCCGAGGCAGGAGCACACGGAATCCTGCGCCTCGCCATCGCCGGAGCGGGAGCACGCAGCATCGCGGTCGATGTCAACGGCCATGACGCCGGTACCATCCAGGGGCTGGTCTACAATGCGACTATCAACCGCGATGGCGTGGAGGGCTCGTGGGTCGAGAAAGACCTGACCTTCGATGCATCCCTGCTGCACGCGGGCGAGAATACGCTGACCCTCACCGTTCCGGCGGGAGGGACCACCAGCGGAGTTGCCTACGATGCGGTGCGCCTGGAGCTTGCGTTCGGCCAACAGTCTGTCGCAAGATGAAGGGGTGTGTTCACCGTCACATAGAAGGCTCACCCGCTGCACTAGGATGGCTACCATGAAAACGATTTCTACCTGTATTCTAGCGGCTCTGATGCTGCTGGCACGCCCATTATTGGGCCAGACTGACGTTGCTGCCCTGGAGACCGCACTCCACCAAGCAAAGCTGTTAGGACTGCGCGGCTTCCCAGCGGATGCAGTCGTGACCTATACCTGGTTCGATGGAAAACTGGTCCCGGATACCGTGATCCTGCATGGGTTGGGAGCATTCATCCCCGATACCGTCCGGCAGAAGGGCAGCAAGATCCTGATCGAAGGCCAGTTTGAAACTTTGGTACGCGCACAGGGCAAGATTGCTCCGATGGGCCAACTGCCGATGAGGCTTGAGGTGGATATGCAAAAGGCCAGCCCGGCGACGGTGATTCCCCAGCTTCAGGCATTGCTTTTCTTCCCCAGCCTGGGAGAGGCAATGAAAAGTCTTCCCGAATATGTAGCCGACATGCTGCCGTTTCCTGTCGACACCAAGCTTCAACCGCCCTGCAACTGTGTCCACATGTTGAAGGATGGCAAGTGGATTCAGGTGGATGGCAGTAACCCGAATATAGTTCCTCCGGCGTTCACCAAGATTGTTCCCAACCCTGCCCTCGACCAGATGGCAATCGACGCTAAATTATCGGGCACGATTACTTTCATCTACCAGATATCCGAGACGGGCCGGGTGGATGAACTTTGGCTGGCCAAGCCTCTGAGCTCCGCACTGGATGAAAGCGCCGCCAAGACAAGCCGGGAGAACCTGTTTAAACCGGCAACCCTGGATGGTAAGGCTGTGGGAACGGTTTCGATTCAGACCATCCCTGTCAACTACAGCGCGGCACCGCCGGTAGCGGGAAGTCACTGACTTTGGCCTATTTGTAGCGAAATGTCTTGCTTTTTGCCCTTAAATGCCCTAGAATGAGCCTAGATTAGTTTGAGGCAGATGGCTGTGCAGGATGCACGGCATTCGGCTCGCAAGAGCTCTGGCTGAGATAAAAGGACACAACTGAAATGGCAAAGCGTCGTGGAAACCCAAACTGGGGCAAACCCGAGCCGATTGGGCCGGTTGTTCCCACGGTAACTTCCTTCGAACAGGTGGTCAAAGAGTTCAAACTGACCCCCGACCAGTACATCCGCTCTACTCGCCTGCGTGAGTGGGCAAGACACAACAAAAACTCCAAGTACATTCCCGAGGCGCTGCTCGAAGCCTGGGGATTTGAAATCGAATCCATGCTGTAGGATTTGTAGGCAACTGAGTTTGAGTTATCTGGTAAGCGTCGCCTTTCACCGGGCGACGCTTTTGCATGGGATACTGTCGAGAGAGGGAGTATGCCTGACCCATTGAACAAGTCCCCCTTCGCCAGCGTGGAAGAGGCCGTCGCGGAGATTCGCGCGGGGCGCATGGTGGTGGTGGTGGACGACGAGGACCGCGAGAACGAGGGCGACCTGACGCTGGCCGCCGAGTTCGTCACGCCAGAGGCCATCAACTTCATGGCGCGATACGGACGCGGCCTTATCTGCCTCACGCTGACCGAGGAGCGAGCCGACTACCTGCGCCTGGCCCCCATGACCAGCGAGAACACATCGCGCTTCGGCACCGCCTTCACCGAGTCCATCGAGGCGCGCGAGGGTGTCACCACCGGAATCTCCGCCGCAGACCGCGCCCACACCATTCGCGTCGTCATCGATCCCCGCTCCACGGCCAACGACCTGGCGCGTCCCGGCCATGTGTTTCCGCTGCGAGCGCGCAAGGGAGGCGTGCTTATGCGTGCCGGGCAGACTGAGGCCTCAGTGGATCTGGCGCGCATGGCTGGGCTGGTCTCGGCCGGAGTCATCTGCGAGATCATGAACGAGGACGGCACCATGGCCCGCGTGCCCGATCTCATCTCCTTCTGCGCCAGGCATGGCCTTAAGATGCTGACCGTCGCATCGCTGATCCGCTACCGCCTGCAACACGAGCGGTACATCCAGCGCGTCGCCGAGGCTATGCTACCCACCCGCTACGGCGACTTCCGCATGATTGCCTACGAGAGCGAGATGGACGGCATGGAGTCGCACGTCGCGTTGGTATATGGCGGGCAAATTGGAACCGATGGCAGTGGCCAGTTCGTCAACCAGCCGGTGCTGGTGCGGGTCCACACTCACTGCCTTGCGGGCGACGTGTTCGGCGCAACACTATGCGACTGCCACGAGCTGCTGGACAACTCGCTGCGCATGATCGCCGATACAGGTCAGGGCGCGCTGATCTATCTACACAATGCAGGGCGTGGATTTAGCATCGACCGCAGCGGTGTTGCCTCGTCCGGCGAGATGGCGCCCAGCCGGCTCGTGCTGCATCGCGATACACAACGCGTCCCACGTACCGATGAACTGAGCCAGGAGCGCATGCAGCGCGCGCGCCGCACTCTGCGCCAGATCGGCCTGGGCAGCCAGATACTCTCCGACCTTGGCATCCAGCGCATCCGCCTGCTTACAAACACACCCACCCACATCCCTGCGCTTCAGGGCTTCGGCATCGAGATCGTGGAGCAGGTGAGGATCCCACTCACCGACGCCGTTCCTACTGCACGGTAAGGTTCAGCATTACTGTCTGCGTGATCTGCACGCCGCCACTGACCGAGCTTGCGCTTACCTGATAATGGTAGGCCCCGCGAAGGCAAGCTGCTGCGGGCCCGTAGGTGACGCCTGCTGCGCGGAGAGCATCCCGCAAGACATTCCCCAGGCAAGTCCACATGCCAGTGCTATGGCTCTGGGATGCACTTCTCGCAGAATACACGGATATTCCCGGACCGCCCCATTGCCTGAGGCCCAATCCGCGGGAATGACGGTCTGAACGGAGTTCATCATGGTTAGTGGCTGCGGTGTAGTCCTGAGTGCAGCCTGCCCTCAATATCCATGGAACCGTACGGGTTATGTTGTCCGAATCTGAGAAAACCTAATGACACGCAACTATACCGTGTCTTTTCGGGAATGGGTACTGTTACTTCGCAGCCGCCTCGTTTTCGATTTCGAGCGCACTGTTGCCGCAACCGTCCGTGCCCTTGGCGGGCTGCCCCATGTCAAGCAGCCCGACCAATCCGCGCTGGCGCATCTCACGCTCGAAGTCGGCGTGCGTGGTGTAATGGACGGTTTGCATTCCAAACTCCACGGCCGCGGCGATGTTCTCCGCGCGGTCGTCGATAAACAGGATGTTGCGTGGCGTCGTCTTCAGTCCTTCGGCAGCCTGTATGTAGATCGCTGGATCGGGCTTCGCGGCCTTCATGGCGTGCGACCAGCCGCAGTAATCGAAGCCTGCCAACCACGGCATACGGGCCACCACTCCCTCGCCAATCGCGTCGCCAATGTTCGATAGGATACCGGTGCGCATGCCCGCGCACTGTAGTCGCTGCGCCCACTCCACCATGGGCGGGTTGAGCTGGCTCCAGACATCGATGTCCGCCGCCATCAGCGCCTTCATCTGTGCGTCGTCAAAGAGTACTTCTGCGTTCGTGGCGACGGCGTGCCAGTACGCCGTCCCGGTCAGCGCGCCGCGGTCGTAGTCGTGGCGAAACTTCCAGTACGACGTGTGCAAATGCTCCTCGTCCAGTCGACTGACCTCCCGCAGCGTAGCCCAAGCCTCCGGATTGGGAGGGCCAGAGAGCACCTGCCCGTAGTCGAACAGCACCGCGTCGATGTGCGCGTTCTCAATGCATGTCTTTTCTGAGGGGGAAGAAGAGGAATTAGGCATCTTCTTCGATTGTAGGCGATTTAGTCTTGATCCAGAAGGACTGCACCGCGAAGGTAAAGATCGATGCAAGAGCAGCAATGGAATCGCGAGTTGCGATACTGGTTAGACCAGGCCGCCCGCGCGGCGGGCTTCAGTCTGGTTGGCGTCGCCGCGGTGCGCGCGCCCGACGACCCGGCAGCCGCAAAAGATTCGGCTCGTTTTTCAGCGTGGATCGACGCAGGGTATGCGGGTGAGATGGAGTATCTCAAGCGACGCGACCAGCAGGGAACACTCCTGCGCGGCAACGTGCGTGTGGCCATGCCGTGGGCGCGCTCGGTCATCGTCTGCGCAATGAATTACAGCTACTCCGGACCGTCCGGCAGTGCAGAAGATCCGTTGCCGCGCGCTATACTGCCACGCTCCATCGATCCCACGCCGCCTGGATCGGGCTGGATCGCCCGCTATGCATGGACTGGCAGCACACGCGAAGATGGCGCCTCTAAGCCAACCGACTACCATGACGAACTGCTCGCACGCCTGCGTGATATTGAGTTAGGCCTACTCTCACGCGCAGGCTGTACCAGCTGCTGCTATGTCGATACTGGCCCGCTGGTGGAGCGCACTCTGGCCGCCGAGGCTGGGATCGGCTGGATCGGTAAAAATACCTGCCTGCTCAACCAGCAGCTCGGTTCATGGCTATTGCTGGGTGTGATTGTGACCTCACTGGCTGTGGAGGAGATACGCGATTGTGTTGAAGGGGCGCACTCCGCAAACTCGTCTGATCAATCTAAACAACTAGATTCAAAACAATCTGTAAATACACAATCAAAAAATGTTATAGATACAAGACGATCACATTTTGATCCCCCTGACCATTGTGGAAGCTGCACGCGTTGCATAGACGCCTGTCCGACCGGGGCGCTGCTCGGGTCGAAATCGCCGAATTCGCCACGAACCATGGACGCCTCGCGTTGCATCGCCTACCTCACCATCGAGAAGAAGGGTGCAATCGATCCCAACCTGCGCGCGCCGATGGGACGCCACGTATTCGGCTGTGACATCTGTCAGGACGTCTGCCCGTGGAACCGCAAGGCTGTCGTCGCGCAGAATGAAGGCACCGTGTCATCGGCTCGACATACTGGGCAGTGTGTGTGGGAGTCGATGCGGCCACGGCCTGAGCTGGTCAACCCAGAGCTGGACTGGCTGGCCGCGATGGACGCAGGCCAGTTCAAGCGGCTCTTCAAAGGTTCGCCGCTTGAGCGCACCGGTCGCAAGCGCCTGCTGCGCAACGTCGCCATCGCCATGGGCAACAGCGGAGAGGCGCGCTTCCTGCCTCAGCTTGAGGCCTGGGCTGTGGGCGAAGACCCCGTTCTGGCCGATGCGGCGCAGTGGGCGCGCGCGCGTCTGCTAGCCTTATAACAATGGATCCTAGCAATTCCACGCAAGCCCAGATCGAGTTCCCCTCCGAAGTTCCCATCGGACAGGTGCATCCCGTTGTCCACCGCGAGGGAGTATGGCCGCAGGTCGTCGCGCTTGCCAAGTACATGACGCAGACTGAGGTGCATACCTATGCGTTCAGCGTCGCGGCCAACGTCATCCTCTCTCTGTTTCCCTTCATCGTCATGTTACTGACGCTCTTCCGCCTGGTCTTCCACTCGCGCGTGATGGACCCCATGGTTGGCGAGATGATGGGAGTCTTCCTGCCCGCAAATCAGCACTTCATCATGGACCAGATGATCAAGACGTTGGCCCACCCGCACAAGAGTACGCAGCTGTACTCGGTCATTATGCTTCTGGTCAGTTCCACCGGCGTCTTTTTACCGCTGGAGGTGGCGCTGAACCAGGTTTGGGGAGTTCGCAAGAACCGCTCCTATCTGCATAATCAGACGGTATCGCTTGGTCTGGCCTTTGCAGTCGGCGTGTTGGGTATGATCTCGGTTGCGCTCACCGCGGGCCAGCAGTCGCTGTTTACTTTCATTTTTTTCGGGCACGTCGACAATTTCGTTTATACATTTCTGACAGGCGCAATGTTGCACCTTTGCGAGCTGGGCGCCAGCATTCTCCTATTCTTCCTTATCTACTGGATATTGCCGAATCGCAAGGTGCCTGCGCGCTCCGTGCTGCCTACGGCCATCGTCATCGGCATTCTCTGGGAGGCGGCGAAGTTCCTCTATGTGCTGGTTCTTCCGCGGCTGGACTTTCAGGCTGTCTACGGGATGTTCTATGTCTCGGTGACACTAATGATGTGGGCGTTTCTCTCCGGCCTGCTTCTGCTTGCTGGGGCCCATTTCTCCGCTACGCGCTATGCTCTCTCCGTGGCCCGCCATGAAGAGCGTTCCGAGCGCGAACAACAGGGCTCCGGGCCCGCGCAGTAGAATGGATGCCCATGCAGAAGAAGCATCCATCCGGTGTTGTGCAGAAACCTCCAGCTTCCACGAGACAATCCTCTCGCTGGCGCCGCCGTCCTCCCACCGGGGTGGCTGGAGCGGTCTTCTGGCTCGCGCTCGGCTTCGGACTCCTATGGCTACTGCGCCTTGCGCCCAGCGGCGGCGCGCTGCTTGGCTGGATGCAGCTTCTGGTAGGCTTGGCGCTCCTTTGCCTGGCTGTTCCGCTAGCCTGGCGTCTGCTGCACCAGCATCTGCTATGGAGTCTGCGCAACAAACTTATCCTCACCTATTTGCTGATCGGACTCGCGCCGGTGGTGCTGTTTGTCACCTTCGCGGCGATCTCGGCCTACATCGCGGCAGGCCAGTTCTCCATCCATCTGGCGGACACGCGCATGCACCAGCAACTAGACGAGATTGGCGTGCAGAACTCCTCTCGCGCTTCGGGTATGGCTCGCATGATGCGGCTACGCGCCGAGCAACCGACGGGTTCACGTCCACCTGGCCCGCCGCCTGGGTTTCCACGTAGGCCGCGGCGCACCGCAGGCGGCGTTACAGGCGGAGCTGCTCGGGCATCGGTGCGTTCTTCGCAATCGAGCGAGCAACAGACTGCTGCTCAGGCCGCATCCGATGCCGCAGCACAAGCGGCCCTGTTAACTAACCAACCGGCAACCCTCGGCGAAACCGCACCCGACCCGCTGCTTGCTCTTCTACACACGCACAGCGCGAGTTATCTGAACGGCGCGCCATACACCGCTCCGCAGTTTTTTGCACCGCCAGCCGCAAGTGGTGCCCAACCCGCAGGAGCGCAACCCGCCAGTCCCACCGAACAACCTCCCGGCGCAGCAACCAGGAATAGCACGGGTCAACCGCCCATGCCGCTCGGTCTTCCTCCCTGGGCCGAGGACCTGCACGGCCTTCAGTTCCGCAGACTCGTTCTCGACGGCCCGGACCTGTACCTTGTCGCGATCGATCAACGCCACATCGAGGGTGTCGGCCTGCTCACCGTCATCACAAGTCTTCCGGTAGACAGCGCTCTGATGGACGTAGTGGCCGAGAAGCTGGGGCGAGTGGGTCTGTATGGCTTGATGACGGGCGGCCCGCAGGCTAATCCCGTCTCCTCCACCTTGCCTCCACACTCCGGCGCGTCAAACAGCGGCCCCCGCTCTCTGGACAACGATCTGCAACAGTCCTTCGTATTTGGCGGCGAGGAGCCCAAGGCCGTTAACTTCTGCGACTTCGAGGTCCCGTTTCTCTCCACCATGGAGATTCGCAACTGGGAGACAGGCCTTCCGGATAATGTTCCTCTCTGGGTTTACTCCCGCCCGTCCGTGCTCTACAGCCAGCTCTTCGGCAGCTCGCTGGGCGGCATCGTCACCAGCTATATCCGTTACGGACTGGTGGGCCTGTGCATTCTCTTTGCGCTGATCGAGGCCCTCGCCTTGTGGGCTGCCAGGCGGTTCAGCCGCGACATCACCGCATCGGTCGAAGAGCTCTACGCCGCCACCCAGCGCGTCGATCGCGGAGACTTTGTGCACCGGATTACCACCGCACCTGCCGGCAAGCGCGACCAGCTCGGCGAACTGGCTCGCTCCTTCAACCGCATGACCGGCTCGCTGGAGCGCTTGATGGTGGAGCAGCAGGAAAAAGAGCGCATGCAGAGCGAGCTCACCATCGCCCATGAGGTGCAGGCCAACCTCTTTCCTCATCAGGTACACGACCTGCCCATGCTGCAGTTGCATGGCATCTGCCGGCCTGCGCGTTCCGTCTCCGGCGACTACTACGACTTCCTCATCTTCCGTCACCCCGACAATCCCGACGGCTCTCGCGGCGCGGAGTCTGGCGTCGGCATCGCGCTCGGCGACATCAGCGGCAAGGGAATCTCCGCCGCTCTGCTGATGGCCACGCTGCACTCCGCTGTGCGCGCTTACCGCCTGGCCAGCGAGGACTTGATCTACAGCGAGAGCGCCATTGCGGCCCTCACTGCCAGCCGCGAAGACCTGGCCGGAGACAGCGGCAAGCTCTTCGAATCGCCCGGACGCATCCTCTCCCTGCTTAACCGCCATCTGTACCGCAGCACCCAGCCGGAGAAGTACGCCACCCTCTTCCTCGCCCACTACGACGCGGACACCGCGCAGTTGACGTACTCCAACGCTGGCCACCTGCCGCCGTTGGTGCTCAACCGCGATGGCAAGGTAGTTCGCAGGCTGGACCGCGGAGGCACGGTGGTGGGCCTGATGGACGGCATGCGCTACGAGGAAGACCGCTTCCGCATGAACTCCGGAGATATTCTGGTCGCCTACTCCGACGGCATCACCGAACCGGAGAACGATTTCGGCGAATTCGGAGAGTCGCGACTGGTGGAGATTGTCGCACGCTACCGCGACCAGCCGCTCACGGTCATCTCCAATCAGGTTCTGTTGGCACTTGACGCCTGGATCGGAGCCTCCGAGCAGCCCGACGACATCACCCTCGTACTGGCAAGGCAGCTCTAGTACACGTTCTCACACCAGCTATCCGCGATTCTTCTGCCTCATAACTTGGCTTGCATCGCTTTCACCACAATGTCGTTGGGTGAGCCGCCCGCAGGCAGAATGGTGAACAGCCCTGGGGTGGGTGCGGTGCGGAACACACTTACCTCACCGGAGTGGGCGTCGGCAGACAGTAGAAGATGCTCGTCGGCGGAGAAAGCCAGCGTGTCTGGCGCGTGGCCGGTACGCAAACTGCCCGCGACCTTGCCGTCGTCGATGCTCCAGAGGTTGATAGAATCGGCCCCGAAATTCGATACCCACAGCGTGCTGCTGTCTCCGCTTACAATGCCAAACACGGGTTTGCTGCCAATGGTGTATGTTCCGCTCACCTCGTTGGTCCCGGTTTCGATCTCGCTGACAGAGTCGGAGCCGAAGTTCGCGCAGAATATCTCGCCCTGGTCCGGCTTCAGCGCCAGTTGCAGCGGTGTCTGGCCCACGTCCAGCAACGCCAGCATATGGTCGGTCAGCAGGGTGGAGTTCTGCTTCGCCGCCCACGAGTCGGGCGCCGCGGCCAGCGACACAGCCATCACCTGGTGTCCGCCGGAGCAGGCGATAAATGCCTTCGATGAGTCGTTGAGAATGACCGCGTCTGTCGCGCCTGGACAGCCCGTGAATACCGCGCGCAGGTGCGGCAGTGTTTCATTTGCCTCAATCCTCGAAGCGCCTGGATTGACGGTTGCCCCCAGGCCATGCGCCTGCGGCGCGTATGGCTCGACGGCGAAAATGGAGACGCTACCGCTGCCCCGGTTGGTCACCACCAGCGAACGCATATCGGGCGAGATGCGCGCCAGGCCTGGCTGCTCGCCTGTACCCACCACGCCGATCTCGCGCCGTCGGGCCAGGTCGATCACGCTCACTGTGTTGGATCCGCTGTTGGCTACATAGGCGCGCTCTCCTGTCGTGTCCACGTCTATAAAGTAAGGCAGCTTGTGTACCGGGATGGTGGCCGCCACACGGTTCTGGTCTGTGTCGATCACCGAGATCGAACCCGTGCCCGCGGTGGTGCCGGTGTTGACCACATATACCTCATACCGCTTCGGGTTCACTGCCATGCCGGTGGGCTGGCTACCCACCAGCAAGGTGCGGTCCGGACGCAGATATACCAGGTCGAGCACCGAAACCGTGTTCGACGCGCCATTCGAGACATAGGCAAACTCGCGGTAGCCCGCAGGTACGTCGGGGAAGTGACTGCGGCATCCCAGTGTAAGCAGCAACAAGGCGAGCGCGGCCATCCCGGTTTTGTGCATGATTTGCATCACTGCGAGTCTATAGCATCGGCAAGCAGGCATCACGATCCATGAAGCAGCCCAGCCGTGAAACTTTATATTGCCGGATACGGTCTAACTCTATGAGGCGGGATTCTACACAAAGTAGCAATCTACGCATCGATGGTTCGACCCTCGGACAACGAAGCTGGGCGAAATTTCCTGGCTTCGTTGTATTTTTTTTGAGTTAGGAGTCTTCATCGAATTGGGTTGCAACCGAGAGGTCCGGCTGCAATTCCTTCTCGGTGCGCCGCCATTGCCACACAATCCATGCGGCATATCCGCCCTGAATCAGCCACACGATAAGGTACGAGGCCAACAGATGATGCGCCTCCATGCTGCTGCCGAACATCCAACTGAGCTTCATTGCGCTATCTCCAAGGTGCCTTCGATGGCTCTAAGCGCCGATGCCTGCTCCGACTCTTGTCGGCGCCGCTCCAGCCCGTAGCGGAAGAGCAGAAGAAAGATGCCCCACATCGCCCAGCCCACCACATTCCAAACGAACGCGGGCATCATGGAGGGATCGATGCCACTGTCTGCCCCACCGCCAAATACGGGTGCCGGATGCTGCGTTCGCCACCACTGGATGGACATATATACGATGGGCACGTCGATGGCCGCAAAGACCGAGAGCACCGCGGCCAGCGTTTGCGTCTGTCCGGTCGAAGATAGCTTGCGCAGCATCAGGTAACTGACATACAGCAGCCACAGCAGCAGCATGCTTGTGAGGCGCGCGTCCCACGTCCACCAGATGCCCCAGGCCGCACGGCCCCACAGCATCCCGGTCAGTAGGCAGATGCTACTGTAGACCACTGTGACCTCCGCCGCCGAGATGGCCACTGCGTCTGCCGTCATCGCGCGTAATGGATCGCGCCTGCGCCATCCAAGATAGAACAGCGACGCCACAAAGTTCACATAGGGAAAGAGAAGGCTCAGCATCGATGTAGGAACGTGGTAGTAAAAAATGCGCTGCACGTTGCCCATGGTGGCTTCGGTGGGCGCCACCACCAGAGCCAGCCGTGTGGCGTATGCAATCGCCACCAGCGTCAGCGTCACCCATGCCATGCCAAATACACCGAAGACGCAGGAGCGTTTCACCATGGTTCCAGTCTACCAAGAAGGCGGCAGTGCCGCATGGAGAGCGCCTACTCCGCGCTCAACACCGTCTCGAAGAGCAGCAGGCACACCAACGTGAAGATGATGTTATACGCGACCAGCAGCCGAATCCACAGCCCAGGATCGGATTCACCGGTCAAGATCGCGGTGGTTGCCGACATCATCCCAAGCAGCGCGGGCAGCGATACCGGGACCATAATAAGCGGCAGCATCAGCTCGCGGTTGCGCGTGCGCAGCCCCATCGCGGCAAAAAGAGTCCCATTGCACACCAGCGCCCAGGTCCCCAACGGCATCACCACCGCCAGCATCCATCCGTCGCCCAGCGCATGCAGGTTGTAGAAGACGATGAACAACGGCGCGAGCACTACTTCGATCAGCACCACAAACAGCAGATTGGCCAGTGCCTTGCCCAGGAACAACGCCGAAGCCGGCGCGGGCGACATACGCTGCGCGTCCAGCACGCGGTTGCGCTGCTCCCTGGTCCACGATTGATTGAGCGCCGTGAAGGACGCGAACAGAAGCGCGACCCACAGAATTCCTCCCGCAATCTGCCGCGATGTTGCCGCTGTGGGATCGAACGAGAGTGAAAAGATAATGACCACCAGGAACGCGAAAAACAGCATTCCAACGACCGAATCGCGCGAGCGCCACTCCAGCCGCAGGTCCTTCTGCAGATGGCACCACACATGGCCGAAGAAACTCCTCAGAGCTCGCAGGCCGTTGCCTGCATCGTGCTTTGCGCCGCCTGGAGTCTTCATGCGCCTGCCTCGGAACTGGTCTGGCTATGCAAAATCTTGGTGAGGTCGGCCAGCTTCCCATCGGTCGCGCGCAAGTAGTCTGCCGGTGTCATCAACAACTGCACTCCGCGCAGTCCCGCGGAGATCGATACCACTTCATGCAACTCGATCGTCTCGTCCACAAAAGCAGGGAAGCTGGCGCGTGCGGCCATCACCGTCACACCTCCTCGCACGTAGCCGGTCAGCGGCTCGACCTCCTTCAGCGATGCCAGCTCAACCTTCTTCACCTCGGCCGCAGACGCCAGCTTCTTCAGGTCCAGCTCGCAGTCGCCGGGAACCACCGCGAACAGATGCTCACCGTTAGACGCGCGAGTCAGCAGCGTCTTGAAGACCTGCTCAGCGGGCAGCCCGATCTTGCGCGCTACCGCAATTGCGCTCAGGTCCTCGGGATCGACCTCATACTCCCGCAGCTCGTACGCAATCCCCAGTGAATCGAGTAGCCGCGCTGCATTGGTCTTGGTCGTCTTCATTGCGCCACTCCCGACGAGCTTACGCAGGAGACTATCGCGCCCGCCTGCATGGTCAGCGTGGTTTGGGCCAGCGGCTCGGCCAGATGCGCCTGGTGCGTGGTCAGAATGATGGTGCGTCCGTGCGCGTCTTGCTCTGCATCTACGCCAGCCACCGGCCAGTCACGAAACTCCATCAGCAGCTCCACCATGTGATTCGCCGAATTTACATCCAGGTTGGAAAATGGCTCGTCCAGCAGCAGAAGCTCGGGGTCTGTTTGCAACACACGCGCCAGCGAGGCCCGCTGCCGCATTCCCTGTGAGTACTGGCCCACAGGCCTTGTTAGCGCCGGGTCCAGCCCCACTGCGCGCAGCGACTGCTCCGGCGATCTAGCTCCCTTGCCAGCACCGCCTTGCAGACGGGCGAAGTAGCGCAGGTTCTCCATCGCGGACATCTCGTCGTAGAGCATTGCCTCATGGCTCATGTACGCGATGCGGCGGCGTTGCCAGCGCGGCTCCTCGCCAAAGACATGCACCATGCCACGCGTAGGCGCGATCAACCCCGCAATCATCCGCAGCAGCGTCGATTTTCCCGCCCCATTGTCCCCCAAAACTACCGTCGAGCTGCCCACCGCAAACTCCACCGTCACCTTGCGCAGCGCGGCAAAGCTGCCATACAGTTTGGAGACCTCAGAAAGCGATGCGGCCGCGGCGGCATTGAGGGGCTTCGCGGGTTGTCTCTCCACAGTCTGCATTCCGGCTTATGCGAGTATAGAACCATCACCTTCCATACGGAGCGACCTGATGTCCTTTCTGCGCAATCTCTTCGCCATGGCCGTCATTTCAGCCGTTGTAGCAGCGCCAGACCTGGCCGCCTCTGCGCAACAGATCGCGTTGGACGCTCCCGACCGCGCACTCGCCCGAGAGATATTTCAGCAGTTGATCGAGACCAACACCTCCCACTCCGTGGGCAGTACAACGGTCGCTGCGGAAGCAATGCGCAAGCGTCTGCTGGATGCAGGCTTTGACGCGAAAGATGTCGTCGTGATGGGCTCCGATGCTCGCCATGGCAACTTGATTGCGCGCTATCGAGGAGCTCCGGGCAGCACGAAGAAACCGATGCTGATCATCTGCCATCTGGATGTGGTAGAGGCCAATCGTGAAGATTGGACCACCGATCCCTTTCAGCTTGTGGAGAAAGACGGCTACTTTTACGGGCGTGGCACGCAGGACATCAAGGAGTCGGACGCCGCCTCCATTGTCAGCTTCCTTCGCCTCAAGCGCGAAGGCTTTGTGCCGGATCGCGATATCGTCCTCGCCCTGACCGCCGGGGAGGAAGGGGGCGAAGGCAACGGCGTCGAATGGCTGTTGAAGAGCCATCGCGAGTTGATTGGCGCCGAGTTCGCGCTCAATGCAGACGCAGGAGGCCTGTCCACGCAACAGGCCAAACCAATCTGCATCAATGTTGAAGCGACCGAGAAGTACTACGCCGACTTCCAGTTGATTGCAACCAATCCAGGAGGGCACAGCTCTCATCCCACCAGGGACAACGCAATCTACCACGTGACGGACGCGCTGGGGAAGATCGAACAATACACCTTCCCGTTCGAGCTGAACGATGTGACCCGCGCTTACTTCCTTGCGATGTCAAAGGTGCTCCAGGGACAGCAGGCCGAGGATATGGCAGCAATTACGCGACCCGCCCCAAGCATAGACGCCGAGGCGAGGCTTGCAATCGATCCTCTCTATAACGCCACCATGCGGACCACCTGCGTCGCCACCATGATGCAGGCGGGCCATGCACCCAACGCACTCCCGCAGCAGGCGCAGGCCAATGTGAACTGCCGCATTCTGCCTGGACACACTCCAGCCGAAATCCGTTCCATGCTGAAGACCGTGATAGCCGACCCCAAGATCGATGTTAGGTTGGTCGATAACACAGGCGCACTCTCCGACAAGGACGAGAACGAGATGTCAATCACTCCGCCGCCACTCAACAAGGAGGTCTTCGCAGCACTACAGGACGTGGCGGGGAAGATGTGGCCAGGACTACCCATTATCCCCGATATGGAGACTGGGGCCTCCGACAGCACGCTCACAATGCAGGCAGGAATCCCTACCTATGGATTCAGCGGCATGGGAATCGACGAAGACGACGACCGCGCCCACGGAAAGGACGAACGCATCCGTGCGGAGGCGTTCTATACCGGAGTCCAGTTCGACTACATGTATCTAAAAAGGCTGACAGGCAGCAAATAGACCCGCATTGAGCGGCTCTTTATCCTAGTGGCTACTCTGTTCACCATTTCACTTCGCTGTAGTCAGCATTGCAGTGTTGCCCGCCGGCGCCTCGCCAGGCTTTGCCGGAGCATACTTCGACGCGCACTTGGCCTGCAATTGCGTCGCGTGGAACACACCGTCGCGGCCATAGGTCCCCACCGCCAGCGCCTGCGCATCGTCCTTGAAGGTGTCGGGCGGCGGCTCCGATCCCTGATAGTTCACCTGCAAGGCGTGCCCCTCTTCCAGCAGAACGAAGCGTGCATTGGTACCCGACCGCTGAATGCTTCCCGGCTGCACGTTGCCTGCCACCCTCAGGTTGCGCGTGTAAGCCTTCTTGCCCATCGCGTTCAGCTCACTGATGGTGCAGTAGTAGCTCTTGGTGTCGCGCACGCCGGTATAGGCCAGCCAACCCACCGTAGCCAGGATCAACACAGCAGCCGCAATAATCTTGATTGGAGCCAATCCGCGCATGAGTTAACTCTATCAGTAAATCCTGCCCAGCGCCCCTGTTTCAGAATGACCTGTGACCTATGTCACAATCTTCGTTTGAACTGAATTCTTATTACACTGTCTTCTATAATTCAACTACCTATGAGGCCTTCCAAGCTTGCTCTCCTCAGTTTTCTGACAGGACTTTTGTTGCTACCGCTGGTGGTTGTCCTCTATCTTGCCTTCGGCCATCCTCCCGTTGCGACCACGGACAAGCCGTTTCCTTTGGAGGGCCAGATCGTCAGCATTCCACTGGAGGCCCGCATCCGCCGCGAGATGCCCACAGCCTCGCCCGTCCCTGCTACTGATGAGAACCTGAATGCCGGCGCAAGCCTGTACGAAGACAAGTGCGAGTTCTGCCACGGCACTGCCGACGAACCCTCCGCCGTGGGCCGATCGCTCTTTCCCACCGCCCCACAGCTATGGATCAAGCACACTAACGGAGCGGTCGGGGTCAGCGACGACCCGGTGGGCGAAACCTACTGGAAGGTCAAGAACGGCATTCGCCTCTCCGGAATGCCCGCTTATGGCAAGACACTCTCCGAGAGTCAGCTCTGGCAGGTCAGTCTTTTGCTCTCCATGGCCGACAAGCCACTCCCCGCTGACGCCGCCCACACCGTTGGGCGGTAGTTCAATTCCGCTAATGCGTTTGAGGGTGGATTCGCTCCATACGCAGAACGGGCCACGGATTATCTCCGCGACCCGCCCCGTTCACCTCGATGTTTGCGTCTCTATCCCAGCTCCGCCATGCTGTTGGCGCCGAACTTCAGCGACCATGGGCTGGCTGCTTCCAGGGCCAGGTTGACGTTCTTGATGTTCTCCGTGCCGGTTGTCTCCAGCCATTCACGGAAGGCGCTCTCGCCCTGCTTGGCGAAGATGGCGATGCCATCCTTCCAGGTCGCGCGTCCGCAGAGCACGCCATTGAACTTCGTCCCCGATTCGCCCGCCAGCTCCAGCGTCTCGATGAAGACCGGGTTCGATACGCCCGCCGAGAGATAGATAAACGGCTTGTGGCTCGTCGACTCGGCGTCGCGGAAGTGCTGCAGCGCCTCGGCGCGCGTGTATGCCGCCTCGCCCTTGAAAGCCTTGGTGCCGGCCACAAACTCCATCACAATGGGAACCTCGACCTTAAGCACATCCACGTTGTAGCGCGCTTTGCCGAACTCTGCCATTGCGCCGGAGACGATCGACGGCTTCTTCTTGGCGTAGGCCAGCGATTTCTCATCGCCGCCATCGGCGTCGTATCCGACAAACTCCAGAAAGAATGGAATATCGTGAGCCATGCACTCGTCGCCGATGCGCTCGATCCACGCCTGCTTCAGGTCGTTGACCGACGACTTCTCGAACGGCGTGTAATACAGCAGGATCTTGATGCAGTCCGCGCCCGCTTCCTTCAGCCTGCGTACCGACCACACATCCAGCAGGTCGGGCAGGCGGCCCGGGGTCTGCGCATCGTAGCCCGTCTTCTCGTAAGCCAGCAACAGGCCTTTGCCGTGGCGATGCTTGCTGGCGGGCAGCCCATACTCCGGGTCTAGCAGGATGGCCGAGGCGTGCTTGCACAGCACATCGGTCACCAGTGTCTTGAAGTCTTCCAGGTCCTTACCGGTGGCGGCCGAGCCGCGCTCCTTGGCTAACGACTTCTGTAGCGATCCGCGCTGGTCCATGGCGGCTGCCGCAATCACGCCGCGATCGTTAGAGACGGCCTTGAGTCCTGCGAGTTTTCCGGGGGTCAGCTTCATGTGCGATCTTCTCCTGTATGGATCGTAATTTGCAGTTTTGATCTCCACCTGCATTCTACACAGCCCCAAACAATGCAGAATGTGACGACGGTTACGCAACGCGCACTGCGGCCCTCAGATCATGTAAACTAACGTAGGATTCTCGCCGCGTCTCTTCTCCTTCGATCCATCAACGAGAAGTCATCATGAGACCAACTATGCAGGCGGGCACCAACAGATTCGGCAACCAGGAGATGTGAACACAATGGCGAAGATTGCCAAGACCGGCGACCGCAAGAAAGCAATGGACACCAGCAAGAGCACCGACTGTCCCAAGTGCTCCAAACCTACACGCATCGTGAAGCGCGTTAAGGACCGTGAGCGCGGCATTCCCGGCGGCGTGTACATCTCGTGCTCGGTCTGCGAATTCTTCGAGAAGCTATAGCTTATCGCCGAGCCACAAACACCGCCGCAACTTTATCCTCGTACACAAGCTGGAAGCGCGGATCCATGCGAAGTATCTGGGTCAGCGCAGACTTAGCTGGGCCAATCACCAGCCCCGCCGATGTCAACTGCGCATCGCTCTCCCAGTCCGGCTCGGCGTTCCAGGTCGCCATTGAGCGGTCCAGCCGCTGGTCTCCGTAGAAGGCGGCGCGCCCGTCGATGCTTACCGGCATACGCAGTGCCCAGATCAGGTATCCGCCCCAGTTGTAATCGTTGTACAGCGGCCCGGCATAGCCCTTGGCACGAACTGCCTCCACGGCGTTTACGGGAAGGCTTTTGGCAAGGTCCGTCGCAAGCCGAGCGTTATTCACCTGCATGATCCGAAACCCGGCCGGCATCGTAAGCCCTGCTGCCAGCAAAGCAATCGCCGTACCCAGCTTCGGCAGACGGAACGCAGCCGTCTCGCGGCCGGCGATCGTGGACGCCAGAATCACAACTCCAACCACCGCCATCACCCATACATCGCGCTGCGAGCGGAAGGTCAGCACCGCGGCAAGCCCCAGCAACGCAGTCTCAAACAGCAGAAGCCGACGTTGCCACGCCAGCGCGGCCACGCTTCCCAGAGCAAGCAACAGGATCACAAAGTCCGCCATAGTACGGAAGGGAAGCGCCTGTAGCTCCGATATTTTGTTCAGCGCGCCTGCCTGAGTCGCCAGTTCGTATGCCGCCTGGTAGATGCGCCAGCCGAACGGGTTCAGCAGCGTCGCCAGCAGACTGCCCACCAACGCCAGACCCATCCATTTTGGCCTCGCGAGGGTGTTTGCACTGGTAATACCCCAGCGTGCCGCCAACGCCTCCGCCCATGCCAGCCCCAGTACAAGCAAGCCATCGATAAACTGAATATGCACGTTCGCCCACAGGGCAAAGATCAACGGCAGCCATAGCAGCTCGCGCACACGCCCCGTCTTGCGCGCCTGCATCAGGATGTCCATCTCCAAAATGAAGAACAGAACGGTGAACAGCCAGGGCCGCGGCGAATATAGACGAGCCATGCTGAAACAGGCGCAGAAGGTCAGCAGTATAACCTGGGAAAAGTCCATCTGTAGCCGCCGAAGCAGGTGGAAGATCGCCACTGTAATTGCCAAAATCATCGCGCTGGTATAGGTCACGATGCCCGCCAGTCCCAGCCACTGAAAGAGCTTGACCGCCACCAGCTCGAAGACCCAGCTATAGGCCAGCCACCTGCTCCCGTGCAGCGCGCCGGAGTAGGGATCGACACGCGGTACGGAATGGTGCGCCAGCATCCATTCGCCCGTGCGCAGGTGCCACCAGATGTCCGGATCGTTGACCATTGCGGCATGAATGCACATCAGCACCGGGACAGCGTACAGCACCGCCAGCACTATGGTCTGAGCGACCTGGTCGACCCTTACGTTCCTGGTCTTCAACGTTGAACTATCCGTCGGCGCCTCCTGCTGGATAGGCAGACTCTCGTTGTTCCCCTGGGATGAAGCTGCGGCCTCAACGATTGGGTTTATCACTCCCCCACTATATCGGCTGTTTGTGCAAACCCAATCCCACGAACGGGTACGGGTCACTATCCCTGCTGGGAGGCGGCAATCTCCGCCAGAATCCCCGACGCGGCCCGTGCAGGGTCTGCCGCCTGGGTGATGGGACGCCCCACCACCAGCATGGACGCACCGCGCGCAATCGCCTCTGCCGCCGTCGCCACACGTCTCTGATCGTCTGAACGGGCCAATGTACTCTGCGGTCTGATTCCAGGAACCACCAATAGCATCTCAGACCCCATCGCCTTGCGCACTGCCTCAACCTCTTCGGCAGAACAGACCAGCCCGCCGATTCCTGCTGTCTGGGCAAGCCGCGCCAGTCGCAGTACCTGCTTGGCAGGAGCGTCGCTCACCCCAACTGCGTGCAACTCTGCCTTGTCCATGCTGGTCAACACCGTCACTGCCAGCAGCTTCGGCGCGCCCGGCAGGCTGGCCGCCTCCACTGCCGCCCGCATCATCGGTCCGCCTCCGCCCGCATGTACCGTCAGCAGCGACGCGCCCAACCCCGTGACCGAGCGCACCGCTCCGGCCACCGTGTTGGGAATGTCATGCAGCTTCAGATCCAGGAAGACTTCGTACCCGCGCTCGCGTAGACCTTCAATCACCCGGTTCCCAGCCGCGTAGTACAGCTCCATCCCCACCTTGAACCAGCGGCAGCAGCCATCCAGCCGCCCCACCAGCTCCATCGCCGCATCCGCGGAAGGGAAGTCGAGCGCCACAATCAGTCTATCTTTGGGAGCATTTATCCTACGCACTACCATCGGAACCGCAGGGCCAGCAGTCACATCGTCCATGGCCTCAGTCTAGGCATTAACGGCATATATTCCAAGCATTTCGGCTTGATAAATACAAAATTCATTCTGCGTGGAGAGAAGGATCCAAGGCTGATTATCTAAATCGTCATCCGGGTCTTAGTTGCCCAGCGACATAAGCTCCACCGGCACCTGTAGTTGCGCCAGCAATGCCAGCGAGAGTGCAGGATCGCTGCTGCTGATCGGCTCCAGCTTAACCTGGCCAAGTCCTGCAAGGCCAACTGCCTGCGCCGCGGCATAGGAAAGGTCGACAATCCGGTCCTCCGGCACGGGACCGCGATCGTTCACCCGGACGAAGGCCGTCTTATGGTTCTTCAGGTTGGTCACACGAAGCCAGGTGCCCATGGGAAGACTGCGATGGGCACAGGTCATCCGGTTCATATCGAAGCGTTCGCCGCCAGCCGTGGTGCGTCCCTGGAACTTGGTCCCGTACCATGAGGCCACGCCGGTCTGGTACCAGTGCCTAGGCTTAGCCATCGACTTTGACTTTGCACTGGTGCTGGGTGGGGCCTTGCCGGTGGCTGGGGGTGGCGGGCCGGTAGGATTGCCATCCTTGGCCGAGGCACTGAGAGCCATACTCATCACCAAAAAGCCGGCTGCGAACTTACGGACGGATCTTTGCTTCCCTGTGAATCCAGTTCTGAAAGAAGTCCTTTTCATTTGCACGCTCCATCTGTTATTGTCTTTGCAAGTTGTACTCAAGTCAATCATCTATAAGTGTTTATCGGCAGACGAGACTTGCATCATGAGCCCCTTTTGTGATATAGAGGATGGGCGTTTTTAAACACTCAAAAGCCTTCTGCCAATACTCTTTGGGCCCTATTTGGGTCGGATGCCTTCGAAAATCACCCTGGTTAGCCAAAATGTAGGTTTTTTTCGAAAGTACCGATCTTTGCACATTTCAGACCTCCCAGCCCATGCAGACCGTCCTCACCATCGCCGGGTTCGATCCTTCATCCGGAGCCGGCGTTACGGCAGACTTGATGGTCTTCGCCGCGCACTCACTCTTCGGCACAGCCTGCATCACCGCGCTCACGGTGCAATCGACCCAGGGAGTGCGCTCCATGCATGCCACTTCCGCAGCCGTCGTCCAAGCCACGCTGGATTGCCTGGAAGAAGATCTGCCCCCCGCTGGGATCAAAATTGGTATGCTGGCAACAAAAGATAACACCTCTATAATCTGTGATTATCTTGATAAACATCAACAAGAACATTGGCATTTGCCGCAGAGTTGGATTCCCGTTGTCCTCGATCCTATTCTACGCTCCACCTCGGGAAGGGAACTGCTTGAATCAGAAGGAGTAACTCTGATGCGCGACCGCCTACTTCCCCAGGTCGACTGGATCACCCCGAACCTAGCTGAACTCGCCGTCTTGTCAGGCATCGAGGTGGCAGGCCGCGACGATATGCCTCGCGCCTGCCGAGCCCTTCAAACACGCACCGCGCAGAGCCCGGACGGCCATCGCCTGGGAATCTTCGCCACCGGCGGACATTCCGATCCGCCAGACGATTTTCTGCTGCTGCCAACCGGGGAGGGGCTATGGCTGCCTGGCGAACGCATCAACACGCTGTCGACCCACGGAACAGGCTGCGCTCTCTCCAGCGCCTTCCTTAGCCGCTTGGTTCTGGGCGATACACCGCGGCAGGCTGCACAGGCCGCTAAACAATATGTGTCCGAGGCATTACAGACAGCTGTGAAGATTGGCTCAGGATTAGGCCCTATGAACTACTTACACAATATTATTAAACAATAACATTAATATATCTGGCTGACAGATAGATAGGACAATGGCATCCAGCAAAGGAGCTTTCTCAAGGCTCACAATCAATTAAATTTCAGGGAAACCCTAAAGTCCTGCTCGAAGTCGCCGATAGAAGTGCTAACGCGAGGTACTTCTATGTCCAGCATTCCGTCGACCCCTTCCTACGGTGATATTCTCGCACAACCGTTGCCTGCGATGGCTTCGACTAGCCGCCAGCAGGTGTCCAGCCGAGTGCTTCGCCGCCAGCCCTCGATGACTCAGGGTCAGGCGTTGGAGAAGCTCGGTCGCGCCATTGAGTACCTGTACGACTCGCAGGTATACCAGAAGGGTGGCGAACTGATGCCGGACGATGTGGAAGCCGTGCAGACCCTGATGCGACTTAGCCGCGAAATCTTCCTACAGTGCCGCGAGATGGTGCCGCCACGTCGCGGGATCAAACAATGGCTCATCGAGACCTTCATCGAGGGTACGGCCGCGTAGCCACTAGCTGTCTCCGTCCACACTAACGATCACTCACACGACAGGCAGCGCATCTGATACGGTGGATGTCCTGGAGCTGGACGTGGAGGCGGAGTCATGAAGGTCTTGCTGGGAATTGACCATTCAAAGTACGCGGACGATGTCGCCAGGGCGTTTATCTCGCAGTTTCGCCCGGAGAACACAGAAGTACTGGTGCTGCATGTGTTGCAACCGTTGGGGCTTATAGCTCCGCCGGAGATGGCCATCGGATACGCGCCGGAACTGGCAGACATGAAGCAGCCGGCCCATGAGCTGGTGGAGCGCATAGCGGACCTACTGCGTAATGCGAAATTCAAAGCAGAGACAGCCACGGAGGCAGGCGATGTGCGCGAGTGCATCCTGGATGCGGCGGCAGAGTGGCATGCCGATCTGATCGTCGTCGGCTCACACGGCAAGCGAGGCATTCAGCGATTTCTGCTGGGCAGCGTGGCGGAGTTCGTCGCGCGCCACGCCAAGTGCTCGGTCCAAATCATCCGCACAATGGCAGGGAACTGAGGAACGGCTGCGCAAAACAATGGAAGTGCAAGAAAGAAAGCCCACTCGCATGGAGTGGGCCCCCACAGTGTCTCCTGTAGCGGTTTACTTCGGCTTGGCAACCGTTAGGTTCAGCGGAGCGACGCCGGCGCAGTTGATATCGACGAATTTTGCGGTGAATACTCTATCCTGTGTCTTATTAACGGGCTTGTTGTTCTGGTCAGTTCCGGTAATCACAATGTGGCTGGTGCCCGTGAAGTTCTCCTCGTCCGGAGACTGAAAATCGAAGTGCCCTGTGGACGCGAGTTTTCCGCTGGTACAGGTGTTATCAAAGGAGATTTCCCGGCCTTTTTGCACCTTGTTGGAGACGGTACATACGGTGCTGCCGATACCCTGGTTGGTTAGTGTGAGGTAGTTGTCGAGTGTTGTGCCGGCAAGGAAGCAAGTCCTCGTGACCTTGGGGGTTGCCTTGTTGAGGCCGATCTCGATCAACCAAAGACCGGGCTTAAAGGGGAGGTTGATGTTTTGGGCGAATACCGAGGTAGCCCAGCACAGGGCCGCCACAGCACATAGGATGGCGATTCTGGAGCGCTTGGTAGGTGTCATCTGGGCTGTCCTGAGTTCGTGGTAGAGATAATCATCTGTAATGTGACGTATCGGCGAGGCCGCAAGTTTCTTCTATGCAGATCCCCGGCAATAGTCGGGGCCCGGATTATGCGATGCGCTCAATGGTAACGGCCTCCAGCACTACGGGCGTCTTGGGCCGGTCCTGGCTGCCGGTCGGCACGGTAGAGATCTTCTCCACAATCGCGTATCCCTCCACCACTTCGCCGAAGATGGTGTGCTTGCCGGTGAGCCAACTGGTGTCGGCCACGGTGATGAAGAACTGGCTACCGTTGGTGTTGGGGCCAGCGTTGGCCATGGCCAGCTTGCCCGGCTTCTGGAATCCGTGCGGCGAGCCCTTGGTCTCGTCGGCGAACTTGTAGCCGGGGCCACCCATGCCGGTGCCTTCGGGGTCGCCCGCCTGCACCATGAAGTTGGGAATGACGCGGTGAAAGATGGTCCCGTCGTACAGTTTGGGCCCTTTCTTGGAGCGGCTGGTCCACTCCTTGCTGCCCTCGGCCAAGCCGATGAAGTTGGCGACGGTCTGGGGAGCGTCCTTCTCAAAGAGTTCGCAGACGATGGTGCCTTCGCTGGTCTTGAAGGTGGC
>Ga0181529_10001794_pt1 | contig 26954 bp, 15 predicted proteins | sample PEATcosm2014_Bin_36_FD_119763 | JGI IMG/M metagenome (GOLD analysis project Ga0181529, IMG submission 119763) | Peatland microbial communities from MTU Mesocosm Facility, Houghton, MI, USA - PEATcosm2014_Bin10_30_metaG | ecosystem: Environmental > Terrestrial > Soil > Wetlands > Peat | place... | reverse complement strand
TAGGCAGCCCGGTGGAGGGGCCGACGCGTTCCACGTCGAAGATGACGGTGGGGACTTCGGCGTAGTAGCCGAGGCCGATGAATTCCGACATGAGGGAGATGCCGGGGCCGGCGGTGGCGGTCATAGACCGGGCTCCGGCCCAGCCGGCGCCGAGGGCCATGCCGATAGAAGCGAGCTCATCTTCGGCCTGCACGATGCCGTAGGTGGCCTTGCCGGTTTCCGGGTCGATGCGAAAGCGGCGCATGTAGCCGATGAGGGATTCGACGAGCGACGACGACGGCGTGATGGGATACCAGGTGACCACGGTGACGCCGGCGAACATGCAGCCGAGGGCGCAAGCGGCATTGCCATCGATGATGATCTTGCCGACGTTCTCGTTCATGCGCTCGACGCGGTAGGGGACGCGGTCGGTGAAGGTTTTAGCGGCGAACTCGTAGCCGGCCTGGGCGGCCCCCCAGTTGAGGTCGGCGGCCTTGGCTTTGCGCTTGCCGAATTGCTTGACGAGGGCCTGCCGCACTTCCTGCATGTCGATGGAGAGCAGGTGGGCGACCACGCCGTCGTAGATCATGTTGCGGACCAGTTTGCGCAATTTGGCTTCGGGGCAGACCGGGCCCACCAGCTTGTCGAAGGGCACGGGATAAAAGTGGAGATCGCTGCGCAATTCGTTGAGTTTGAGCGGCTCGTCATAAATGACGGCGGCACCGCTTTCCAGTTTCATGACATCTTCGCGCGCCGTTTCGGGATTCATGGCCACGAGGATGTCGATTTCCTTGCGGCGTCCGATGTAGCCGTGTTTGCTGGCGCGGATGGTAAACCAGGTGGGCAATCCGGCGATGTTCGAGGGGAACATGTTCTTTCCGGAAACGGGAATGCCCATCTGAAACAGCGAGCGCATGAGAACGGAATTCGCCGTCTGGCTGCCCGATCCGTTCACGGTTGCTACCTGGATGCTGAAATCGTTGACTATGGAAGGGCTCGTTTGACCTGGCTGTGTGTCAGCCGGGGACACCTCTAGTGTTGACATCGATAAGGGATCCTTATGCGGGGGAGTGTTACCCAGTTCACGTGTACTTTCCAATTATATGCAAAACGGGAAGGAGTGGCGAGCTAGCCTTAAGCCTTCAGCCTTCAGCTATTGGCTATCCCTTCGCCGCGCGGTACCGGCGCTCCCGCTCCTGCCGACCATTCGCGCGCTGCCGACCAGGCGGGTTAACGGCCCGCCGCAGGTCTGGCGACCTGCCCCGCAGCGAGCGGGCACTGCTTCTCGGTTTTTCCTACGCATGCAGGTGCAACCCTTCGCCGGGCCGCTCCCTCCGGTCGCGGCTCCAGGCGGCGCCACGCGCGCGGGTCTCGCGGACTGCTCAGGCGGCCTGCCCGGCGGGGCGCACGAGCCAGGCCGGCAGGGCCACGCCGAGCAGCGCAATCACAGCCAGGACAGCCAGCCCGATGGCCGTCAGCGCACGGTCGTTGAGCGGGTTGATCTGCACGAGGGTGGTTTGGGTGAGCAGTTGGCTCAATCCTCCGACCAGCGCTCCGATAGCTACGGCGACGGCCACGCCGGAGGGCGGCACAGTGTCGGCGACGGCGGCGTAGAGGAGCGTGGACCAGGCTTGAAACGCGATCGAACACAGGGCCGCGAACACCACCACCAGCGACCACTCGGAGACATACGCCGCTACGGCGGCGAGCGGCAGCAGGAGACCGAACACCGTGAGGAGCGTGGCTCGCGTTCGCGCCGGTGGGAAACCGCCGGACATCATGACCCAGGCGATGGCGCCGGACAGGACGGCGCCCAAGAGTCCGGCCACGGGGAAAACCCAAGCGAACGACTTCACGTCGGCGGCGGCGGTCCCGAGGATCCGTTGGCTCATCTGCGGGAGCCACGTGGTGACGAACTGGAAGATGGGGATGACGAGGAAGAGGCCGGCGGCCAGAAGGGCGGTGGAGAGAATGGCCGAGCCGGAGAGATCGCCGGAGGGGTCGCGCGGAGTGCGGGCCGGCCACAGCACGAGACACAGCGCGGCGGCGATGGCGGTGGGCACGCCGGTGATCATCAGCAGGGTGCGCCACGGAAGCGCGTCGTTGGGGAGAAGCGGCATGAGCAGGACGGAGACTTGCGCGCTTGCCAGGACGAGTCCGATGGCGAAGGGGCGCATGCGCGCGGGGAACCACTCGCGCACGGCCTGGACGGAGGCGGGCAGCAGGCCACCGGAGAAGACGCCCAGCATTCCGCGCGTCAGGACGAGGCCCATGAAGGTGGACGCCGAGGCCGAGGCGGCCGCCATGAGGGAGGCTCCCAGCAAGGCGACAAACAGGCCCCAGCGGGCGCCGCACAACGTGGTGACGAGGCTCATGACGATATAGCCCGCCAGCAACCCGTAGAGGAACGACGAGAAAACCCAACCGACCTCCACGGTGGAGAGTTGCAGGTCGTGCCGCATGGTGTTGAACACCGCGGACAAAGCGACGCGCTGCAGATAGGCGGCGCCGAAGGCGAATATCAGAAGCAGCAGGATGGGCCATGCGGCGGCGGGGTCGGGCGCCACGTACGGTTCGGAAGGCGGGCGCGGCTGGCCGGCGTCGAGTTGGCGCGCGTAGCCGGTGATGCGCGTCCAGTACACGATCCAGCAGACGAAACCGGCAAATCCGGTGACAATGCCAACGAAGGGAATGACGGAAGCCAGGTAGAGACCGCACATCGACATGCCTACGGCCTTGCCGAAATCGCCCTGGCGGGAGTCCGGGGGGATTTGGCGGGCGGCGAATTCACGGCTGAGGGTTTCCGAGACGCGCGATATCAGAATGAACTGCCAGACGAAGTTGAAGAACGGGACGAGGTTGAGCCAGACCTGTCCGGGCGAAAGGGCGCGGTTCCGGGGCGCACAGCGCGCGATCAGCATCTGCAGGGAGCGGAGGAAGACCACCTGAATGGCGATCCCCAGTAGAAACGCCAGCGCGAGAACCACTAGTATCACGCTTTGCACGTCGGACGACATCGGCCAGCCTCCTGGTTAGCGGATTCGGTCAGTATACACGCAGCGGCGCCGGTGCGGCTATTTGGGTGCGGAATGGACGGCGCAGTCGCGGCGGTATCGGCGAAGGGCGTGTTTGGCGAACAGGGCCGCCAGGCCGGAACCCAAGGGCAATGCGGACGCAGGTTCGGGCGACGCGGAGTTCTGCGAGCTATTGAGATTGATGGTTCCCCCGCCGGGGATGTTGGTGCTGTCCGTGCCCGAAACGAAGCTGCTGCCCTCATTGAAGGTCGCGGTGAGATCCACCGTGTAGTTGGTAAGCGACGCCGGCAGGGTGGGGTAGGTAGCGGAATTGATGGAGTACGATGTAGCGCCGGTCAACGCCGAGGGCGACGTGAACACCTTGGTGACGGCGGCGCCGTTGAAATCGACATCAAGGGGCACAGGTGACCGAAGCGTAGGAAGAGAAGCTGTTGATGGTAAACAGCCAGGATATGGGGACGGTAGCAACGCCGGAATTGCCCGATGCCAGACGGGGCGATCGCCCCGGACGATTCGGCCAAACGGCGGTCGGGGTGGCTGTAATCGGCCCGTAATCGGGGGTCGCGCAGTTTCCTGTTGCGACCCTTGCGATTTCGAAGGAAACTAAAGGATTCAGGGGGGACACCAAAAGTTGGAGAGAAACGGACGCAAAGGCTCGCTCATCGTCGAGCCCACGGAACGATGGACCCCCCAGGTGGCGAGCGATCTGTATGACGTGGCCAGTTGGGGGAAGGGCTATTTTTCCGTTGGCGACAACGGGCAGGTGCACGTGCATCCGGAGAAAGATCCGGCGCGCTCCGTCGACCTGAAACAACTGGTGGACACGCTGGTGCTGCGCGGCATCAATCTGCCCATCCTGGTGCGCTTCGCCGACATTCTGAAGCACCGGCTGGGGGAGATCCACAGCGCCTTTGAGACGGCCATCGCCGAGCACAAATATCAGGGTAACTACTGCTGCGTGTATCCCATCAAGGTCAATCAGCAGCGGCAGGTGGTGGAAGAGGTACTGGAGTTCGGCAAGCCTTACAAGTTCGGACTGGAGGCCGGGTCCAAGCCGGAACTGATGGCGGTGATGGCGCTGGCCGACAACGATACGCCGATCATCTGCAACGGGTTCAAGGACGACGAATACATCGAGATGGCGATGCTGGCGCAGAAGGTGGGCCGGCATATCATCCCGGTGGTGGAAAAGTATACCGAGCTGCACCTCATCATGAAGTACAGCGCGCGGGTGGGGGTGCGGCCCAAGATCGGCCTGCGCGTGAAGCTGGCGAGCCGCGGGTCGGGGCGCTGGAAATCGTCGGGCGGGTACCGCTCGAAGTTCGGCTTGTCGGCGACCGAGGCGATGCGCGCGCTGCAGGAGCTGAAAGACCTGGGGATGGCGGATTGCCTGAACCTGCTGCATTTCCATCTGGGCAGCCAGATCACCAACATCCGGCAGATCAAGGGCGCGGTGAACGAAGCGGTGCGCGTGTATGTGGACCTGGCGCGGGCGGGCGCCGGCCTGCAATATCTCGACGTGGGCGGCGGCCTGGGCATCGACTACGACGGGTCGCAGACGGATTTCGAATCGAGCGTGAACTACACGCTGCAGGAATACGCCAACGACGTCATCTACCACGTGCAGAACGTGTGCGACGAAGTGGGCGTGGCGCATCCCACCATCGTGACGGAGAGCGGACGGGCGATTGCCGCCTATCACAGCATCCTGGTATTCAACGTCCTGGGCGTGGCCGGGATGGGCGAGACGGATGAACCGGCGGAACCGGGGCCGGATGCGGAACAGCCGCTGATCGATCTGCAGGAGACATATCGCGGGCTATCGGCGAAGAACCTGCTGGAAAGCTATCACGACGCGCAGCAGGCCCTCGACCAGGCGCTCAACCTGTTCAGCCTGGGATACCTGTCGCTGGAGCAGCGGTGCATCGCCGAAAACCTGTACTGGGCGATCTCGCGCAAGATCCAGAAGCAGGCGCGCGAGCTGGACTTCTTTCCCGAGGAACTGGAGGGCATCGACGCCATGCTCTCGGACACGTATTTCTGCAATTTCTCGCTGTTTCAGAGCATGCCCGACAGTTGGGCCATCAAGCAACTGTTCCCGGTGATGCCGATCCATCGGCTGGAAGAGGAGCCGACGCGTCCGGCGGTACTGGGCGACATCACCTGCGATTCCGACGGCAAGGTGGACGCCTTCATCGATCGGCGCGATGTGAAGCGCACGCTGCTGCTGCACAACTTCAACGGCGGCGACTATTATCTGGGCGCATTCCTGGTGGGCGCGTACCAGGAGATCCTGGGCGATCTGCACAATCTGTTCGGCGACACCAATGCAGTTCACGTGCGGCTGAGTCCCACGGGCGAAGTGATTCTGGATTCGGTGATCAAGGGCGACACGGTGCGGGAAGTGCTGAACTACGTGCAATTTTCGTCGGACACGCTGGTGGCGACGCTGCGGCGCGACGTGGAGAGCGCGCTGCGGGAAGGCAAGCTGACCTACGAGGAAAGCGGCCAGTTGCTGCGCTTCTACGAAGAAGGACTGCACGGGTACACGTACCTGGAAGACGTGCACGAGCAGTAGAGGAGCTCAGGCGCGCGCTTCATCGAGCGGCCTGACGGGCACTATCCGGGCGACGCGCTCGATGACGCTCTTGTTTCGCTCGGCCTTGTTCAAATCGTAGGCCGCCTGCAACCGCATCCATAGCTCGGGTGAGCCGCCCAACAAGCGGGAGACTTACAGGCACATGACCGCGGATAAGGGTTTTCGCCCCGCCAGGATGCCGTGCAGCATCTGGCGGGATACGCCCAGCGCCGTAGCGGCGGCCGTGACCGAGAAGCCAACGGACGGCAGAACGTGTTCCTTGAGAATCTCGCCCGGATGGACGGGCGGGAGTCGGCACGGACGAGGCCTATGTTCTCGATTGGTCCTACGCATCAGGCTGCAACTCTTCGTCGGGCCGCTCCCTGCGGTCGCGGTTCCACCGACCCGCTGCGCTACGACGTCCTCAACACTGTGCCACCGGGGCGCGTCGCATCGGGCGTTCAGCATCTATTGTACAGTGCGGTTCGTCGCTGCGATGTGATATCGTCAAACGCAATCTTATGCCCCAGTCCTCGCCCTGGGACCGCGGCGCCGCTATCGCGCTGGCGGCCACCGTCGTTGCCGCGGCTCTCAGCCTCTATTCCCTGCAGCCTCCGGCGCCCGTGCGGGCGACTGCGCCGGCCGCTGAATTCTCGGCGGAGCGCGCGCTGGAGCATATCCGGCGCATCGCTCAGGTCCCGCGGCCCACCGGAAGCGCGGCCAACAGCCAGGTCCGCGACTACCTCTATGGCGCGTTCCGCGATCTAGGCGTCCACCCGCAAGTGCAGGCGTCGGTGGGATTGTGGCGCGCGGGCAGCCTGGCGTCGGCTGCCATCGTGCGGAATATCGCGGCCCGCCTGCCGGGCGCGCAGAGTTCCCAAGCGGTGCTGCTGGTGGGCCACTACGACTCCGTCCCCAGCGGGCCGGGCGCGGGCGACGATGGCCATTCCGTCGGCGTGCTGCTCGAAACGCTGCGGGCCCTGCGCAGCGGGCCGCCGCTGCGCAACGACGTGATCTTCCTCTTCACCGACGGCGAAGAGATCGACATGCTGGGCGCCGCGGCCTTCCTCAACGACAATCCGTGGGCCAAGGACGCCGCCGTGGTGCTCAATTTCGAGGCGCGCGGCACCGGCGGACCGGCGCACATGTTCGAAACCAGCGAAGGCAACGGCTGGCTGATCCGCCAGTTCGCCGCGGCCGCTCCGTATCCACGCGCCGACTCGGTGAGCTACGAAGTCTACCGGCGCATGCCCAACGATACCGACCTCACGGTATTCAAGCGCCACGGGTACGCCGGGCTGAATTTCGCTTTCATCGGCGACGTGTTCTTCTATCACACGGCCTTCGACGACATGGCGCATCTCGACCCGTCCAGCGTGCAGCAGCAGGGGTCGAATGCGCTGGCGCTGGCGCGCCGGTTCGGCAACGCGGACCTTTCGCACACCAAAGCGCCGGACGTGGTCTACTTCACGGCGCCGTTCCGCCGCGTGGTGGTTTACGGGCAGGCGTGGGTGTGGCCGCTGGCCGCGGTCACGCTGCTGCTGCTGGCGATTCTGCTCGGGCAGGGATGGCGCGGCGGCAGCCTGACGATACGCGGCACGGGCGCGGGACTGCTGGCGTTCCTGCTCAGCGCGATGGCGGCTCCCGCGGCCGCGGCCGGCTTGTGGTGGGCCATCCGCCGCTTCCTGCCGCTTCCCGGTCTGGCGTCCATTCAACCGTACAACTGGCGATGGATGGAGGCGGCATTTCTGGCGCTCGGTTTGGCCCTGGTGACGGCGATTTACGGCTGGTTCGGGCGGCGCACATCAGCGGCGGGACTGGCGGCGGGCGCCCTGCTGGCGTGGTCGGCGGTGCTGGTGTTCACCTGCGCGGCGGTTCCCACGGCAAGTTTCCTGGTGACGTGGCCGCTGCTGGCGTCGCTGCCGGCATTCCGAGTGGTGCTGACAGGCGGACGCGGGACCGGCTTGTGGCGCGCCCTGAGCGGCATAGTGGCCGCTTGGCTACTGGTTCCCTACGTGGACCTGCTGTTCGTGTCGATGACGGTGCGCCTGGGCTGGCTGCCCATGGCACTGCTGGTGCTGCTGCTCACGCTGCTGACGCCTGTGTGGCTGTTCGCCGCCCGGCGAAGCGTGTCGCTGGCATTTCTAGGATTGTGCGCCGCCGCTCTTGCGGGCGTGGCCTGGACCAGCGGATTCACGCCGCAGCATCCCAAACCGGTCACGGTGTTCTACGCTCTGGACGCCGATTCCGGCCGCGCCACCTGGGCTTCGGACGCGATCACCGCCGACCCGTGGATCGCGCAGTTCATCCCCGACGTCCGCCGGCGCGCGCCGCTACCGGGCTTCTACAGTTCGGTGGTGGCTCTGGCGCAAGCGCCCGCGCCGGTTCTGCCGCTGGCCGCGCCCGAAATCGAAATCGAAAACGAGGGGATGGTGGGCGGACCCGATGGCTACGTCCGCAGTCTGACACTGCACATCCGCTCGCCGCGCCAGGCGCAAGGATTGCTGCTGAGCGTGACGCCGCGCGTCGCCGTACGCCGGTTCACGGTGGAGACGCGAGCTTTCGAGCCGGACCGGCCGGGCGCGGCATTTCCGCTGGGCTTCTTCGAGTTTAGCGGCCTGCCGCCCGAGGGGATCCGCTGCCAGATCGACCTCGCCACCAGGACGGCGCTGCGGCTGCGCGTGGTGGACGTGTCGGCGGGCATTCCCGGAACGTGGCAGGCGCGGCCGGCCAACGTGATGCGCTCCATTTTCTTTTGGCCGTTCAATGAAACCACGGCGGTGGGACGCGATTTCACCATTCCGGCGCGCTAGAATATCTGAGGTCCTATAATCCGTTTCCTCTAAAGGAGTAACACCAGTGAACCGATCCACTCTCTTGCTGCTCGGCCTGGCCGTGTCGGCGGTTTCCGCGCTGCAGGCGCAGACCGCGGCGGCGCCGACGAATCCCATGATCGCGGAATTCAAGCGCATCTATACGCAGATCAAGAACAACGTCACGCGCGGCGCCGAAAAGATGCCCGAAGACGCCTACGGCTTCAAACCGGTCGCGGATTCGGATATGCGCACCTTCGGCGCGCTGATGGGGCACATCGCCGACTCCACGCTGGGTCTCTGCAGCGCGGCGCATGGCGCCCGCAAAGCGGGCACGGCCGGCACCATGACTGCTAAGGCCGACCTGGTGGCCGCTCTCAACGCCGCATTCGCCGATTGCGACGCCGCCTGGGACACCATCACCGACGCCAACGCCACGGAAGCGGTGGGCCAGCGCACCAAGCTGGGCAGCCTGATCTACGCGACCATGCACGCCAACGAAGAGTACGGCTACATGGCGGTGTACCTGCGGCTGAAAGGCATTGTGCCGCCGTCGTCCGATAACGCCGGCCGCAGCGGCAAGAAGAAATAGGCGAGCCGGCTAGCGCGCAAACAGAATGGCGGGCTGCCCCTTGTACGAGGTGCGCAGCCGTTCGCGATAGCCGAGTTTGCCGGCCACGCGGAGGGATGGCGCGTTCTCCGGGTGGATGATGCAGACGGTTTCGGCGCCGCCGAATCGCGATTCGCCCCACGCCATGGCGGCGCGCGCGGCTTCGGTGGCGTAGCCCTTGCCGTGAGCGTGCGCGGCGAAGACCCAGCCGGCTTCGGGAATGCCGTGGATCGAGGGCTCCATGTCGCGTTTGTAATCGGCGAAACCGAGATCGCCGGCGAATCGGCCGGTGGCTTTCTCTTCCACGGCCCAATAGCCGAAGCCCAGCCACTCCCAGTGTCCAACGTAGCGCAGGACGCGGGTCCAGACTTCCTCCTCGGTGAAGCTTCGTCCGAAATAGCGCGTGACTACGGGGTCGCCCCACATGGCAGCGCAATCGGCAAAATCCTCCCGGCGATGGGCGCGCAGAAGGAGGCGCTCGGTTTCGAGTGTCGGTACATCCACCATGCCTCCACGGTACGATACTGCGGGGCGGCGAACGGTGGCAAGTACGGCGCCTGGCTATTGGCCGGGTGTCCGGTCGGCCTCCGTGATGACCAGGCCATCGATATCGGTAGCCGTCACCTGGACGGTTTTGCGGAACATCGCGGGCACCATGCACGCGGCCGCGAGGCACGCGCGCACCTCCAGCGTGTAGGTTCCGGGCGCCAGTCCGAAGACCTGAAAAGCCGGGCCGTCGCCGGGCTGCGGCAAGCCCCACATCGCGTAATAGTCGTTGCTGCCGCCAGTCAGAATCGAGATTTGAATCACCTTGCCAGCGAAAGCCAGCCGCCCGCGGATCCGGCGGGCGGCAATCCGCGTGATGTGCACCTCGGCCTGGACTTCCTTGCCCGGCACAACCTCGACCCACTCCGCCAACCCGCTGCTGGATGCGGCCGGATAGTAGGTCGGCAAGAAGGTCTGATCGCGCGCGCGAAGCAGGGTTCCGCTTCCCGGCGTAACGGCCTCGATCCCGAACGTTCCCCGGGGCTGCGCGACGCGAAGAGTGCCATCTCTCCCCACGGTGCTCAGGCCCGAATTGAAAATGAACGCGTCCGCGCCGGGCCGCGGCACAATCGCGACCTGCGCCCCGTCGACCGGTGAGCCGCTTTCATCCACCACGCGGACGGTCAGCCAGCCCAGCGGCGCGAGGTGGAACGCGATTGGGGACGAGAGGTCGTCGGAGCGGGCCCGGGCGTGGTTGCTTCGGACGTCCGCCATATATCCAGCCTTCTCGGCGCGCACTTCGGACTCGCTCGGAGGTAGCCCGCTGAATCGGAAACGGCCATCGGCATCGGTGAGAGCGACGAGCACATCAGGATGCGCTACCCGTTTGCCTACCCAGATCTGCGCCGTCACTCGGGCATGCGCAATCGGTTTCCCGCTGTCGGCGTCCAGCACCGTTCCCGAGATCTCGCCGGCCTGCGGCGCGGCGATGGCGCCGCAGACCAGGACGCAGGCGATACCGAATCCCCGCAGACGACTCATTTGGACTCTCCCGGAGACCGCATCGGATCGACTGAGACGGACGCGAGTTGACCGGCGACCACCACCACCTCAACCGCCTGCGCCATGGCGTTCGAGAGATCGGGTCCGAGATATCCATCGCCGCTGGGGACCCATGCCCAGAGCCAGTATTGGCCGGGCGGCATGCGCGGAATGGACGCGCGGCCGTGGGCGTCCATGCTGCCGGTGACGACGTCGCCGGGCTCTTGCGGCGTACCGTTCACCAGCAGCAGGAAGTCCGCGAAGGGCACGGGGTCTCCGTTCGATACGGCGCGCACGTCCACGACGCCGCAGTTCGTCCCCAGTCCAACGTCCAGGCGCGCCGACATTCCGGGGGTCACGGTGATCTTTCCGTCGCGGATCGTTCCCCCGGAGAGCGTCTGCGAGATGGCGCAGAACGGCGGCTTAGGCCGGATAGACAGCCAATAATCGCCCGGGTCGAACGTGTGCGGACCAGTCATTCGGGAGTAATACACTTTGGTCTGCGCGTCAGAGGAGAGAAACCACACGGCCGGACCCTCCAAAACGGTCCGCCCGTCGCTGGGCTGCACGTGAACCTCGATGCTGCCACGTTTCTCCGGAGCCAGCTCCAGCGTCAGGGGAGCCGATTCCACCAGAATGGGCCGGCGGACCACCGACCCCGGATCCTTACCCGATCGGTCACCGGTCTCTGCGTAAAGGATGTAGCTGCCCGGCGGCACGTTCCGGAGTTGCCAGCGATCGCTCTCCGGATCGTTGGTGTCGGGGTCGATCGTCGGCCCCATGTGGGGCAGGTTCGCTGGGAACAGCCCCGCGAGTACATTTGTCCGGATGGTTACGGACTGCGCGGAGCGTAGCTTCAGATCGAGGTCCCGGCGCTCACCGGAAGAAATGTGAAGGAGTGCGCCTGGAGACTTGGCATCGGGGAAACAACTTTCCACGTAGACGCGGGACTCGCCGCCGGGATGGTACTCCACCTCGCTCGCGCCGGAGGGCGCGAAGGAACCCAACAATGCTCCAGGCGGAGTCGCGCACACCAGGTAGTCGCCTGGCCAAACATCGGCGAACGTGTACCGCCCCAGGGGGTCGACGCCCGCCGATCCTGCATAGAGCATCTGAAGACGGCCGTTGTTTCGCGCGCGCCGATACAGGAGGACCCCGACGTAGTCCGGGACGTCTCCCTGCTCGTCGTGGACGGATACTTGAATGGTGGCGCGGGGCAGGATGCGGAACAGGATCGGCTGTCCTTCGGATTCCTCCGTTACGAGAACGGTGTTCCTGTGGAACGGATCGACGGATTCGCCGTAGGCGTAGATCTCATGCGCGAGTTCGGCTTGCAATGCATACCGGCCGCGCGAGAGATGCGCGAAGGAGAAACGGCCTTCCGAATCGGAGGCGACGGGGGCAGCGGCAGGCCCGTGGCTGCCCAGAGGATAAGAGTCGCTGTTCTCCCATGCGTACAGGTGCATGCGGATCCCGAGCAGCGGCCGATTGGTCAGCCCGTCGACGACATAGCCACTCAGCGTGAGAGACTGGCTCAGTCCGAGAGCCGGAATGGCACAGAGCACAACCGCTCGCAGCAGTACCCGGATCTCCATATGGCGCCGCAAACCGAGTGTAACGCAATGCGCCGTAGCGCGCCTTGACAGCCCTTCCCACTAGTGTTATCTTTTATAGCGTTACGATGTTTAACAGTCGAGAACGCAAATCCCTCACCCCGCTCGAGCAACTCCTCATGGAGTACGTCTGGAGCCACGCTGGCTGCACCGCCGAACAGTGCCGCGAAGGAGTGGCCGCCCGACGCGCGCTCAAGGATTCCACCATCCGCACCATCCTGCGCAACCTGGAAGAGAAGGGTTATGTCTCGCACCAGGTGGATGGGCGCACGTTTCTCTACCGCGCCGTCGACAGCAAACGCAACGTCGCCGTGCAGGCCGCACAGCAGCTCATCGAGCGCTTCTGCGGCGGATCCGTCGAAGAGTTGCTGGTGGGCCTAGTGGACAATCAGGTGCTGCAGCCGGCACAGTTGCGCCGCCTGGCCGAGAAAATCGCGGCGCGCAAGGAAAGGAGATCATGACCGCCGTCCAATTGCCGGCCGACTGGGCGCTTCGCTCGTCCCTGCTGATTCTGGGCGGCGCGCTGTTGTTGTGGGCGCTGCGCGTGAAGGATCCCTCCGTCCGCCTGGCCGCCTGGACTGCCCTGCTGTTCGGCTCGCTGGCGATTCCCGCGCTCACGGCTACACTGCCCGCGGTGCCCGTCGCGGTGATGCGCGCCGCACCGCCAGCGCTGGAGGCTTCGGCGATGGTCCCCGAAGCCGGACCATCCGCCCTGCCCGCGGTTTCGCGCCGCGTCGATACCGGAACGGCGCCCCGCGGCCCGTTCGACTGGCGCCGCGCCGCCTTGCTCCTGTACCTTCTGGTGGCCGCGGCACTTCTGCTGCGCTCTGTCGCCGGTCTCGCGCTGAGCCAGCGCCTGCTGCGCCGCAGCCGCGCCACCGGCCTGACGACCGAAGGCATCGAGATCCGCGAATCCGCGCGCGTGGACTCGCCGCTGGCCGTGGGAATTCTGCGCCCCGTCATCCTGCTCCCCGCCGATTGGCGCGCCTGGGACGCTGTGCAACTGGAAGCCGTGCTGGCGCACGAGCGCGCGCACATCCGCCGCCGCGACCCGGCCGTGCAGTGGCTTTCGTCATTGCACCGCGCGCTCCTATGGCATAGCCCGCTGAGCTGGTTCCTGCACCATCTCCTGGTGCGGGTCGCGGAAGAGGCCAGTGACGACGCAGCCATCCATGCCATCGGCGATCGCGCGTCGTACGCCGAAGTACTGCTGCATTTTGTGGCGCGCGCCTCGCGCAACGCGTTTCCGCAAGGCGTGCCCATGGCGCGCTACGGCCGGCCGGAAGCGCGCATCCATCGGATTCTCGACGGGACGTCGCTGTCGCGCGGCATCACGCGGTGGACCGCGGCGGCAGTGCTGGCGTTGGCCGCGCCGCTGGCCTGCCTGGTGGCGGCGGTTCAGGCGTCCGCGCCGCAGCCGGCCTCGAAGCCGCTGACTTTCGACGCAGCATCGGTGAAGCCGCGTTCCGCGGCCGCCATTGCGCCGGGGGTCAGGAAAAAGGAGGCGGGCGCAGGCCCTCGCGTCGTCGACCGGCCCTCCGGTGGTCCCGGCACCGCCGATCCCGGCCGCATTCACTACCCCGGCGTCACCCTGGAATTCCTGCTGACCACGGCTTACGGCGTGAACAACTTTCAGATCTCCGGCCCAAACTGGCTGGCGTCGGAGCGCTTCGATGTGGACGCCACCATGCCGCCCGATACCACCCCGGAACAATTCCGCCTCATGCTGCAAAGTCTGCTGCGAGAGCGTTTCCACCTGGCAGCCCATCGCGAGACCAAAGAGTTTCCCGGCTACGCCATCGTGCTGGCCAAGGGCGGTCCGAAGTTCAAGGAGTCGGTGAGCGCGCCGGCGCCGCCCGACGACAGCGAGCCGGCGCTGATCCTCGGTCCGGACGGCTATTTTGTGCCGCCGCCGCGGCCCGGCGTCTTTTTCCAGGTGGCCGGCGGCAGCGGCCGCTCCACCTTCCGGCAGGCTACCATGGAGGAACTGGCGACGCATCTGCAAAACCGGCTGAAGCACCCCGTTACCGACGCCACCGGACTGCACGCCAAGTACGATTTCGAGTTGACCTACTCGCTCGAAGGCCTATCCTGGGGAAGCGAGCGCATTCCGGTGAGCCGCGGCGACGGGGAGGGTCAGCCCGATATCTTCGCCGCCCTGCAGTCGCAGCTCGGCCTCAAACTGGAATCGAAAGCGGGGCTGCTGGAGACGATCGTCATCGATCATATAGAGAAGGCTCCGACGGAGAATTGAGATGACCGCGAAACGCTTCCTGGGATTCCGCTGCTCTCGCTGATGGCCGCGGCGCAGCCGCTCACTTTCGATGCGGCGTCCGTGAAACCGGCAACTCTGCCCGCCGGCGTGACCGTGCAGGCCGGCGGGGCATAGCGATCCCGAAGGGTTCCGGGATCACGATCCCGCGCAATACCGGCGGTCCCGGTTCCTCCGATCCGGGCCGCGTTCACTACCCGCTCATCAGCTTGCATGCGCTCCTCCGCCGCGCCTACGATACCTACTTCGAGATCCGCGGACCGGATTGGCTGTCGGACCATCTGGTTGATGTGGAAGCCACCATGCCGCCCAACACCACCAAGGAGCAGTTCGCCGAGATGCTGCGAAATCTGATTGTCGAGCGATTTGCGCTGACGCTCCATACCCCGCCACGGCTTATTGAATCGTGAGATTCACCGGATTGGCGGCAATTCCGTTAGCCGTCAGTTGCACCGTGACGTTGCCCTTGCCGGCGAGCGACGGCGGCAGGAGCACATTGACCTGGTCCAGGCCGGTGAACGATCCCTGCACCCCTGCATACGCGACGACGCAGCCGACTCCGCCCACCGTCACCGTCACGCCCGAGGTTCCGGCAGCCTGCAAGCCAGTGCCAAACAGAATGAGGTACGCCTGATCGGTCGCGCCGCCCACGCTGATCGGATTGGCCACAATGGCTCCGGTGCTGTTCACACTGTAGACGTTCTCCACCACGGCGGTTGCGCCGGAGTACACCAGGACATCGGCTGCGGCGAGTGCCGAGCTATTGAGCGCGAACAGCCCGGGCGCGACCGACGCAATCTGGATCGTCCCTGTTGATTTTGTTCCGTCTCCGCTGGTGATGGTCACAGTGGCAGCTCCGGTGGCGACCGAGGGCGGCACATAGAAGTTGACCTGCCCCGGCGATACATACACCATCGGCGCGGCGGTGGTTTTTCCCGCTGCATCGGTGATTGCCACCGAGGTGCCCGCGACGGCAAGAGGCAGGGCGACCGAACCGGGAGTGCTGGTCGCCAGGTCCGTACCGAACGCGCTGGCCAGCGAACCGGGCGCGATGGAGCCGACGGCGTTGGCCGAAGAGACGATGGTTGCGGCGGGTGTGCTCGCGGGTCCCGCGAACAGCCCGAAAATAATGGTCAGCGTGCCCTGCGCCGGAGATTGTATCTGGCCCACAATTGCCAGGTCGAGTAAGCCATCGCCATCGAAATCGGCTAAGGCCAGGCCGACCGGGTTGGGTCCGGATGGGAACGGCAGTTCGGCCTGAAAGGTGCCGTCGCCATTGCCCGCAAGGAAGCTGGCTTCGGAAAGCCCGCAGCAATCGCCCAGCAGCAGGTCGGGTTTGCCGTTGCCGTCCAGGTCGGCAATCAGGATTTGCGGCGGGGCGGTATTGGTACTGGTCAGGACGGGCGCGCCGAAGGTTCCGTTGCCGCTATTCAGCAGTACTGCGACCTTCTTCAAACCGTTGATGCTCACAACCGTGACGATGTCGGGTTTGGAATCGCCATTCACGTCTCCAACGGCCAGCGCGGCCACGGTCGAGCTGCCAATTCCCTGCGCGATCAGGGCGCCGGGAAGCGGGATGTAGGACGGAGCCTGAAAGGTGCCGTCGCCATTGCCCAGCAGCACGGCGATACTGCCCGGCTGGGTGACGTCGGCGGGGGTCAGGGCGACAATCAGATCCGGCCTGCCATCGCCATTCACATCGGCTGTGGCCGTCGCCTGCGCCGCCGAACCGGAGGTCAGGCTAAGCTGCCGCGCGGATTGCAGGCTGCCATCCCCGTTGCCGAGGAAGATCGATACACCTACCGATCCGGCAGCTGCAGCCACGTCCGGCCGCCCGTCTCCATTAAAATCGGCCACGGTCACCGAGTTGAAATTCACGCCGCCGGCGAAGGTTCGCACGGCGCCCAACTGTCCATTGGAGGCGCCCATCAGCACCGCCAGTCCGGAAGCGGTGGCCACGATGGCGTCGGCATTGCCGTCCTTGTTCAGATCGGCCAGTGCCACCGCACCCGGGATGGCCGGCAGCGAATAGGCTACCGGCGCGGCAAACTGGCCACTTCCCTTCGAAAGCTGCAAATACAGGCTGTTCGACCCTGAATCCGTAACCGCGATGTCGGTCAGGTGGTCGCCGTTGGCGTCGCCCACTGCAACGGCCGCGGCGTTCTTCCCCACACTCTGAACTGAGGGACTCACTACTACGCCGGCGCTGTTGACGAAGAAAAGATCGGCGTTGCCGCCGGCATTGTCCGGCGAAAAAATTGCAGTATTGCCATCGCCCAGCGGAATGAGCCCGAGTGAGTCGCTGTAAGCGCCGGAGAGATAGCGCTGCGGAGCCTGAAACGTGCCGTCGCCCTTGCCTCTCATCAGCACCATGCTGCTGGCAAGTTGGTCCGCAATCATCAGGTCCAGATTACCGTCGTGATCGAAATCGGCGTAAAACAGGGACCCGGCATTGGTACCGGTCGGGGTGCTCACCGCGGCGCGGAAGGTGCCATCCCCATTTCCCGGCAGAACCCAGACCTTGTTGGTAATGTCAGACCGGGCGTCCAGCACCACGATGTCCGCAGTGCCGTCGCCGGTGAAATCGTCGGAGACGAGGGTGGCCGCTCCCAGACCCACCGGGTAACTCACCGGCGCGGCGAACGTGCCATCGCCTTTACCCAAGAGCACCGCCACGCTTCCCGCGCTGGTGGTTTGCGAAGGCAGTACCGAGACGGCCAGATCGATTTTGCCATCGCGGTTAAAATCGCCGGCCGCCAGATAAAAAGGAAAAGAGGTGGTGGGGAAAACGACCGGGGTTCCAGCGGCGAAAGTTCCGTCTCCGCGGCCCAGGAAGATCATCACACTTCCGCCTCCTTGCGGGGCATCGGTGACTACTGCGATATCGGTCTTCCCGTCCTGGTTGAAATCGGCGGCCAGGATGCTGCTTCCGGCGTTGGCCACAGGGTAGACTTGCGTAGAAGCGGGTGTTCCATTCTTGCCGATGAGATTTACGGTAAATCCCGCCGGTCCGAGGACCGCACTATCCGCGATGCCATCGCCATTAAAGTCTGCGATTGCGACGTAGCCCGTGGAGCCGCCGGAAACCCCGGCCGTAGCCGTTGCGTTAGCCCGAGGCCGGAGCTTCGATTTCTGGAACGAGACGCCATCGGGGCAAAGCGAATTCACAATCGACTGCGCTTGTTCGTCGCTATAGATGCCTTCCGGGTTATTGGCGATATCGTCGGTATAGGGAAGGCCATCGATGGTGATTTCGGTTGTATTCGGAGATTCCGACCGCACATTGTAGGTGTGAACTTCCCAGAGAAGGGTTCCGTTGACGATTTCTTCGTTGATAACCCTGAACGAAGTTATAATGATCGGGCGTATGATACCTAGCTCAAAGCTGGGAAACGTGTCTGTTAACCCATTGCAGGACGTCGAACTTTGAGCCTTGGCGATCTGGAAGCTGCCGGCCAGGAAAATCAGTCCGGCCAGCAAAGTGCTTCGATGGGCTTTCGACATCCAGCATTCCCCGGACTGAAATCATATGCTATTCGGAAGCCGAGGTCAAAAGCCGAAGAGGGGGTGTCCAACGTGGTCCCGACGAAAGGTTAGGGCGAATATCGGACTGCAGCCGAAGAGTGCGTTCATCAGCGGCCAATCGTGCTTGGCTCGCAGGTTTGTAGCCGCCCTGACCGGACCCGTCGACCCGCCTCCAAGCTAATGGCTAACAGCTAATGGCGAACGCCTCGCCTACTGAATCACCAGATCCGCTCTCGGATACGCGAACTTCCGTCCCACTTCGTCCACCACGCTCAACTGGCACACGTAGTTGCCGGGCGGCAGCGCCTTCAGCGGAACCTGCAACTGCACCGGAGTCGCATTGGGACGCGTCGCGACCTGATCGGTGGCCTCCACCGAGCTGGTCTCGAAAGCCTTCGCCCCTTTCTGGTTGAACAGGCTCATGGTCACGAACACGCGCCGGCTGGCGGGCTTGGCCGGATCGGGCGCGGCGTCGTAGACGTCGAACGCCACGTACATCGTCTGGCTGCGTTTGAAGACGCGCGTGATGCTAGGTACCAGCTTGTCCGTGCCGACAATCAACGGATCCGCATCCACCGTCTTCTGATTCACCTTCTCCGCGGCCCCCACCGCGGCCTTCAGCGGATCTTTCTGCCCGCTCCAGATCACCGAGCTGGTCTTCAACGTCATCGAATCGGCCGCCAGATCGGGAATCACGAATTTGGTGTCGAACGTTCCCATCTTGCCCGACTGATTCTCCCGTACCAGGAAGCGCAGCCGGTACCGGCCAGGAGGCAGAGTGCATCCGGCATCATAGGCAAAACTGCGCGACGCCAGCGTCTCTTTCTTCTCCGCGTCCAGATGCACTTTGATGTTGTCGCGGAAATATCCCACCTGCGCCTTGCGCTCATTCAGAATGTTGCCGATGAAATCGAATTCCGTATCGCCGCCGGTCCTCTTCTCTTTCAAATCGATCAGCGATCCCGGCACCTTCACCGAAATCGGCACGAAATAGGCGGTCGGCGAAATGCGGAAATAATCGTATTCCAGCGCCAGCGGAATCTCCGTCACCGGATCGGCGGCCGAGAGCGCTTCCTGCAGCTTCATTTCCTTGTCGGCGCTGCTGAACTTGCCCCACACCTTGTCGGCGTAATACCCCGGCCGCGCGTCGATCTTGGCCGTGGTGTTGCCGTTGGTCAGCTTCACCTGGATCTTGCGGTACTTGCCGTCGAGCGCCGGGTTGGTGGTGTAATAGCCCAGAATGTAATAGCTGCGAAACTCCTGCTGCGCCTGCACGATCCCCAGCGACAGATCGTTGCTGTCCAGGAACGCCTTGCCGCCGGTATCGGCCGCAATGCTCACCAGGGTTTCCTGCGAATTATTGATGCCCGCGCGCTGCGAATTGTATTGCGACCCCGTGTAGACGCCATTGCCGCGCGATGCCGCGCTCGATGCCGCTCCGCCCGGAGGGTCGCCCATCAGGCCGCGCGCATCAATGGGGAAGATCGCCACGTTGGCCTTCACGGCCGCGTTGATCGAGGCCTCCAGCTGCGCCTGGTTATCCACGCCCGTCTTGCTGATGCCGCCGGTGATGTAGACCATCACTTTCTTCTCCGGCAGTTTGGCCAGCTTCTTGACGGCGTCTTCAATAGCCGCCAGCTTGCGGTCGGTATTGAAAATGTTGAACTCCGTCTCATCGGCCACAAATGCCGCGCCGGTGTCTTCGCTGTCCGCGTCGCCGGTATCGGCTACATCGGCCAAATCGGTCGCCAGGCCGATCGGCAGATTCTCGATCACCGTCTTCAACTGGTCGCGATCCGCCGTGAAGTCGGTCTTCACCTGCACCACCGTAGTGAACAGCAGGATGGCCACCATGTCGGAAGCGGTCATCTGCTTATCCAGGAATTTCAGCGATGCATCCTGCGCGCGCAACTGGTCGTTGATGGCCATGTTGGAGAAATCGAAGAACAGCACCATCAGCCGCTTGTCGTGATATTGCACTTTGCTGGGCGCATTGGCCGCCGGCACGCTGATCATCGTCTTGGGATCTTCCGGCAGCTCCTTCTGATCTTCCAGCGTCGGCGCGTCGGGAGGCGGCGCCGCTTCCATGCTCAGTTTCTGCAGTTCGAACACCGAGATTTTCTGCGGTTTGCCGTCTTCCGTGACGCTGAAATCGTTCTGCGTCAGGCTCTCGATGGCCGCTCCCGATTTGTCCTTCACGGTGACATCCACAATTACCAGGTTGGCCGTCGTGTTGAAGGTCAACGTCCCGGCAGTGGCGGCCGGTTTGGGCTGGTTGGCAGGCTGCTGCCCGGCGGGTTGCGGCGCCGCCGGTCGCTGGCCCGCCGGCTGCTGCGCTAAGGCAGCCGCCGCGATGAAGACGAGAATCCCTTTAGTCCGCATGGTTAGAAATTGAACCTCATCAACAAAGTGACGGTGCGCGTACCCGATGCCGACGTCGCAACGCCGTAAGTCGTGGAACCGACCGTGGTTCCAAAACCCGTGATCTGCACATGGTTTAGTACGTTGTTGGCCGAAATGCGCAATTGCAGGTTGCGCCGGCTTTCGCCGAAGCGCCAGGAGCGGTTCAGCGTGCCGCTGGTGGTCCAGATGGTGGGACCTTCGATGGTATCCTGTGCGGCATTGCCCCACGTCCCCGGCGTCGGCGTGGTGAAGGCGTTGGTATTGAAGTACGGGCTCTTGCTATCGGTGAGGTCGTCCACCGGCAGGCCGGTGGCTTCCGCCCGCAACTGGCCGTGCACCGCCTGGCTGTCCGCGGACGACGGAAGCAGCGCGGTCAGCGGGTTGCCGGAATGGAGATTGATGGTTCCATTGAGTGTCCACCCGCGCAGCACCTTGGCTTCCCAAGTCTCATTGCGCCAGAATCCGTGGATTCCCGTGGGCGCCGACAACGTGTAGGTAAACGAAAGGTTGTGCCGCTGATCGAAGGTGGACAGGCTCCGCTCCGCCGTCCAATCGTTGGGGTTCTGAATGACCGTGCCGCCCGTGGAGGTGAAGCTGGTGGCATCGTCAATCGACTTGCTATAGGTGTACAGCACCACCGCCGACATGCCGCGCGCAAAACGCCGCGTGAAGCGCACCTGGCCCGCGTTGTAGATGGAGTTGCCGCCGTTGGTGGCATACAGGAATCCCGTGGCTTGGCTCGCCGAGGGCGTCGTCGTAACCGTCGTGGCTCCGGTGCGGGCTTGCACGTCCTGCGGCACCGACAGAGGAGCCAGCTCCATGTCCAGACCGGTGCCCTTGGTGCCGATATACTCTAGCTCCACCAGCAGATTCGCGGGCAGGGTCTGCTGCAAGGCGATGGCCCAGGTTTGCGCGTAGGCCAGGTGCCAGTTCTTGTCGATGGCGAAATTATTGGTCACCGCATTGGGCGTAGTTGGAAAACCGTTCTGCAGCGTCAGCAAGTTCGACGGGCTGGTGCTGAGGGTAGCCGTGGTGGCGAACGGCGCCTCCTGCGACAAGCGGGAAGCGATCGTCGGATACGCCTGGCCGGTATAGAGAATGCTGTAACCGCCGTGGATCACCCGACTGTGCTTCTGCGACGGCCGCCACGCGAAACCGAGACGCGGCGAAAAATTATGCGGATCGCCGTCCACCAGGCTCGACGGCCAGCCCGGCGCGCCCGCCGTGACCACCGAATAATTGCTGAATCCGTCCATGAAATTGAGATTGGCCAGGTGTCCGAACAGTTCGGTGTACGGCGCGAAATATTCCCACCGCACGCCCAGATTCAGCGTCAGGCCCGACGAGACCCGCCAATCGTCCATCGCGAATGCACTGGAATACCAGCCGCGGTAGTAATTATTGTCGTTGCCGATGCGCAGCGAACTCGTCTGCGGATATCCCAGCAGAAAATCGGCATAGTCGTACCCCGTACCGGGAGCGATCAGGCTGTTGCCGGTCGTAGGGTCCAGGGTCGCCTCGCCAGTGACCTGTCCGCCGAAACTGTACGAGCCGCGGGAATTGGAGTAGGAGAGCGAGTTGCTTTGCATCCGCCGGTAAACAAATCCGAAGCTCAGATTGTGCACGCGATGAGCGATGTAGGTGACCGTGTCGGTGAAGTTGACCGTCTGGCTGCGGTTGAGCGAATACGAGGTGTCGCTCAAGCCGCTGAAGTTGGTGAACGAGAGGTTTGGCGGTCCCCAATCCACCGGCGATTGGTCGGTTCCGGTGATACCCAGTTCCGCCGCCACGTTGGCGCCATATGCGAAGTAGGGTGTGGTCTTGCTGATATTACGGCTGAACGTGAGATTGGCGCTGTTATTGAAGCGCGGTTTGAAGACGTGCCGCCAGCCCACCGCCGAACTCAGGCCGTATCCGCCGGCGGTATCGCTGAAGCCGAAAATGTTGCCTTCACTCAGAGAATTGTTGCCGCTGAACTGCTGATTGATGTTGAGCGTGTCCTTGGTGGTCACCGGACCCGTCAGACGCAGGCCGATCGACCGCGAATTGCTGGGGCTGGCCACGGCCTTCGAGTAGTTTTGAATCAATCCGGGATACAACTGCTCCGGAAAATACTTCTCCAGCACCAGCGAGGCCGGGTTGATCCGGCTGCTGGGGATCACATTCCCCGGAAACGGCGCGCCGTTCAACGGATCGAAAATACTAACCGCGTTCCCGCCCACCGTGGCCGAGGAGAAATCGCCATCGCGCTCCGCCGGCGTGGGCACCGTGGCCGAAATGTTGCTGGCGCTGTGCGCGTGGTTGTAGGTGAGGTTCAGGTACACGAACCAGTTCTTCTCCGCCGTCACCAGGTGGGGAATCTGCAACGGTCCGCCGACATTCCCGGAAAAGTTCTCGCGTTGCGTGGAAGGCCGCGGTAAATGGTTGCCGTTGAGAGCAAAGGGCGCGGCATTCAAATCCGAGTCGTTCACCGTGATGGCGATCGACCCGCTATACGGCGGCTGCACATTGCGCCGGCGGTTGCCGAATGCCGCAAACTGTCCGTTGAACGGAGCCCCGCGTCCGCCGCGTCCCGCCGCTCCACCACCACCGCCGCCGCCGCGTCCGCCGCCCGCGCCGCCGCGGCCACCACCACCGCCCGCGCCTCCACCGCCTCCACCGCCGCCCGGTCCGCCGCCGCGGCCACCGCCGCCGCCCAGACCGCCGCCGGTATCGGCGCCAAATCCGCCGTTGACGCCGGCCGCGCCAAATCCGCCCATCCCCAGACCGTCGGCGCTGCCGCCGAATCCCGCGCCCGCCAGGCTCGATCCCAGCATGTCCAGACCGTTGCCGCCCTGGCCTCCGGGACCGCCGCCCCGGCCAGCCTGCGCCCGCGCCCGCGCCATATCGTCGGACGCCGCGCCCAGACCGCCGCTGACGCTGCCGGCAATGGTCAGATCGCTGTTCGCTCCGTTATCCGCCAGCCCTGCGCTCATGTCGCCGGCCGCGGCTACATCCTGCGCGCCCTGCTCCGTGGCGTTGACGCTCAAACTCTGGAAGCCCGGACCCTGATTGTTCCCGCCGCGTCCTCCACGTCCCTGTCCCGGAGTTTGATTCTGCGCCTGCTGTCCGCCCTGCCCGCGTCCCTGCCCGCGACCCTGGCCGCCGCCGCGCCGTCCGCCGTTCTGCGAAGTGGTGGCCGCCGTAGTGGGCGTTGTCGTGGTAGCCGCTGCCGGAGCCGGCGCTGCCAAGACCGCCGCGGCCGCCTTGGGATCTTCTCCCGGCTTCAGCGGGTTACTGGCCGACCCGGGCTGACCGGCGCGCGGCATCTCGATCGTCCAATCGCTGCTCGAAGGCTCCGAAGTGATGGTGATCTGGCGTCGCTCCGGCAGAAATCCGAAAGAAGTGATCTCGATATCCCACACACCGGGAGTGAGTTCCAGGCTATAGCGGCCGTTCCCGTCGGTGAAGGCGACCACTTTCGCGCCGCCCTGTCGGGCGGTCACGGTAGCGCCGGGCACGAACTGGTCGGCTGCGCGAACAGAACCGGAGTACTGGGTAGCCGAGAGCAACCCGGGACCCAGTAGGATGGCGGCAATCAGGTAGAGGCGTTTCACAGGGACCTATATTCTGTATTTCAGCCCCAAGCCCTGCAAGTTCGCCTTTATTTTCTTCACGGAAGGCCCACGGGTCGGGGCGGATTGGTGCAATAGAGAAGATGGTTTTTGGGTGCGGGATGTTACAGGCGGGGAGGTGAAAGTGGCGCCGGCCCGCCGGGAATTCCCCCGGGAGCCGGCGCCGCGGGGAAACTTACAAGCCCTTCTTGACCAGGAAAGCAATCAGGTCGACCACGCGGCAGGAATAGCCCCACTCGTTGTCGTACCAGGAAACCACCTTCAACAGGTTGCCATCGAGAACTTTGGTCAATTGGCCGTCCACGATGCTGCTGTTGGAGTTCTTCAGCATATCGGTGGACACCACCGGATCGTCGGTGTAAGCCAGAATGCCCTTGAGCTCGCCTTCCGCCGCCGCTTTCAGGGCCGCGTTGATTTCCTCGGCGGTCGTCGGATTGGCCAGCACCGCAACCAGATCCACCACCGAAACATTGGGGGTGGGCACGCGCATGGCGTAACCGTCGAGCTTGCCCTTCAACTCCGGCATCACCAGGCCGATCGCCTTGGCGGCGCCGGTGGTGGTGGGGATCATGTTGATGGCCGCCGCGCGCGACCGGCGCAGGTCCTTGTGCGGGAAATCGAGGACGTGCTGATCGTTGGTGTAGCTGTGGATCGTGGTCATCGATCCTTTGAGAATGCCGAACTTTCCGTGCACGACCTTCGCCACCGGTCCCAGACAATTGGTGGTGCAGGACGCGTTGGAGATGATGTTGTGCTTGGCCGGGTCGTACATGGCGTCGTTGACGCCCAGTACGATGGTGAGGTCTTCGTTCTTGGCGGGCGCCGAGATGATGACTTTTTTCACCGGCCCGCGCAAGTGCTTGCCGGCATCCTTGGCGTCGGTGAAGCGTCCCGTGGACTCAATCACGATCTGCGCGCCGACCGAAGCCCAATCGAGCTCCGCCGGATCCTTGGTGGCGAAGACTTTGATCTTCTTCCCGCCGACGGTAATGGAATCGGCGTCATGGGAAACGTCTTCAGCCAACCGTCCGAGCACCGAGTCGTACTTCAGCAAGTGCGCCAGCGTCTTGGTGTCGGTGAGATCGTTCACCGCCACAAATTCCACGTCATTGCGGCCCATCGCGGCGCGGACGACATTGCGGCCGATCCGGCCGAAGCCGTTGATACCTACCTTTACTGCCATGTGTTCTCCTTGATTTACCAGTGGGATCGGTTAATACAAAGGATATCAGGAGGCGGGTATCGGGAGCAAGTCAAGACCAGGAGGCACGAGTCTGAAATCCATTTACCGATGCAGGTCCGCGATCCAGATATTGGAGGTCTGCTCGGCCAGAATCATGACGATTCTGTCACGTTCGATCAGGAGATCGAGCATCTCCGGATTGACGCCGGCCAGCGACAGACGCGGCGTGTCGGAATTGTAAAGGACGGTCGCGGGGCTGCTCGTCCCGGCGGGCGCTGCCTGAATCGAGCACCGGCCTTCCTTCCGCACGAGGGTGTACTCCATCTTGCCATCAGGCGACAGCCGCCGGCGCGATTCCTGCGCCGGGAGGCGTTCCAGCGCGAAGCCGTCCGTGAGGCGGGCCGGCGGGCCCGTCACCTTGCCCGTACTCGTGTCCACCGGCAGAGCCCACCGGTTGAAGCGCTGGCTGCCGCTGGCGAATGCGATGCGTCCGTTGCGCGACGCCGTCACATGGTCCGCGATCTCCGTCCCGTTGGTGAGGAGCACGGGAGTCGCACCCGCGTTATCCAAGCGAAGCAGGTGGACATTGCGCGCCCACCCGTCGCGGTCGCTGTAGATCAGCCCCGCCGCCGTCCAGTTGAGATCGTCCACCGAGGAGGGGACGTGTCCACCCTCAGCGGCCCGCGGCTGGCTGTTCTCAAACGGCTGCACGATGAATAGCCCCCGCGCGCCTAGCTTCAGCAGCAGCGAGCGGCCATCGGGCGACCACGTGGCATTTCGAGCATCGTCCACGTGCGGCGCCACCTTGCGCACCGCACCTCCCGCGGCGGGAATCACCGAGATCCCGGCGTTGGCATACGCAATCCACCTCCCGTCGGGAGAATAACGGGGATCGTGCCCACCCTCCACCAGCAGTCGCGCTTCCCCACCCTGCGACGGCATCACATAGATTCCCCCGCCATCCTTCTCGGAACGAAATGCGAGACTCCCGCCGTCGGGCGAAAAGTCCGGCTCCGATTCGTCCTCGGGCGTTTGCGTCAGCCGCGTGGCCGCGCCGCCCGACACCGGCTGCACGTACAGATCGAGATTCTTTCCGCCGTCGCGATCGGAAGCGTAAGCCACCAGCCGCCCGTCCGCCGAAATCGCGGGCCACGTCGTGACACCGGCATCGAACGTCAACCGCGCCAGCGCGAGCGCGGGCGCCGGCACAGGACGCGAGAACCATGACACCACCGCGAGCGCGACGGCAACGGCGGCGACCACCCACGGCAGTCGAGTCATCGCTGGAACGCGATCTTCCCGCCGACGATGGTATAGACCACGTCGGTGGAGAGAATCTGATCCTCCGCCACCATCAGAATATCGCGTGAGAGCACCGTGACATCGGCCTGCTTCCCTGGTGCGAGCGAGCCGATGCGCTGCTCTTCAAACCCCGCGTATGCGTTGTTCCAGGTGTAGGAGCGCAGCGCCTCTTCGCGCGACATGCGCTGCTCGGGATAGAACACCGTGCCGTCCTTCAGCTTGCGGCTGACCGCCGCGTAGTAGCAGGCGATGGGGCTGACGTCTTCCACCGGCGCATCGGTTCCGTTGCCCACAATAGCGCCCGATTTCATCAGCTTCTGCCACACGTACGCGCCCTCTTCGGCGCGCTGCGGACCCAGCCGCAGCAGCACGTACGGCGCATCCGAAGTGCAGTGAATGGCCTGCATGGCGGCGATTACGCCGAGTTTGCCGAAGCGCGGGATGTCGGCGGCGCTCAGATGCTGCGCGTGCTCGATGCGCCAGCGCAGTCCCGTCTTGTC